>Ga0209386_1000024_pt1 | contig 91926 bp, 84 predicted proteins | sample NGEPertwo_FD_184510 | JGI IMG/M metagenome (GOLD analysis project Ga0209386, IMG submission 184510) | Arctic peat soil microbial communities from the Barrow Environmental Observatory site, Barrow, Alaska, USA - NGEE Permafrost154B-two... | ecosystem: Environmental > Terrestrial > Soil > Wetlands...
CTCTTTTTTGGTTGTTTTGGTTAGCACTTAATTATACCAAAAACTGAGGCTTCATGCGGATTTTCATCGTTTTTTGTCTCTTTTTTATACTTATTTTCGGCTAGTTTATCTGGGTGCGAAAGTTCAGTTACTTAATAGAGAAGCATTGTTACGTACTTTTGTGTCATTAATTTAACGTCAGATAGCCTTTTAAAGCGTATTGCTTACTTTTGTGTCAATGTATTACGTACTTTTGTGTCTCCCGACACTTTTATAGTATTACCCGTCTTACGCTATATAATTCTGCTCTACTTTACATAATATCTATTATAGGACCCAATAATAATATGTTCAGATAACTATATCACTTACCGATACTTCTAAAACTCTTACACAAATTTATAAAGCGCCGATCCATAGTTATATTGTGTCAATAGTCCACCTTCCCCTTCTAACACCAGGATAATATTGATCTTTAGATCTATGAAGATCCTCACAGCTTTAGCTAGCTGTCGCCGAGGTTCAAACCATAATTCAATAATATTTATCTCTATTTTCTTATATTTCTCCGCTAACCATATCTCCTGCCTGAATTCGTCACTGAATATACGTTCTCACCCCATATATAGAATCCAAACGATCACACTCGAAAAGATTGAAAGACGAGCAGCCACAACCCCAGTGCCTAGCGTGGACGGCACAAAGATTGTGGCTGACGGAATCAATGCGAACTGCATTAGAAAGTAACAATATCGAATATCTCTGATAATTTATTCACTGGGACTTAATCTTATAATTGTGACCATGTCCTCTATGCGGAGAAGCGTGATCTGGGCTATCAGTATTCAATAATATATCATCAATCTTAATTTCAGCGAAATCTCCATCTGGAAAGTCAAGACATTGGCCGCAATTGTCACATTGTTTGCTAGGATCTAGATCACATAAATCACAGTCGCCACATAGAGTACATGCCCTATCTTTTAAGACACACGGTTCGCCAAGATTTTTCAAGTGCTAAGAACCTCCAAATTAATTAATATACCTGTTCATTGGAACAACGTCATTATAACGAATACTAGAGCTAGGAGCAAGTTTTAGTTTACCAGAAGATTATCCGTCGGTAACTATACGTTGCAGCTCATCAGCATACTTCCATGCCTCTAAAAATGGATAAGGGTTAATCCATTCCCCGTTCGGTAGTTCAATGCCAAAGTGGAGATGATCGGGTGTTGTTAAAGCAACGCCTGTATGCCCCATACTGCCCAAGAGCTCCCCTGCTAGAACTCGATCACCCTTTACGAGGGCTGTTGAGATATATTGGAGGTGTGCATAATAGTAATAATTCCCATCATCACCGCGTACACCGACACGTTCTCCACCCAAACGGTTCCACCCTAATTGCTCAACTTCCCCCGCACAGATACTGATAATCGGAATTCCTTCATTTCCAAAAAGATCAGTTCCTTCATGCTTACGTTTACCGCCTTCGCGATCAGCCCCAAAACTATCATTAAACCAGGTAGTTCCAATGACAGGAAAGCTATAATTATTGGGATAATAATATGGATATTGATGAAGAATTTCTTTATGTCTTAGAATGTACTTTCGCATAGTTTGGGGAAGTAATCCCCAGTCTAACTTTGAAAATGAAACATGGTTCTTAAGCTGTTTGATCAGCGGTTGTGCATCACTTTCAGGGAGTGTCGAGCGTATAGCTAATAGCTGCTCAAAGATGATTGTAGGTGATGCTTTATTTTCCTGTATACACTGTTTCACTATATCCGGTGAAATGGATGTTAAATACGGATAAACATCCGATCTTATAGTGGGTGTGCGGTGAAGTCCCTGCCATGCAACGATCGACACTAAAATGAGAAAAAACAATTGAATAGGTATTTGCTTCAGCTTGAATGGAATTTTCATTGGGCCCTCCCCTACTTTCTTATACTAAAACTACGAACATTTGTTTGCACTTTGTTTCAATGAATGTTAAAATAGTATTGAATAGATGGGGGATGAGACGATGTACCCGGATTTATCATTGAGGCAAACAAATATTTTAGAATTCATAAAAGACCAAATACGCAAAAAGGGATATCCACCTGCCGTACGGGAAATTGGAGAAGCCGTAGGGTTGCTTTCTAGCTCTACTGTACATGGCCATCTGCAGACGCTAGAGGATAAGGGATATATTCGACGTGATCCCACAAAACCTCGTGCGATTGAGATTTTGGATAGCTCAAGTGATTTACTCGATGCAAAAAAAGTTGTTCATATACCCATTATTGGCCGTGTCACTGCCGGGCAGCCTATTTTAGCGGTGGAAAACATTGAAGGCACCTTTCCCCTGCCTGCAGACTTTGTTCGCCAAGATAGCGATTTTATGCTTAAAGTTCAGGGAGAAAGCATGATCGGTGCTGGAATTTTGGATGGCGATTTTATTATTGTACGTCAACAAAATGAGGCTAGAAATGGGGAAATTGTCGTTGCTTTGATTGGTGAAGAAGCAACTGTTAAACGCTTTTATAAAGAAAGAACTCTTATTCGACTTCAACCTGAGAATCCATCCATGGAACCAATTTATTCCCAGAATGTCTCTATTTTAGGTAAAGTGGTCGGCGTTTTTCGCACTTTCCTATAAATTAGAAAATAACTCATAAATAAGATATGCATATAAAGTTAAGTTCACGCTATAATTTGTAATTTTATACTGACATATCATGTCTTGATTGATTATTTCTGACTTGCACATAAAGGGGAGCAGATGGATTTCACCATCTGCTCCCCTTTATTATATTGAGATTTAATCGCGAGAAATTTTACAGTTCTGTTTATCCTGAAAACGTTCCAATCCTAACATTATTAGACGGTCGATTAATTCAGAATAAAGAATTCCAGATGCCTCCCAAAGCTTAGGGTACATTGAAATTTCAGTAAACCCTGGTAAGGTATTGATTTCATTGAGGATAATTTCATTTTGAGAAGTAACAAAGAAATCGACTCGACTTAGTCCACTCGCTTCAACGGCCTGGAAGGCTTCAACCGCCATTTCCTTGAGACGTGCGATGATGGCATCATCGAGAGGGGCTGGAATCAACAAGCTTGAGCCAATATTTGAATATTTAGCTTCATAAGTATAAAACTCATGTGCTGGCTTCACTTCTCCTGGAATAGAGGCTTTTGGAGAATCATTTCCCAGAACGCCTAGTTCAATTTCCCTACCGTTAATATTTTCCTCTACAACAATTTTGCGGTCAAACACGGTAGCAACTTTCAAGGCCTCCAATAATTCTTCTCGGTTGTGCGCTTTGGATATACCCACACTAGACCCTAGATTGGCTGGCTTTACGAAGCAAGGAAAACCTATCTTTGCTTCAATTTCATTGAGAGAACTTTCCTGTTCACTCAGCAAGTCTGAGCGCAGTAAAGTGAGATAGCGCGCTTGGGGTAGATTTTTGTCACTAAAGACAGCCTTCATCCGATCTTTGTCCATTCCAAGTGAGGAGCCTAAAACACCAGACCCTACATAAGGTGCATTTGCCATCTCAAGTAAGCCCTGGAGGGTTCCATCTTCCCCATAAGGGCCATGAAGCACAGGGAAAATAAGGTCAAACTGCCCTTGGTTTGGAAGAGAATAGCCATCTAAGGCGATGAAACGCGGGTTTGTAGGATCAATGACCAGTGTAACCTGGTGTGCCTGATCAGCCGGAGGAAAACCTTCTTTAATTAGATTTTCAGGTAGAACGCCCCAAAACCATTGGCCTTGTTTATTAATCCCGATTGTTTCTATTATGTAGCGCGTGCGATCAATAGCCTTGACTATAGACTGTGCTGAATTTAAGGAAACTTCATGTTCTCCTGAACGTCCGCCAAACAAAAGAACCACCCTTAGTTTATGATTTTCCACAAAGTCCCACCCTTTCATTGAGTCATTGGAATTAATGTCCTCTATAGGTTCCTCTATTTTTTAAAAAGACGTGATTGCAACTGATATCAGTATATGCTCGAGAAAAGAAAAAAGCTCCCCCCTAACGGGCAAGAGCACCAATTTGATCCATTGGCCAATATCGAAATAGAGATCGTCCTGTTATATTTTCAACCGGTAGAAAGCCCCACTCTCTCGAGTCAGCACTATTATTACGATTATCCCCCATAACAAACACCGAAGCCGCAGGAATAACGATGGGTCCGAAATCATTTTTCGATTGATCGGTTACGTAGGGCTCATAAAGTGGTTGATTGTTTACAAAAGTCGTGTGATTGCGTATTTCAACCGTATCTCCGGCCATTCCAACTACTCTTTTAATAAAATCCTCAGTCGCGTGAGCACTCGGTGGTGGATGAAAGACTATGATATCTCCAGGAACAATGTGGTCAAAGTGTTTATAGAAAAATTTATCCACAATGACTCGATCTTCCAGTTGAATCGTCGGCAGCATCGAACCAGTAGGGACTTTGCGAGCTTCAATTACATAAGTACGCAAGACCCACGAAAGTGCAAAAGCAATTAATACAATTTCAACAAGTTCAAATAAAAAGCGCATTGAGCCCTTTGGCACCTCATTGTCTTCCATAGTTAACCCCTTTCTACACTTCATTTTAACATAGTTTGGTGTATGATTGTTAGGAATACAGTGGTTATGCAAGTCTATCGTACATAAAATTAGATGGTTTGTTCTAAAAGTCCTTGCTCCCATAAATTTAACGCAGCTAAAATATTGCCCATCTGGACATAAGTTGTTGAAATTCCACCTTGTTGATAGACAATGTAAGGTTCGCGGAGCGGACCGTCCGCAGAAAATTCGCTGGTTGAACCTTGAATAAAGGTGCCTCCTGCCATGATGACTTCGTCTTCATATCCTGGCATTCCACAAGGTATAGGAGACACATGAGAATCTACCGGAGAGCCCTTCTGAATACCCTCACAGAAAGCGATCATCTTAGCCCTTGATCCGAGTTTTACTGCTTGAATAAGATCTGTCCTAGTCGCTTCTGGTTCAGGATGTACTTCAAATCCTAGGGCACGCCAAAACGCCGCAGAAAAAACAGCACCTTTAATCGCTTCAGAAACCGTTAAGGGGCTAAGAAATAATCCCTGATAAAAAAGTCGCTGCCATTCTAAGGTAGCCCCCATATGCCTGCCAATACCAGGTGCCGTCAAGCGTTGAGCTGTAAGTTGAACCAAATCTAAACGACCGGCTACATAGCCCCCCGTTGGGGCAAGACTGCCTCCTAGATTTTTGATGAGTGAACCCGCCATCAGATCTACACCCAGATCACCAGGTTCCTGCGTTTCAACCAGTTCTCCATAACAATTATCGACGAATATTAGTATATCGGGATAGCGATCTCTCACGAAAGTAACCAGTTCCTTGATCTGAGAGATCATCAGTGAGTTTCTCCATGCATATCCACGTGAACGTTGAACCATTAGCATACGGGTTTTAGTGGTGATGCTCTTGCTTAAAAGTTCATATTGTATTTTCCCTTGGGAATCCAGAGGAATAGCATTATAGGATACACCAAAATCCTTTAGACTTCCTTGCCCTTTTCCTCTTAATCCGATCACTTCTTCCAACGTATCATAGGGTGCACCGCTGACAGAAAGAACCTCGTCTCCTGGGCGCAAAACACCAAATAGAGCGGCAGCAATAGCATGGGTACCGGAAACAAATTGACCCCGCACGAGCGCTGCTTCCGTGCCCAGAATTCTCGCCATCACCCGGTCGAAAACTTCACGGCCTGAATCATCGAGGCCATAACCGTTAGTTCCCTGTAAATGATACGTTGAGACACGTTCTGATTGAAAGGCTTTCAGGATCTTTGCGTGATTATGTGAGGCAATTTCTTGTATCTTCGGCAGCTGACGCATAAGTGATTGTTCTGCATCAGCGACTGCTTTACGAATTAAATCCGGGCAATTGGGTTCTAAATACAAAAGACTTCCTCCTTATATAACGAGACAAACCGTCGTAAAATCAGGTCAATAATGAGCTGAGTTCATTCCAAACTGGTTTTAATGAATCCCCTCGTGTGAGCGCTAATCCAATTGGATGAGGAAGCCGTTGAATTAGCTCGGTCAGATCCTCATCAGTCATGATTTTGTCGACCTTATTAAGCAACGTAATCATGGGTTTATCATCGCACTCCAGTTGCTTAAGCACCTCATGTACAGTCTCAGCGTGTTGAAGTGCTTGGGGATGACTTGCATCAACGACATGTAATAGTACATCGGCTTGTTGTACTTCCTCCAGCGTTGCTAAAAATGCTCGAAGCAGTTGGGTTGGCAATTTTCTAATAAACCCTACCGTGTCGCTCAAAAGAATTTCCAACGATGAATTTATTTTGATGCTACGAACAATCGGATCTAACGTTGCGAACAATTTATTCTCACCGATTGGTATGTCGGACCGACTACCCGTCTGTTCCATAGCTGCTTTCAAGAACGTAGTTTTCCCAGCGTTCGTATAACCTACTAGAGCGATTGTCGGTAGGCCACTTCTCGTCCTTTGACGACGCTGCACATTTCGATGCTGTAATACTTGCTTTAACTCTTTCTCTAGTTGAGTAATACGATCCCTCATACGCCTACGATCAAGCTCTAATTTTGTTTCACCTGGACCACGCGAGCCTACCCCTGATCCTAAACGAGAGAGCGCTTGGCCTTGCCCCGATAAATAAGGTAATAAATGTTTAAGTTGAGCCAGTTCGACTTGTAGCTTCCCTTCGCGGGATTGAGCACGTTGTGCAAAAATATCTAAGATCAAGCCCGTGCGATCTAACACTTTAAGCCCTGTTTCAGTCTCCAAAGTTCGCAATTGTGCCGGAGATAGTTCATCATCACAAATCACTACATTGGCTTCGGTTTCCTGTGAACGGTGAACTAATTCTTCGATTTTCCCACTCCCTAAATAACTACGGGACTGACCATATCGTCGTAATTGGACTAATTGCCCAACGACGTCTACGCCAGCTGATCGAGCCAACTCTCTAAGCTCCGTTAAATCTTCGTTATCGTCTTGCTCACTGTCCACTAGTGCTATCAGGAACGCACGCTCTCTACCAGAAGCTGTTCCATTTTTGGGGGTACCCTTGACAAGGTTAGATAAGGATTCGTTATAATCAAAAGCTTGCCAGTTTTTAGAACTGAGATTGACAATGAAAGAATCGTCCTCCCCAGTTCGATAGGCAATCTGAATTCCGCTGAGTAAGCCCTCTCGAACTCCCACTGCAGCCATACTCTCTAGTTGAAGGGATAACAACGCGCTGTGATCTAGTGGGCTGAGTCTGAAGTCTCCACCAGGATGTGTATGAATGCACCTCAGGTGTTTGCCAATTGATCTCCCTTTGATCTGGGGTAGAGTTACATTGGCATGACGCCCTACGGCAGCTGCTAGAAGTGTACCTGGACGTGAAATATAAACGGCAATTTCTCGATTCCAAAGTTGCGTCAGCCGAAGCAATTCTTCGAGGATTTCAGGGTGGATTAGTTCAGCACGTTCAGTTTTTATTTCAGATAGATTTTTAAGTTCTTGTATTTGGGTTGCCCGAATGCCGGACAGTTCTCCCGATATATCCATATCCATAGAAAACCTCTTATTCTTAGTTTTTCGTCATAAATGTAAGATAACCCAAAAAAGATAAGATTAGAGATCTTCTAGGGTAATATCCGCAGGTAATATTTGTATTAGTTCTTCTCGGCTAGAGCTAGGCTTTTTGTATAACCGAACAGCCTGTTTCCGCACTGTCTTCTCCACCAGGTTACGGACAAGTCGTGCATTACCGGCATGAGGATGCGTATTTAGTAAACTTCGTAAGTGGATACGGAGCGCTTCCGTTCCCCCTAACGTCAGTTCATATTGTCGAGACTTGAACATCGAATTTCCGATGGCTATCAGTTCATCGAGAGTATAATCTGGAAAATCAATATGTATAGGAAAGCGTGAGCGAAGTCCAGGATTGGTTTGTAGAAACCATTCCATCTCATCAGAATAACCAGCTAAGATTAAAACAAGATTGTCCTTATTATCCTCCATGGACTTGACCAATGCGTCGATGGCTTCCTTACCGAAATCCTTCTCTCCCCCACGGGCTAGAGAATAGGCCTCATCAATAAAGAGAACGCCACCCAAAGCCTTCTTGAGTTGTTCTCTAGTTTTTTGAGCGGTATGGCCAATATATTCTCCGACAAGATCCGCCCTTTCGCATTCAATGACGTGCCCTTTCTGAAGAACACCCATCTCTTTTAACAGCCTTCCAACTATACGAGCTACCGTTGTTTTGCCAGTGCCAGGGTTCCCCCGGAAGATCATATGCAGAACTAATGGCTCAGCAATAAGCTTTTCCACGACTCGACGCTTTTGAATTTCCACATAGGCTTGAAGTTCACGGATGAGGCGTTTCACCGTCACTAGCCCAATGTACGATTCCAATTCATCAAGAATCTTAGCGACTCTCTCTTTTTCACTTTCAAGGGGTAAGGGACTATTCTTACGAACTCGTCCTATTCCCACCAACTCAGTCACAGGTGCGATAAACTTTGCGGCTTCTCGTGGCGAGGGAGATTGAATAACCGGCGGTAAATGATTGTCCGCCCTAAACGTTACACGGATTGTCATAAGTACAGGCACCTCCCATCCTTACTATTATACTCAAGTAAAGATGAAAGGTGTCTAGAAACAACGTTTGTTATTATTTGCCTGTTAATGTCTTAGAATAGCGCACTCGAGAAGAATGCTCTAAGAATCTCTTGCGGATACGAACACTCTTAGGGGTAATTTCAACCAATTCATCATCGTTAATAAACTCTAATGATTGCTCCAGAGAAAATTCTCTGGGTTTATCAAGGCGCAATGCCTCATCAGCGGAACTAGTACGCATATTAGTCAGTTGTTTTTTCCGACAAACGTTCACTTCAATATCTTGCTCACGCTTATTCTCTCCAACAACCATACCACCATATACATGTAGGCCTGGATTTACAAACAGAGTTCCACGTTCTTGAGCGGAATAAAGACCGTAAGCATTTGTTTCGCCCTCTTCAAAAGCAACAAGTGCTCCACGGGTTCGTCCAGCGATATCCCCTTTATAAGGTTCATAGCCCATGAACACATGACTCATCAAACCTTCACCCCTGGTCTCAGATAAGAAGTCTCCACGGAAGCCAATAAGACCACGTGCCGGAATTTTAAATTCTAGACGGAGTTGCGTCGCAGATAGGCTGATCATGTTGGCCATTTCTGCTTTGCGTTTTCCGAGTAGCTCCATAATTGATCCCAGCGCACTTTCGTTAACATCACAGGTTAGAAATTCCATCGGTTCGGATTTGACACCATCAATATCTCTGTAAATCACCTCAGGTTTAGAAACTTGCATTTCATACCCTTCACGACGCATGTTCTCGATTAGAACTGAGAGGTGAAGTTCTCCCCTACCAGATACTTGAAAACAATCGGCAGAGTCAGTTTCTATGACCCTTAGACTAACATTGGTCTCGACTTCTTTCCAAAGACGTTCTCGGATCTTTCGAGAGGTTACAAAATGACCTTCTCGTCCGGCGAAAGGACTGTTATTAACCATGAAATTCATAGATAAAGTCGGTTCATCGACTTCAATAGTCGGCAAGGCTTCAGGATTAACAGCGCAAGCAACAGTTTCTCCAATATTAGCACTGGTAAGTCCGGTGAGTGCTACGATTTCTCCGGCGGATGCTTCTTCAACGTCTTGCCGTTTTAGTCCTTCAAAGATCATAACTTTCCCGACTTTGCATTTTTCAGGACTACCATCTCGTTTGATTAAGGTAACACTTTCGTTTTGATGGATGGTTCCACGAACGATTCTACCAACAGAAATTTTTCCGACATAATCATCATAGTCTAGAGTCGTGACCAGCATCTGGAACGGAGCTTCTAGATCGACAACTGGGGCAGGAATGTGATCCAAGATCACGTTAAATAAAGGTGTTAGATTGTCTGTCAGAGAATCGTATGCCAGCCCGGCAGTTCCTGCACGTGCTGAGGCATAGACAACTGGGAAGTCCAACTGCTCGTCTTCTGCACCAAGTTCTATAAAGAGGTCAAGTACTTCATCGACCACTTCGTCGGGGCGTGCATCTGGGCGGTCAATTTTGTTGATTACAACAATTGGCACAAGCTTAAGCTCGAGAGCTTTTCTCAATACAAATCGTGTTTGCGGCATTGGCCCTTCAAATGAATCAATAATGAGGAGCACCCCATTAACCATTTGTAATACTCGCTCAACCTCACCACCAAAGTCTGCATGTCCTGGCGTATCGATAATGTTGACCTTTGTACCCTGCCAATGAACGGAGGTGTTTTTAGATAAGATGGTAATTCCACGTTCACGTTCTTGATCATTGGAATCCATGACGCGTTCCATAACTTGTTGGTTAGCTCTGAAGGTTCCACTCTGTTTTAACATGGCATCCACAAGTGTCGTCTTTCCATGATCAACGTGAGCGATAATTGCAATGTTTCTTAAATTTCGAGTTTCCATAGTTGGGTTGAGTTCCTTTCTTTCACTAAGTTATAAGCATATGCTTCTAATATACCATGGATGAGTGGCGATTTCAACATAAAGAACTAAGTCTGGTCAATACCAAACTTAGTTCTTTATGCTTTGTAGGGCATCCAAATTATTTAGTATTAGGTTGTGTACTCGCCGTAGATTCTGCAGCACTTGCAGCCATAAAGTTAATTGGGCGAATTGGCATGACTGTAGAAATTGCATGTTTATAGACCATCTGTTGTCTACCTTCAAACTCAATAATCACGGTAAAGTTATCAAAACCTTTAATAAGTCCCTTAAGTTGAAACCCGTTTACCAAGTAAATGGTCACCGGAAGGTTTTCCTTGCGTACTTGATTTAAAAAGGTATCTTGTAAATTAATGGACGATTTATTCATGTATTTGCCTCCAGCACCTTATATTTCTATCTAACTTATTCTACACGAGATTGACATGCTCTGCAAGTGTTGACAATGTCCCTAAGTAATACGTTCTTATCTGTCTCGATATCATACCAACTAATGCGTGGATCACGGCGGAACCAAGTTAGTTGACGTTTCGCAAAGTGACGAGTGTCTCTTTGCAGCAAACGAAGCATTTCAGGTTGTGTGACAAGTCCCTTTATGTACCATAGCGAATGGCGGTAGCCTATGCTTTGTAGGGGTTTCAAAGTGGGTGAATACCCGAGGTCTAAGAGCGCCATTGTTTCCTCGATTAACCCTTGAGACACCATCGATACGCATCGTTGATTAATTCGTTCGTAGATTCGCTCGCGGGAAGCAGTGAGCCCTATATAGAGAATCGAAGGGTCAAGTGGCTTGTATTCATTATCTCTAAATTGACGTTGACTTGAAAGAGTTTTACCAGTTAATTCAAAAACTTCAAGCGCCCGGATAACACGAAAAACATCGTTCGGGTGCAACTGCTGCGCTGTTTCACGGTCGGTCTCCTTCAACACCTCATGTAAGGCTATATTGCCGTGTAATTGAACAAATTGCTGCCACTTAGAACGGATTTCTTCAGAGCCCTGTTGAGAAAAGTCATAGGGGTCGAGTAAAGAACGAATATAGAGACCTGTGCCTCCCACCACAATTGGAACATGTCCTCGTTTCCTAATTTCCTCCATTAAAGAAGTCGCTTTGACCTTAAACTGTGCCGCAGAAAAAGGCTCTGAAGGGTCTATGTAATCAATAAGGTGGTGTGGGACAAGCTCGAGTTCTACTGCAGAAGGTTTCGCTGAACCGATATCAAGTTTTTTATAAACTTGAACAGAATCTCCTGATATTATTTCACCACCTATTTCCTGGGCCAGGGCTATTCCTAGTGACGTCTTACCAACGCCCGTCGGACCAATAATAATGATTAGTGGATACACCGAACCAACCCCCATTATACTGAAATGACGCCATAGTCAACTGCGCTGTACTGCCCTCCACGTACTATATCAAACCCCAGACGTTGGAATTCTGAACTGTTTTTGCGCTCCTTCAGAACAACCCTGTTCCGAGCAACACGGCAGGCTTCCAAGATTGCCTCCTGATTAAGCGGATTATGGTCAGACCACCGATGCAAGGGCACCATTGAGTCAGACTGTTTACAAGTATATCGAAACATAGGATCAAAGTACACCACATTGACAGAGCGAGAAGGCAGGTGTTTTAAGGACTCAAGGTGTCCCCCCCAGCGAACCTCAATTCGTTCAGAGACTCGCGCCAAAGCGTTCCAAGCCATTTGTTTTGTGATGTTTTTAGCCTTTGGTACAAGTTCTGTAAAATGGTTTAAACCATCTTGCACGAAAGCAGCTAAAATAGGAGATTGTTCAAACGCAAGAACGCTTCCCTTTTCACCAACGGCCCATGCCCCTAAAAGTGCTTCAGTTCCTAAACCCAGTGTGGCATCAATTAAAGAGTCTCCAGGTTTAAGTTGGGTTGCTTCCAGATAACGATCAGACCTACCACTCAGGAGATTCATCAGCCTAATGAGAGCCATACTCGGATGAAAGGGTAGTTGTTTCGCACCATTGGTTAAAAAAACGCCCTTGCGGGTTATCGTGAGTTCTGGTAATTCTTGTTCTCCACTTCGTGCAATGGCCCAGTTACAACCGGGTTGCTGTTGAAACCAAGCAAACCTTTTTAAGAGATCAGGATCAGCATGCATAAGTTTAATAAGGACAGGTTTTTCATGTAACATACAGCCTCCGGTCTCTTACTTACTGACAGTATACCCCCGTCATGATGGACATAAACCTAAGATGGTTATGTCCGATAAAAGCGTTTTTCCAATTCATTGCGAGTCATCTTAACCATAGTAGGGCGTCCATGGGGACACGTATATGGATTTTGACTTTTGCCAAGATGTGCAATGAGTTGTTCCATTTCGAGCAAGGAAAGGGAATCCCGTGCTTTTATAGATTCTTTACAAGCTAACATATAAATCCATTCCTCTAATAGTTTTTCAATGGTAGGAATAGAGTTTTTCTGTAAAACCTCTTCAATAAACTGACGCAGTAGACGATCTGCATGGACAGTTCCTGTATGAACGGGTACACCCCGTAATAAGTAAGTTCGTGCACCAAATTGCTCCAGAATAAATCCCATTTCCGTGAGATTCCATAGATTCTCTAAAACCACCTGTTCTTCTTGGAGGGTGAACTCCATGGGCAGTGGAATTAGAAGTGCCTGACTGGAACGTTCCACTTGTTTGAACTCCGCAAAAAGCCGTTCATAATTAATCCTTTCATGAGCAGCATGCTGGTCAATCATCAGGAGTACTTCACCATCAGTCGCTAAGATATAGGTGTTGAAGAGCTGTGCTAACGGCCAGATATGTGCAAGAGTGTCATCAAGTATTGTCTCAATTTCGCTAGAGGGGATGTTTTGAGCAGAGCTCTCTACATGAGGCCTTGACGTAGCTGAGGGCGTTTGGCTAGGTAGGTTGCATATTGGACTCTCGAGGACTTTAGACTGTTCTTGAACAGAAACAGGTAGGTAGAACTTTGGCTGGTCAAATTTTTCGGGTTTAAGAGGTTGTTTCTCAGGCAAGATTGAAATCTTAGTTTCATGGGTTGAGGCGTGTTGTGTTTGAAACGAAGGTAGCGGTTTACTTTTAATTAGGGTTTGATAAACCTGCTGACTGATAAAAGAGGCTAAAGATTTTTCGCTCTTAAAGCGTACATCCATTTTTGTGGGGTGGACATTGACATCATACTCTGAAGGCGGAACATGTAGATGAAGTACGACAACTGGATGGAGCTTAGTCGGAATAAGGGTGTGATAGCCTTCCTCAACAGCCCGGCTCAAGAACGGGGAGCGAACAATCCGTCCATTAATCATAAAGGTTTGAGTTTGCTTAGAAGATCGAACGAGATCTGGAGGGCTGATAAAGCCCTCTAATTGCCAATTTCCCTCTTGTTCTTTAATAGGTATAAGCTGTCTGGCAATGGCATGACCAAAGATTGCGCCGATCGTTTCTCGTAAATCTCCGCGTCCGGACGTTTGCAAAACAACTTGTTGCGGATGGGTTAAAGAAAACGAGACCTCTGGGTGCGCCAGGGCGATTCGCCCAATAGTATCGCTGATTAGACCAAACTCTGTAGGAATTGATTTAAGAAATTTTAATCGTGCCGGTGTATTATAGAATAGATCTCGTACCGTCACAGAGGTTCCGCCAGGGCAGCCCACTTCCGAGAATTCACCTTTCTCACCACCCGTAAGCTTAAGGCATAATCCCGCAACTTCATTCGTAGGACGTGAGGAAATTTCCAAATTTGAAACGGAGGCAATACTTGGTAAAGCCTCTCCTCTGAAACCAAGGGTTTGTAAATGGTCGAGGTCATCAATTCTGCTAATTTTACTGGTAGCATGACGAATAACAGCCAAGGGTAAATCCTGAATAGCTATTCCACAGCCATCATCTCGCACGCAAATGAGCGGTACGCCGTTTCCTTCAATGCTTATGTCAATGTGTTTTGCCCCAGCATCTAGGGCGTTTTCGACGAGTTCCTTGACGACCGAAGCAGGGCGTTCAACCACTTCCCCTGCGGCAATTTGATTGGCTGATTGGGAATCAAGGATATGAATTACTGGTGTCAAAATTCCCTCAGTCCTTCTTTACTATCCCATACGTATAGTTTATCGTGGAGCTGGTTTTGCAGTGAAACACTCGTAGTATTGTCACTATGATGTTGAAGATGGTCCCAAAGGTCATATCCCGCTTGCTCACAATCTGAGCAGGCTTGGAACGGAATTCGCACTAGAATAGACTTTTGGGGAGACGACGAACACGAGCTTTCAAGATACACAGTTCCTCCGCAATGGTTACACTGCCGAATGTAATCGTGACGAGTTTCTTCTAATCCATCCGTGTCATAATAAATAGAACAAGGACTATAGATCCAATTTCCTTTGGGAAAGAAGGTTTTGCTTCGGGTTGTGAAGCTGGGTTTAATGGTTTGCTGTTGTTTCTTAAGTTCGACTAGAAACGGTTTTAGTTGCGCTAGGTTTAACACAGGACGATCTAGTTTCTGGGGTTCCCGGACATGATGGTAATCTTCCCCCGCTAAGGCAAGTAAAATTGCGAGGTTAACATAAGGCAGCGCTCCCTCAATCGAATATCCACCCTCCAGGACAGCTAAATCTGGTTGTAGCAGTTCGGTAATTCGCCCGTACCCATTGGCCGTTAGATTCATTGAGCCCAGTGGGTCCGTGAAATGATTGTCCTGCCCCGCTGAATTGATAATTAACTCAGGTTCAAAAGCTTGGAGTCGTGGTAACACCCAGTTTTCCAGAATGTAGTGGTACCCTTCATCTCCTGTCCCAGGAGGGAGAGGAATGTTTAAAGTCTGATCCCAAGCATTGGGACCTCCTTTTTCATTGACAAATCCGGTTCCAGGAAAAATTGTGCGACCATCTTGATGCATAGAAATGAAAAGTACATTGGGATCGTGATAAAAAATATCTTGGGTTCCATCTCCATGATGGACATCGGTGTCGACAATAGCGATCTTTTTGATACCAAAACTTGCCCTCAAATGGTTCACAAGGATGGCTTCATAATTGAGCGTACAAAATCCACGATTTCCCCAAACCGTTGACCCGGAATGATGGCCTGGAGGACGTGCGAGCACGAATCCATTATCGATGTCTCCTCGAACGCGTGCTTCGCCTAGTAATATGGCACTTCCTGCTGCGATGAGGTGGGCATCTAAGGAATCCCTATGTACTTCAGGGTTAGGAAATAATGCTTGCGACCTTAAGGCCTCATGTAACGGGGCAATACGGGGTGAGAATTGTTTGATCTGGGGTAAGTCCAGAACCCCCTCTTCAAATAATTGTTCCTGTGTATACAGGAGACGTTCTTCTCGTTCAGGATGAGTATCGCCGAGTGACCAATCAAAGGCAGGAAAAAAAAGAATTCCTGTTCGTTTCATACTTGTATCCTCCCTATCACACCAGAGCGCAGATGAACTGCCCCTCGTACAATTTGGCCTACAGTTCTATAACCCTTAACAATTGGGAAGAAATCGAAGGGATCCTTTTCTAGGTGTTCAATTTTGATCCCATAGAATACCGCTTGCTGCTGAGCTAAGGTATCTAGAAACGCCTCTACTTCGAGATAAGGACGCAGAGCACCTGACCATTTTCCCTGTTCGCCGGTCTCTTCTATCCGATAATGCTTCATATAAGTATCTAGATGAAGCGTGCAATTAAAGGTTGGTCTGGCCATAGCTGCACCAAGCGCATTGGAAACCTCCGAATATAATCCCAGCTGAACAGGACTGCTGAAGCGTTTTTCCAACGCTGTTGTCATCCCTCTAGCGCCTCCTCCACTAACCAGAGTACGGAAAGTGCGGGCCTCATGGGGATGAAGAACCTCCCAAATTTTATAAGCTGGCTCTTCTGTCCACTCTTTCTTAAGGGAATCTACTGCTTCAGCTATGCGCTCTGCTACTGCGTCAATAATATCGTTTGCTAGCGCTTGTAGAAACGCAGGTGTTCGACGCTCCAACGGCAAAATAGAGGCAAGGGCCTCTTCTGCTAAGCGTTCATTCCCATAGTCGATAAGCCCAAGATAACGCATCGCATCAGTAGGTGTGGGCACGTTCCCTCCCAAACAATAGGCTGGTCCCAGGCGGTAACTTTCTAGGAAAAAGCCCTGATCTGTGGCATGAATGGCAGAGTCTCCCCCCACTGGAATTGAGCGGACCGCGAGTGAACGTACAAGCGTTGAATAAGCTCCGATTTGAGCGCCCTTAGCACTGAGTAAGGGGACACCAGATAGAACTATGCCTATATCAGTCGTAGTTCCACCAATATCCACGACTATAGAAGAGTCAGTGGGTTTACTTTGAGTCAGTGCAGCAAGAATACTAGCAGCTGGTCCAGAGTAGATGGATTCAATAGGCCTAATCTTGGAAATAGGTAAAATCCCGCCATCCGCCTTCAATATAGAAATAGGCGCCACAATTTTTCTCGCGGATACAGCGTTCTGTAATTGTTGGGCAAAATTATGATATATGTCCGAAACAGCAAAATTAAGATACGTCGTCAGACTCCGCCGATAAAAATTTGCTTGTCCCCAAGAATGTCCTTGCGCAATACGTAAAGACGGATTAATTCCCTTCAAATAAGAAGCCAGTTGTTCCTCGTGCAGGCTATTTCTATGCGAGAACTTTCCTACAATAGCCACTTGGGCAGAATTCTCACGCAAATTGGGGGTTAGGATTCCCCCCCATTCACCCTGATCAGGAGGTTCAACTTCTCGACCTCGAAAATCCATTTCTCCCGAGAGTTCCCGGTAACTGACAGGCCAAGGAAGTGCATCGACGCTCATCCCATTGCCTGAAAATAATAGTAACTCAACAGCAGGTATTCGGTCTTGGAGTATAGCGTTTGTAACGAGTGTTGTGCTCACCGTTATTTGGGTCAACCCTTGTTCATCCGGAATACAGAGCTTATCAAAGGCCTCCATGAGTGTCTCTACTAAATTCTCAGATCGGGTGGGCACCTTTGCCGTCTGTATGATACGGTTGTCTTGAATAAACACGGCGTCGGTGTATGTCCCTCCCACATCGATCCCTACTCGATTAGGAATATTAAAGACCTCCTTCTTTATAAATGAAATAATTTCTAAATAATTTTCGTCCTAAATGCGTTCACGCAGGTCAAAGAGATACTGAAGCGCTTGGCGTGCAGTCATGTCTTCCAGGGGCAGTTTGCTGATTTCTTCCAAAAGCGGATGAGTTTGTGGGACATCAAAGAAGGAAAATTGTGTCGCCTTCTCGGATAGGTCACTTGAAACCAGTTCAGGCTGGGTGGATTCTAATTCTAGAAGCAGAGTCCTAGCACGTTTAAGAAGGTCTTGTGGCAGACCGGCTAGACGGGCTACTTGGATACCATAACTGTGATCGGCTTTACCGGGTAAAATTTTATGCAAAAAAACAATGTCTTCTCCCCGTTCCTTCACCCCGACATGGAGGTTCAATAGCTTGGGGAAGTTGTCTTGGAGATGCGTTAGTTCATGATAATGGGTAGCGAAAAGCGTGATCGGATTGAACTTGGGGTGTTCAACCAGGTATTCTGTAACCGCCCAAGCAATACTAAGTCCATCAAAGGTCGCAGTCCCACGGCCAATTTCGTCTAATATAATCAGACTATTACTGGTGGCATATTTCAAGATGTGGGCGACTTCCTTCATCTCGACCATGAAGGTGCTTTGTCCTGCTGCTAAATCATCCGATGCACCAACCCTTGTGAAAATGCGATCAACCAGTGTAATACTGGCTTTTTTAGCGGGCACAAACGATCCAATATGGGCCATGAGGACTATCAACGCGACTTGACGCATATAAGTCGATTTTCCTGCCATATTAGGGCCTGTGATGAGTGCTAACTGAAGACTCTGGGACATTAGGGTATCATTGGGGACGAACACGCCTGGCTCAAGCATTTGTTCGATAACAGGGTGCCGACCTTCAGTAATAAGGATTTGACCGTCGTCTTTAATCTCAGGACGAACATAGTGATTGCGAACTGCAACTTCAGCTAAACTAACAAAGACATCAATTTCCGCTAAGATTTGAGCTATGTGCAGGATGATCTTAGCGTGTGTCCGTACCTCTTCGCGCAGAATTAAGAGAAGCTGGTACTCTAAGTCTTTGAGTTTCTCCTCAGCACCTACAATTTTTTGTTCGTACTCTTTTAATTCGGGAGTAATGAAACGTTCTGCATTGGACAAAGTCTGCTTACGTTGATAGTCCGGAGGACTAAGATGAGCATTAGCATGGGTGATTTCAATATAATAACCAAAGACTTTGTTATACCCTATCTTCAAGGAACGAATGCCGGTTCGTTCTCGTTCTGCCGTCTCCAGTTGGGCAACCCAGGCTTTACCACCTGTTGAAATTGAACGCAGTTCGTCCACTTCTTGTGAATAGCCAGTTTTAATGATATTGCCATCACGTAGAGATATTGGGGGATTAGGATCAAGAGCATTTTGAAGTTTATGAACAAATAAGTCAAGTCCATTAAGAAGAGAAGCCTTGCTTTTAAGGCTTTCAGCGGAGCTAGTAGTCAGTAGCGTGCGAATTTCAGGAAGAAGTGCTAAAGTTTGCGCCAAGGCTAATAAATCTTTCGCATTAGCAGTTCCATACGAAACTTTTCCCATCAACCGCTCCAGATCATAGACTCCGGACAGAAGCTTAAATAAGTCTCTACGCAGAAATGCATCCGAGGTCAGTTCTTCAATGACTTGAAGACGCTGATCAATCGCTTCTTGCCTAAGCAAAGGTTTTTCAATCCAATTCTTTAACAGCCTACCTCCAAACGCGGTTTGGGTTAAATCAAGAATTGACAAGAGGGTTCCTTTTTTCTCAACGCTACGAAGACTTTCTGTTAGTTCAAGATTACGACGGGTCCACTGATCGAGAAACATCCAGTGTTCAGAACGGAACGTCGTAACTTCAATGATATGGGTTGGATCGACACCTGGCATCGTTTCAAGTAAGTAGGTCCATAAAGCAGTAGCAGCTTGGGTCGCAACCGGAAATTCTTTAAACAAATCATGTTGACCAAGAAAGTGTTTTATTAAGGCCTTACCAGAGAACGTTTTTTGTTCACGTAAGCTACAATAGTAGCCCGCCCATGTCTTAGATCTTTTCATAAGTTCGGGTGACAATAGTAGTTCAGCCGGATTAATACGCGATAGTTCAGTGAGGAGATCGTCAAGTTCTGGGGTTTGGAAGATTGAAAATTCTCCCGTGGATAAATCAAGAAAAGCAAGCCCCCAAGATGTATCATGATAAACACTGGCTAAATAATGATTGGTTCGTTCAGGAACCGATTCTGTCAGTGTACCTGGAGAAACAATGCGAATAATGTCACGTTTGACAATACCTTTAGTATTTTTAGCGTCCTCAACTTGTTCACAAATAGCAACTTTATGGCCAGCTTTGACGAGCTTTGAGAGGTAATTATCTAAAGCATGATAAGGGACGCCACACATGGCAATTCGTTTCCCATCTCCTGCATCTCTACCAGTTAAGGCTATCTGTAAAATAGGTGCGGCTAATTCTGCATCCTCACCAAACATTTCATAAAAATCGCCCAGTCGATAAAATAGAATGGTTCCAGGTGACTTTTCTTTAATTCCTCGGTATTGTAACATCATGGGGGTTGTCATGCCTTCATTTCTCCCCTTTAAAGAAAATTAATACTAGCGGACTCGATTGCTCTATGAATCAGTGGTTGACCTTTGCATAAAGTTGGTTAAAATATAATTATTTCAAGATTTCTTTGAATTCTAAAAGGGAAGAGCTACAGATTTAGCCCTTCCCTCTTAATTACTTATTGTACTTCTTTAGATATTAGCTACCTGAGCAACCACAGCCACTGCTACCACAGCCACCTGGTTCACATCCAGCAGGATCACACGCGTCGTCTTCACACGAACAACCGTCTGATGTTCCTGCAATTGCACCCGCTAGAATGGAATTAACGCCATCTAACATTTTCGTAAATTTGTCTTGCGCACTCATGTAAGCGACAATCGAAGAGTTACCCTGGACCTTTGTTTCAATTTCATCCACCAAATTTTTATCGATTTCAGAAGGCTCGCTTTCAGTTTGTTGCTTCTCCATAAATTGTTCCTGAGCTTTCTGTAATTCGGCAATTAATTGTTGGGCTGACTCGTCAGTGGTCATGGCATCTTCCGTTTTTCGCAGGTCTGTAAGTTCCGGACTTCGGGCAATGGCATCAGCCAAGAGCCCAGCTTTTTCTGTAATTTCATTATTCATAAAAACACCTCCACTTATTATATTCTACATTAAAGTCTGAATTCCTGCATTAAATTCAGAGGGCAAAGATCTTTTAAGATCATAAGCATCCTTCCCTAGACAACTTCCCCAGTTAAGGTCCAGGTTCCTGCTTCATAGATCTTGACATGAACCAAAGATCCAATACATGCTAGATCACCCTTAAAAACAACGAGTTCATTCCCAGGAGTTCGTCCAGTTAAACGCGTGGGATTTGTTTTACTGGGACCTTCTACAAGAACCTCAACAAGGTTTCCAATCATATGTTGGCGACATTCAAGGCTTTCTGCGTTCTGGACGCTCATTAATTTTTGTAAACGTCTTTTTTTGACGTCTAAAGGAATCTGGTCTTCCATCTCAGCGGCAAGTGTTCCTGAACGTTTAGAATACATAAACGTAAATGCTTGACTATAATGAGCTTGCTTCATCATCATCAGCGTCTGTTCGAAAGCTTCTTCCGTTTCACCAGGAAAACCAACGATAATATCCGTTGTTATGCTAGCATTTGGAATAAGTTCTCGAATTTGTTGAACTCTCTTTAAGTAGTATTCCCTTGTGTATTTACGATTCATGCGCTCTAAAATAAAATTACTTCCTGATTGTATTGGGAGATGAAAGTGTTCGCAAAGTTTCTCCCCCTCTGCGACAGTTTTAACGAGCTTATCTGATAAATCTTTGGGATGAGAAGTGATAAAGCGTATTCGTAAAAGCAACGCAATCTGATCCACTTGATGGAGGAGGTCGGCGAAGTCATAGGCAGGTGAAAACTCCTTACCGTAGGAATTCACATTTTGACCGAGTAATGTGACCTCTCGGCATCCACCGTCCGCTAGCGCCTGTATTTCTTGGAGAATATCTTCAGGTTTACGGCTTCTTTCCCTACCCCTTACATAGGGTACAATGCAATATGAACAGAAATTATCGCAACCGTACATAATATTCACACTGGCATGTAGCTTGCCTTTCTCAGCAAACGAGGCAACTTCTAAGGTCTCTTTTGGCTCTTGCCAAACTTCAGCCACTTTTACTCCCTGTTCTACCTTACCCAAAAGTGCGGAAAAATCGTGCAAATTATGGGTTCCTGCCCATATGTCCACGTGGGGTGCACGTTTCTGCAAACGTTCTAAGGCACCCGGTTGTTGAACCATACAACCTGTGATGGCAATCTTTACCTTCACATTTCGTTCTTTAAGTTTCTTTAGTTCTCCAATTTTTCCTAGTATCTTATTTTCTGCGCTTTCTCTCACGCAGCATGTATTAACAATCACTAAGTCGGCGGTTTCAAGGTCATCTGACGGTGAATAACCAAAGTGTCTTGTAATTTCAGTCAAAGTTTCAGCATCCCGTTCAGACATTTGGCACCCATAAACTAATGTAACAACATTTTTAATATTTTCCAAGAAAGTCACTCCTTGATGATTCACTCTTACTCGTTAAAGATTTCGAAAAACTCCTGCCTTATGTAACGCTTGATAAGCAATAAGAATAAATGGACCTAGGAGCAATCCAATGACTCCAGTCGATGCTAGTCCAATATACATACTGATAAGAACAAGCAGTGGATCGAGGCCTACATTATCCCCAAGAATTTTCGGTTCAATTATATGCCTTACAATTGTGATGCCAGTCGTTAGTAGTATGAGCTCAATAGCTAACAGGCTATGCCCACTTATGAAGGCGAGAATTGACCAAGGTGCAAGAACAATCCCCACTCCTAAAACTGGGAGAATACCAAAGATACCAGTTATAGTCCCTATAATAATCGCATACTGCGGGTGAATAATCAATAATCCGATAATGGATAAAAACAAAGTAATCAGAAATATAATGAATTCCGCGCGGATAAAACCTGCAAAACCACGAGAAAAATCACGCCCTAATTCACTAAGATGCTCACGCCATTGCTTAGGAAAGATATTCAATATATCGTTGAGATAACGTTTGGACCCGTAGGACATAAAAAAAGTTGCTACTAAGGCAATGACAATAACAATAATGATTTCAGGAATTTTAGCAACCATCGCTAATACACTAGCGAGTACAGCAGGAATAGTATTGATGAAATCCTTTACGGTATTGTTAACTGTGTCAGTGGTCGTACCCGGTAACGTTAAAGAATAAATCTCTATTCTTGCAAGCCAATGTGCGAAAAAGCGTTGCAATAAATCATTATACTGGGGCCAGTTACTATAAATGTCGTGAATTTCATCAATAAGACGAATAACCATGAGTACAATTAATACACCCAATCCACCAATTTCCACAATCATTGCAGTGATAACAGCAATGGCTTGCGGAAATCTGGCTCTACTAACCAGAAAGTTTCTAAGAGGGCTAATCGTTGCTGTCATAATAAACGCAAGTAGAAAGGGCAAAAATAAATAAATAAAGTGACCGACAAGAAAAATAAGCCCCCCAACTGCAACCCAGAAGGCAATAAATTTTAGACTATGAGTGAAAAAAACTTTAGTCACTTGATTCACTAATGGGACTCCCTTCTCCTCGCGAGTTGCATTTGACGGCGATAACGCTTAGCTGCGTGTATTTTTCTGTTGATAATCACCAGTAATAATAGGACTCCCATGATGATCAATCCCTTAATCCAAGAGGCATATTTTAAAGACGCGCTGCTTAGAGTGCTAGCGGGTAAAATTGTTCGCGAGGATTTTAAAGGTAGTGTATTTAACAAGGTGTTTCCGTCTGAAACTTCAACTTCTGCCACAACTTGTCCTTCTGCAACAGAACTCAGAGGACTCGAAGAAGTCGGTTTAACCTTTAAATTCAAGGTCGAACTTAGATCGTTCACGTTCTGGGTCATATAGATTGGACGATCGATAGTTAGATTAACTGGTACATTATTTACCATCATAGTTGAAATAATCGATCCTGAAGGTTTGAAAATGGTCCCATTGAACTGCGTAAAACCAAACTCAAACATAGCCTGCATATCTGTGTAAATTTCTGCCCCTGGAGATTTAAGAATCACGCCAATAAAGTGTCTTCCATCCTTCGTCACCGATGCGACAAGACAATTCTGCGCAGCGGATGTGTACCCAGTTTTGATGCCATCAACAGTAGCGTCTCTAAATAGCAATTTATTCTGATTGACCATTAAAGTGGGAGTATTCGGTTCTGATCTAGAGATAGTCTGTGATTTAGTACGGACATATTGAGCAAACGTGGGATTTTGATAGGCAACACGTGCAATGAGTGCTAGATCGTGAGCAGTCGTAACATGCCCAATGTCTGTTAAACCACACGTATTCACAAAATGGGTGTGGGTAGCCCCCATTTCAAGCGCACGCTGATTCATCATGTCTACAAAGTTTGGTAAGTTGCCGCCTATATGTTCGGCAACCGCAACAGCAGCATCGTTGGCAGAGTTCAACAGCACTGCATAAAGCATCTCTTTTAAGGGCATTGTTTCCCCAGGCACTAGGTATATTAGTGTACCATCAACGAGCTTCTTATTCAGCATTGAAGGACTAGCGGTCACAGTATCCGTTAAATTCCCACGTTCAATCGCTAAAAGTCCCGTCATAATTTTTGTTGTACTTGCTGGTGCTAGTGGCATATCTGGATTCTTCATGTAGAGGGTTTGACCGGAAAGTACATCGATTAAATAGGCACCCTCTCCTCGAACTTGTGGTTCACCTGGCGAAGCTTCTAAAGCAAACGCGGTGGGAACTACACTTACTATCATAACTATGGTAAGGAGAACAGCAGTGATCAATTTCAACAATGACGTGCACCTCATATTCTTGGTATGTTTAAAGCCTGATTAAATAGAGCGAAGGTCCTACGATGAGCGATTAAGTTACCCTTATAAAAATATATTCGACTGTATCCTGATAAAACATATCGCATGTCCTTACGAATTGCAAGTATTATAGACGAATTGCAAGTATTATGGCTCGACTCATCTCAGGAAACGACAGAGTAATACCTTAACCAGTATTTACAGAGCATGTTTGCCTTTTTCTTAAGCGATGACAATATATTTCTTGTAAATTCAGTATTATCCTGCAAAGGTATAAAAAATAAATGTCCATCTTAAAGATGGACATTTTACATATTTCTAAAATCCTTACTTGGCCTGTAATACCGGGAAACTACCTTATATTAAGATGCAAATTTTTGGATAATTGCATGTTGCCCAAAGGATGCCATAAGTGAAGCAAGATCCTGCTTTTTTACGAGTCGATAATTAACTTCTTCGCCTTCAATCCAAGTTACCAGAAACATAGTAACCCTTCTTTCCATGTTGTATTATGTATACATAATACCATGGCAACTGAAGAAATACAAGTCATACATCATGCCTTAGAAGGGTATTGGTTATGTGGTATCATTTTCAATAATTCCTGTATACGGGTCCATATTGCGTACTTGCGCAGGTTTGTTAAACCACCCTCCGTATTAATAAACACGTGAACAGTTTTGCCTTCGGCTAAAAGTATTTCATCCCGATAAATGTGATAATTAAAACGAGCTGAGCGCGCTGATAGGTGATCTAGCTCGGTAATAATTACAAGGTCATCATCATATCGTGAAGGTTTGCGATAGTGACAACTGGCCTCGATGACGGCTAAACCTAAACCCTGTTCCTCAAATTGAGTATACGGGAGATCTAATTCTCTAAAAAGTTCCGTCCTGCCAACTTCAAACCAGACAAGATAATTAGCGTGATAAACGATTCCCATTTGGTCTGTTTCAGAATAACGAACACGCAGTTGTGTTTTTGACGATAATGCCATATTGTCCCTCCTTCAGAGTAATTGATCATCATAACAATTTTTCAGATTAAAAAAAGCGCCTGAGCGCTTTTTTTAATCTACCTTAAATAGGTCGAAGGATTCACCGTCGATCCATTAATAATAACTTCAAAATGTAGATGTGGACCTGTTGAATTCCCAGTTGAGCCGACCAATCCAATCCTCTGACCTTGTTTGACTTGTTGACCAACTGTAACGAGTAGTTTTGAGGAATGCGCATAACGTGTTTTCACACCGTTACCATGGTCAATAATTATCATGTTCCCGTATCCTCCACCCCACCCTGCAGAAACGACAGTCCCTGAAGCAGCGGCGCAATAGGAACTACCTGTGCTGCCTCCGATGTCTAGACCGGTGTGGAGGCTTCCCCAGCGAGACCCATAGGAGGAATTGATCGGACCTCTCAAGGGCCAGGCAAGACCCGAGACACTATTAGATCCTCTAGAAGCAATGCGAGTCAAAGAAACAGACGTGAGCCTAGATCCTTCGGAAACGACTTGAGTAACGGGTTGCTTAGTGACCTTTTCGTCAATAACTTGCTTGGAAATAGTTTCTCCATTCTTTTGAACATAAGAGTAGGTGACATCCTTCGAGCCATCACTCCCAGGTTCTTTGATGACGGTATTTCCACTGGCTAGTTCAGCATCTGTAGATGTGACGACATCATAGGCAATAGGTTCAGTGCTGGTAATGATTCCTTCACTCATCACGGTCAGGTAAGGATTTGCCGAGACGATGTTAATCTTTTGACCAGAATGTACCTTACTATCTATTGTCATCTCCGGATTACCAGCTAACACTTCCGTTATCCTCATGTCATTTTTACGGGCAATCAGCCACCAGGAATCATTGTCTTCAGCCGTATATTCCGTGGTCGTTACCCTCCCACCAGTTAGCTCTTTTAGGGCTTGTTCCAGTGATAGGACCTGATCTGGTTGAGCTTCAACGGCCTTGGTGGTAATCGCTTCACTAAACTTCGCCGAGGTCACCTCGTTGGTGTCACTAGGTTTAGTATAAAGTTCCTGATATGTATTAAGGAGTGTGTCTACATCACCTTGAGTTGGTAAGATAGCGACCTGTGCGCCTGCAATCTCTAAAGCATACCCATCAATATAGGAGTTTAATGCGTTTTGAAGGGCATTGTCTGTTGATATCAATTTTAAAAGCTCTTCATTTTTAACACGGACTATTTCATACTCTAGAAGATCATGAGTTTTTGCGACCTGGCCTAGACTTTGTCCACGTTTAGTTAATAAACCGTCTACAATTTGTTGCCCTTGTTCAACACTCGCAACCATACAGATCTTTTGGCCGTTAACGACCACATAGGCTGCAGACGCTGTACTACTATAATATACGGTTGCACTGCCTATGACTAATATAAAGGTCATGGTACCAATTAGAAACTTTGGTGACTTCCAAGATATATTAAGTAGATGCCTTGACCCCCATAATTTTAACCCCGAAAGAGTGTCTTTGGTTCTTTTTTCCAAGCTAAACTTTTTCATCCTAACCCCCAATTTGTCTTTTGACTTTTTATAGTATAGATTATAGCACTAATTCTACAGGATAGGAATGAATTTTATATTATATTACTCATTATGCTATAATGTTGTAATAAACATGCTGTGACAGGGTGTGGTGAAAGGGGATTTTGGCATTGAGTGCTTCATCCATTAAAGTCATTATTGAGCGAATTAATGAGCTGTCAAGTAAGCAGAGAACCATGGGCCTTGAAGATTGGGAGCGCGCAGAACAAGAAGCTATGCGCCAGGAGTATTTATGTTATATTCGTGGACAGGTGACACAAACTTTAAATAAAGTCCACATTAAAGACGACCCACAAATACAATAAAATTCTTTAACTTAAGTTGTATTTGTTTTGTTCAATAAGCGAATAATAAGACCAGTCAATAAAACTAAAACTCTATTTAAAGGAGGGCGAACTTATTGCCGGAACGTATTATGAAATTCGGAGGCGTTAAATTTCGGAATCTTGTCCCACCAGTAAAAATAAATCGTTTTGTCAATCGTCTACCTCTTCAAAAGCGTGATTCTCTCTTTGAAATTGCGACTGAGTTGCAAGAGGCTGGTCTGATTGATGTTTTGGAGGGTCGGGCCCATAGTACGATTGATAAAGATACCATTGAGGATCAATTGCCTAATACAGGAAGCGCGCGAAACCTGGAAGGCATGGAAGGGTCTAAACGACACCTCGAAGACACTTTGCCGCTCCCTTAAAAAACAAATTAGCACATTAAAATAGGCGTACAGTAGAAATAATCTACCGTACGCCTATTTATTACCCTATAATTTTAACTTCTGTAAGACAGTAACACTGTAAGACCTTCATGCGACATAATGAAAAAAATCATCACAGAATACTGATTGAACCTTCATACATCACGCCACTCAATGCATCAACCGTTAAGGTCTGTCCATTAGACACCTTGGAAAAGGCTTCTTTAGCACCCACGATCGCGGGAATTCCATATTGCAAGGCAACAATCGCTGCGTGCGAGGTTAAACCGCCCTCCACAATAACGACGGCTCCAGCTCTAGCAATGATTGGGACAAAGTCCGCATCAGTTGTCTCAGCAATTAGTATGTCCCCATCATTAAACGAATCTTTTTTCGGATATTGGACTTTTCGTGCGATGCCAGAATAGGACTTTCTACCAATTCCAGTCCCTCTTGATAAAATATTTCCCATAACTTGAACTTTAATCATATTCGTGGAGCCGACCTTACCAATTGGAACACCCGCCGTGATCACCACAACATCTCCAGAATGGATAAAGTTTTTATTTAAGGAGGAATTCACAGCCACTGATAACATTTCATCTGTTCCTAAACTTTCAGGAACCAGCAAAGGTTGAACACCCCACTGCAACGCTAATTTTCTTGCAGTGAGCGCAAATGGCGTTGCGGCAACAATCAGAGCTACGGGCCTATACTTGGAAATCATACGCGCAGTTAAACCAGAATGCGTCGGCGTGAGAATCGCTGCAGCATCAAGATCTTTTGCGATGGTATAACTTGCAAAACTAATTGCGCCTGCTACATTACGCTGAGGATAGCGGGTGACCAGATTACCTAAACCAGTCTGTTCAATACGCTTCGCGATCTTATCCATCATTTGGACCGCTTCAAGAGGGAAAAGACCCGCTGCAGTTTCCCCCGATAACATGATCGCATCCGTTCCATCCAAAATGGCGTTTGCAACATCGCTGGCCTCTGCTCGAGTGGGTCGGGGTTGCCTTATCATCGAATCGAGCATCTGAGTGGCAACAATAACGGGTTTGCCCAACAGATTGCACTTATGGATCATTTCTTTTTGTCTAATAGGGACTTCTTCAACGGGGATTTCGACGCCAAGATCGCCGCGAGCAACCATGAGACCATCAGCTACTTCAAGGATAGAATCTAAGTTATCCACACCTTCTTGGCTTTCGATTTTGGCGATGATGTGGACATCGGCCTCCATCTCTTCACAAACCCGGCGAACGTCCAAAACATTGCTAGCCGTACGAGTAAAAGAGGCGGCGATAAAATCAATCCCTTGGGAAATTCCGAAACGAATATCCTCAACATCCCTATCTGTGACAGCGGGTAAATCGATCAGCGCGCTAGGAACATTAACGCCTTTTTGCGACTTTAGAACGCCACCATTTTGAATAATCGTTCGAATAACTTGGTTATCCACGGAGGTGACTTTTAAATCGAGTTGACCATCATCAATGAGAATATGGGTACCTACTGCTACTTTTTGCCATAGCTCAGTATAGGTAATCCCCACCCGATGTTGATTACCTATACTGCTTAGTTGTGTGTCTAGATTAAATTCCGATCCGTTTTCAAGAGTAATACCCTCATTAGGAACCTTACCGGTACGGATTTCTGGGCCTTTGGTGTCCAGCAAAATGCCCAGATGTTTCCCCATTTTAGCAGCTTCTTCTTTGAGGATCACAATTCTTTGGCCATGTTCCTCATGCGTTCCATGAGAAAAATTCAATCGTGCAACATCCATACCTGCTGCTAGAAGCGCTCGAACCTTTTCTCTAGATTCGCTGGCCGGACCGATAGTACAGACAATTTTCGTCCTTCTCATGGAGTAATCCCTCCTAGTTTACAGACCTTTCTCGACAATAAGTTTCACTAAATCTAAAATGCGGTTTGAATAGCCCCATTCGTTATCATACCAAGCCAATACTTTCACCATACGATCCCCGATCATCATGGTCGACATCGCATCAACGATTGAACTAGCAGGGTTACCATTAAAGTCGTGGGAAACTAGTGGTAACTCAGTATACTCGAGGATTCCTTTTAGTTTACCATCTGCCGCTTCACGCAGTTTAGCATTGACTTCTTCCTTCGTGGTGGGCTTCGTTAAATTGGCGACAAAGTCAACCAAAGATACATTCGGTGTTGGAACGCGAACAGCCAGTCCATTCATCTTGCCGACTAATTCGGGTAGAACAAGGGTCACTGCTTTGGCTGCACCAGTAGTCGTTGGGATCATGGATTGATAGGCTGCCCTAGAACGACGCCAATCTGAATGGTCCATGTCTGTGATTCTTTGGTCACCTGTGACTGCATGAGTCGTTGTCATCATCCCTTGTTCAATCCCAAAATTATCAAGTAAGATTTTAGCGACAGGAGCAAGGCAGTTCGTTGTACAAGAGGCGTTCGAAATAACATGGTGCTTCAGCGGATCATATTTATCGTCGTTCACGCCCATAACAATTGTGATATCTTCTTCTTTAGCGGGAGCAGAGATGACAACTTTCTTAGCACCTGCTGTCAGATGTTGCGCTGCAGCGTCACGTTTTGTAAAACGGCCTGTTGATTCAATAACGATATCTACTCCAAGTTTAGCCCAAGGTAAATCTAATGGACTTCTCTCAGCGAAAATTTCAATGCGTTTTCCGTCAACAATCATGGTACTTCCTTCAATTTCCACTTTATTAGGAAGAACTCCATGCACTGAATCATATTTAAACAAATGGGCTAACATAGCAGGACTTGCCAGGTCATTGATGGCCACTACCTCGAAAGGAAGAGATTGATTCAAAGAGGCACGAAGTGTTAGACGACCGATTCTACCGAAACCATTAATTGCTACTTTTAAAGTCATTAAAGATCCTCCTTATTTATATCTGGCATATTACCAGACAATGCATTTAAAAATTTGCATATGATAATCATCATTCTGTGCAAATATACAAATACCTTCTTTTTATATGTTTATTCAAACAATAGTTTAAGCTGGTTAATACTATTATTCCTCATAGAACGGGTAAACTTACAAAGTGTGATTGTTGTAAGTTTACCGATTGGATATTTTACCTATATCATATTTCTCTTTATTATGGAGTAACACGGGGTAAAGGCTTTTGGATATTTCGATCTTTCTGTGTGTCATACTCCGTATAGTGTGGATCTCTAACAGTACCAGGTGGTTTTTGCTTGGAATTTTTCTTGTTAGTGCCCATTCAATATTACTCCCTTTCAAATCTCAATCTAATAAACCAAGGTTAGTTTTCCCGGTAATGAAAATTCATATGCCCTATGTAATATATTTTTTCACGCTTATTAACCAGCATGCTATAAGTATGGAAAATGTTCATATAAGGGAGGCAAAGCATGGCTTGGGACTTAAAATGTTATAAAGAACTGGCTTTTAAGCCAGTTCTTTATTCTACTCGTTTAAATTTAATCGCTTACCAGTACATATATAGATTATTTCTTCAGCAATATTTGTACAGTAGTCACCTAGTCGTTCAAGAAAGCGACAGGCAAAGAGTAAGTAGTTAGCCTGAGTCACTTGCGAAGGATATTTCATCATAATAGCCAGTAGTTCCTCAAAAACCTGAGAATAAATTCCGTCAACTTCATCATCCATCGCGGCCATCTCTGAGGCAACTTTGCAATCTTCTTGAACGTAGGCTTGGAGCCCAAGGTTAACCATTTCCTCCACTAAAGAACTCATGCGTGGGATATCTAGGAGAGGCTTAATCAATTTCTCTTGACCTATTCTTATGGTTAGCTTTGCTATGTTCACGGATAAATCTCCCATCCTTTCGAGATAGATGGAGATTTTAAAGCCCGCTACTACCTTGCGTAAATCACGGGCAAAAGGCTGTTGAGTCGCTATGATTAGAATACATTTTTCCTCAATCAATGCTTGAAGATGATTGATTTCTAAATCTCCCACTATAACTGTTCTTGCTTTTTCTTCATCCTGGTGAATCATAGATTCCACTGCAAGAACGATTCGTTGGTCAACCCTCTTGCCTAGGTCTAATATACTTAAACGTAGTTCCTCCAAGTCATTATCAAATTTCTGGCGAATCGGCATCACTAGCCCCCCTCTCATTCGTAAAGTCAGTATCAAATTATGCTTTAACGCCATTAACACTCAGGGATCAAGTACTAGTGATTTCATTTTATCCAATATTCAGGATATTTAATAGTATTATATCATTATGTGGAGCCAACAAAGCTTTGAAATTGTATTATTTAAATATTTTCAATACCTATTATCAAAAATACGGGTGGATTTCTTCTCACTTCTAGGAAGCTCACCGATTGAAACGGCCTTGGGGACTACAGTAATACCGATGTTTGTTTTGCAGTGATATTTGACACTTTGCTCAACGCTGGCTTTATCAGCCTCGTTTTCCAGCTCAAAAAACAAAGTCAAAATGTCTTTGCCGTTTAAATGGTCAATAATTACCTGATATTCGCTGCTTGTCCCTTCAACTTCTCGCAGTATTTCATCAATTTGCGCTGGAAAAATGTTTGTACCTTTTACCTTAATCATGTCGTCTGTGCGTCCAATCAGTGTATCAATCCTTGGGTATTTCAGACCACAAGCACATTCACCTGGCATAAATCGTGTGAGATCATGAGTACGATACCGTATAAGGGGAGCCCCTTCTTTTCTGAGCGTAGTAATAACCAACTCACCAATTTCACCATAAGGCATCTGTTTACCCGTGTGTTGATCAATAATTTCAAAATACAAAAAATCATCCCAGTAATGCATACCGCATTCTTTATCACAGCTCATGGCAATACCAGGCCCATAGATCTCCGTCAAACCATAGATATCATAGAGTTGAACCCCAAGCTCATTGGCAATGCGTCGTCGCATTTTTTCTCCCCAACGTTCTGAACCTATGATTCCCTTGGTCAAATATATCTTATCCCTTACTTTGCGCTTGGTAATTTCTTCTGCTAATAGAAGGGCATAAGAAGACGTGGCACATAACACCGTGCTTTTTAAATCCCTCATCATCTTAATTTGTTTATCCGTGTTCCCTGGTCCCATCGGAATGGCCATTGCCCCTATGAGCTCTGTCCCCGCTTGAAACCCTATTCCTGCGGTCCACAAACCATACCCGGGTGTGATGTGCACTCGATCCAGATTTGTTAATCCAGCGGTTTGGTAACAGCGTTTAAACATTTCAGCCCAATCTGTGACATCCTGTTTAGTGTAAGGAATGATGACGGGGGTGCCTGTCGTACCGGAAGAGGAATGAATGCGTACGATTTCACTATCGGGGACGGCTTGCAGACCCAAGGGATAGGCATCTCTCAAATCACTTTTATCGGTAAAGGGTAGCTTTTCAAAATCCTCTTGATTTTGAAGCGTCGAAAGATCAATGCCTGAAAATTTATTTTTATAAAATTGGTCAACCTGGGAGAGTCTAATCAGCATTTCTTTAATCCCAATAAACTGCGCTTCATTCATCATCGTATAATCTCCTTTAAGACGGTCTTGGCGCCGGCACTGAGTGCTTTTAGATTCATTTCAACAAATCGTTGCGGCAACATTTGAGCGATGGTCTTCTCCATATCTGTGAAGGAAATTCCAAGGTTCCCTGCTGCTACTGCAGCACCCAGCAAGGCAATATTCAGAACCTTAGTGCTACCACATTCTGCAATAACAGCTTCAGTATCAACAACCATTAAATGCTTTACATGACTGCCAAGGTATTTAAGCATTTCATCCCCATTATAATTAGTGTTTGAGAGTGAGTCAGTGACTGGCTTGATAGATTTTTGGCTGACAATGACAGTTCCACCGTCTTTTAAATAAGACAAACACCTTACGGCCTCTGCTGGTTCAAAACCAATGACCATATCAGCCGATTTAAGGGAAATCAAAGGAGAATGAAGCCCCTCACCCATACGAACATGACTTACAACACAACCACCACGCTGAGCCATACCAATGGTTTCAGCTGTACGGACATTCAAACCCTTGTTCATTGCCGCATGAGCTATAAGTTTTGAAGCTAGAACAATTCCTTGTCCACCAACCCCCGCTAAAAGACAATTAATCATTGAGTTGCACCTCCAATCGCCTTAAATGGACAAACCTGTTCGCAGATTGAACAGCCATAGCATAAGGTGGGATCGATCCACACCTTGTCCTTCTCTTTTACGATGGCAGGGCAGCCCAATTCTTTAATACAAATTTTACAGCCCGTACACTTGTCCACATCGACGTAGTACGAGGCAGCTTTATCCACTACAGCAATGCAAGGAGACTTAAAGATAACAGCAGATAACCCCTTATAAGCTGCTGCTTCTTGGACAGCAACAATGGCCTGGTCCAGCTTAAAAGGATCTCTCGTTACAACATGCTTTACGCCAAGAGCTAGCAGTACCTTGCTGATACTGATTTTTTCTGAAATAGTACCCATCATCGTTTTACCTGTTCCGGGATGGGGCTGATGGCCCGTCATCGCAGTCGTTGAGTTATCTAAAACTATGAGAACAATATCTGATTCATTGTAAACGGCATTGATCACACCTGGTATTCCAGAATGGAAAAACGTAGAATCCCCGATAAAAGCAAAATTAATAACGTCAGGTTCTGCTCGGTGTAATCCCTGAGCTATCGTAATTCCAGCGCCCATACAAAGACAAGTATCCACCATTTCAAGAGGTTTCGCATTTCCCAGAGTATAGCAACCAATGTCTCCAGAGAAGACAGCTTTCTGACCCTTCATAGCCTGTTTCACTGAATAGAAAGAAGCTCTATGGGGGCAGCCCGCGCATAACACAGGTGGCCTAACTGGCAGTGCCGGTAGATTTTCTGGTAGCTTTGTAAATGGAACTGGTATTCCTAGAAAATTTCCAACAGCCTTAGTCACGGTTTCTACGGAGTTTTCACCCGCGACTTGGATGTGTTGTGTTAGCTTGCCCCTTATTCTAACCGGCAGATGATATTTCCCACATAAATAGACCAATTGTTTTTCAATGACAGGATCCAATTCCTCCACTACAAGAACTTCTTCTAGACCGTCTAGAAATTCCAAGGCGAGTTTTTCAGGGAACGGATGAGGTGTTGCAACTTTAAATATCTTGCATTCACCTTCCAAGTGCAATAAAGCTTCACAAGTATAGGCATAATTGATGCCTCCTGTTGCTAGGCCTTTTTTACCCGTTCCAGTCACAGAATTAAAGCGATAAGACGAAAAGTCTTCAGCGATAACTGGTAGCTGTGCCTCCATTTTTAGATGATTTTGATAAGAAAGTCGAGGGAAAATTGCCCACTTGGGATCCTTAATAAAACCTGCTGCTTTCACCTCATAACGGTTTTCATCTAAGTCCACAGTAGCATAGCCATGGCAGACTCTGGTGGTAGGCCGGAATAAAACAGGCGTATTATATTTCTCAGAATAGTCAAAAGCATCACCAATCATCAGATAGGCCTCTTCAGGTGAGCAAGGGTCAAAGACGGGTAATTTCGAAAAGATCCCGAAATGCCGAGTATCCTGTTCAGTTTGAGAGGAAATTGGACCAGGATCATCCGCTACGACGACGACCATGCCTCCCTTAACTCCAATGTAAGCGAGACTCATTAGTGGATCTGAAGCGACATTTAGACCCACTTGCTTCATCGTTACCAGGGTTCGCAAGCCCGCATACGAAGCTCCCGCAGCAACCTCTAAAGCTGATTTTTCATTGACTGACCACTCAACGTATACATTTCCAGGATTATTCTTAGACATTGTTTCCAGGATTTCCGTGGACGGCGTTCCAGGATATCCTGTGACGACTCCTACTCCAGAGCGAATTGCCCCCATAGCAATGGCCTGATTTCCCATTAGTAACTCTATCGTCATAGATTCAACTTCCTTCCTATTTCAATATAACTTTAGAATTAAGTACTTATGAACGCAAAAAAGCCATATCACCCACAACATGGGGCGATATGGCTCGCGGTGCCACCCAATTCAGAAACTGTTCCTTCTTGAGAAAGGTTGGTTTCTCTTCAACAGGTACGCAACTCAGGCTGAAGCCTTCGTATCAATACCCTTCCCTAGTAACGTCGGGACAAACGGCACGGGATAGTCAAGCAAGCGCTCTTTCCCCCTACTCCTCACAGAACCATTCACTGATGTCCCTTGCACCGGACCTCTCACCATCCGCCGGCTCGCTTCACAACATCAATCAGTTACTTTTTCTGATCATCGGATTTAACAAACTATTATTTTAATTTTAGATGTATTGGGTATCTTTGTCAATAGGAAATTGAGGTGCCAAGTTTAGATGTTCTTAGTTTATTTTGTAGCTGCAAGTTTACAACGGTCCATTTCCTTGTACCCTCTGGGATTGTTCTTGATAGTTATGTCTCCTGCAGAGACGTTACAAGCGAGACCAGCATAATGTTTGCAAACCCCTGAACCAGCAAACGCAGTCCCTTCGCCCTCTGGTTTAATACAGTACTTACATAGTCCCACACAACGACACCTAAAAACCGATATGCCACCAAGGTACTTTTTCATCTCTGTCATAATGTATGGAGGTAAGCTATCTTCTTCTCCTACATCAACCAATTTGTCGTCTGCAAAGGTTACGACGACTTGTCTTTTATTTAACTTGTTCAATAAATAGAATTCTACAATATTTCCTGGTTTTCTTTTTGAATCGCGTATAGACCAATTTTTTACTGCCAAAACACTCACCAACTTTCTTAAAATCATTCCCTATCAGGTCGATTTGAGAAACCTGGAACCAATAATTCACCATAATAAGCACATTCGCTTAGTTCATTAGAACCGATATAGCCATAAAGGTCAATATAATATTGGAAAAAGTTATTGTTATTAGGTAGTAATCTGTCATCATATCCTATGAAATGTGTGCAGTTCCCATTTCTCACATAGATGGAATCTGTGTATATAGACAAACAAAAACCCGCAATTGCTTGCGGGAGTCATGTTTTAATTTGGTGCGCTACCCCGGGTTCGAACCGGGGACCTGCCGATTAAGAGTCGGATGCTCTACCAGCTGAGCTAGTGGCGCACATTGACGACAATAGAAATTATACGTCTAAATCATAAAATAGTCAAGCCTTCTGATCTATCGGTTTTCTGGGTCAGCAGCTAAGTTAAGAATAGCTTGAGCATACACTTTGGTCGTTATGAGCAGATTCTCGATAGAGATGAATTCATCCGGGCAATGGATTCCATCCGGTTCACCTGGAAAACCAGGTCCAAAGGCGACGCCTTGTGGCAGTGCTTTAGCATACGTTCCCCCGCCAATAGCAAAGGCAAAGGGTTCTAGCCCAGTCACATCTGCGTAGGCTTTGAGCAAAGATTGAACTAAGGGACTATCTTTTGGGACATGATGTGCTTCCTGATCGGCTAAAATATTAAGAGAGAATTTTTTAGATTCGGCTATTTTTTTTATAGGAAGGTAAATATCGTCTCGTTTAAAGGTAACTGGGTACCTTATATCGATGACGAAGCGAACCTTATCTAAACTCAATTCAAAGATACCTAGATTAAGTGAAAGTTTACCAGAGGGTTCATCACTTAAAGCGACTCCAAAACCTTCCCCATAAAATCCAGTGCCTGGGTGCGCCAAAATAAACTTAAGCAGGTCTTGTTCTTCAGGGTCCAGAGGTAATGTCTGAAGGAATTGCAAGGCATAGAGAACCGCATTTTTGCCATTCTGCGGAAGACTCCCATGAGCGCCAACTCCCCTAATGGTCAGTTTAGTTTCCTGCTCTGTTCCGGAACTACCAACCTTAACGCTAACGCCCTGTGGAAACGAGAAGTCCTTCAATTTCTGTGTGATTATGTCACCGGCGATCCCCTTCAAGCTCACTTCGCAAACATCAGGAACAATGTTTGCACGTTCTCCACCCTGGACTTGGACGAGATGGGAAAATGGTGTGGCATAGGCTTGACTCAATTCTAGATGAAGAATGCCCTTCTCGGCATGGATCACAGGGAACTCCGCGTCTGGAGCAAATCCGATTTGAGGCACTTCTTCCTTCTTAAGATAATAATCCATATCAGCCCAACCAGACTCTTCATCTGTCCCTAAAATTAGGCGAACTCTCATATTTAAGGGAATACCTGCATCTTTTATCGCTTTCATAGCGAATAGAGCTGTTATCGACGGTCCTTTGTCATCTAAGGCCCCTCGACCGAAAATTTTACCATCTTTAATCGTCCCACTATAAGGCGGTACTGACCATCCATCTCCTTCAGGTACGACATCAATATGTCCCAGTATTCCTAAAAGTTCCCCCGTGCCCATTTCAATATGACCGGCATACCCTTCAACATTTTTTACATTGAAGCCGTATTTTTCACCCAAAGCTAAGGACCATTCTAAGGCATCTTTAATACCCCGACCGAAAGGGGCACCGGGTGCAGCATGTTCAATATCCTTGACACTCTTAATTTGGATACATGCTTGGATGGCCGCAATGAGGTCTTCTTTCATTAAGTCTATCTGTTGGTCAAGACGCATAATTCATTCCTCCGATTATTTTATTCACGACTAACTCTAGCATATCCAGATCAAGTAAGGTACTCTCATATACTAGTTTTTCTTTAATATTACTAAGGATTTACGCTGTTCATAGAAGCAAACTTAATTTCTATGTTGGTACCTTTAACGACGACCTTACCTGGTTGGGGTGTTTGTTGAGTGACTAACCCGCTCCCGGTAAAATTAAAGTGCAGTTCTGATTTTGCCAACTCATCCCCAACTTGACGCATGGTCATTCCTGTTAGATCAGGTATAACAACTTCCCCGCCTACAGGTGCCCGTTCTGGGATGACAGGTTTGGGTGAGGGTCTAACCGCTGAATCGCCAGGAGAAATGGTGACAGTGCTTTCAGTATCTTTTCCAACAGGATAACCAAAATATTGCAAAGTTCCCTCAATAATCGCTTTAGCTCTAGGTCCACCTAGGGTTCCTCCTTGATGGCTTCCGCCCTCTGTAGGCGTATCTATAATGACAAGAACTGCAATTTTAGGGTCCTCAGCAGGCGCGTATGCGGCAAATGATGCGATAAAATCTGTCGGCGAATATCGGCCAGTCTTTGGATCGACTTTCTGGGCAGTTCCTGTTTTACCTGCAACATTAATGCCTGGAATTTTGGCGAGGCCCCCAGTCCCATCTGAAACGACTTGTTCTAGGATTTTAGTCATTTCCGCTGCGGTCGCTTTAGTGACGACCTGACGCACTGGGGTCGGTTTTTGCTGCTCAACAACTTGTCCATCAGGTGTTGTTATTTTATCAACGATATAGGGATGGTATAGTGTCCCTCCATTCGCAATTGCAGAAATTGCAGTTAATAATTGTATAGGCGTTACTGAATTGGTCTGACCAAAAGACATTGTTGCCAGATCTATATCTCGCACTTTGTCCAGTGGAAGCAGCAGGCCACTTTCTTCTCCTGAAATATCAATCCCTGTTTTAGCGCCAAATCCGAAAGCGCTTAAGTAAGTATAAAAGGAATCTCTACCTAATTTCATTCCAACCTGTGCCAGTACGACATTAGAGGATAACTGCATCCCTTTCGTAAACGTGGGATTACCGTGTGAACCCTTTTGGTCAGAGTCCCAGTTATAAATTGTGAGTGGTGGTATCTTTAAGAACCCTTCATCTTTAAACGTATCACTAGGTCTGACGACCCCCTCTTCCAAAGCGGCCGCTCCAGTAATAATCTTAAAGGTTGAGCCTGGTTCATAGGACATACCAATTGCCAGGTTACGACGAGCACCGTCTGCAGCTTTAGTATATTCCGTGGGATTAAACGTGGGACGGGACCCCATACCCAGAACTTTCCCTGTCTTTGGGTCCATTGCCAAAATTGTGACGCTATTAGCTTTGGTTGCTTGTTGTAATTCATCAAGCTGTTCCTCAACTAAGTTTTGAATCGTTGAATCAAGTGTTAATGCAATGTTGTTTCCAGGTCTTGTGGGATCAATTTGATGAAGCGCATCAAGGATCGAACGGTCCTTTGTATCTTGTTCCTGTGATTTGAAACCAGGTACACCAAATAAGGCCTTATCATAATAAGCTTCCACGCCTTCCATTCCATGACCTGCTAGGTTCACGATTCCGAGTGCAGAGGCCGCAAAATTCCCCATAGGATAGAAACGTTTCTGCTCTTCAAGTAAACCGACCCCTGGGATTTTAAGCGCCATGATTTCATCGGCTTTAGTCACGTCCACTTGATGGGCTAAGCTAATCCACAATGAATCCTTCTTATTAAGTTTATCAAGTATGTCCTGAGGTTCTATGGCAAGGATCGTTCCAAGCTGCTGGGCAACCTCTTCCTTTGTTTTCTTGTATTTGTTGTCTTCGATTAAACCACTCAACGTTTTGGGATCGGCATATATTTGTTTAACCGGGATGCTCTGAGCTAGAACGTGCCCTTGAGCATCAAAGATCGTGCCTCGTTCAGGTAGAAGACTTTCATCTGTGGTGCGACGCTCAATTCCCTTTGCTTTAAGATCCGCAGCTTGCACTAACTGTAGTATTACTAGCCTAGATAGCACTAGTGTGACCATCAAAAGCAAAATCATATGTACCCAACGATCACGCGAGAAATAACTAATTTTTCTTAGTCTTCTTTTTTTCACAGCAACCCCTCATCTCTCCTTTGTACATTATAACATCGAACTGTCTTCTTCCAACGTCTTTTTCTGTTAATCAAGCGGATAGGTATACCTTTAAGTGGTAAAATATTCAACATGACCTATTTTAGCTTAAAAACTCCAACCAAAATAGAACTCACGCTTTCTTAACTAACGATGGCAATTTATTGACAGCCACCTTGCTAAGAAACCGCAAGCTCTTAATGGTATTTTGTCCATAAATGAGAAAATATTATGCTGGGAAAAAGAGGTATTATTCTGATAAATTTTGCGGCTTTCGTAATAGAAGAACACTGCAGATCGTACCCGTAATAAATCCTCCTAAATGGGCAAAATTATCGATACCTGGCTGGACTAAGCCAAATCCGAAATTAACTAAAATTACAATAACCAGATTCATACCCAAACCTGACTTCCAAAGTGCAGGACGTTTATAGCTATAATAGAGTAATGCACCTAATAGTCCAAAGATTGCCCCAGAAGCTCCTGCTGAAAGGGCTGGAGAAAATAGGAAGCTGGAAATTGATCCTCCGAGACCACTCAAGATATAAATCACTAAGAACTTGCGGTGCCCCAGGCCTTCTTCAGTTAAAGGACCTAATGCCCACAAGGCATACAAGTTAAAGATCAGGTGGATGATGCCGATATGAATAAATGTACTCGTGAATAACCGCCAGACTTCACCGTCCTGAATCAGCGTGTTAACCTTGGCTCCAAAGGTAATAAGAACACGTTGATCGATCGATGCATCCACAGGGCTTGGAAACAAATGTAGTCCAGCAAACACCATGATTAGAAAATAGATCATGTTTAAGCCTATTAAAGTATACGTAATAAACGGTTGAAAAGAATTCACCCCTTGGGATTCCTTCTCTAAAGAAACTGGATGACCGCTAGCAAGTTGCTTTAACCAACGTGGAATTAAAGGGTCTTTGGTTGGAGGAAACGGAAATAAGTTACCCTGCTTCATATCCCAGTACCAAAGTTGAACATCATGAAAAGGGCGCTTTTTCAAGTGTGAAGAATCAATGCCATTTGGGCAAAAAACTAGAACGTCCCACTTAGTAATATCAGTATAAGATCGAATCCAAGACGTGAATTCATTGGGAAGTTCACTCAAATCACCTAAAATAAGTCCCCTATTCAGCGACTCATGCGTTGCACTAACCCAGTTACCCTCTAAGGTCACCAGTGTCCAACCCGATTGTCTGAGGCTATTTGTAATTTGTTGGAACATTATATCACCTCTTTTTATATCTCCCCTAAAATTCCACGTAACAAACTTGGTATGCCGTAATCATTCTTGCCTGATCCATACCCTACATTGAGCAACGTCATCTCCGGAAAGGTTGATTGTTGAGCTAAGGCACGCAGAAGTGCGGCTCCAGTTGGAGTAATAAGCTCGCCCGTGATGCCTGATTCGTGGAATTTGAAGCCGCGCAAAAGCATCAGTGTCGCAGGAGCGGGTATAGGTAATATTCCATGTTCACAATGCACAAAGCCACGTGACCAAGGCAATGTAGAGACTCGAATCAAGTCAATGTCTAGCTGATCCAAGGCGATACAGGTCCCCACAATATCCACCAGCGAATCAACGGCCCCTACTTCGTGAAAATGAACCTCCTCAAGCGTTGTCCCGTGAACCTGTGCCTCCGCCTCAGCTAGTACATTAAAGACTAACAGGGCTCTCTTTTTAGAGCGCTCTGACAAAGTCCCACTGAGAATCATTTTTTGAATATCTTGGAGACGTCGATGATGATGTTTTTTATCTTTATGATTTTCGTGCTGTTCATCGTTCTCCGTAGAAATAACGACATCGATGTCCGTGGCTTGAATTCCATGGACCTGACGCAAACGAACATCAAGGACAAATTCAGTCAGTCCTATGGAATGAAGCTGATCCACAATAATTTCTGGATCAGCACCTAAAGCAATCAGTGACCCTAGGGCCATATCGCCACTGATGCCAGCAAATGTATCCCAATATAAAGTTCTCAAGCCAAGACTCCTTACTATCTTTTTCTCGAAATACGTCGCACAATCGCTGAGGCTAATGAAGCTGCCCCAAAACCGTTATCAATATTAACCACGCCGACTCCAGACGCGCAACTATTTAACATACTGAGTAAGGCTGCTAGTCCTTGAAAGTGAGCACCATACCCCACACTCGTGGGTACAGCAATCACCGGTTGCTCGACGAGTCCTCCGACGACACTGGCTAAGGCACCTTCCATGCCTGCAACAACTATCAGCACTTCCGCCCGTTCCATTAAGTCTCTCTGACCAAGTAGGCGGTGTATACCTGCGACGCCTACGTCAAAAAGAGTATCAACCTCATGTCCCATATAGCGAGCCGTGAGTAAGGCTTCTTGTGCGACTGGGAGATCAGCAGTCCCTGCCGTCATAATCAGAATCCGACCGGAAATGGTGGGCTCATCTAAGGGGCGAAGAAGCAGACAGCGTGCTAAGGAATCATAGTGGGCACTAGGGAAATGGGGTAATATTTTGTCTGCAGATTCAGGATCAAGTCGGGTTGCCAGCACATTTTTGGACTTGGCACCTAAGTGAGATAAAATACTAATAATTTGGTCAGGTTGCTTTCCTTGACAGAAAATTACCTCTGATTGTCCTGTGCGAAGCCCTCGGTGATGATCTAACCTCGCAAACCCTAGATCTTCATAGGGAAGATCTTTTAATTGGAGTAACGCTTCGGCAGGTGAACATGATCCTTGTTGGACACATTCAAGTAGGGTCTTTATGGTCTCTTCATTCATCCATGACGCTCCTTTTGAATCGGGTTGAGGCTGCCTGACTGCAGACCCATTAAGTCTAAGGTTACAAATCTAAAGCCTAGTTTGAGGATTGAGGCAGTCACTTCAGTACGCTGTTGCAGGAATGTGGAGAAGCTATCTAACGGTATTTCAAGACGGGCAATATCGTTATGGACCCTTACCCGACATTCGTTGTACCCAAGATGATGAAGGATCGCTTCCGCACCAGCAATACGTTGAAGCAGTTCTGCCGTGATAGTATCTCCAAAAGGCACGCGAGAAGCTAGACAAGCCATTGAAGGTTTATTCCACGTAGGTAAACGCCGACGTTTGGATAATAGCCGTATTTCTGCTTTTGTCAGACCTACGTCTAAAAGGGGACTTATAATGCCTAACTCTTGAAGCGCTATCCTTCCAGGACGATAGTCCTTTGTGTCGGAAGCGTTTGTACCCTCGATAACGGTAGAATAACCAGATCGTTCGCTATAATCCAGAAAAGTCTCGAAAAGTTTTTTCTTGCAATAGTAACAACGTTTTGGAGAATTTTCTCGGAACCCCTCTAAATCCAAAATATTTAAGTCAATCACTTCAACGGGAAACGTCAATTGTTGTATTATAGCGAGAGTTTCTTTCTCTTCTTGAGAAGAGATCATGGGTCCGCGCGCAAAGACAGCTTTACAATTTCCCATTAAGGATTCTTGGGCGACAGCCAGTAAATAGGTCGAGTCAACACCTCCGGAAAAGGCCACCAAGACTTTAGTGAAAGACTTTAACCGTTTAATAAGTTGTGTTTCTTTATTAATAGCTTCCTCAATAACTTGTTTGTCCATGTTCAACTGATCCATTCCCCCTTCCCTATTCTACCTATTAGATAAATGTCTGTCAAAAATAAAGAACAGAGACGGCCTTTAAGCCATCTCTGTTCTTGCTATTTACCCTACGATTAAGTTTATTGTCATAGAATTAACCGTTCTTCCACGAAACACCAAACCCACCTCTAGGGTACTTCCAGTCAATGTTGCCATAAGGGCAACCAATAAGACAGGTCCCACACTCAAGGCACCCTTCGTACCCAACAGAGATGCGTTTTTCTTCTTCATCCCAATCATAGACATGGGCTGGGCAAAAACTTGTACAGGGTTTGTCTTGACACTGCTTCAAGCATACATTAGGATCCTTGATCTTAATGTGATTTAACTTATCGGTATTAAATCGTACCAAAAAAAGTTTATCATCTAGTTTCATAACAGTGCCCTCCATGCCCCATAAACATCCTTGATTAGACCAAGTTTTGAGCGATGTTCGAAGGCCATCTTAATAATTTCCTTTTGACGTTCCTTCTTAGCTGTCCCATCAGCCGATAGATACATCTTGGCCGCTTGAGCAAATAGCTTTGGATAAGTTTTTAAGAGATGCTCGTTTTTCTCAAAGAACATACCCATATGGCGATAATGGTGAAGGTCCTTGAGTACGAAGGAATCGCGCAAACGAGTTTCGTAAACGGTCATGGCTTGGTCACTAACATCCCCGGTCTTAATGGTTTGTGCAGCGACTTCACCGGCAATTTTACCGGAGATCATAGCAAGGTTTGAGCCCTCCCGATTTAACGAATTCATGAGCATGGCCGTATCCCCCACAACAAGAACCCCTTGACGATGAAGTTTGGGCAATGAATGATAGCCGCCTTCAGGGATTAGGTGCGCCAAATATTCTTTGGTTTCTCCACCTTGAAGAAGACGTTTCACATAAGGCTTTGATTTAAGATTTTCTAACAGATCATTAGGTGTCCAATTATTACGAATCATCGGATCCAAAATTGCTCCTACGCCAATGGAAATGGATTCTTTATTGGTGTAAATCCAGCCTGTACCCATCAGTCCTGCTGTGGAATCTCCGTAGAGTTCGATGGTAGCCCCTTGACCTTCATCAAGACAGAAACGATCTTCGATCTTCTCTTTAGGCAAGGCAATCACTTCTTTTACTGTAGCTGCCACGTTTTGGGGCTTTAAAGGTTTAGCAAGGCCTGCTTTTACCGCTAAGAAGTTATTAACCCCTTCCGCTATGATAACGACCTTAGCACCCAAATCCCCTTCAGCTCGTCCAGTACGAACGCCTACGACTCGATCATCTTGATAGAGTAAATCTTCTACTAAAGTTTCTGTCAGAATCATAACGCCAGCTTTTTCAGCTTGTTTTGCTAACCAAGCATCGAACTTAACACGTAAAATTGAGTGCGCGTTAAAGGGTTCAACGCCCCAAGCTGGATCACGATAACCCGCCATGATCGACTCATCGCCACTCAACATAGCAATACGTTGTTCAATAATGGGACGTTCTAACGGTGCTTCTTTCCAAAATTCCGGTACGACCATGTCGGTAGCTTTTGTATAAAGTATGCCCCCCATGACATTTTTAGTTCCCGGATAATCCCCGCGTTCAATGACGATAGTTTTCATGCCAGCTTTAGCAGCACTGAGCGCGGCAGACAGGCCAGCAGGTCCGCCTCCAACGATAATTACATCAAAGTTTTCCATGTTTGCCCCTCCTTAATTTGCCACGCCGTGCTGAAGGCGTTTTTTAAACTCTGCGGTCAGCGCAGGTACTATTTGAAATAGGTCTCCGACAATACCAAAATTGGCGACGTTCATGATGGGAGCCTCTGGATCATTGTTAATAGCGATAATGAAGTCTGAAGTTTCCATTCCCACTAAATGCTGAATAGCACCAGAAATTCCCATAGCGATATATACTTTCGGCCGAACGGTTACACCAGATTGCCCGACTTGTTGATCATGTGTCAACCAGCCTGCCTCTACAGCACCTCTTGAGCCTGCAAGCGTAGCCCCTAAAACTTCGGCCAAATCTTCGGCAATTGCTAGGTTTCTTTTCGCGCCGATACCCATACCGACTGATACGATGATTTCAGCCTTATCTAAGAAGGCACTCTTTGCATCAGCTGTAATAAACTCGATGACTTTAGTGTGAAAATCGCTTTCGTTAGAGTTAAATTCTTCACGAATCAATTCTCCTTCACGTCCGTCAACACGTTCTGGCATTTCCATAACTCTTGGACGTACGGTAGACATTTGCGGACGACTGGTACGGCACATAATTGTCGCCATAATATTTCCACCGAAGGCAGGCCGGGTCTGTAGTAAAAGCTTTGTCTTTGGATCAATGCCAAGGACCGTACAGTCAGCGGTTAAGCCGGTTTGTAATTTAGTGGCAACAGCTGGGAAAACATCTCGTCCCATGGAGGTTGCACCCATTAAAATAATTTCTGGTTGATATTTAGTGACCAGGCTAACCATCGCTTCTGCATAGGGTTCTGTGCGGTAATCTTTAAGTACAGGGTGATCAATGACATAAACTTTTTCTGCCCCATAAGCAAACGCTTCAGGTATGACACTATCGACCATGTGACCAGTAATCACTGCACATAGCTCACAGCCTATCTCGTCAGCGAGCTTGCGACCTTCTCCTAACAGTTCCCAGCCTACAGGAGCAACCTCCCCATTGGAAACTTCAATAATTACCCAGACGCCACTCCAGACATCTCCACCAGCCACAGGCCTTACCTGTGAGACAATGGTCTTTTTCTCGTTACCTGCGGCGTAATCCTGGACGGATTCTGGCAGAGGGTCTTTTAACTTAAGTTTAGAGCCAGCTTCAGGATCAAGTGTTTCTTTAGGTTTATCGGGTTGGTTAGCCAAAGTCAAGGCATCCGTTGGACAGACCACGGCACATTTGCCCAAGTCATTACATTTCTTCGGATCAACTACAGCGAGACCATCAATCAGGTCAAGGGCTTCGTTAGGACATTCCATGATGCATGACCCACACCCGATACATTTTGTTTTGTCAACTGAGACGGTCATTGATTTTTCCCTCCCTTCGCTAGGGGACTTACCATAATGATGTTCTGCTGAAAGATTTTTTGAACGACGGAAGCGGCAGTTCCTTTAGGGTCTTTTGTTCCGTCCATTATTTCTCCTCCGCTGCGACCAGGCGGAGCGAAAATTCTTGAGACGCTGGTTGGTGAGCCCTTAAGGCCCATCTGTGTTAGATCGAACGATAGACTCTTCACATTCCACATCTCTGGTTCGTAGGCCACCGATTTCATCATATTGGGAAGTGTTGCGTACCGCAAATCGTTCAGCTCTTTTTCCACCGTGATTAAGGCGGGTAATTCAGCTTGAACAACCTGGCGTCCACTTTCCGTCTTGCGTACTACAGTTACGTTATTGTCAGTAAGTTCTTTCACTTTAATAACGTAAGTTAGTTGAGCAAATCCAAGACGCTGCGCGATACCAGGACCCGTTTGGGCGGTATCTCCGTCAATCGCTTCTTTTCCTGCAAAGACGAGGTCAATTGGCTCAGTTTCATGGATCTTTTTCAGGGCAGATGAGAGAATGTACGCAGTAGCTAATGAGTCTGAACCACCAAAAGCACGATCACTTAAGAGGATCGCGCGATCCGCGCCGTAAGACATAGCTTTTTTTAGCGCTTCTTTGGCTTGTGGGGGTCCCATACTTACTATGGTGACTTTTCCTCCAACCTTTTCTTTCAGGCGCATTGCTTCCTCTAAGGCATGGGCATCGTACGGGTTAATAATCGAGGGTACGCCCTCCCGCATGAGGGTATTGGTTTCAGGATCGATTCGTACTTCGGATGTGTCCGGAACTTGTTTCAAGCAGACCACGAAATGCACAAAAATTCCCTCCTCTATTGTAATGTTTAGACTGTAATAATTTACAATTCTTTGGATTCAGTTACATTGTACATTATAGTACTAAGTTTTGAGAATAGCAAGTTTAATGGGTTCTTTTAAAAATATTCAGAATAATACTTCACCGATCCTACTATACACTCTCAGCAAGGAATTTTTCCACTTCTACTGCTGCCAAAGCGCCATCTCCCACAGCCGTGGCGACTTGTCGCAAGGGAGTGTTACGAATATCTCCAACCGCGTATACGCCTGATATATTAGTTTGTAAGAGAGCGTTAGTTAGAATATAACCTCGATCGTCCGACTCAATGTCCCCCCTGATAAATTGAGCATTGGGATCAGTTCCAACATAGATGAAAACGCCGTCAGCAGGGATTTCACGTGTTTCTTGACTGTTTACATTGAGGATACGAACACCTTCTACGTTGTCTGACCCAAGGATTTCCTCAATGATGGTATTAAGTTCAAACCGTATTTTCGGGTTATCGTTGGCTCGATCTAAGGCGATTTTTGACGCTCGGAAACCCGCCCTTCGGTGTACAATGATCACCTCTTCCGCAAACTTAGTAAGGTATATTCCTTCTTCGATGGCAGCATCTCCACCACCCACTACCACAACTTTTTTACCTTTGAAAAATGCTCCATCACAGGTTGCGCAATAAGACACTCCCTGACCTTTAAAGGTATCCTCGCCTGGTACACCTAGTAACCGAGGTTTGGAACCAGCGGCGATAATGATAGCACGAGCTTCAAGGACCTGACTGTCGGTGTGAATTTTCTTGAGAGGCTCCTTAAGATCTAGTTCGTGAACTTCTTCAAAAATAAATTCAACCCCAAAAGTCAAAGCTTGTTTATGAAATGAAGTCATGAGTTCATATCCATTGATTCCTTCTGGAAATCCCGGATAATTTTCAATATTTTCAGTTGACGCCGCCTGACCTCCTGGCATAGCTAATTCTACAATAGCTGTTTTGAGTCCACCCCGTGCTGCATATATTCCAGCTGTTAAGCCTGCAGGGCCTGCACCAATAATTACAACGTCATACATGTCTTTCCACTCCTTATAGGATGTTTGTATTTCACATACCCCTTAAGGGTATTTCAAATCAGTATACCATATCCACTCCAAATTATAAATAAAACGACAAAGATTCCGAAAATAGATGAAGGAATTTTCATTTACTGGGAAGAATATATACTATAGTTAATGTTGTCATTGCTATGAACATAATAATCAATAAAGTTCGAAGGAGGAATTACCGTTGTCCCGTTTATTTAAAGGTTTAATTGGTCTTATCGTTTTAGTGTCTCTACTGACCGCTTCAAGTGGCATGTACGAAGATTGGCTATGGTTTAAAGATCTCGGTTATTCACAATTATTTTGGACACCTATCCTTAGCAAGTTGCTTTTTCAGGCAGTAAACGGCACCATTCTTTTTTTCTTTATTGCTGGAACCTTAATTTCTATACGCCACGCCATTATAACCTTTGTCAATGAACGCTTGCGTCTTCGTTTGCGTTTAGTGCAGAACATGAATCGACCCATTTTAAATCTAAGTCAACGAAAAGTCACTATTTGGTTACTCGCTATTTCTGCTGTTGTGAGTTTTGGAGTCAGCTTTGTTGCAGGTTTCACGGGCTGGTTAGATGTATTATCATTTGCCCATGCTACTCCTTTTGAAAAACTTGATCCTGTTTTCGGCAAGGATTTGTCTTTTTACTTCTTTCAATTACCCTTTTTGAGAACTCTATTTAACGCTTTTTTTGGTCCCTTGTTCTTACTTACCATGTTTACAACCATTTTTTATATTGCCACGGGTGTCTTAAGAATCCGTTCAAAAAAATTATGGCAACGCGGTGCCATCTCCTTGGGATCCGCTCGCAAGCACATTGCGTTTCTCATAGGAATTCTCTTTGCCTTAAAAGCCTTCGGCTTTTATCTTGATATTTTCCAGTTACTCTACTCCGTTCACGGGCATGTCGTTGGTGCTGGATTTGCAGACTTAACGATCTCGCTTCCTGCTCTGAAAGTGTTAATGGTGATCTGTATTTTAGGATCTATTACTTCCTTTATCTCTCTTCGTTCAGATGACTCACGCTTAATAACAGTCCCTGTAGCGGGTGTCTTAGTCGTCGGGTTTTTGATCAATGGAATTCTCCCCGCGCTGGTTCAATCGTTTATCGTGATCCCGAACGAGCTCAACAAAGAGCTGCCATATATTGCGCATGAGATTGAATTGACACGTTATGGTTATGGCTTAGGAAATATTACTGAAATAGACTATCCTGGAAATACGCCCATCACAATGAGCGCTTTGAAAGCAGATCAGTCAACACTGAACAACGTTCGACTCAACGATGCCAGACCCATGTTACAAACCTATAACCAGAAACAGGGCATTCGCCTCTATTATAAGTTTCATGACATCGATATCGACCGGTATACAGTCGACGGAGAATATCGTCAAGTCATGATTGGTCCGCGGGAAATATCAACCCCTGATTTAAAATCTAAAACTTTTGTGAATGAGTATTTCAAATATACACACGGTTTAGGTGTGACCGCTTCGTTTGCCAATGCTGTCACTTCTGAAGGTCTGCCCTCCTTTGCCATTAAAGACGTTCCACCAGTCAGTGAGTTTCCAGAATTTAAGCTGTCAGAACCACGTATTTATTACGGTGAATTAACCGATAACTGGGTTATCGCTAATACTACCGGTAAAGAATTCGATTTCCCTCAAGGAAACGAAAATGCTGAAAATTCTTATCAAGGTAAAACGGGCATTCCTTTTACACCACTGAACAAGCTGATGCTCTCCCTTCGCCATGCAACCCCACGGTTTTATCTGTCCAGTCAAGTTACCCCTGAAAGTAAATTGTTAGTGTATCGCAATATACAAGATAGAGTTGAAAAATTAGCACCTTTTTTAACCTATGATTCTGATCCCTACATCGTCATCGATGATGGTGGCCTCAAATGGATCATCGATGCCTATACTACCTCAGATGCTCTTCCCTATTCTAATATGTATCCTGATAAAAATTTCAACTATATTCGTAACTCTGTAAAAGTGATTATTGATGCCAATGATGGAACCGTTGATTTTTATGCGGTTGATCCCTCAGACCCAATTCTAAATACCTACATGAAAATATTCCCAGGAGTATTTAAGGACATTTCGAGCCTGTCTCCGAGTTTGAAGAGCCACCTACGCTATCCTGAAACGCTTTTTGAGGTTCAGAGCAATATGCTTAAGAACTTTCATATGACCAACGCCTCAGTTTTCTATAATAAGGAAGATTCCTGGGACATTGCCAAAGAACTCTTTGATGCCAAACCCCAAAACGTCGCACCGTATTATACCATTATGAAAATTCCAGGAGAAGATAAACCAGAGTTCGTGCTCATGCTCCCCTTCACACCAGCGTCGAGTGCTACCAATTCACGGAACAATATGGTTTCGTGGATGGCAGCTCGTATGGATGGAGAACATTATGGAGAGCTGTTGCTTTATAAAATGCCTAAGAATATTGAGGTTGACGGTCCCTTGCAAATTGAATCAAGAATAGACCAAGATCCGGACATATCGAAACAACTTTCGTTGTGGGATCAAAAAGGCTCAAGCGTGATTCGAGGAAATCTATTAGCCCTTCCGATCGGTGGTAACTTTCTTTATGTGGAACCGATCTATCTGCAATCGGATAAAGGCGGTAGTATCCCAGAAATGAAACGTGTCGTCCTTGCTTATCAAGATAAGTTAATCATGACCGAGAACTTAGGTTCAGCCTTAACTGAACTCTTTGGAGAAGGCGCACCGCAGCCTACGACTCCTGGACAAAGTGCACCTGTTCCTATTCCGCCAGCTCAAGTGAAAACACCCGTTGAAACTCCGAACATGACTTCAGTGATTGATCAAATGAATCAAATACGGACTTTACTCGATAATCTAGAAGCCCAGCTGAAGGGATTAGAAAGTGATGCCAGTATACCGACTCAATAATAGGTCATATTTTAGAACAAGGCTCATCGAGCTCTTGTTCTTTTTTTTGTGCAGGGCGTGTAAAAGGGGAGACATAACACATGTCTCCCCCTCCCTTTATTTTACAAAGTGGGATTTATTTCAATTCGGTAGGTAAGATTGGCGGCTTTGTCAATCATGTTAGCCACACTACAGTACTTTTTCATTGAAAGCTGGGCAGCACGCTGAAGTTTTTCTTCAGAAAGCGATTCGCCCCAAAATTTATAAACTATTTCTATGTCTTTAAATACTCGAGGATGGTCGCTAGCCCTATCCCCCTCTACAATCATCTCAAAGCGTTGTACCTTGACGTTCATTTTTTCTAAAATTGATGTAATATCCATCCCACTACAGCCTGCAATTGCCATTAAAAGCAATTCCATAGGATTGGTTCCATGTCCCGTTCCTCCGGCAGTTACGCTTGTATCAATATTCGTTCTAACTTTGCTACTGCCTTCACCTTGGAAATACATCCCTTGAATGTGTTTCACCATGACTCTCATTAAGAATGACTCCTTTCTGTCACCGTTCTAGCAATAGTATTAATCGACTCGTTCAGGTAACCACAAGCCTTTAAGGACATCCTGAGCAACCCTACGTAGCGATTTCCTTGTTGCCATAGCCTGGCTGCGTAGAACAGCATAAGCGGACTGCTCAGTGAACCCTAGTTGCTGAATAATTAAAAGCATGGCTTGAAACATAGTTTTACGTGTTTTAAGTTCTTCTTCTAAACGTAAAATTTGCTGAGAGTTTTCCGACTCACGTGTATAACGATGCTCAGCAAGCTGAATTGCAGCAACCATTTCATGCACGCGCCAAGGATAAAGTATAACGTGGTGAGCATCTTCGTTGATCACTTCTGATAAAACATGATGTTCTTCTTGGGTGAGCACTACAATGACAGGACATAGATGCTGAACAATCAGATTTTGAAGAACCTCCGAGGAACTAAGACCACGTAAATTCCACCCCATTATAATTAAATCAGGTTCAAATCGGTGAGTGAGACGTAATGCCTCCATCCCATTATCTGCGGTAGCCAGAACCTGGTAATTTACCAGAGGTAGCATTGATTTAATTTCTTGATTTAATGAGGCTTTTTCTGATACTAATATAGCCCTCTTCATTCAAATTCACTCATTTCAATTCAGCTTCTGATCTCTAATCATACAACAATCGCTAAAATTCTCAACTCAAGTTAAAAAGCGCTCCGTTTGAGCGCTTTGTCAAATTCAGAGTATGAAGTTACTTTGCAACGGCTTCACTTGTTTCTCCAGAGGCATTATATTCATGGTCCCCTTGTCCATATGTCTGAGGATGACTTGACTTTTTCCACCTGATTGGAAATATAAGGATAACCAAGGCCATGCCTCCAATGGAGAGGGCAGAATATTGGAGTGCCAAAGCAGAAAAAACAAGCGTTACTGTCTTAGATGGGGTCCCAATCGCGTAGCTAAACGGTTGAACCGATCTCAGATTGTCCTTAAGTAATTGATTCCAGTTCTCCACGGATTCCGTTGCCGCATTTTTGTCAGATTTAATCCATACAAGGTTTCCGTCGAAATCAACCGAATTGATGAGTTGAACCCCTGTTTTGTAGAAGGAATCCAATGAAGAGATGAAGATAAAACCCTTGGTAGTATAGATTCGATCTTGTTCTACAGGTGTGCCAGTGATGGCCCCCTTAGTAAAGGTCCGTTCAATTCTTAGAATATCATCCTGTCTAATATTTGTTGGTCCGTTTTTAGTAATAACTGTATACAATCCTGCGTCGACTAATTTGATGTTAGTAACTTTAACATCGAAAAATCGAATACTTGCAACTGATAGTGCGATAATAACGATACAAATACAAATAATTGCACCCATAATGGATTCTCTGTCTACCTGTCTTTCTCTAATAACCATAGCGACACACGTCCTTTACTTCTCCCATTTATCGTCTGACTAGCCGTCACTAAGTTGATATTAGGACACCTCGCATTGTAATTTTAATACTCCATAGGTTGACAAAATATAATGCAATAAACCTTCAAGTATATTCAGTTAATTATACAACGAGTTTAATCTCAATCCTCATTGTACTATAAAAAAATTAGGTAAACAAATACCTTCTACCTTATATAATAAGAATAAGAAGGCAAATTGCCTTCTTATAGTGAAAATCAGAGTGCATGAGTAGACATTATATGGTATATATTGGATATTAATCAGATTTTCTCGAAAATTTACTATACTTAGTAAGCAATTGCAGGAGATCATTGGGCGAGTAGGTTACAGGTTTGTGATTATCGCTCGACCCAGGATCAGGCTTAAGCTTAAGTGGCTTGGCACCTGTTGATTCAGGTGGTACAACCGCCCGCACAAATATTGTAGCAAGCAATCCCAGGATTAATAGTGGTAGAGCCCCACTTAAGCCCGGGAACGCCATGATGGGGATGAAGAATGAAACACTGGGAGTGTTGGGGTTATTTGAGTAGAACGCCGAGAAATATATTGCGACTGTAAGGGTGGCTTCCGTCTTATTAGTTATAAAACCAGTACTATCGCCATTACTATCATATGTGGTAACCCGTCCATCCTGATTCATTGTTCCATTTGTTCCACCAGTGCTTGCATTTGAAAACGGAGCTGAGCCGTTTCCGTTAGACATCCATCCCAGGAATTCTTGTAGCTCAGTCAGTGACATTTGTACTGTTTGTCCATTCCTCGCATCAAGAACTGGTACGCTCTTAAGATTCAATAAGCGCCTCGTAATGAAGAGAAATATTTCTGCGCTGATTAAAACAGCAGTTGATGCAAAAACACTTCCTGTTAAGAGCGGTTGTGCAAATAACAAAGAGGAACTCCCAGTCACTGAACTAATGGGCGCGAAAATAGAGAGCCCCATGTTAAGCGGTTCTCCTCTAGGACTTCTAGGCTGATCACCACACATCACAAGCGCCCCCCTTCAATACAATATATGGGAAGCAAGGAAGCTGTGTACCTATGTAGGGAAGAGTTATATATATATTATGTGAAATCAACCATCTAGCATAGGCACTGTGAGCGCACGGTCAATGGTTTACCCTATCTATTCATACCTATGCATGCACTAAGCAATACTGGGGCGGTTTTTACGGCGTGTTGCTAGGTATTCCAGCACTCGTTCAGGGGAAGTGTTAAGAATTTGATGATCTGCTATCCCTGCCTCACGAGCTAATTCAAGAGCGTGGCTAAAATCTCCCACCCGATCCCAAAAATGGGCATCACTCCCTAGGATAACAGGTGCTTTATAGTGTGCCATAGAAAGGGCCAGTTGACGACAATTGTCCCAAGCTCCCTTTTTTTCCTTAGCAAGAGAACTATTGTTGATCCCTACGGGGATATTATATTTTGCTGACATATGAGCAATAAGTTCTAAATCCATTTCGAAATAGGGTCGTCCAGGATGTACCATGATATCGGTATAAGGATTTTCCATGGCTTTGATATAGGCATTTGTATTTTGTTCAGTCGTTCCACCGGGGTAACAAACCATATGAAGCCCCACGAGAACGATCTTCATCTTAGACAAATACTCTATGGGAAGATCTAATTCTCCCTCATAGTTAATAATATTTGCTTCAACCCCTGATAGAATGTGGACCCCGTAGAGTTCTTCAGGAAGAATTGCCAAATTTCCAAAGTGATAAAGACAGGGTGCTCCAGGCATACTGGGACCATGATCAGTCATTCCGAGCAATTTGATTCCTTTGTGCGAAGCAGCCAGCGCATTTTCAGAAAGGGTACTGTAGGCATGTCCACTTGACACGGTATGCGTATGCAAATCCACTAAAAGATCCATATCTCACCTCACAGATGATTATATCTTAAATGGAGGTAAAACAAAAATAAGTGCTCTATTTAAGCACTTATTTTTCATTTAGGGAAGACTATTTTTTTACTGTTGTTGGAGCTTTTACCGTTGTATCAACCGTAAACCTAAAACTTGCCTCTGAAGATTGCTCTATCCCGCCTACTGGATTGGCATTAATTCTTAAGGTCATTAAGTGCTGTCCAGCAGTAGCGCTCTTTCCTAATGCATCCCCTAATATTTTTATCTGACGGAATGCTACGCGCGCTGTTGCACCCGGTTCTAATGAGGTTAGTGTACCCGGTGAGGTTACTTTTTTGGTATCATCCCCAACGAGTGTTACTTGCAATTCCACGGGAATATTCGTCATTTTTTTAGCAGTTGTGTTTTGTACAGTAGCGACCAAGTCAAAAGTTTTCGTGGTAATCACTTGCGCTCCTTTTAACGTGACACTACCATATGTTAGATCCTTGACGATGGATGCTGGCTCGATGGTCACACTAATCATTTTAATTTCTGGCACATCAATATCTTTGCTTACACTCGCATTAGTGTTATCCCAGTAAGTGAATCCAGCAAACCCGATCAGACAAATCGCAACAACACTGGCGATCCTTGCAAAGTATTTACGGTTAATCGCAATAATTTTAGCCAAAACTGAGCACCTCCTAATATATTTGAGATATTATCTCTTTAAAAAACCTATGCATGTCCTTATAAGGACATGCATAGGTTTAGAAAATATTTTTGTTCAGCTTTCAATTTCATGATTGGAACTCCTTGCCATTTGAGATCACTTTTTGCCTTCTCGTTCTTGATACATCTGATGGCGAATGTCCTCTTCTACAGTTAAACGGAAAACCCTCGAAGATTGAATGATACGAGAGGTCGTACGTGCCCCTATATAGTCTTCCATTTCCTCTAGAGAGAGATTAGAGGTAATGATAGTCGGTAGTAACTCATTCATCCGATAATTAATAATTGAATAGATGCGATTACGCGTCCAGTCCGTATAATTGTGTGCCCCTAAATCATCAAGAATCAGAAAAGGAATCGTGCGGGCTGAATCTAGCAAATCCATTTCATTGATTTCTGACTTATACGTTGCCCTTAATTCATCTAAAAGATCAGGAACCACTAAAAAAAGGACTTGTAGATCATCTTCCATGAGCTCATTGGCAATAGCTGCTGCCAGAAAAGTTTTTCCCGATCCTACAGGTCCAGTAAACAGTATTCCTAGAGTATGGGGGTTAAGCTTACATTCATTCACAAAGCTTACAGAAGCATTTAAGGCCCTTACCGCCGCTGCACGATGTGATGGGTCGCCCTCCTGTGAGGTGTAATAATCAAACCGGAATTTATCCAAACGACACTTCATCAATTCTCGTGAAATTCGTGCAGTTCGAAACTGATTTTCCAGTTTTCTGGTTTGCATACACGAACAGGGAGAGGCTACGTCTCCTTTGAGAACGATTCCACGATCCTGACATTGAGCACATTTAAACATTTCAACTTGATTCTGAGGAGCAGTCTCTCCCTTATTAAGGGCTGAGTGGGCAATACCTTCGGGCGTTTGCGTGGCTTCTAAGTGGGGATTAGGTGTTTTAGTGGCTAAGACATTACTTTTTAGGATATCTTTTACACTTTTCATCTTAAGTACCTCCTTTAAAATCCCGGCTACTCAAGTACTATAGATCTACAAGTAGAAGTTATCATATTTATTGGGCGTTGCTTTTGCCACTGTTTTTTTTGCCTTAGTTGTTTTTTTGTCTTGGCGTGATTGAAAATAAGCATCTTCCGCCTCTATTTCGGCTCGAGTGCGAAGTCCCTTCTTTTCCCATTCTCTAAGAATTGAATCGAGATAGCGAAAGTTTCTAATACCTGCACTTACGCCTCTTCTTAATGCTTCAATAATTATTTCTTCAGAAAAAGAAGAGGAAAGCCACCGATCTATGTTCTCGCACTCTAAATGAGTGAGTAATCGACCCAATTCTTGCTCAAAAACATGGACCAGGTTTTCCATTGACGGATTAACTGGAGTGGAAATCGATGGTGGCGAGGATTGGTTTTGTTTTAGGGTTCGTTCTTCATCTAACTGCTGAGAACGCTCAATGGCCCAAAGTTCGGCGAGTTCATCAATTAGTTTCACAAAGCTATAGCTATTACCCCATTTTTTATTGATAGGATTCCAAGACCTTTCAATCGTAATAAATTTTCGCTCGACCAATCGACCCACAATTTCCTCAATATCAGCAGGCATTGCGGTCATGCGCCCAGCTAACATCGCTATTGAAGGATAAGGATTTGACTCAGCTTCACAGAGTATCTGAGTCAATACCATCATCTCAAGATCATTCAATCCAATTTTTGAATAGTGAGTCAGAAGATATTTAGGAATTGATACGACACCGGAAAAGAAAAGAGCCTGTGTAAAGCTCCCATAAACATTAACTTTATTCATTGACACTCACTCCTATGTTCCCATCAAGAAAATACTTTAAGGTATTTTCTCTCTTTTAGTTTATTATCCTACCAAAAAAAATGGTAACAAAGAATATTTGGATCATATATATGATTTTTTAATAGAAAATCATAAAAACAGCTCGATATATTTATCCATATTATGGCAGGATAACGAGACACTTTTGGAGTATATATTTCTATATGGACTAAGATATAGAAAATAAGGAGGATATGATATGGATATGCGGCAAGAACTTGTAGATATCGTTAATAAATCTGGTGCTCACCCGGCTTCGGGTATTAACCATTGTTTCAGGGTCTATCATCTGGCCAAAGAACTTGGTCATCACTTAACACTAGATGATGAGGTTCTATATGCTGCAGCAATGCTGCATGACACAGGAAAATACCCTGTCTATGCGCTTAAAAACATGGATCATGCCTTGCGTTCTAAGGGGGTTGCCTCAAACCTCCTACAACAGATGATGTTTTCTCCCATCAAGTTGCCCATCGTTCTAGAAGCTATAGAAAAGCACATGTATTACTCAGAACCAGGAAGCAGTGATGAGGCTGTGTATTTAAGAGATTCAGATATTTTGGATAATTTTGGGAGCATAGGCTTAATGCGCTTATTTAGCATGATTGGGCAAGATGAATTAATTATGACCGCTGAAAATGCCATTGACAGAGCACGTCTCTTTGCAGATGCTCTTCCCCGTAAAGTATCGAGCAAATCTGCAAAACGATTGGCCCTCAAGCGACGAGAAGAAACGCTTCGTTTCTTATCTGGGATAAAACGCCAAACTGACGAATTTGCTTGGCTTTAAACAAATCAATTACCTCTTTGGTCCCATTCCTCGTTCTTGTTCCTCAAGCCATTGTGCCATACTGTCTAGACGGTTGACAACTTTATCAAAATTTTGTGTTCGTTGTCCTTCATTTATCAACTGATTGAGCTGGTGGCGTAGTCTAACATAAGCTCTATCAACTTGAGTCCGTGATAGGCGGGATTGAGCCTTTCTCGATCTTTGTGTATGTTTAATGGATTGATTAGTGGTCGGTTTCTCTGTGGAAAGGTGTACGTCCTCGTCACTTACCTTAACATTAGCATCCTTCGGTAACCACGCTTTGTCGGGAGAATGCCTAACAATTCGATCGGGTAAGAATTCAATCATATCTCCAAGTTGAGGAATTATAGGCGTTTTGCCATATAATTCTTCAACTTTTTTAGCGAAAGTAGTTTGAGCTTCCAATTCCCCGTGGACCAGAATGAGTTGCTCCGCTTTTTTTCCTATGAGGGAGAGCCAGTGAAGCAAAGCTGCTTGATCAGCATGTGCGGATAAACCGGCAATTTTTCTTATGCGAGCTTTAACGGCAACCTTCTCGCCATGTATCGTAACAGTCTTGACGCCGTCAGAAAGTATGCGCCCCAGTGTACCTTGCGCCTGATATCCTACAAAAAGCACGGTGGCCTTCTCTCGCCACAGATTATGTTTTAGGTGATGTTTTATTCGCCCAGCATCAGCCATGCCGCTAGCGGCAATAATGATTGATCCACCTTCAATTTCATTCAGTGCCATAGAGTCTGCAGAAGTAACACTGAAATGAACGTTTGGCATGTTCAGAGGACTAACGCCCTGCTTAATCAATTCACGAGTCTCTGAATCAAAATGTTCTGTATTTTCTCGGAATATTTTCGTGGCGGCTATCGCTAAAGGGCTGTCAATATATACTGGCAAAGTAGGAATGCGATGTTCATTTTGTAATTTCAGCAGATAATAAAGAAGATCCTGGGTCCGTTCGATGGCAAAGGCAGGAATAATTAAATTTCCTCCAGCTTCAAACGTTGTACGAATTATTTCAGCAAGCTCTTCATCGCGATCTATTTTTGCTATATCTGAATTTTCATCGACATGATGACGATTTCCATAGGTGGTTTCCATGACAACAATATCCGCTTCACTTAAAATACTTGGATCTTCAAGGTAAGGTTGATGAACATTGCCTATATCTCCAGAAAACACGACAGTTTTACTGAAACCAGGTTCTTTAACGTAGAGTACAACATGGGCCGAACCCAAAATGTGCCCAGCGTCGTAGAGTTCAAACGATACCGTTGGAATAAGATCAATTATTTCGTTATAGGGTGTTGCGTATAGGTACGGAAGGGTATCGAGCGCATCTTGAGCAGTGTATATTGGCGTTAACGGTTGAAGTCCAGTTCTAGCCCGCTTACGGTTCTTTCGCTCCACTTCCATTTCTTGAATATGGCCACTATCTGGAAGCATGATTGAGCACAATTTAGTCGTTTCAGTAGTAGCCCAAACACGGCCTTTAAACCCAGCTTTGATCAACTTTGGCAGCATACCTGAGTGATCAATATGAGCATGGGTTAAAATCACTGCGTCAATACTTGCTGGGTCATATGGAAACTCACTGTAATTCAATTCTTTCAGTGCCTTCGATCCCTGAAACATTCCGCAGTCTATCAGAATACGGGATTCTCCTGTTTCCACTAGAAATGATGAACCCGTGACAACTTGGGCCGCCCCTAAAAAGCTAATTTTCATTGCACAATCCTCCAAAAGTAGCATTTGGCTATTTAACGAAATTATTATTCTTATCAATCAATGAGCTATATAATAGTTTACTCGTTAAATTCATTATTAGCAACCTTCGTATGAGCCTTAAAAGGCCTGTTTATTCCAGTTCAATAAATTTAAGCTTAACCGCTTTAAGTGCTGCTTGTGTACGATCTTCAACGGCTAATTTTCGATAAATGCTGGACAAATGATTTTTAACCGTTTTTTCACTAATAAATAGTGCGACCCCAATCTCTCGGTTCGAAGACCCTCTCACTACATACCGAAGGATTTCCATTTCCCGATCACTTAAGCCACAGGTATTTTTTAATGGGGCAGGATGGGTCAATTGGTTCAGCAATTTTCCAGTAACGGTCGGTGATAGTATGGGTTCACCGGCATAGACTTTGTGAATGGATTGGATTAATGTTTTTGAATCAACATCTTTGAGCAAATATCCTGCTACTCCGATTTGCAGGACCTGAAAGACCTTTTCATCAGAATCATCCACCGTTAATACTAGTATACCGATTTTTGGGCATTCACGCCTGATGACACGACCCGCTTCTAAGCCGTTAACTCCAGGCATATTAAGATCCATTAGTAATATATCGAACTTCATATTCCGTGCGGCATTAATCGCCCCTTGCCCGTCCCCAACTTCTGCAACGACTTCAATTCCATCTTCAAATTCTAAAATTCTGCGAAGCCCCTCACGTATAAGTGGGTGATCATCCGCAATCACGATTCTAATCAAGTTTTCGTTCCTCCCTCATATCTTGATGGAATTGAAAGTTCAATCGTAGTCCCCTTCCCTAAAATTGATTCGATAGAGAAATGACCGGAGAACATTTCTACTCGTTCACGCATACCTATAAGCCCAAAATGTTCACCAGGAGTGGTCAACGCAAAGTTCACTTCAAAGCCTTTACCGTAGTCTCTAATCCGGGCAATAGTCCATTCCTCTTGGTAAATCAAAGAAATGTCCACCTTTGGTGATTGAGCATGTTTCGCAACATTGGTCATTCCCTCTTGGACTAAACGAAATAGAGCAACATCTAGGGCAGGGAGCAACCTAATTTCTCGACCTTCGATTAGAAACTCACATACAATGCCATACGTTTCTTGAAAATTAGCTAGATATTTAGAAATGGCAGGTACAATTCCCAAATCATCCAACGCCATAGGGCGAAGATCAAATATTATCCTCCGAATATCTTGTAGATTAGACCGCACGAGATTTTTGAGGTCGATGAGTTCAGCTTTAACTCGAGTGGGATCATATTGGAGCAACTTTTCTGCAATTTCTAAGCGCAAGACGATGTTGGCGAGTGTTTGAGCGGGACCGTCATGAATTTCTCGCGCCACTCGCCTCCGTTCTTCTTCTTGTGCTCTAATAATTCGTAAACCCATTTCAATTCTCTGCTCGTGGTTCTGCGTTTGTAATGAATCCGCAATCCCCCCTTGCAATAGGCTAATGGCCATACTTACTTGAGTCATAAGATTTTGGGCTCGTACAACCGTCGCTTTCATCTGACGCAAGGATCGATCAAGATCATCTCGGCGTTTACGTAAATTAATTTCTTTAGATTGCAAAAGTTGAAGATTTACCTGAGAATCTTTTGCCTGTGTGTAAGTATCGAACATCTCATCCTGATTGTATTTTTGATGAGCTCTATTTACTTCCATAAGTCTCTGACGCATTAGTCGAACCACTTTTTCTTGATGATTGACTTGTAGAATAATCTCCGCAATATCTGATTTATGCTGAGAGAGTTCAATAGTCAGCTTGAGCGTCTCAGTTCGGGATGTTTCTGCAATAGCAAAGATTTCCTCTTTGCCTGATTCGATTGCAGCCAAGGTAGCTTTCATGATTTCTCCCAACTGGTCAGCCACAAATATTCCTCATTTCGATGTCTTTGTTAAATTCTACACGTTCCCCTCTCTCTATAATTCGACAAAGAAATAATATTTCCTACTACGCTTATATAAATATTACATAATGTTACACGTTTTTCGAATTCCGCCCCTGACGCTGAATTTGTCTAATTCCTCTTTCTAATCTGCGAGGAAACATCAGATCAGTAGAACGACACTCGTAGACCTTCCAACCTTGTATATTAAGATCATCGACTGGACAAGACTGCTCCTGGTTATCTAGCCAGATTAGGATATCTTCCACTTGAGCAAGAAATTGTTGACCCTTTAAACTGAAGTTCCAACATACTGAAACATTTGGAAAGAAGTTAGTTAAAACCTGATTAAGACGCTCTGCGCGCTCAGGGACTTGCGACTTTCGTAGAATTCCATAAGTGTTAGTGGGCGTTGAAGGAACCACAGATGCCACTGTTGAGGTAATGACCGAGGAACTATCCTCTGAGATACCCATTAGTTCAGATAGACGAGCAGGTAATCCAACGCTTGCTGATGCAAGAGCAGCAATGACCATTTGAGGTACAAATTCTCCTTTAACGTAATGACCAGAATTTTCTATATCATCATCACACCGTTCGCTAGAGCGATCTAGTGCATAATCTGTTGTCTTCTCAGGAGTATCCAATTTAGTAGTAGCGATGTTTGACAACTTCTCTATATTTTGGTTTTCGAGAGCGTTCCTGATTCCTTCACGTATCATTATATTCATATTTTCCTGAAATTTAGGGAAGTTATTGATGACCCGTGAGTCAGGGAGTTGTTGTTCGATGAGTTGTTTAAGTGCATCTTCAAGATATTCTGACGGAAATATAGAAATCGAATGTAATAAGTTGGTAACTCTAGACACAATTTGAATTCCACTTTGAAATTCTACCTCTGAATTAACCCCAGTTAATAAACAAACTGTAAAAATCTTTTCCGTGATTTGTTCTACCCACTCTTCTATTCGAGGATCCTCATGAAAATATGTTTCCAAGGTTAGCCACCTCCAAATTATATATCTGTTGATAGCTATGCTTGTATCATATAAGGTATGAATAACTCAGGTAAATAACTCGAGTAAATACCCAATAATGCTCACTAAAAAGCTCCTCGGATTAGATTCCGAGGAGCTTTCATCAATTTGATTTTCAAAGATTCGAATACTCATGCTTTAGCTTTCAGCCCGCGACATATACCGTATGATCTATTAGCGTGCCCGGAAAACTTTTAGATAGGAATCAGCATAAATGTTTTTATTGAGCAAGATTTCAGTAGTCGCTGCAACATCGACAAGCTCTTCATCATTAGCATTCATAATGGCTGCATCTAGTCCAGCAGAAACGGCCATGGCAAGGAAGGTTCGATTGAGTAAATTGGTAATATTCGTCGGTGATTTCTGAGATACGTTAGTTAATCCAATAACTGTACGCGGTGCTGGGTCAGCGAGTTGCTTAATTAAACGTAAGCTTTCAAGTACTTGTAGAGCATGCTCTTGAGCAACGTTAACTGGAAGAATAAGAGGATCAATGTAGAGATCTTCCATCGGTAGACCGTGTTCATCTGCGGCAGCAACTAATTCCATTGCAAAAGCTACGCGTAGATCATGGTCTAAAGGAATTCCTTTTTTATCCATGGTCAAACCAACAACCCCAGCGTTGTAATCAGCGGCCATTTTGAAAACGCGCTCCATTTTTTCTGGTGTTGCATCAACGGAGTTAATGATTGCAGGCCTTTTACAAAGTTTCAATCCTGCTTCAATAGCATCATAGTTTGTGGAGTCTAAGACAAGTGGAAGTTCGGAAACTTCTTGAACAACATTTACCATCCATTTATAAGCTTCTGCACGCTCTTCTTTCGGGATAGCAGGGCCAGAATTTAGGTCAAGATAGTGAGATCCTCCCTCTTCTTGCTTAGTAGCCCAATACTGAAGAGGTTTTGGGTCTTTAGCTTTAAGAGCATCTCCAATATCAGTGTACATCCCATTGATCCGTTCGCCAAATATAATCATTAGGTCACGTCCTTTCTTATTTTTGGGCCTATATACTCATTAATTACTCATTAATTCGTCAATGTTCTTTCTTACTACTGCTACTGCACCAGGGTTGCGCATCATAACAATACTGGCTCCAACTTGTAACAGACCAGAAGCAGTTAATGCTTCCCAAAGCACGGCACGGTCATCATGTTCTCCCCACTGAGGATTATCGGCTTCAGGCGTATTGGCTTCTTTAGAACGATTGGCCTCATAGCCAACGGAACAAAACATTGGCATAGCGAGCATCTTGTCATTTCCTAAGGCGCCCATGCGTGCCCGTTCCATAATAGAATAAGCATACTCAATACCAAATCCAAGTCCTGCAATTAGGGGGTCAACAACAATTTTGTTTAACGGCAGGCCCATTTCATTGATCAAAATATTAAGTTGTTTACAGATATTAATGTCGAGAGGCGACTGTGCAATCAACGTGTGTTTATGGACCATTGCGGCAGCTGCATACGATTTATACGTATCCTGTTCAGCGACACCGATCAGTAGGTTTTCACCTGCTGCTGCTTCACAAACGGCAGCAATAACTTCACTGTCTTTTGCTGTATCGCCGCATCCCACTACTATAAGTGGAACTCCAACGGCAGCCAGAACTTCTTTAACAACACGGGCACAATCTTCGGGGGAACGATTTTCACCGTCAGGGTCTGCTCCGAGCAGTTTTAGATAGATAAGGTCCGCGCCAAAATCATCAACGCATTGCTTCGCCCAAGCCCCTGGGTTACTAAAAACATCTCCATATTGCTTTTTGATCGTTTCATTCCATGCAGGGACAATGTCATTAACCTCCATGGCGATCGCTGGACGGTTAGGAAATTTCCCTTCAAAGTGAAGAAAAGGTAAGGCACTATCCCCACCAATAGTCACTGTGGAAGTTCTTGTTCCTCCTTGATCAGAAGTTGCGCCTAATACTACCTCTCCAACTTTACTGGCATTTCTTTCTTTTACGATTGTTACGGACATGAACTTCTCTCCTTTCTAGATAAAGATTCCGGCACGGTTCAAAATGCTTTCCACAGCCTTGACCGAGACGGCATCATCAGGCAAATCGAATAATGGTTTGCCCGCCAAGTCATATTCCACAACCAAAGGATCTAATGGAATATCTCCAATTACAGTCAGTCCTGTCTGTTCTATCTCTTCACTCAAGGTTTCCATACTACCTTCACTGGTTTTGGTAACGATCAAGTGAAGAGTCCCCACTGTAGACTTCAGCCCGCGGATAAGTTCGTGTACCCGTTTCGCTGAGCGAATTCCCCGTGCTGAAGAATCGCTGATAACGAACATCTCATCGATACGGGGGATGGTACGTCTGCTGATATGTTCCAAACCAGCTTCAGAATCCACCACCACAAAGTCATAGTTCTCTCCAATGGTCTCAAGATATTTGCGCAAAAGATCATTGGGATAACAGTAACATCCTGCCCCTTGTGGCCCGCCCATGACAAGAAGGTCGATATCTTGAGTCTCTACAAGTGACTGTGAAAGTTTATACTCAATAAAGATATTCTTTGGCATTCCAATGGGGATCGCTTTAGGATCTTTGGTTTGTTCAAGCAACTCTGAAATAGTTGCTGTGACAGTTAACCCTAGAGCTTCTCCGAGATTTGCATTTGGGTCGGCATCGACAGCTAGAACTGAAATTCCTCTCTTTTGATGAACCATTTGCCTTAGTAATAAAGCAGTGAATGTAGTTTTCCCTACTCCACCTTTCCCAGCAACAGCAATATATTTCGACATGAATCTGACCTCCATTGTTACGTTAAGTACAAGATGGGAATAGAGAGAAATCCGTATGGGGCAAAAACAGAGCAGAAACATATTCATCCATAAATGTCGGTCCAACAGAAAGTTCTACATAGGTCATTTTTTGCCCCAATTCTTTCGCTTCACGCCATGCATTCTGCGAAAGTAAAGCAAGACGTGCTCCTTTAATAGACGCATTTCCGATAAACTCATACCGTTCCTCTTCAATATCAGGGAGCAGCCCAATTTGAACGGAATCCTGAACATTTAGGTAATTACCGAAACCGCCAGCAATGATGATCCTGCTAATCATATCCACCTCTACAGCGACCATGTTCAGTAACGTTCGGATACCTGCATAAATTGCACCTTTGGCTCGGATAGTGTTCTTAACATCATTTTCTGTGATGACTACGTCTTTTCCCCCACCAGATTGATCCGCCCAAGCTAGAACGAATTCTTTATCATCTGAAGTTGCTCGTAACCGAGCCGAGCTTGAAGGATGTCCCATCTGGAAATTTCCGACGCGATCGATAATACCCGCTCCTAGTAGCTTGGACAAGCAATCCACAAGTCCTGATCCGCATATACCTACGGGAAGCATTTTGCTAATCACTTTGAGCGATACATCCAGGGTTTCAGGATCAATAACAACTCGTTCGATAGCCCCTGGCATTGCCCGCATACCAAAAGTGATCCCGCCACCTTCAAAGCTTGGGCCAGCAGAACAAGCACAAGATACTAGCCAATCCTCGTTTCCAAGCACTATTTCCCCGTTTGTTCCGATATCGATAAAGAGAATAATGTCTTCTCCATTAGCTAGATCCGTGACCAATGTTCCGGATATTATGTCCCCGCCGACATAACTTGCTACCGAGGGATAACAATGTACCAAGGCCTCAGGTAACATATGAAGCCCAATGTCCCGTGCAGGGATAGAGGGAACGTTTGTCATGGTGGGAATATACGGTTCTAAGCGAATGTATCTCGGATCCACGCCCAAGAATAGTTGTGTCATCGTGGTATTTCCGGCCACCACTGCGGACGAGAAATCGGTAATGGTCAAGGATTGTCGTGCAAGAATCTTGTCAATAAGTTCGTTGATCGTATCAACAACAGCGAGTCGAATCTCTTGTAATTGTTCATCATTTTCGACCGCATACACTATACGTGTGATAACGTCATCACCGAATTTTGCTTGTTTATTATAAGATCCCTGCTGATCTATAGTCTCTCCTGTTGATAGATTGATAAGATAAACGACAACCGTTGTTGTACCAATATCAATAGCAAGCCCATACGCAGGGTTATCATTGCCCGGTTCTACGTGGGTGACTGTTATTCCTGCTTCAACATCTGTTAAAGTGACAGACACATCCCAGTTTGATTTACGGAGTACTTCGGGGAGTTGTTTAAGGACGGACAAGGGAATATTAACAGGCTTTTCTCCGGTCTTTAGGACACGGCGAATTTCCATGCTCAGACGAGCCCAATCACTCGTGTTTTCCGTCAAAGTCGGAGCCGAAATTGATAGCCTCAGTTTAGTTGCGAGAGGCTGATGCCCGAATTTCTCGAGTAAATCATGGTCGCTTTCCTGTAAGAGCCCCTTTTGGACATCTCCCATCAAGACTTGATGTTCTTTTAGCCGAGATTCCAGAGGTACCTCAACTGTCATATCCCCTTGAATCATAGTTTGACAGGCTAGCCGAACCCCTTCTGAGATCTGTTCAGGTGTCAAGTTTCCGGTTCCTGTCACTAAGGGTTCCCCACTCAAAACGACAACTTTACAAGCACCGCAGGATCCCTTACTACCGCATCCTGATTTGATAAAAATGTCAGCCATAGCTGCTGCAGTAAGCAGCGACGTGCCAGATTCTACCTCAATGCTGCGGCTCTCTGGCATGAATTTAATTTGAACCTTGGGCATCGTCGTCACCTCCTTACTCTACCTTAGAAATCCCTCGACACGTGCCTTATCAGAAAACCTCTTTGCCTCGCTCTTTTCATCATACAGTCGGCAATTAACCGAACCCATGACTATTTAAACGTTTTTGCGAAAGCAACGATCCCGCTGGACTCACGTGGACCGACCATAACATTCCAGCCCGATATTTCTTTGAGTTTGGCAGTGACGACAGCAACATAGCCTGGTATGATAACATTTTTGTGTTTCAGTATATCGGTAACGCCTAGTTTTTGCATAACCTCCCACATTAACTCTGGCTCAAATTTACCAGCTGCATATGCAGTGAGTACAGAGGTTCCTTCAGTGTTAACTGGTATAATATAACTAGGAATTTTGGTAGCTTCCACTTCACCCTCAACACTGTAGTAAGTTAAGGAGAAATTCGTTGTGAGATATAATGGTGAATTCTCGTTTACATCTCCAATAGCATACAGTTTTTCCTCAACTTGAATTGGTTTCTGAGGATCCGTGTAAATGTTTTGTTTCAGCGCCATCAGAGGCAAGAGGTGGGCTTTAGCACTGGTTTTCAATACTATAGCACTAGCATATTTACAAACATAAACAGAAGCTTCCATGATTTCATCTAGAGGATCTGTATGGTTTGTAAAGACAATGACAGGATAGCCGAACGTACGGAATTGCTTTTTGATAGCTAAGCGACGCAATTGAGTCAAATCTGCTAACTTTTGGACTGTAGTTTTAGAACCAGGATCCAAGACAAATTCCTTGTAACCAAGAGCAACGGCTTTTTCAACGAGCTCACTCAGGGCGTCAAGGCCCTCTGCTTTTAGAATTACAGGGACTGAATTTTCTTTAGCAAGATTAACTACGGCTTCATAGTTATCAGCATTTGCCTCTCCGATAAGAGGCTTACGGGATGCTAACGGTACTACAGCTGCCTTTAAAGCTTCAGGATCATTACTAATCAAGAGCAATGATTTTTCAGTGCTTGCTGCCACAGCGGCAGCAACTTTTGCAAAACGCGCAGCGTCTCCGGAGTCATTAACTACAGCTACACCCTCGACGGCGTAGTGAAGTCCAACACGGTCAAACTCCAAGCCGTTGATCTCAGCCATTTTTGCAGTAACTTCGTCATCAGTCAGAGCATCAGATACTTGAATGATCACGGTTGTTTCGTGATAGAAGGTCTTGTCATGACGGAACATTACTGTTTCATCCCCCATAACTGACCCATTGCCAAATGTAATGGCCTTGATTGGAGGGGCAGATGCGGACTCCAAATTTTCCTTAGCTTCATCCGTGACATAAGGGCAGGTCTCCAGCGCAGCTTTGCCTGAAGCTAATGCCATAGCAAAAGCTAAGCAAGTTGGTACACCGCACTCTCCGCAGTTTTTCTTGGGTAGTTGTTTATAGATCGCTAAACCTGTTAGAGCCATTTTGAAACCCCTTTCAAATTTATTTAGTAGTATAAGTAAGCAGGATATCAAGGCCTCTAGGGAATAGTATTCGGGCCTTGATATCTTGCGAGCTACCTTACATTAGTGATTCAAGAGCAAAGCAAGGATGTCCATTTTCTTCGAGGAACGGTATAATTTCTTCAACACTCGTCCCGACGGTCTCATCGGCGATCTTATCAATGAAGTCTGCGCCTAAACCTTCCTCGGTGAAGCGTTCAATCAAATCCTCGCGCAAGAACTCTTTCAGTTCTTTAGGCATCCAGATGATACGGGCAAGCCCGCCATCAGCAGGAATGAATTTCTTACTGACAAGGTAAGTGCGGCCAATTCCCATAAAGCCAGGGGTTTGATTCCCGCCGCCGCATGTTCCGGCTAACGTTGAGAAGGTCATACCGCAAGGGGTCATTCCGCTGTGTTCACGGGTGGTAATCATAATCCCATTGGCTTCAGGGATGATGGCCATGATGGCCTCAAAGCAACCACAGGAGGTCATGGGTCTATCCATGATCGTGTAGAGGTTGACCTCATCTAAGCTGTTATTGGAATTTGTGTATAAATAATCATTACAGCTTTTCCACATACCTTTTAATTCATCTATCGCGGGTCCTTTTGGAATAGGTCGGTTCGGTCCGGTCGGTGCAATCTCAAACGATGCTTTAGCATCCAACCAACTGACGGCACCACACAGGCCAACCCGTTCAGGGGTGACAATACAGACATGGTTTGGCGCGAAGGATTGACAAAGCAAACAGGAGTAGAAGTCTTCGACAGAATCATCTGTCAAGGTCCTCATACGATCATCACGTTTCTTATACACTTCGCGGGCTTTGATGAGGTTTTCATCAACCGCGGCCTGATCTGTATAGATAACGACTTCTACACGGTCGATGATGGCAGGGAATTCCTGTTTTAATTTTGCCATCAGGAGCTCACCAATGTGTTTAATTAAGAAGCCGTTAGCCCGGGCATCTTTGGAGATTCGAACCCACATCATATCGCGTTGGGCAACGTGCCAGATGCCTTCTCCATAGTTTGTAAAGTAATGAATTCGACGTTCCAAAACACCTTCAAAATCATCTTGCATCTTACGTCCGTATACTTTAACCACAATCCCCAAGGGAAGTTTGGTTCCCTCTGGAACAGTATCGATTTCAGGACCAACGACCGTGATCTGACCATCAACAATGTCATCTGGTCCTACTGAATGAACGAGTTCAAAAGAGGTGGTGCGTCCGCCACCGAATTCAACGTAGGTTTCTGCTTTACGGATGGTTTCTCCCTCAAAAGCAGGTCCGAAATTCACCGGAATCGGTATTTCAATGCTTGTTATTTTAATTCCGCGAACTTCCATTGCCAAGGGAACGATTTTCTCATAGTCAGGCTCGGATATATACCAATCAGGGATTTGCTCCTCTGGAGTAAGTGGTTGATCCGTGAGGACCGGGAATCCCATGAAGATTGCGCCCATTGAGGCAGCCACCTTGACATCATCACGCTCTCCAAGATGAAGAACGAAGGCTAGAACCCGGCGTTTTTGATAATCAAGATGCTTTGCCCTGTCGCCAGGAGGAATCCCACCGAAGGCGAGGCCTGCTCTGAAGGCATAGTTAACCGCATGAATAACCTGAGTAAAGTTTCCTAAAGGGAATGCAATGTAGTCTTCCCCAATTTTAACGTTCTCTTCGAGGCACTGTTCAATGATCTCATCGCAAAGGAAGATCATAAATCCTTTACTCATAAGAGTATCTACAATCTTCTTCGCCGCTTTAGAGTCTTTGGCTCGCCCGAGAATAACAGCAACACCAGGAATGGTCCAGTCTACCATCTTAATCCCATGTTTCCGTACAATTGGGTCACCTAAGAACCCTGTCCAAGGTTTAACTTTGGTATTGTCTCCACGGAGATAATTAAGCACCTCAATAATCTCTGCGGCGTAGAGAACTGATTCACCCCATAGCTTTGAATTCTCTACGGTAAGTTCTGTGCGAACTTGAGTACGCATGCGGTTCAAGATTGGAACCAATTCACCTAGTTTTGTTACTTTTTCACCGGAAAGGCACGTGATGACCGGGAGATAGTAGGCGGTATCTGGATAAGAAATCGCCTGTTCGACACCACAATCATGGATCGCACGATTCAGCAGAATTTCTGCATAGCTCATAGCGATTATTGTACCATCATAAGCTTTACGCAATAATTTTTTCGGTTCAGTAATTGCATCTTCATTAATATTTTCTACAGACATAACTCTTCCTCCTTTCTTACCAGCCTTGAGCTAGCGCAGTTTCATGTTTTTCTGCAGCCTTTTTATGAACATTAAGTTTCCAAGTCCGATACTCTAGGGCATTCAAGAGTTTCTGTGAGCCAATGACAGGATCAACTTCGAAAATGAAGTTCCCTCCAAAAACGTCATGGGCTATTTGGGTGGCAATTCCATAGACAAGGTCGCTTCCTTCTAGAGGAGGCATGGACCCAACATGGGTCGGAAGTCCTAAAGTGACACACCACGAACCGATGGCAACTGCTTTTTCATGCATAGCTTCCGGAGCAGAGGCAACGAAAGGAACTTTCGGGATATCGACGCCCAGTTCATTAGCCATCGCGACGGCCAAATCTGCACCACGGCTATTATCCACACAAGAGCCACAATGGAATACTAGTGGAAGACCGGTTGACAATTGGGGATTTGCTACTTCAAGCGTCTTAAGGAACGATTTAAGGCCTTCACCTGCATAAGTGTCAACAGCCTCTGGAGACATGAGTCCGAATTTAGCATAAGCACCTGAAGAGCAACCAGTGGAAATGACGAAAACGTCATTCTTAACTAGTTCTTTTAATACTGTAATGTGGGATTCATCTTGAGCTCGTTTCAAATTGTTACATCCGGCCATGAGGCAGACACCTTTGAGCTGTCCGCTCAAGATAGCATCTGTTAGCACAGAAATCGGACGGTCTGGATTAATCTTCGAGAAAACTTCCGTAAGTGCTTCCACACTGAATCCTGCAACAAGCTTGTGACGTTCTGTAGGAATAGATACTTTCCTAGGATCGCGATTTTTATATGCTTTAATAGCAATGGCAACAAGTTTCTTGGCATCTTCCATAGCTGTACTTGTATTAAAAGCAATGTGTTGGGCATTAGGGATTTTCATAATCCCTTCTGTAGTAATAACCTTGGTATGGAAACATTCCGCAAGAGTTTGTACAGCTGGGTAAATACACTGAATGTCAACGACCATCGCATCCAACGCACCCGTCATAATCGCCATTTCTTGCGAAGCCGACGAGGTTGCTAAATAGACGCCTTCACGCATGAGCAACTCATTACCAGTACAGCAAATCCCGACAATATTTACTCCTTCGGCACCAGCGGCAATAGCATCGTCTTTCATTGCTTTTGCAGCGGCAACCAGCATTTCACTTAAAACTGGGTTGTGTCCGTGGGCAGCAATATTGACCATTTTTTCGTTGATTACTCCTAGATTAGCCTCGGAGACGATAGGTTCTGGAATTCCGAACAAAACGTCGCTGAGCTTTGTACCAATATATTCCCCACCTAAGTCGGCAAGAGAACTTTTAAGACCCCCGAAAATGATATTTACAGGATCACTGTCAACACCCATGGCTGTTTGAGCGATAAGCTCGGTAATAGAACCATCAATGTTTCTCGGCATGATATTAGTGTGCATGAACCGTTTACGGCGACCCTCGGTCATAAAGGCGTTCAAAAAGGCTAGTGGAGCATCTTGGTGGCGACCAAAATCAGCATAAGCTATTTCAACAACATCTTTGAGAATTTCCTTGTCTTCACGGTTTACTGTGTCTACTCCTAAGTCCTGAGCTAATTTTTGAAGCTTAGCTGGTGATTTAATTTCATAATCCGGAGCCTTGCCCTCAAGCATAGCATGACAGGTATGCAGGACGTGGCGTGCGTGTTCTGAGTGGGAGGCGGCTCCACCGGCAATCATTCGAACTAGGTTACGGGAAACGATTGTGTAGGCAGAGGCTCCACAAATTCCACGACTGCTAGGACCCTCTTCTTTTTTCACTCGGCAAGGTCCGGCAATACAAATCCGGCAGCATATTCCTTTATATCCAAAAGCGCACTGTGGTTGTTGAGCAACTGCACGGTCGAAAACCGTCTCTATATTGCTTTCCTGTGCCATTTTTAACATTTGTAGTGCGCCGGGGTCGGTCGTTCGAATGGGGTTCTTAGGGTCAACCACTCTTGGTGCGTCCGACGGAAGGGCGGTATGAGTTATATCCCTATATCTGGGCATGTTACAACCTCCTCTTTCTTAAGATAGCCTTCTCTTTCTCAAGTTCTTCAATGGGTACTAGTGAGAAACTTAGTCATCTCCCTTCCCTATGATTTCTTGATAAATTGTATCTAATTGATCACTTAGAGACCCTGTGGGCAATTCTTCATTGCCAGTGGTGATAGACATTTCCATTAGTTCATCGCTATATGGGATGATGCCAATGAGCTGGTCTATCGGGAAACGGTCTCTAAGAAAATTTGCCTCTTTATCATTGCGCACTTTATTGCCTATGACCACGACACGCGGGATACCTAATTCAAGCGCAAGTTTTTGTATGACCTTCACGGTTTGTACACTGACTTTTGAAGGCTCCGTCACGATAACGAGCACGTCAACACCTTGGGCTGTACCCCGGGTAAGTTGTTCAATACCAGCGCCCATATCTAAGATAACAGTATCTTGTTTTCCAAGAATCAGCGAGTTAACTAAGGCTTGAAGAAAGCTGTTTTCCTTACAATAACAAGATGTGCCGCCTCCCTTGATGTTCCCCATGCGGAAAAACCGGAGAGTTCCTATGGTCACACTGTAGTCATCTAAGATATCATCCACATGGGGATTCAGCGAGTAATATGCTCCACTTCCACCCATTCGCTCTTCGATTAGAGCTTTCATGTCGACAATAGGTTTTAAATCTTCAAGCACTTCATCAGAAATTCCCATCACAGTTCCAAGGCTAGCATCTGGATCAGCATCGACTGCCAAAACAGTAATACCTTTTTTTGATAGCCAACGAGCCAAATTTGCTGCGAACGTAGTTTTTCCTACGCCACCCTTACCAGAGATTGCAATCTTCAATGAGCCTGCACTCCTTCTGTGTTAAAATTGTTTATTATATATTTAACTTAGATATAGAAATATTGATAAGCTTTAAATTATTTGAATATTTCAATATACTCATTCTAATTCAAATTTAATTGCTTGTCTATAATATTATTCGCCTATTAAATAAAAATACCTGCTTTTTTAAGGCTTGTAATATTTTTCACATGAATTATTTTCTAAATATTGAGAATACATACTAAATTGGCTACAATTTAATAGAAACTTGGACATTGAACTAATAACAGTATACCATTAAAAATAGTTATTGCACATAGAGGTAGGTATATATAATATTAAACTCAAAGCAACGGCCAAGGATGAAACGTTAGACCAAAAGCACCAGGCCCGACATGAGTCGCAATAACAGCTCCGGCTTCAAACAAGCAAATTTCATGTTCTGGAAAACGAGCCTTCAGTTCGTAGAGTAGCGCGTTTCCCTCTTCAGGTATATTGACGTGCATAATACATATTCTGTAACGTTTTCCAGAAGATAGCGCACGATTTAATTCCTCTAACACACGTTGCCAGGCCCTAGAACGCGAACGGACTTTATCAAAAACATCGATTTGTGCATGTTGATTAAAATAAAGAATTGGCTTTATTTGAAGTAAAGTACCGACTAATGCTGCAGCTCCACCAATGCGTCCACCTTTTCGTAAGTTTTCGAGTGTGTTAACAATGAAATATAGCTCAGTTTGTTGTATTAAGTTATGAAGTTCTATCATGATTTGTAAAGCACTTAGACCTTGATTCGCCCACTCCGCTGCAGCCCATGCTAGAACACCAAGACCCAGTGCAGAGGACCTGGAATCAAAGACGTGAATATTTGGGCTGGAGGCTAAGTCTTTAGCCATCTTGGCTGATTGAAATGTCCCACTTATGGCGGATGAGAGATGGATGCTGACAATATCCTCCACTCCCTCTAAAAATAAAGATTCATAGGTTTCCAAGAATACCCCGACAGAAGGTTGTGAGGTTGATGATAACCCTGAGATATGACTTAGCTTCTCAAAAAATACAACATTAGATAGCTCTGTTTCAAAAAAATTTTCATCTCCAATATTAACATTGAGAGGTACGACTTTAATCTGAAATTGTTTTAGGATATGTTTTGTTAAATATCCTGTAGAATCCATAACAATTCCAACTTTTCTCAATCTTTATCTCTCCCTCTTCTATATAAAGCCATGGTGTCGCTGAGTATGCAGTAATTAAATCCTAAAATAAAGTGTTAGCAATCGATTGTATTACGACATAACAGTCACCAAGTTCTCGATATTTAGTCGTCATTCCACTATGTTTTATATATATGAACATATATAAATTCTTAATTTGTCTCTCAATCCTCTAGCATAATAGACGTCTGTTAAATTAATAGTTGACAGTATCACTGCGATTTGTTAATATTAAGCTCGTTCTTACAAAACGGGGCGTGGCGCAGTTTGGTAGCGTGCTTGGTTCGGGACCAAGAGGCCGAGTGTTCGAATCACTTCGCCCCGACCACTGACATCAAAGGGTTTCCTTAACTGGAAACCCTTTATTTATTCTATTAAACGCTATTGATAAACTTTGGCAAGGATTTCAATATCCTGATCACTAAGGGATGCGAGATTTGGAGGCATAACACGTGCAATAATAAACGTCCCTATGAGGTCCGCCCTAGTAGCGGGTTTCTCCGTAAATTTATTAATGCCATTGTAAATAATAACGCATCCAGAACGGCTAATCTCTATCATTTCTAGATAGCCGTGCACGGTCAATTCTAAAGCCTTGAGGTTATTAGGTAGTTCACAAATGTCTGGAGCCTTACCTTCCTCTACTAACAGAACTCTTACCCACTTAACCAAAATCCAGCCTCCCACTTTCCTGTGTAAAGACATAATAAACAACTAACCTAATACTATGGTATTACATATTATTTGACAAGTACCCACTTTATTAAGTGAGCATAATCTAAGCTTGAATATGGGCTTCCACGCCCAGCGGACTCGCTTAGACATTTAAATTAAATGCACTTTTTCTCTTCATTGGCCTTCAGTTGTATAAATTATCAATGATCTAATCTAAAATGGGCAATAAAAAAAGCCCTCTATCCTCTAGAAGGACAGAAAACATTCTGGGGTATCGCCTTGCTTAGTGTGAGATTGTCTTGACCTTCCTATAAAATAAACTTCTTTCATTTTATGAGAAGTGACCGATCTCAAACCATCTAAACGGATGCGGAGAAATCTTTTTCTCAATATCCGTGTTTCTGTTACGGGAAACACCCGGTATGACCCACTTAGTTAACGCTTTCGGATCACAACTCAAAGAGCGATTCAGTCAAGAAAATTAAGTCAGACTGTTTCTTCTTCTTATTGCAATTATATGTTTAATCCCTACTTTTGTCAATAACATGGTTCCATCAAGGTATCACGAGTTTTCAGTTAGAAGTAGTACATTAGTTATTCTCGAATTTGATTTTGTGCTAAAATTAATGATAAAATGATAGCATTATAACATCTTACTAACTTGACTTTTATTAGGGAGTTCTGCTAAATGTTAAAAGGTCAAAGAACGTCAATACGTCCCATTGAAGAAGAAGATATTGATACAATGTATCAATGGTATAATGATCAAGAGGTGAATTTATGGTCCAGTGGGGCTTGGCCTATGAATACGCTTCAAAGTAAAGATCAAATAGAAGTAAAGTTTCTCGACGGTTCGCCAGATAACTACCGCTATGCTATTTTGGATCAAAGCGACCTGCTCATCGGAACTATAGGTTTTAAAGAAATCAATATGCCTTCTCGATCTGTGACTATATTTATTGTTATCGGTAATAAAACCTATTGGGGCAAAGGCTATGGAACAGATGCCTTAATCGTTTTTGCGCGTTACCTTTTTACTCAATGGAATTTTCACAGGATTTCGCTGGATACCTGGGATGGAAATATACGGGCGATAAAGGCTTATGAAAAAGTAGGTTTTAAAATTGAAGGTTGCCAACGTGAAGCTCGCTTTGTGTCGGGCAACTATCACGATGCTATTCTGATGGGTTTATTGCGCGAAGAATTCCTCTCTTTGCATGGGAAATTATAGGGTTGCTAAAATTATTAGTCTGGAGTAAACTAGAATAAATTTAATAAACAATAATATTCCTCTGGGGTTGGGTGAAATTCCCTACCGGCGGTAAAGCCCGCGAGCCATGTGGCAGACCCGGTGTCATTCCGGGGCCGACAGTAAAGTCTGGATGAGAAGAGGAACAGGTAGAATGAGGCGTATCTACGCTTTTTTTGAGCTGTCACTTCTAAGCCAAACACCTAGAGAAAACTTGGGTGTTTTTTTATTTAAGTTTTCTGAGTCGTGTAGTTTATTAAACATCTCAGTAAGTTTCCTTTATGCTTTTACGGTTTTTGGGAGACGCTATGAGTAGAAAGGATTTTATATGCAAAAATCAAGTTCTCCAAATCCTAAGGATGAGATGTTCATGAAAAGAGCCCTTGATTTAGCTATCAAAGCTATGGGAAGAACCAGTCCTAATCCTCTAGTTGGCTGTGTCATCGTCAAGGACGAACAGGTCGTGGGTGAAGGCTATCACCTGCAAGCAGGGACTCCTCACGCGGAAGTTCATGCGCTCGGTGCTGCGGGAGAACTGGCACGTGGCGCTACCGCTTATGTTACCTTAGAACCATGTTCTCATTTTGGACGAACGCCACCTTGCGCAGAAGCACTGATCGGAGCAGGGATTAAACGAGTCGTCGTCGCCATGAAAGATCCCAACCCGCTGGTCTCTGGTCGTGGAATTGCTCGTTTACGGGAGGTGGGAATTCAGGTGGACGTGGGTCTCTTGTCTCCAGAGGCTTTGCTAATTAATGAAGTCTTTATTAAGGCTATAACGACAGGTTTACCTTTTATCGTTTACAAAACCGCGATGACTTTAGATGGTAAAATTGCCACTGAAACAGGGGATTCACGCTGGGTTAGTTCAGAAATTTCACGGCAATATGTCCATCAGCTCCGTGATCGATATGATGTTATTCTAGTGGGAAGTGAAACCGTCATGTTGGATGACCCGGCTCTCACCTGCCGTCTTCCTAACGGACGAGACCCTGTTAGACTCATCATCGATGGTCAATTACGTCTTGCCGAAAATGCGCAAGTACTCACCTCCTCTGCTGATAGTCCTTGTATTGTTGCTACAACTCAGGCCGCCTCTCAAGAGAAGATAAAACGTCTGAACCTACTGGCAGGGGTTGAAGTGTGGCAATATGAAACACTTCGGCATGTTCCACTGGAGAAACTGTTGCGTGATCTGGTTCTTCGCGGTTGGACCAGTGTATTACTGGAAGGCGGCGGTAAACTGGCGGGCACGCTTATTGAACATCAACATGTTGATAAAATTGAATTTTTTATTGCACCCAAACTGGTTGGGGGAATGGGACCTTCTCCCCTTTCTGGTTTGCATATTCAATGTATGGCTGAAGCTATCACTCTGCAAGACCTTCACATTGATATGCATTCGGGTGATCTTCATGTTACCGGTTATCTAGCTCAAAAGGAGTAATGACATTATTAGCGCATCATTAACTGCGCTAGATTAGAGAGGGGATCCACGTGTTTACTGGAATTGTAGAAGAACTGGGAGTCGTCCGTGCCCTTCGTCTTTTTCCAGAGTCTGGGCAGCTTACTATCGAGGGGAAACAAGTCCTTAATGGAACACAAATTGGAGATAGCATCGCCATCAACGGTGTATGCTTGACCGTGCTTAAGCAAAGCGAGCGTGAATTCACGGTGGATGTCATGGCAGAAACGTTGGCTAAGACAAATCTTGCAGAACTTAAAAGTGGCAGTCGTGTTAACCTGGAGCGTGCGTTACAGTTGCAAACTCGTTTAGGTGGACATCTCGTCAGCGGGCACATTGATGGTGTAGGGGAAATTCGCAAAATTACGTCTTGGGGAATCGCTCAAGTTTATGAAATCAGTGCACCCCCTACCCTTCTATTATATATGTTGCCTAAAGGATCGATTGCTATTGACGGAATTTCCCTCACGATGATTGATGTGGAATCCGACTATTTTACAGTCTCTCTGATTCCCCATACGTTTGAGCAAACCACACTAGGAATAAAGGGGATTGGTGCAAGCGTCAACTTGGAAACAGATCTTATCGGCAAGTATGTTGCTCGCTTTATGGGAATGAACACAGCCTCTAGTCCTACCAAACAGGATCTTTCTCTAGGTTTCTTGGCAGAACACGGATTTATTTAGTGCTTGTTTTAATCGTCAAAATTTTAAAGGAGTGAAGGAAATGTCATTTAACACCGTTGAAGAAGCGTTAGAAGATATACGACAAGGTAAAATGATCGTTATGGTGGATGATGAGGATCGTGAAAACGAAGGGGATTTGGTGATGGCCGCTGAGATGGCAACCCCGCAATCCATCAATTTTATGGCAACCTATGGACGAGGATTGATTTGTGCTCCCTTGACTCGAGACAGAATTCATGCATTACAACTCGAACCGATGGTGTCAAATAACACCGATCCTCATGGGACCGGGTTTACTGTCAGTGTTGATTCTGTGGAAAGCACAACAGGGATATCTGCTTTTGAGCGTGCTCAAACGGTTAAAATCCTATCAGACCCTAACAGTAAACCTACTGACCTGCACCGACCGGGACACATCTTCCCTCTTCTAGCCAGAGAAGGTGGAGTATTAGTTCGTGCTGGGCACACGGAAGGTTCAGTAGACTTAGCGCGTTTAGCTGGTCTTCAACCAGCTGGACTCATTTGTGAGATTATGAATGAAGACGGAACCATGGCAAGAGTACCTGACTTATTTCTATTTGTTAAAAAACATGACCTTAAATTTATTACGCTTAAAGACCTTATTGCTTATCGTCGCCAATCAGAAAAACTGATTGAAAGGGTAGCAACAATTAACCTGCCCACTGAGTATGGAGATTTCCGTGGCTATGGTTATCTGAGCATTCTCGATCAAAAAGAGCACCTAGCCTTAGTCAAAGGAAACGTTGATGATGGTAAACCAGTACTTGTCCGAGTTCACTCCGAATGTCTCACCGGAGATGTTTTCCATTCTCTGCGCTGCGACTGCGGAGACCAACTCTCGGCGGCGCTGGAGGAAATTGAATGTGAAGGCCGGGGGGTCTTACTCTATATGCGTCAGGAAGGTCGGGGAATCGGATTGTTAAATAAACTAAAGGCCTATAAACTTCAAGAAGAAGGTAAAGACACGGTCGAAGCAAACCTCGCCCTAGGGTTTCCTGAAGACTTGCGCGACTACGGCGTAGGCGCCCAGATTTTAGCGGACCTCGGAATCTCCAAAGTTCGATTAATGACTAATAATCCTCGAAAAATTGTGGGTCTCGAAGGATATGGTTTGAAAGTAGTGGAACGTATTCCTATAGAAATACAACCCAAACCTGAAAATTCAGTCTATCTATGTACCAAAAAAGAAAAAATGGGACATATTTTAACGGGAATTCGTTAGAATCGTCCAGTAGCTATTTAGGTAATTGATCAGTGAACTCGAGAACGAAAGGATGTAGATGATCTGTGAAAACTTACGAAGGAAATTTATTGGCTCAAGGTCTTAAGATTGGAATTATTGCTGCACGTTTTAATGAATTTATCACGAGTAAATTAGTCGGTGGTGCTACTGATGCGCTACGCCGACATGGGGTACTTGAAGATGATATCGAACTAGCTTGGGTCCCAGGAGCGTTCGAAATTCCTCTGGTGGCTCAAAAAATGGCAAATTCTAAACGCTATGATGCGGTCATTTGCCTGGGTGCCGTAATTCGCGGTGCCACGCCTCATTTTGATTTGGTCAGTAATGAAGTGACTAAAGGAATTTCTCATGTGGGCTTGCAAACCGGGGTTCCCATAATTTTCGGAGTTTTGGCGACCGATAGTATTGAACAAGCGATCGAACGTGCTGGAACAAAAGCTGGAAATAAGGGCTTTGACGCAGCTATGACTGCAATTGAGACCGCTAACTTGCTTAAATCCTTCTAAGGTGATTAAAACCACGAATCTCATACCTTTGTAATTTCTGGAGGATTGTCCACAAAAAAAACCTTGTCAAAAGGCATAATATTTAATAGACTCATGGAGTATGTGTTGTGTCTATTTTTTGACAAGGAGTTGAGTTGCTATGCCTTCCAATATAAGATCCCTAAACAACGAAAGAGCTATGCTAGAATCAGCGTGCTCAGGTAATAAAGAGGCATTAAACTCAATTATTCAACACTATGAGCCTGAAGTCCGCATGATCGCTTGTAAATATTTTTTACCAAGGGCAGATTATGATGACCTGATACAAGAAGGGCGTATTGCAATTTATAGAGCGGTATTGTCTTATGACTTAAACTTAGACATTCCTTTCCTTCATTTTTTGAGAATGGTCATTAAACGCAAACTCATTGATAGCCTAAGAAAGTATACCCGTCAAAAACACGTCAACTTAAATGACGCATATTCTCTTAACAATGTCATTTCAGAGTCAGAGCAAACAAGTTTTATTACTCTTTTAGCCAACGCTGAGGATCCAGCGATCCTGGTTGTTGCCAATGACGAAGCTAGATCTATGATTAGCGCCATAAATAATGACTTGTCCACCCTTGAACGTCTGGTTTTCGAACACTATTTCATACAAGGCTTCAAACAACGGGAAGTTTCTGAACGTCTTGGGCTCCCTCCAAAGTCTCTAGATAACGCGATTCAACGGATCAGACGGAAAACGTTACAGTATAGATCACGTCAACTGGCAGGGTGAATCAAAATATCGTACATGTGAACGTGGATATCTTAGACTTACATTGAGTGGAGTTTAAAATTCCACCTGATGTAAGTTGCTTTATTCACGGACTTAAGGAGGTTGCCGATGTTTTCGTTTTCTGGTTTTATTTTGTCATGTAAAATGAGGCTACTAAAAGTTCTAAAGCATAAAATTTTACTTCTGTTAAGCGTTGTGGTTATAAGTGCAAGCTTTGTTTGGGGACCCACAGTCTATCAAGAAAGTTGGATTGACCCTTTCACGACACTCGATGTCCCCAATCGCGAGCTTCATCCTCATGCGATGAATATGATCGGAATGATTAATTCCGAGGATCCGTTTCATCCTTTATACTACACTAACGAAGGTAAAATTCTAGAATTGATGCACGGCTTACAACGTTCAACGCCCCTTTCGTCTGAAGAACAAGCCTCCCTCCTCCTGGATAATCAAAAGGTAACATATTTCACTTTACATAGGGGACCTTCTATCTACCATGTGGAAGAAGATTTTGCTCTGAAATACTACTCTGAAAAGGGAGTTGTCTGGTTTGGTCAACAATTCTTTTGGATTAATGAGACGTCAATATATCTCTTGACACAAATTTCCAAGGAGATGACCTTTGGTTGGTGGAAATAAAGAACCGAGAACAATTTATAATTGTTCTCGGTTCTTTATTTCAGTATTGTGCTAGGCTATTCCACCATTTGAATTAATTAGCTTGCTAACCTTACTATGGGCATTGTTCGCCTCGTTGGATAAGCGTAAATATATATTTCTCAAATCACTATGATGAGCACGAGTAGCAAGCATTGAGTATCCAACTGCAGCACTGGCTGCATCTTTCTCATAATCATAAAGCATATCTAAGTCGGTAAATTGACTCATATCTGAAGGTCCCCTTTCTATTTAAGTTCGGTCATTCCTTTATTGAAAAACCCTACTACATCTTCTAACCCTTTAGCTTGTTCTTTAAAAAACCCTTTTACAGCTGCTTCTTGTGCCATTTCATTATACATTTGGCATTTTTTCATGGCAGTTTCTGTTTCAATAAGACTTCTTGTGACCATACCTTGGTCGAGAATCTTTTTCATTTCCATATCATTTACTTGCATTTATGAATTCCTCCTTTTCTTAGAAACTAATTACATAACAGCTTTATAATGTGTAAAAAGAGTATAGATTATTCATGGTTATAAAATTTAACTAAACCTATGACAGTGATAGGTCGAATACACTTCACGAGATGGAAAAGAAGTAAATTATCTTTAAAATAATACCACGAAAAGTGGCCTAAGCAGCGCATGATGTGCTGTTTCGGCCACTTTTCGTAGCTTTTTCCTTAAACTCGGTGTGAGAGCCCATAATCTTTCCAACGCCACTCAACCAGTTTCACAAGGATTGGACATTTCCAAGGTAATTTATCTTTTAAAATAAGCTATTGCGCTCGTGGTCAGAGTCGTGCAGTGGCAAATTAGGTGGCTCAATTCCTCCAGACCAAGGTGATCAGAATGAATTCCGGCAGTGATGGACACCGGTAAGCGAAATTCACGGGCCAGCATTTTAGCAACCGTACTAGCAACGTCAACGTCCTTATGCCCAGGAACGGGTGTAATGTATACATCGGAGCTCCACCCCTCACCGCTAAGACTAAGGCGGGGAATAGCCAGAACTACTCCTCCAACATGCGGTTTTTCCCCTCCCGTCAGAAGTCCATGAAGTCCATGACCGGTATCAGTGAGCATAAGTGTAACTAGGCAACGTCCTTCACCTTCTTGCCCTTGCCAAGTTGGGAGATGAATCATGATCTTTTATCAGCTAGATCACGAATAACCTTAATCTCTTCTTCACTCATGTTTTCCGGTAGAACAATGGATAATTCTACAAATAGATCGCCGTGTTGAAGAGGTTTTTCTAAATTTGGCATGCCTTTTCCTTTTAAGCGAAACTTCTTGCCACTTTGACAAAGGCTTGGAATTTTGAGAATGACTTCTCCGCTAAAAGTATGGATACTTACCTCTCCACCTAAAATGGCTTTGTAGAAGTCGATCGGAATGTTTGCCCTCAAGTCATCTCCATCACGGACAAATCGAGCATGCGAACTGACGGTAACCTTTAAAAATAGATTGCCACTTTGACCACCAGCAATCCCTGGTCCGCCTTGACCTGTAAGCCGTACTTTAGAACCTGTGCGTACTCCTTTGGGAATTTTGGCTTCGATTTGTTTTTCCCCGGTTCTGATGAGGCGTGTTGTTCCATTATAGATCTCTTCAAGGGTCACTTGGACTTCAGCTTCATGATCCTGTCCAGCTCGTGGACGTCGTGCAGTCGATCCTCCGCCGAAACCGCGACCTGGTCCACCTCCCCCACCAAAGAGGGTAGAAAAGAAATCGGAATAACCATCCCCTTCAGAACCTCCGAAGCCGCCAGCTCTTCCAGAGCCACCAAACATCTCTGAGAAATCTTCTTGGGACATGTTATGGGTTTGACTCCCGCCTCCCCCTCCTGGATTAGACTGCCAACGGTCATAATTGTAATCTCCACGTCCTCCGCGGGATTTCCATTGTTGATAATCCTGCCTTAGTTCATCATATTTGCGACGTTTTCCAGGATCGCTGATCGCCTGATACGCTTCCATAGCGTCCTTAAATTTTGCTTCCGCCGCTTTGTCCCCCGGATTAACATCAGGGTGATATTTCTTTGCTAACTTCTGATAAGCTTTCTTGATCGCTTTATCATCAGCGTCTGGTTTCACACCGAGACTCACGTAATAATCTTTAAAATCCATTTTTTCACCCCATATACTCATGTGCATGTTTCAAAGAGATCTAATACTACTGCCAGTTTTAGATTCAGATAGCTTCCAGTATTATTTCCTTGACAACTAAATTATAATCTTTTTTATCCTGAAGGTCAATAATGGTCAGACATTTTATCCCCATAGACAAAGTGCTTTAGAATGAAGGCTGAAAGTGAGTGGTGCTTGACCCGGTTGTTCGCCGTCGATATCAAGAAGAACCTTCTCAACGGTGGTGATGACAACGGAGCGTCCACGATGTACTGTGACACCTGGAATTTCGAGATGTGTTCCCTTATAAATTCTGGGTAAATATCTTAAGAGCATTAGACTGGAAAAATCGCCTAAGCAAACCACTTCAAATAAGCCATCATCAAGCTCTGCATCAGGCGCAATCATCATTCCCCCGCCTATATATCGGCCATTCGCCACCATAATGCTGTTTAGGCGTCCATTATAGACCAGCTTTCCATCTATTTTGCAGTTCATCAGTTTGTTGCTGTAACTAAGGATACTCAGCACTGAACCAATCAAAAAGGATAGTTTCCCTCCTAACAGTTTGCTTTGCCTATTGACACGAGCAACGGTCTCACCGCCTAAACCCACGTCCGCTACATTGACGAAATAGCGGTGAACCTGCTGGCAATGTTCGTCTTGAAAGAGGACCTCTCCGACATCAATCAATCGTTTCTGCCCCCGTCTTAAGACCTCCAGAAAACCCTCAATGCCTGGAGGAATTTGCAAGGTGCGAATTAAGTCTCCGCCAGTGCCATGAGAAAAGAAAGCAAGCTCAGCCTTAAAATTAATCAGTTGACCGTTAGAGAAGAAACCATTAACCACCTCATTCATGGTCCCATCTCCCCCAACAGCCATAATCTGAGTATAACCGGCCTTCAAGATGCTTTGGGTCATTCGAGTTGCCACTCTTGACTCTGTCGTATAGGCAAAATCAATGAGATATCCGGCCTCTCGTAATTTTGCTAGGTATTCGGGCCACCGTTTCCTCGTTCTACCATTGGCGGATTGCGGATTAACGATAGCAAACCACGTCTCGTTTATCAACACTGAGAGACGGATCGTATTTGAGCTATACGCTGCATAACATCCGCTTTTATCGTGTTAAGAGTACCCTCTGCAGCTGTGAGACTAGCTGCCTTGACGGAAAAATAAAATTTAATTTTGGGTTCAGTTCCAGAGGGGCGTACCATTACGAATCCACCACCACTAAAGGAAAATCTCAACACATTCGATTGGGGAAGCGTGAGCTGATAGGTTAATCCTGTCGAACAATCTTTACCAATTCGTTGTTCATAATCATCAATTTTTGCAATTCTAACCTCACCAAAAGCCTGGATTTCTTCATGACGAAGTGAATCCATGATCTTCGCGATCTCTTCTTTGCCTTTAATGCCCTCAAGTGCAATGGACTCTTGGTCATCAACGTAATATCCAAATTGTTTATAAATACTCTCAAGGACTTCAAAGAGGTTACGTCCTTCAACCTGTTGATAATAAAGAGCCGCTTCTGCTAACAAAACAGAGGCAATAATGGCGTCTTTATCCCGTACAAAATCACCGGCAAGATATCCATAACTCTCTTCAAAGGCAAACTGGAAGGTTCCCCATCCTCCTTCTATCATCTCTTTTTCCTTATCGGCTATAAACTTAAACCCAGTTAGTACGTTTTCTACACGTACCTTGAAATATTCGGCAACCGCATCCGCCAAATCGGTAGAGGCGACTGTTTTAATGATCGTTGCGTTATCTGGAAGGATCCCTAAGGCCTTTTTTTGAGATAGTATATAGTAAGTTAACAGAACGCCAATTTGATTTCCGGTGAGCTGTGTAAAATCTCCTTGCCGATCACGCAAAACCACACCTAAACGATCTGCATCAGGATCAGTCGCCAATAAAAGATCAGCCTGCATTTCTGTCCCATATTTCCTGGCGAGTTCGAATGTCGCTGGAATTTCTGGATTTGGGTAAGGAACCGTCGTGAATTCCGGGTCAGGCAATTCCTGTTCAGGCACTACGGCGACTGAACTGAAACCAAGTTCAGCTAAAGCCCTTCGTACAAGTATGTTACCCGCTCCATGCAGAGGCGTATATATGATACGAAGGTCTCCCCCATTTTCTCCATCTAGCTCTGGGTGCAGAGCTAGTTTAAGCACACGAGCCAGGTAAGGTTGATCGATTTCCTCCCCAATGATTTCGAGTAAGCCACTACTCTTAGCCAGCTCTATCTCCATAGGTTCTAGCCCAAGCCAATTTTCCCTTGCTTTAATACGAGCCAGAATTTGGTCTGCTTTCATTGGAGGCACCTGTCCTCCGTCCTCCCAGTACACTTTATAGCCGTTATATGCTTTAGGGTTATGACTAGCGGTCACAACTATTCCTGCTATAGCATGCAATTGACGCACTGCAAAAGAAAGCTCGGGAGTAGGACGCAATGCGTCAAACAGATATGCCTTAACTCCGTTCTTAGCAAGAATTAACGCTGCTTCGAGCGCAAATTCTGGTGAATATCTGCGCGAGTCGTAAGCAATAACTACCCCACGCTTCATGCCCTCTGGTCCAAGATCACAGACACACTCAGCCAACCCCTGAGTCGCTTTACGAATGACATACTTGTTCATACGGTTAGTGCCAGCTGCAATAACTCCCCTTAAACCGCCCGTACCAAATTCTAAATCCATATAGAAGCGGTCCTCTATTTCTTTCATATCTGTTAATTGAGCAAGTTCTTGCCTAGTTTCTTGATCAAAGTAGAGGTTTTCCGACCACAATTCATGGCGTTCTTGAAAGTTCATCATAATTTGCCTCCTTATATATTCCTTAACAGTATTTTCCCCATAAGTACCGGGGTACCATCCCCTTGTAGAGCAGTCTATAATCTCACCATCGAAAAGGCTAAACAAATAAAAACCTCAGTCTAAGACTGAGGTGGGATAACAGGAGAGATAATAATCCCCACAAGTCCAGGGCCTGTGTGAACCCCCATTACTGGGCTAATCTGGTTAAATAATAAATCATTTATGTTGGGGAGTTCGCGAGCTTTCTGCCACAAGTTCCGAGCTTCCTGCTCAGCGCCGCCGTGTACGATTGCTACATTGTAGCGTCCATCCTTGGTGTTATCCATCAAAATTTCATATAATTTTTTAAGAGATTGATCTCTTCCGCGGACTTTCGCAGTAGTGATGTATTTTCCTTCAGAATTGACGGAAATAATTGGCTTAATATTTAGAAGTTCACCAATAGTACCAGAAACGTACCCAATACGTCCACCACGTTTAAGATATTCTAGTGTCGAAAGCACAAAATAAAGTTTTATTTGTTGTGAGACTGTCTTCGCAACATCAATCACGCCCTGAAAATCTGTTGAGTTACGGAGCTTGTTGGCAGCTTCCAGAACAGGAAAACCCAACCCCATGGAAAGTGCTTTTGAATCCAGAACTTCGATGACCATGCCTTTATACTCATTGGCAACCTGACATACTGTTTCGCAGGTTCCACTTAAGCCGCTGGAAATATGTATTGAGATAACGTGTGTGACCTTAGAATCCCTCAGCCGGTTAAATAAGTTAGTAATTTCAGACGGTGAAGGTAAAGAGGTTGTAGGAACCTCGATGGACATATTTTCATAAACTTCATCTGGCCTAATATTAATCCCATCGAGATATTCTCGATCTTTATACACAACGTGCAAAGGAATGATCTCTATCCCAAACTCCTTAATCATTTCTGGAGCCAAATCGCTCGTACTGTCTGTTACAATCGCGATTTTAGGGACACTCATTGACATTGACGCTTGCAGCATGAGAAACAGTTCCTTTCCATAATACAATCTACTCTTATTATATCACAATATTTAGGCGTTTAGACAAGCATTTCTGTGGAACCTTAGGATAATATCCTACTCTTTGTGGCCAAGCGCACGTCGCCAAGGGCTGATGGATGTTCATTAATTTTCCCGGCTTCATCAACCCCACTATAGAGACAGGGCTGAACGTATGTGATGTCTAACATATGAAAGAACGTTTGAATGGAGCGCTCCGCACATTTAAAAACATCTAATTTATTAGTTCCAGCCGCAGAGAGAAATAGACCCATTCGCTCAGGACCTGTTGGTTTATTGAAAGACTGATGGTGGATGTATTTGAGTGCCCAAAACGTTTGCATGCGGTCAATCATGATTTTTGCTTGGCCATTCAACCCCATCATATAAATAGGAGCTGCAAGAATAATCCGATCTGCTTGAATCAGCTTTTCTTGGAACTTGGGCATATCGTCTTTTATGACGCATATCCCTTTAGCAGAACAAGCATTACAGCCTTGGCAGGGTTTAATGTTCAGATCTGAAAGATAAACTAGTTCAGTTTTATGCCCCTCTGACTGGACAGTGTTTAGCGCTTCTAAAAGTAAGCTCGTTGTGTTTCCATTGCGTCGTGGACTACAGGCTATACCCAGTACTGACAATGTCATAAGTGGCTCCACTCCATCCTATATCATATTAATTACTATATTTAAATTAAATCCAAGTATAAAAGCGAGCTTCTTAAATTTTGTTAAGAAACTCGCTTTTAAATTTGGCTTTTTGTGAATGGATTAAAGCTAATTAGGTTACAATATAGGATTAGGATCTGGGTCAAAATACCGCTCCCTCTCTGTAACTACTTATCCTTCATCGTGGACTTGCCTTTGAGTTTGTGTAGACTGAATTGATTCTAATCCAATGGACTCTAAAATCGCGTTGATCATTAATTGTTCCTTTTGTGTCATAGATCTACTTCTCCTTTCAATTTAGTTAGACCTTAATTATATACCATCTAGCATAAATTACAAGGGGGTATAAGATATTTCTAACAATTTCTTTCCTACCGAAGGTTTCACGAAACTGACCCATATTTTACGTCAAACCACCTGACTAGTTAATCTATGACCTTGGGATTAAGTTTATGACGGAACTTTTGAAGGAATGTGGTTTCAAAGGTCGAATATATATCCTTTGCATTATATTAATAATTTGATCTATTTGTGTATAAGAAAGGCAGGTAAGTAATGAAAAAATCTGTTATTACAACTGAGGAACATGAGTTTGCTGGAGATTTACTTGACTTTATTGATGATAGTCCTTCTTCCTTTCATGTGGTAGAAAGTGTCAAGAAGATGTTAGTTCTTCAAGAATTCCGTGAGTTGAGACTGGAAGAGAAATGGTCCTTAACTAAAGGAAAAAAGTATTTTGTAACTCGAAATAATTCTGCCTTGATTGCGTTCATCATAGGGCAAGGTGAGCCAGATTTGAATGGTTTTCGCCTTATTGGAGTACACACGGATAGCCCCAGTTTTAGAGTTAAACCCTTATCTGAAATATCGGTCGGGGGATATATAAAACTAAATGTGGAAACTTATGGAGGTCCTATTCTAAATACATGGTTGGACCGCCCACTATCCTTAGCTGGCCGGGTTGTTTTGCGTGGGCAATCTCCCTTCACCCCACAAATCAGGCTTTTCCGCAGTGACCGACCATTACTCGTGATACCCAATCTTGCAATTCATATGAACCGAAAAGTCAATGAAGGATTCGCCTTAAATAGACAAAAAGACATGCTTCCCTTATTGACACAAATCACAGACGGTTTAGAAACAGAAGGGCTATTGATTCATTACCTTGCTGAAGCCCTGGACTGTTTACCACAGGATATCTTAGACTTTGACCTTTTCCTCCATGACTACGAGAAAGGTTCTTTTGTGGGACTTCAACAAGAGTTTATCTCAAGTGGACAACTTGATGATTTAGCCATGATCCATGCTGGAGCTTGCGCTCTTGCCCAAGCAAAGCCCGCTTTGCCGACACAGGTTCTGGCCTGTTTTGATCATGAAGAATGTGGAAGCACATCCAAACAAGGCGCAGCCTCTCCTTTTCTAGCCCATGTTCTAGAAAGAATTACTTTAGCACAAAAACAAGACCGAGAAACCTATTTCCAGGCCTTGTCACAATCTTTTTTGATTTCAGCAGACATGGCCCATGCTCTTCACCCCAATGCCATAGAAAAACATGATCCAGTTAATCACCCCATCCTCAATGGAGGTCCAGTACTTAAAATCAGTGCTAATCAAAGTTACACAACCGATGCAGAATCCGCGGCAGTTTTCGCGTCCCTCTGTCAGCGCTCCGGGGTTCATCTCC
>Ga0209386_1000025_pt1 | contig 91631 bp, 65 predicted proteins | sample NGEPertwo_FD_184510 | JGI IMG/M metagenome (GOLD analysis project Ga0209386, IMG submission 184510) | Arctic peat soil microbial communities from the Barrow Environmental Observatory site, Barrow, Alaska, USA - NGEE Permafrost154B-two... | ecosystem: Environmental > Terrestrial > Soil > Wetlands...
GTTGGGACAACGCTGTAGCCGAGAGTTTCTTCAAAACATTCAAAGCGGAACTCATTTATGGAGTAAAGCTCAGAACCAAAGAAGAAATGAGCTTGTACGTTTTTGAATATATCGAGTCTTGGTATAAACATAAAAGAAGGTTCTCAGCATTGGATAACCTGACCATTGATGAATTCTGGAAACAGTATTGGATTAGAAAAGAATCAATTATGAATGTAGCTTAACATTTTGTCTGGTAAATGTTTGCAAGTCCAATCCCTCAGTCTTTCTAAATCCGTTTGCCATGAAGGTTCTAGTGATATAATCTCCTTTTTATTTAAACTCCTTTTTCTTAGTACATGACAAAAATATAAATAGCTGATTATCAGCAAAATAAATGTTATAATATTTGGATAATACTCTGAATATCAGTATCTTACAAGAAATTACCCCACTTCGAAGTAAGAATTATGACACCCAGAGTAGAGTCTAAAAGTAGTGAATTAGTTTCCATTTTCCATGATCAATCAGGTTGGAATCTGGCACGAGTGAAGTTCTTTGTTTTAATTATTAGTGCCCTTTGCAAGATGCAAACTGTTGGTTTTGAGAAGTTAGCTACTGCCTTTGACAGCAATGCCAGTACCGGTTCCTCACTGCGGAGAATACAACGGTTTATGGCGACATATCTTTTGGATATAGATTTGATTTCCAGATTGATATTAAGGATATTACCACACAAACCTCCTTTCCGCCTAGCAATGGATAGAACAAACTGGAAGTTTGGACAGAAGAATATCAATGTATTGGTGCTCGCAGTTGTTTATCAGGGAGTCGCTTTTCCATTGCTGTTTAAGTTGTTACCCAAATTTGGCAATTCAAACACCGATGAACGCATTGAATTGATTGAACGGTTTATCCGTCTCTTTGGTGCAGAAGCATTAGATTGTTTGACCGCAGATCGTGAGTTTGTTGGAGAACGATGGATCAAATACTTGAATGAGAACAGGATTCTGTATTATATACGCATTCGCGATAACTTCTGGGTTTTGCAACCACACAATGGCAAAAGAGTTAAAGCCAGTTGGCTGTTTGCCAATTTACCGTTAAATGGTTGTCGGGTTAATCACCGAATTGTGTCCCTGAACGACCAACTCTGCTATCTCTCAGCCTCGAAAGGAAAAGACAAAGATGGAAAGCCTGAATTGCAGATTATTGTCTCGTTCAACAAACCTGAAAATGCACTGGAGATTTACAAAGAACGATGGCAAATTGAAACTGCTTTCAGAGCTTTAAAAACAAGTGGGTTTAATATCGAGGATACCCATTTAAGTGAAATAGAAAGAATTGAAAAATTATTTGCATTAGTGATGGTTGCTTTTACCTGGGCATATCTGGTTGGTGATTATCTGCACAGATACATCAAACCAATCCCGATCAAGAAGCATGGAAATAAAGCGAAAAGTCTGTTCAAATATGGGCTAACTTATATTGCAACTGTTCTTTTAAACGCTTTCTTTCAAGATGATATCAATATTTATAAATTTTTGTCATGTACTTATAAAAAAAACAGATATTTATTTGAGTGCAATTGCCTTTAAAATTGCAGTTTCATCCAGTTTTATTCTTAAAGCTCAGGAAAATTCCGCGCAGTTTCAGATACCACAGGCACTGATCCCCGTTGAGGTAATGGTTGGCGGAAAAGCATCGATGTACCAAATGTCTGTTGACAAACGCTTTGCTCCGGGCAGCAAATTCAAGTTTTTCAATCTGATCAATTATGAAGTGGACGGGGACGAGTTTACTCCTGATAATTTCGTCATTCAATCCATCGGATATTTTGAATTTGCGAAAGGATTCGATGTGGGTGCCGGAGAAAATCTAAAAGCTTTTGGAGGATTTAAACCTGTTGTATCGGTCGAATTTACCAATTCCTCAAGAGATCGTGGAATTATTATTCAGCCTGTATACGAGGTTCATAAGAATGGGGAGTTCAGTACCATGGCGATGTTCGAATGGCATCCGGTGAATGAAAGAAAGTTTCAACCTTACTTCAGAATTCAGGCTATGACGTCCTGAAAAAGTGAGCATGCATTCAGCTATCATTACCGGAGACTGGGTGCCCGGTATAAAATTTTCAGTTTCGGCCCGGCACTTAATGTAGAATATTTCGGCCCAAATGCGAATAGTGTTGTAAATTGGGGATGTTTTGCAAATTTCCTGATCAATTAAAAAGAAAAACCTGTTTAGTGTCCGTTGAAATTTATTTTCTCAATCCCGTTAGGGATTTAATAGGGGTATAAACTGGATTAAATTTTGAAGTCTCGTCCTGGCAGGGATGAAATACATTGAAAAACATTGATCTTCTACCTGCATTTGGTGCCTAACGGCACGATATGAATAAACACAATTAATCCTAAAAATAAAAATTCAACAGTTTTTTACTTTATCAATTTCAACCTCAAAAATCATGAAAAAAACAACTTTACTACTGATATTAATAGCTTTTTTTTTCGCCGGAATTCTAAATGCTCAGCAACCCGATCTGTCAAAGCTTAAGGCTCCAAAAGACTTTTTGTGGGGAGTTGCCAGTGCTGCTTACCAGGTTGAAGGTGCTTATCAAGCAGAAGGGAAGGGCGAAAGTAAATGGGATTTCTTCGCCAATAAAATCGGTGTTACCCAATTTACCATTGGCGAAAAACAAACCGGAAATGTGACTATCAATCAATATGACCGAAAACAGTATCTTCAGGATATTCAATTGATGAAAGAGCTGGGTGTCAATACTTATCGTTTCTCCATTCCCTGGAGCCGGATTTTGCCGCAAGGAGTTGGCAAAACCAACGAAATGGCTATAGCCCATTATCACCTGCTTATTCAGGATTTAAAAGCAGTTGGAATTCAGCCGTTGGTTACACTTTATCATTTCGATATGCCGCAAGCTTTGATGGAAAAAGGCGGCTGGACCAATCGCGAATCAGTTGAGTGGTATAAGAATTATGCTACGGTTATATTTAAAAATTTTGGCGAAGAAGTCAAACATTTTATCACTTTCAACGAGCCCTACATTGAATTCTTTCTGGCCGATTTCCTGATGAATCCAACACAAAGTCAGGAGCCTGTCAATGTGAGATATTCCAACGAAATTATTAATGTTCATCATCAGTTGCTGGCCAGCGCCGAAGCTATAAAATTGTACCACGACATGAAGTTGGACGGAATGATTGGCATCACCTTCAATCTTTCACCTTGCCTGCCGATGGATCCCAAAAATCCTGAAGATGTGAAAGCGGTTTCGTTACAGGATGAATTGCTGAACCGGATTGTTCTGGATCCGGTTTTCAAAGGCAAATATCCTGAAAATGCATTGGCTGCCATTCAGAAATACAATCCTTCTTTTCAGCCTTCAAAAGAAGACATGAAGTTTATTGCTTCGGAAAAACCTGATTTTTTGGGAATAAATTATTATGCTCCGGCATTGGTGAAAAAGTATGAAAATTCGCCGTTTGGTGTTTCGTGGATAGGCAACAACACCGATTCTGTGATCATGAATAATGGTCCGGTAAGGCCTGACCAGTTGTACGCCTTGCTGATGCGGATTAAAAATGAATACGGAAATCCAGTCACCATGATTACTGAAAATGGCGCCAGCTTTAATAATCACGAAGATGAGGTGGTTGATGGAAAAGTGAATGACAGCCTACGCGCTGATTACATCAGTCGACATATTGCTGCTGCCTTGCAAGCTCAAAAGGATGGTGCCAACCTGAAAGGTTATTTTGTATGGAGTGGCTGGGATAATTTTGAATGGATTTTTGGATATTCAGTCCGATTCGGATTGATCCACGTTGATTTCAATACTCAACAACGCATACCCAAGCAAAGTTTTTACACCTATCGGGCCATTTTAAAGGAGAAGTCAAAATAAGCGATTAGATAATTGCCGGATCAGGAAAAGTAAGAAGCGTAAAATAAAATACGCCAGCTAAAAACTTATTTCATACATATTTGTCTTTTATTGTATCTACCATGCTGAATGGCTGGGCTTTAAAAGGCATTACTCCTAAAACATACAAGTATGAAAACAAAAATTTTAGCTTTTCCAATATTGGCATTGGTCTTATTGCTGAACTCCTGTAAAAAAGATGAAGGAGTTACTGTTCTATCGCCGGTTGCAACTGCAACTCCGTTATCACAAAGTATTAGTTCAGGATCAGCAACTTCAATTGCGCTGAGCAGTTCTGTTTCAGGAACAACTTTTAACTGGACCGTTATTCAGAACGGAGTCTCCGGTGGATCAGCCGGAAGTGGTTCCATGATAGAGCAAGCCTTGACGATTACGGGATCTGCCTCAGGTATAGCAACTTATACGATAGTACCTTCGGCAAACGGAACTCCGGGAAGTGCAATCACGGTAGAAGTTACCGTGAATTCAACAATTGTCACTTTTCAGGCTAATGTAAAACCTATTTTTACGGTATCATGTACGCCTTGCCATATGCCCGGAGGGATAAATCCGAACAAGTGGGATGATTATGCCACTGCCAAAGCCAAAATTACCGGAATATTGGATCGTGTTCAACGATCTCCATCTGCTGCAGGATTTATGCCTAATGGAGGAACAAAACTTTCGGATGCAAATATTGCCATTCTGAACAAATGGGTTGCCGACGGACTTCTTGAAAAGTAAGTCGATGTAAGGCCTCAGGACCAGACAAAAAAAATATAAAAAAGGTGCTTGTGTATAAAAACGCAAGCACCTTTTTTAATTCGTTCTATCTGATTGTTGAAGAATATGTTTTGATTTAGAAATTCTTCCAGACTCAATTCATGTAACATGTCTTCAATTCATGTTACATTCCGACAACTGACACCAATTTAGTAATCAAATAGTAACATGCTTTTAACATTCTGACACATACGATAAATCTCAAAATTATCAGAGGTTGTAAATTTGGTGTAAATAATTTATCGAACTTATGAAAACACAAAACGTCATTTCAATTTCGCTAATCATTGCTTTGGGCGGATTCCTTTTTGGTTACGATATCGCCATGATGTCGGGAACCACCTCGCAATTGCAATCCATCTTTAATTTAAATAGTACATGGCTGGGTTTTACCATCACCATCGCTATTTTGGGAACCATCCTGGGTACAATAATAATAGGTAAGCCTGCCGAAAAATACGGTCGCCGTAAATCTTTAATTGTACTTTCCGGATTATTTTCTCTGGCAGCCCTCGGAAGTGCAACCGCATTTACCTGGGAGTTGCTACTTTTCTTCCGTTTTGTTTCCGGAGTACTTTTAGGATGTATCACAGTTGTTACTCCTATGTTTATTGCTGAAATTTCTCCGGCAAAAAAACGTGGACAATTGGTTTTACTCAACCAGTTTTTCGTGGTTTCTGCCATATTTTTGGCGTTCGTAGTGAATTATTTTTTAGCTCAGTTAATTGCCGAAGGATCATGGAGATGGATGATTGGTGTTGAAAGTCTTCCAGCCATTCTGTTTTTCGGCTTACTTTTTATTGTTCCTGAAAGTCCGCGATGGTTGGTTAACCAAAACCGAAGCGTGGAGGCTTTAGCCGTTTTTATCCGAATTCAGGCTGAAAACCCAAAAGAAGAAGTGGCCATTGTTGAAAAATCGGTGGAACTGGAACTCGAATTAGGTCATGGAAAACTATTCGTTAAAGAAAATAAGTACCCTATCATTTTCGCTATTTTGATAGCTGCATTCAACCAGTTAGCTGGTATAAATGCTATCATGATTTATGCTCCACGTGTTTTCGAAATGGCTGGTTTTACAAACAATGCAGCTTTGTTGCAATCTATTTCTATAGGCGCGACCAACTTGCTTTTCACTTTTGTAGCTCTCTTTTTAATCGACCGTTATGGCCGTCGAACGCTGCTCATGGTCGGTTCTGTTGGAATGATTTTTTTCCTCGGAATGCTTTCCAAAGCTTTCTTCACCAGCAACTTTAGCGAGTTCGGCGGATATGGTGTAATGATATATCTGATGGGCTTTATCGCGTTTTTCGCGTTTTCGCAGGGAGCTGTTTTATGGGTTTTCCTTTCCGAAATATTTCCCAATAAAGTACGCTCAAAAGGACAGGCACTGGGCAGTTTCACTCACTGGATCATGGCTGCTGCATTGATTTGGGGTTTCCCTATTTTTGCTGAAATGCCCGGTGTGGGCGGCGGACCTTCATTCGCATTCTTTGCCGTGATGATGGTGCTTCATTTCTTTTTTGCCTGGAAAGTTATTCCTGAAACCAAAGGAAAATCGCTGGAAGAAATTCAGATTGAATTTACTGAACGCAGAAATAAATCGAAATAAAAATAATAAATCGAAATACTATGAAAATAAATAATAATCAAATTCTGTGTATCGGAGAAATCCTGTGGGATAATCTGCCTTCCGGAGCAAAACCCGGTGGTGCTCCCATGAATGTGGCCCTGCATCTTAACCGGGTTGGGCAGCTGGCAGCTGTTGCCAGTAAAATCGGAAACGACGAACTAGGCAAAAAGCTCCTGAATTTTCTGGAAACCTCAGGATTAAATACTGATTTGGTGACCGTTGACGAAACGCTTCCGACCAGTGAAGTTCTGGTTCACCTGGATGCAAACAATAATGCGACCTACGAAATTTGCGAACCAGTTGCCTGGGATAATCTGACTCTCACTGATTCTCTTTCGAAAAAGGCCAAAAAATCAGGCCTTATTATTTATGGATCACTGGCTTCAAGAAATACAGTTTCAAGAAACACGATCCTGAACCTTCTTGAAAACGATGCCCTTAAACTCATCGATGTCAACCTCCGAAAACCATACGATACTCGTGAAATAGTTGAAATGCTGATCCGAAAATCGGATGTTGTGAAACTAAACGACGATGAACTGCGGGTTTTTGCACAATGGAACGATGTACAACTTCAGGATGAAAAAAGCCGGATCAGTTGGTTTGCCAGTTTCTATAACTCTAAAATGGTCATTGTAACCAAAGGCGATAAAGGCGCTATTCTTTTTGCTGGCGGCGAATTCTTTGAACATCCCGGATTTAAAGTGAATGCTGTTGACACAGTAGGAGCCGGTGATGCTTTTCTGGCTGGATTTATTGCCGCTGTTTTCGAAGGAAAAACCAATGACAAGGCACTTGAATTCGCCTGTGCCACTGGCGCATTTGTTGCAAGTAGAGCGGGAGCAACTCCCGAATACAATAGGTTCGAAATTGAACAATTATTAATCTCAAAGTATTAGGAAAATAAATATTAAAGTCTCATTAAGAGCCTGAAAATGGCCTGGTTCTGCAAATTATTTTTTACCCGAAGAACAAACTTGAATTTTGATCCGGGTAAAGTTTTTAAAATTCATAAAACCCCGAAAAATATGTACTTTAAGAATAAACAATTAATGCGTATTTGCTTATTTATTATGATCTTGTTTTTGATAATCACTTCCTGTCAAACTCCAAAAGAGCAGTCCGTAGATAATATAGACCGAAAATGGTGGAAAGAAGCTGTTGTTTACCAGATTTATCCACGCAGTTTTAAAGACAGTAACGGCGATGGTATTGGCGATTTAAACGGAGTCGCCTCGAAACTCGACTATATTAAAAGTCTTGGTATTGATGTGATTTGGCTCAACCCGATTTTTACCTCGCCAAATGCCGACAATGGCTATGATATTAGCGACTATCGCGGTATCATGAAAGAGTTTGGCACCATGCAGGATTTTGATGCCTTGCTAAAAGGTATGCACGAACGTGGACTTAAACTCGTACTTGATCTGGTAGCCAATCACAGCAGCGATGAGCATGAATGGTTTAAACAGTCGCGCAGTTCAAGAACCAATCCTTATCGCGATTATTATCATTGGTGGCCAGCCGAAAAGGGCAAGCCTGCTTTTCGCCCCGGAAGTTTCGAAGTGGATGGAAGTGGCTGGCGTTACGATTCGTTGACCAATGCTTATTACCTGCACTATTTCAATTTCAAACAACCCGACTTGAATTGGGAAAATCCAAAAGTCCGCAAAGAGATTTTTGATATGATGAATTTCTGGTTTCAGAAAGGGGTCGATGGATTCCGCATGGATGTTATTTCATTCATTTCAAAAGACACCACTTTCCCGGTTATCACTCCTGAAGAAATAAACGAAAAATACAACGGCGACTGGAGCCAGTACATGGGCAACGGACCTCACCTGCACGATTATTTGAAAGAAATGAATCAGGAGGTGTTGAGTAAATATGATGTGATGAGTGTTGCCGAAGGCGCTGGGGTTACCGATAAAACAGCCCACAAATTTGTTGATGAAGACCGGAAGGAACTGAATATGCTTTATCATTTCGAAGGAGTTAGCCTCGGATATGTTCCCGGAAAATTCAAAGTGATGGATCCGAACGGATACAAGCTGACCGAGTTTAAAGCCATCTACTCGAAGTGGGACAGCGTTTTTGCCGAAAAAGGCTGGGGAACAATTTATTTGGGAAATCACGATCAGCCGCGGATGCTGACCCGTTGGGGAAACGATAGCCCCGAATTCAGGGATGCTTCGTCGAAATTACTGACTACCTTTTTGATGACCATGCGCGCCACTCCATACTATTATTTTGGCGACGAACTGGGAATGAGCAACATCAAGTTTAACTCGATTGATGAGTATAAAGACATTGAATCGATTGCCATGTACAAACAAATTCAAAGTAAAGGTGGCGATCTGAACGAATTTATCGAAGCTCAGAAAATATCGGCCCGCGACAATGGCCGCACGCCATTTCAATGGGACAAAACGGCAAATGCCGGTTTCTCAACCAGTACACCATGGATTAAGGTAAATCCGAATTATGAAACAGTAAACGTTGCGGTTGAAGACGTTGACCCCAATAGCATTCTGAATTATTTCAGGAAAGCGGTGAAAATACGCAAAGAAAATCAGGTCCTGGTTTATGGAAAATACACTTTGCTGGATAAGGCGAATCCCAATGTTTATGCCTATACCCGTATTCAGGATGACAATAAAGTTTTGGTTGTCTTAAATTTTTCCGCCGATACACAACAATGGAACCTTCCTGAAGGAATGAAAATGGAAGAGAATCCACTAATTTCAAATGCTACTCTGAAATTAATCAGTGAATCGGTGTTGGAACTTTCACCCTATCAGGCATTGGTAGTTAAATTAAAATTAAACTGAAAATCCATATGAAAATCCATATGAAATTACTCCAGCTTTTTATTATTTTTTTATTGGCTGTGACTTGTGTATCAAAAAAAGGGAATAAAAACAACGATTCAGCTGAGATTTATAGCGAAAAATACCGGCCTCAATATCATTTTTCACCACAAACCGGCTGGATGAACGATCCAAATGGTATGGTTTATTATGCCGGTGAGTATCATCTTTTTTATCAGTATTATCCCGACAGCACGGTTTGGGGTCCGATGCACTGGGGACACGCCATCAGCAAAGATATGGTGAACTGGGAGAATCTTCCCATTGCGCTTTATCCCGATTCTTTGGGTTTAATTTTCTCCGGAAGCGTGGTTGTTGATTGGAAAAATACCACTGGATTCGGCACAATTGAAAATCCTCCATTGGTAGCCATTTTCACCTACCACAATCTGGATTATGAAAAAAGTGGTAGAGTCGATGTCGAAACTCAGGGCATTGCTTACAGCATCGACAAAGGCAGAACCTGGACGAAATACGAAAATAATCCGGTTTTACTGAACCCAGGCAGCCGCGATTTTCGTGATCCCAATGTATTCTGGCACGAAGGAACTCAAAAATGGAACCTGATTCTTTCTGCTCACAACCGTGTAAAAATATACTCTTCCGGAGATCTAAAAGATTGGGAGTTCGAAAATGAATTTGGCAGCGATGCCGGCACACATGCCGGAGTTTGGGAATGCCCGGATTTATTTGAACTGAAAGTGAACGGCAGCGATCAGACCAAATGGGTGATGATTGTAAATATAAATCCCGGAGGGCCAAACGGAGGTTCAGCTACTCAATATTTTGTGGGCGATTACGATGGTCACGAATTTACAGCTGCTTCAAAAGAAACCAGCTGGCTCGATTACGGCCGCGACAATTACGCCGGAGTTACTTGGTCGGATGTGCCCAAAGAAGACGGACGCCGCCTCTTTTTGGGTTGGATGAGCAACTGGAATTATGCCAATTTGGTTCCGACTGGTGTTTGGAGAAGCGCCATGACCGTTCCACGCGAATTGAAACTGGAAGAATCGGCTGGCAAATATCTGGTGGTTTCCAAACCGGTTAAAGAGTTGAATGAATTGCAGGATCAGGCTTCCAGAATCACTTTTACAGAAGAGCCGATTTCAGGAGCGAAACTACTTGACACAAAAGATATAAATCTGCATCAATGTGAATTAATTCTGAATCTGGAAACAACTAACAATGCTACGGAATCATTTGGATTGACTCTAGAAAATTCATTGGGCGAAACGGTAAAAATAGCTTATTCATTAGCCGACAAGCAATTTTTTGTCGACCGAACCAAGTCGGGCGATTTGAGTTTTTCCGAAAAATTTACAGGAATTGATACTGCTCCATACAGCATCGGTAAAAAAGTTCAGCTACATTTGTATTTCGATGCCGCATCGGTTGAATTGTTTGTGGATGGCGGGAAACTGGTAATGACGGATTGTTTCTTCCCGACTGAAAATTTCACCAAACTGAGTTTGTTTGCTGATAAAGGTGAAGTGAAGTTGAAAAGTGGAAGTATTGTAAATTTGAATGGTATCTGGAAAAAATAAGGCTTTCCGAAACTTAATGAGAAAAATCAGGAAGGATTTAATTAACAGGAACAATTTAATGTCGTATTTCATAAATCACTCACCCCACGTTCGCCAGCAGACGTACCACCTCTCTTCAAGAAGAGAAGGGCAGAGCATCGCAGATGCGATGGGGTGAGTTTAGATATGGGAATAAATAAAAATGCGACATTATTTCATTTCTGAAATTTTTATTCATGATCGGTGGTGAAGGAACCTTAAATTTGGAGAACCCTGGAAAGATTCAATACTCAGGAATAATACTGAGCCCTTCCGGAATTCTGATTAATAGGCTAGCTTTATCCCCGAAGAGGACTGAATAACGCGACAATATTGAATCCTTAAAATAAATAAACTATGAATCACTCCTGTTTTTTATCGTCCACAAAGGTTTTAAGCATAATTGTTATTGCATTATTAAACTTTGTGCCAGCATTTGCCGGCAATCAAGTGTTTATTCCTATAGAAACGGCTCATAATACACTGCTACTTCAAACCGATGCAAATAATCATTTGTTAATGACTTATTTTGGAGTAAAACTGGCCAACACCAACGAATACCAACTTGTCAGCAGTCAGAATAACCAGCAGGATGAAAACGGTGGTATTTTCAATCATGCCTACACTCCAGCCGGAACATGGAATCTGGTGGAACCCGCACTAAGCATTACTCATGCTGATGGAAATATATCTACCGAACTTTTATATATTTCGCACAAAACGGAGCAAACCGACGAGAATGTAAAAACCATTTCTATTTTACTTGCCGACCCGGTTTATAAAACAGAAGTAACTTTGTTTTTCAAAACCTATATCAAAGAAGATGTGGTGGAGCAATGGAGCGTGATTCGTAACAAAGAAAAAGGAACGTTAAATATGCAGAAATACGCTTCTGCCAATTTGAATTTCATTGCCAAAGATTATTACCTTACTCATTTTCACGGATCGTGGGGACGTGAAATGAAACCCGAACAAACACTATTGACACACGGGATTAAAACCATCGATTCCAAACTTGGAACGCGGGCTAATTTGTTTGAGCACCCGGTTTTTATCCTTTCGTTTGATAAGCCAGCCACAGAGACTGAAGGAAAAGTTCTTCTCGGTACATTGGCCTGGTCGGGTAATTTCAAAATGGATTTTGAAGTGGATGCATACCACAATCTACGACTGATTTCGGGTATAAATCCTTTTCAATCGGAATATCCTCTGGCAGAAGGTGAGGAATTCAAAACACCTTCTTTTATCTATACATTTTCCGACCAGGGAATGGGCCAGGCCAGCAGACAATTGCATCGTTGGGCACGGAACTACCGCATTCCGGACGGTAACGGCTCACGACTTACCTTGCTTAACAACTGGGAAGCAACCTATTTTAATTTCGATCAGGAAAAGTTGGTGAAACTTTTTGCCGATGGCAAGAAACTGGGTGTTGATTTATTCTTGCTTGACGATGGCTGGTTTGCCAATAAATATCCGCGCAACGACGATCATGCCGGTCTTGGCGACTGGACTCCAAATGCCAGTAAATTGCCTGATGGTATTAGTTATTTGGTGAAAGAAGCCGGAAAGGCCGGTATCAAATTTGGCATTTGGGTGGAACCCGAAATGGTAAACCCGAAATCGGAATTGTACGAAAAACACCCTGACTGGGTAATTCGTCAAACCGAACGCCCGGAACATTATTTCCGCAATCAATTGGTACTCGACCTTACAAATCCAGAAGTTCAGGACTATGTTTTCGGCATTATGGATAACTTACTGGGTAAGAATCCTGAAATTGCATTTATCAAATGGGACTGTAACTCGGTAATATTTAATGCACAATCGGCTTATTTACAGAAAAGCAAACAGAAACAATCGCAACTTTATGTGGATTATGTACGCGGGCTTTACAAAGTGCTCGATCGTGTGCGGGCTGCTTATCCGGTTGTTCCTATGATGCTTTGCTCGGGTGGTGGCGGGCGTGTGGATTATGAAGCCCTGAAGTATTTTACAGAATTCTGGCCTTCAGACAATACCGACCCACTGGAGCGGGTGTTTATTCAATGGAATTACAGCTATTTTTATCCTGCCATTGCTACCTGTAATCACATTACCGACTGGAGTAAAGTGGGTCTGAAATACCGTACTGATGTGGCTATGATGGGCAAAATGGGCTACGATATCGTAGTAAGTGACCTGTCTGAAAATGATTTGAAATTCAGTCAGCAAGCGCTTAAAACCTACGATTCGTTAAAAGACATGGTTTGGCACGGTGACTTGTACCGATTGGCTTCACCCGACGAAAATCCTTACGCTTCGGTGATGTTCGTAAATGACACTAAAACAAAAGCAGTAGTTTTCAATTATGTGGTAACGAATCGGTTTAATGTCACCTATTCACCTACACCAATTCGTTTAACCGGACTTGATGCAACTAAGAAATACCGCATTCAGGAAATAAACCTGTACCCGGGAACGAAAACTACTTTAAATGGTTCCACCATCTTCAGCGGCGATTTTCTGATAAAGAATGGGTATAATCCCGATATGAACCTGCGGCGAACCAGCGTGGTGTTGGAAGTAACAGCACAATGATAACGGCGGAGCATTGATTTTTCGAAATTCTTTCGTCAACCACCTAGCCACATAGGACACAATAGAAAAAAACAAAAATCTATGTGTTCTATGTGTTTCTGTGGTTAAATAGGGTCTGCTGAAAAACTGATAAACAATTTGCTATGAGGTTGATACAGTTCATTCAGACAAACTATCTGCAAGGAAATCTGAGTCAAACAGTTCAATTGCTTGCATTTAGTAATTTGAAATGTTTGTTTTCTGCTAACTCACTCCGAGGTCGCTTCGCTTCCTCTGCTCCTCTCTACTCGTAGAGAGGGGGGAAGACCGAGCCTTCGGTCTTCGCGGTGAGTCAGGTTTTATTGACAATTTTAAGAAACACTATAAATTGAGTTTTTCAGCAAACCCTAAATAACAAGCTATACATATTAATATTACTGCTCCCCTTTTTTATTTTGCATGTAATCGGTTGGCGACATTTTAAACTGGTCGCGGAAGCAACGTGTGTAATACGATGGGGATGAGAATCCAACTTCGTAGGCAATTTCTGCAATTGTTTTCCCGCTGTTCCGAAGCAGTTCGAGCGACTTCTTCAGTTTCACCACAATCACAAATTCACTCACCGACATGTCGGTCAGTTTTTTGATTTTTCGGTAAAGATGTACGCGCGACATGCCTGCTTTTTCGCTCAATTCCTCCACGCTCATATCTTCCTTTCCTATATTTTGCCCGATAATCATAGTCAGCCTGGCCAGGAATTTCTTATCCAGTCGGCTCAAACCGGTTTCTTCTTCTTCCTGAAATTCGGGCATTCCGCGATAATGTTCCCTGATTTTCATCCGCGATTCGAGCAACTTTTTCACCCTGATTTCCAGATGCTTACTGTTGAATGGTTTCGGAATATACGAATCGGCTCCTTCTTCCAGCCCTTCGAGCTTGTGTTCCAGAGTAGCCTTCGCGGTCAGCAAAATGATTGGAATGTGGCAGGTTTTCAAATCTGTTTTTAATTGCCGGGTTAACTCCAGTCCGTCCATCACCGGCATCATTACATCAGAAATGATCAGATCAGGTTCTTCCTCCAGTACTTTAACAAGCCCTTCCTTACCATTTGTTGCTTCCAGAATCAGGTACTGATTCCCCAAACTCATCCGGATAAATTCCCTCACATCTGGAATATCTTCCACAACCAGTATGACCGGTCGGTTTTCGAATGCGGTTGAATCTTTTAGTCGTGTTACGGTTGAAGCTTCTTCAATCTTTGAGTATTCCTTTTGTAATTTTATTTCCGTTTTTTCCGAATCAGCGAGTATTTCATCGGGCAGCAAATGTTCATTGCCCAAAGGCAGGCAAATGATGAATGTAGTACCTATTCCTTCCTCGCTTTTTGCCGAAATCCGACCACGGTGCAATTCAATAAATTCTTTGGAAAGATTCAGACCCAAACCAGTTCCGAGGTAAGCTTCTGATTTTCCTGCCTGATAAAAACGATCGAATATTTTGTCCAGGTCCTTTTCGGGAATTCCCTTACCTGTGTCGCTGATTTCAATCTGAACTTCTTCGGAATGAATTCCGGAAATAATAGGTTTTGATCTTGAAATCTGTATGGTGATTTTCCCGTAATCGGAAGTGAATTTAAACGCGTTGGAAATGATATTGAAAAAGACTTTATCGAGTTTATCCACATCGAACCAAACTTTCAGTTCGGATTCCCTGCAGTCGATTTTCAGTTCAATATTTCGGCTGGAAGCAAGCGAAGCGAAAGATTCTTCGATTTCTTTTACAAAAGTCAGCAAATCGTTTTCTGTGGTATGCAAACCCATTTTTTTGTTGTCCAGTTTTCTGAAATCCATTAATTGATTAACCAGACGCAAAAGCCTGACCGTATTTCGGTGCATCAGTTTAAAGAGATTGAGCTTTTCAGGAGAAAATTCCTGATCCGTCATCAGGTTTTCCAGCGGGCCTTTGATCAGGGTCAGTGGTGTCCGGAATTCGTGAGAAACGTTAGTGAAAAAACGTAATTTGGCCTGCGATGCTTCTTCCAATTGTCGGCTTACCTCAACCAGTTTATCCCGATGATCAAGGATTTCAAGATTCTGCTTTTCTATTTTTCTATTTTTAGCCTCCAGTTTCCGGTTGGCAGCAGCTTTATTTATGAATGCGTTATAAATAACAAACACCAAAATAACAATCAGTAAAAGCAATGTTATTACGAAAATCAGGATCAGCCGCTGACTTTGATATTTTGTGATTTGAAGATCAAGAAACGATGTCTGGGCTTCTATTTTTTCCTGAAGAGATTCAATCTGTTCGGTCTGCACCTTCAGTATTTTAGCATTGGTTGAGTCGATGACTAAGGTTTGCGAAATCACTTCCCGTTCAAAATGTTTTTGGTGTAAAATCTCACTTGCAATTTTTATAGCCTGATCACTATTGGTCGGATACAAAAATGTGGCGTCCAGATCTTTATTCAACACAAACTGAATTCCGGCATCAGACCCCGGAAGTCCATCAACTCCGAGGAAAAAACAATGTTTCTTGCGTCCGGACTCTTTGAATACGGCATGAGCTTCATGAGCCATGACATCGTTGTGTCCAAAAACCAAATCGAATTCAATTCCTGAATCGATGATTTTTTGCATCACTTCACGGGCTTTATCGAAATTCCAATCTCCGGAAATGGATTTTTCGATTTCAATTTCAGGATAATTTTTAAGTGCATCGGTGAAACCATTGCTTCGTTCAATAGCAGGTGATGACCCATCAAGACCGGTAATTTCAACGACTTTGCCTTTGCCCTTTAACAATCTGGCGGCATATTTCCCGGCTTCTTCGCCTATTTGGTAATTGTCACCTCCGATATAGGCTGTATACGATTCGGAACTAATTAGTCTGTCGATCAGAATAACAGGAATTCCTTGTTTAAAAACCTTTTCAATGACTGGAGTTAGTGGATCAGACTCATTGGGTGATACAATAAGCAAATCAATTCCTTCAGCTAAAAACTCTTCAATTTGCCGGATTTGTGTTTCATTGTTGTCTTTGGCATCTTTGATCGTCAGTTCAAGATCAGGATAAAACGCCAGTTCGATTTGCATGAGCCGGATTTGCGCCTGACGCCATTTATCAGCCGTGGTGCATTGAGAGAATCCGACTTTAAATTTTGTATTGGCAAAACCGGTTGAAACAAGGAGAAGAAAAAGGAAGAAAATTAGATATTTTATTGTTTGCCTTGGGTGCATAATAAGTTGGATATTTAGCCTTCCCCAAATATAGGAAGTTTCAGGAATAAAAGGGAGTTTGAATACAAAATGGGTAGGGGATATTGCGGAAGAAAAGCTGGTTCAACTTTCTGCGAAAAGCACGGAGCGGTATGCAATAACAAACACTTCGAATGATGTGTTTGATTAACTTGCACTGACAATTACTCTTGTCAATATTTCTTGTCCTTCCGGTCAGCTGACTTCAATCATCAAAGTAAGGAAAGAGAATGATTCTCAATGCGAATACGGTCTTATTGTACTGACGATTTCAAATCTGTTGAATCTCTGATAATTAAATTAGTTTTAAGTACGATGGTTTCCGAGGCAATGGTATGATCCTTATCTTCGATTTGACGAATAAGCAATTTTGCTGCTGCTTGTCCCATTTCGAACGCGCGGTCGTCGATGGTTGTTAGGGTTGGCTCAATAACCCGGGATATTGGGTAATTACTAAAACCAACAACGGCTATGTCTTGTGGAATCTGACGATTTGCTTTTTTGAATACCTGTATTGCACTGATTGCTGTATAGTCATTCGCACAGAACATTCCATCCGGGAGAATGTCGAGAGAAAGAAACTTTTTGGCACATCTTGCTCCTTCTTCATAACTGAGATCAGAAGTATATTCAATCAGTTTTTCATCAATCAGGATATTGTGTTTCGTTAGTGCAGCTTTATATCCTTCTAACCTGGCTTTAAAAATATCTGTTGTCTGACAGCCTGCGATGTGAGAAATTCTCTTGCAGCCGATTGAAATCAGATGCTCGGTTGCCTTAAAGGCCGCCTCAAAATCATCAATAATAACTTTGCTTGCTTCAAAATCTTTGCTTACCCGGTCATAAAATACCAGTGGGACATTCAGTTTATTGAATTTGGAAAAATGTGTACAATCTTTCGTTTCAAGTCCCAAACAAGCGATAACACCTTCAACCATTTTTGTTTGAAGGATTTCGGTGATCGCGATTTCACGTTCCAATGAATCTCTTGATTGAAAAATGGTAACATAATAGCCTGATTTGTATGCAAATTCTTCAATTCCGCTAATTGCATGTGAATGAAAGTGAATGTCGATCCGCGGGACAATGACACCAATCGTGTGTGTTTTATTTGATCGAAGATTGGACGCAACTGAATTTGGGAAATAGCCAAGTTCCTTCGCTAATTTTTTCACCTCTTCTGTCGTCTTTTCCCCTATACTATGATGATTGTGAAGGGCTCTGGAAATCGTGGAGACTGACAGATTCATCCTTGCAGCTAAATCTTTTATCGTTATTCTTGAACTAGCCATTGTATGCTTCGTTTTTGCAAACGTTTGTTTAAATTAATAGAAAGTGATTGTCAGGGATATATTTGTCATTTGCTTTCATCTATATTACAAATATACAATAAGATATAAACGTTTTATAACTTATTGTTGCAGTTCAAAAATACAACATTATCTGGATAAATCTTCGCGTAACTATTTAAATACAAAAGTATTTACGCAAACGTTTGTTTAATTTTAAAAATTGATTTATGTTTGTTTAACTGATTAAAAATACAGATGCAAATTTAATAACAAGTCAACTTTATATTGTATGGCAGCTCACCCTGAACTTGTTTCAGGGTCTCATTAGCGAAGAGATGCTGAAACAAGTTCAGCATGACGATGCGACAAGAGTTCGTTGACACGATACTAGTTGAAATTTAAGCTCTTAAGATTCATACATACGATAAGAAATTGCAATACGGGTGTTGACTTTATTAGATACTATTTATAATTCCATGTAGTTTTTTTATGATCCAGTAATCATTTTTTATTTAAATCTTCATTTATGATAAAATAGAACTGAAAAAATACCCGGACCGGGAAATGTAGTGAGATCCCTGATCCGGGCTTCATTAGAATGCCTTATAAACTCTAACAATTTCAAAATTATGAAAAAAAATCATTTCATTGATGTTTTTACACCGGGGAAGCCATTTTTGACAATAAAGCTGATTGTTTTGTTGTTGGTTTTGGTTGCAATTAGCATTTCTACAGGTACTTATGCTGCAAGTAGTCAGCAAGGCCGGATTGTTGGGATAATAACGGATGTAGATAACGGGGAAACTATTCCTGGTGTTTATATCACTATTAAAGGAACAACTATTGGAGTATTGTCAGATTCCAATGGGAAATACTCTATTGATGTTCCATCCTCTGATGCCATACTTGTATTTTCATTTGTAGGTTATAAAGCTCAGGAGAGAAAAGTGGAAAATAGCAGTATGATTGATGTTCAACTGGAAAAACAGGTATTGGAACTCGATGAAGTCGTAGCTGTTGGTTACGGGAATCAAAAAAAGAGGGATATTACCGGATCAATTGCCTCGGTCAATTTCGGAGCTATTGAAAATACACCGGTTAAAGATGTTTTGTCTGCACTTCAGGGAAGGGCATCGGGTGTGCAAGTTGTCTCAAATTCAGGCGCTCCGGGTGATGGAGTTTCAGTAACTGTAAGGGGTCAGTCGTCTTTAAATTCAGGGAATGGTCCGCTTTATGTAATTGACGGAGTCCCGGTTGAAACAACATCTCTTTCTCAGCTCAACGGATATGAGTCGCATGGGTTAAACCCATTATCCGATATTAACCCCGCAGATATTGAATCTGTTGAAGTCTTAAAAGATGCTGCATCAACTTCAATCTATGGTTCAAGGGCAGCTAACGGTGTAATACTTATTACTACTAAGCGTGGAAAATCAGGGAAAGCTAAAATTAGTATCAATGTTTACACAGGGATAAGTAAAATAACACGTCAGCTGAGTGTGTTGAATGCATCGCAATGGAGGTCGATTATTATTGACACATATACTAATCTGGATGCATACAATAATGCAACTACACCTAGTGAACCTCACTGGACTGCGATTGACTCACTCAATCCGATGAATAGCGGTGATGTCGATTGGCAAAGCGTGATGTACCGAACTGCCCAGCAAAGACAATTGGATTTTTCAGTCATAGGAGGGACGGAAGGTACCAAATATGCATTCAGTACATCGGTATTGGACCAGGATGGTATTTTCCTGGCATCTAACTACAAAAGGATTACCTCCAGGTTAAATACGGATTTTACAGTTTCCAGTAAAATGAAAATTGGCTATAGTTTTTCTTTTACACATGGGCTTAATAACCGGATCAATGCCGGAGGGACAGGAAACAACAGTCTGGTGCAATCCATTCTGGTCAGGCCTCCGACTTATTCACTAACATATCCGGATGGATCACCGATCTATTATTTTAATGGTAAAAGAAATCCTGTTGGACTGGCTGAGGAAGTTACCCACCTGAATACGACAAACAGGTTAATAGGCAACCAATACCTGGAATACCAAATTATTGATGGGTTGAAATTTAAAACCAATGTTAGTCTTGACTATATCTCGATGAAAGAGGATGAATTTTTTCCGACAACAGTAGATTACCGTGCCGGGTATAATTCAGGGAAAGTTAGGGCCACAAGCAACCTGACATGGGCAAACGAAAACTACCTGACCTATGACAAAACTTTTAATGATATTCACCATTTTTCTGCACTGGCAGGATTTAGCCAACAGGCATGGAAACTGGAGACTACCGGCTTAGACGGTATGTATTTTGCGAGCGATAATATTACAACACTAAATGGTGCAGGTACTATATCAAATCAGGCAGTTAATACGACAGTGGAACATAGTCTGGCTTCCTATTTTGGAAGGCTAACTTATGACTATAAAAGTAAATACCTGTTTCAGGCAAACATAAGAGCTGACGGTTCTTCCAGGTTCGGACAAGACAAGCGGTTTGGTTATTTCCCTTCAGCATCTGCAGCGTGGCGGTTTTCCGATGAATCTTTTATGAAAGGGTCTCAATTCCTGAATGACGGTAAATTAAGACTTAGTGCCGGACAGACCGGTAACGAAGCAATCGGGGATTATACGTCACAGGGGGAATTTGCTATTGGAACCAATTACCTCACGAACTCTGGCGCCGCCCCTACAGTCATGCCTAATTCAAGACTTACCTGGGAAACATCAACACAATACAATGTTGGTATCGACCTTACATTATTTAACAACAGAGTTACTCTAAATGGTGATGCGTATATAAAAAACACTACAGATTTGTTGTTTGCTGTCCCAATACCAGAAACTACCGGTTTTGGATACATCACTCAGAACATTGGGAAAATCCAGAATAAAGGGCTCGAGCTTTCTTTAACTACCTTCAACCTTACCGGTAAATTCCAATGGAATACCAGTTTTAATATCGGTCTCAACAGAAACAAGATCATAGACCTGCCGGAAGAAGTCCTCACCGACGGATTTATTCAAAATGGTACTTACCATATCCTAAAAGAAGGTGAATCGATAGGTACTTTCTATGGTTATAAATTCTTAGGTGTTTATTCCCGCGATGAGGATAATATTAACCAGGTAAAGAATGGTTCATCCAATGGTAAAGTATTCAGAGGAGGAGACCCTATTTGGGATGATGTGAACGGTGATTATATTATTGATGCAAATGATAAACAAATCATAGGCAATGCGCAGCCGAAGTTTACGGGAGGGTTTAATAATGATTTTTCGTATAAGAATTTTTCCCTGAACGTCTTTTTTCAGTTTTCTTACGGAAATGATATTTACAGTAACCTTAACATGATGAGGAACTGGGTTTTTGCATACAACAATGTATCAACTGATGCTTTGAACAGATGGAGGAAACAGGGTGATGTTACCACTTTCCCGAGACCTATCCGAAACGACCCTTTAGGAAACGAATACAACAGGGTATCCGATCGTTGGGTTGAAGATGGTTCTTACCTCAGGCTGAAAAATGTGAGCTTATCATATAATGTTCCTTCAAGTATTGTCAGCAGGCTTAAAATAAGTGGCTTAAAATTTTATGTAACAGGAGAGAACCTGATTACCTGGACTCACTATACCGGATATGACCCTGAAGTTAGCTCCTATAGCGGACTGCAATTAGGAGTGGACGATGGATCATACCCACAAAGCCGCACTTATATTTTTGGATTAAATGTTGAATTTTAATACCAGGCAAAATGAAAATAAAAAATATCAAATCAGTAATTATAGTTGGAATGCTGTTCCTGGGAACTTCATGTACAGATGACATACTGGATAAAACCCCGGTCAGCAGTTTTTCGGCAGAAGGTTTTTATAAAACATCAAGCGATGCTCAGGCAGGTATTTATGGCATTTATGACGCTGCACAATCTGCTTTCAGGATAAATTTCGCTTATTGGGGGGAAGGAAGGGCTGATAATGTCCAGACTGCCCAATCGGGTGAAGGATTGATACTAACCCAGAATAACCTGAATGAATTGGCAAGTTCGGCCAACTGGTCTAATCTCTATACCATGATCAGCAGGGCAAATTATGCCATTAAATATATTCCTGATGTTTATGCTGAAGGCGATGCCGCAGGTAAACAACTTATCGGGCAGGCTCGTGCTTTGAGGGCATTGGCTTATTTCTACCTGGTGAGGGTTTGGGGCGATGTGCCTCTAATAACTGAGCCTTATACCTCCATTGCGCAAGATATATTTGTTAAAAAAACAGATAAGGAACTGGTTCTTGACCAAATTGAAGAAGACCTTAATTATGCTGTTGCCAACTGCACTGTTAAATTTAACAGCAACAACGACAGGATCATGTTCACACAGGGATCAGCAAACGCTTTGCTGACACAGGTTTATATGTGGCGGAAGAAATACAGCGAAGCAATTACAACTTCAGCACTTGTGATGAATAACAGTCTCTATTCACTGGTTACAACAATGGATGACTGGGGCAAAATATTTACAGATGGCTATTCAAAAGAGAGCATCTTTGAAGTTGGGTATAATGAGACTGAGACAAACTCATTGAGGACACTTTATGCAGTCGGGTCTTATGCGATATTTACCCCATCCGGAAAATTTAAGTCATCTTATGAAACAGGAGACCAGCGCATCGACTATGTGTATGACGTTACGCTTACCGACCCTAAAGCCATATGGAAATACCTGGGCAAAGGCATAAGTGATGAAGTTTCTACTCCTTCGCAACAAAATATTGTTCTTATACGACTGGCTGATATTATGCTAGTAAGGGCAGAAGCTCTGAATTATGTAGGAGGCGCTGCCAACAAAGCTGAGGCGTTGAGTTTATTAAATTCAATCAGAACCAGAGCGGGTTTAGCTGCATTTACAAATGAAGCAGAAGCAATTTCTAAATATGGCGACCTGGAATCTGCCATATTACATGAAAGGTCAATCGAACTGTGCTTTGAAGGACAACGTTGGTTCGACCTTGTCAGGACAGGAAGAGCTATCTCAACTATGGGACCTGTGAATGGATTAAGCGACGAACGTAACCTTGTTTGGCCTATTTCGGTTAACGTTATGAATAAAAATCCCAATATGGAGCAAAACGAGTATTATAAATAGCTGATTATATGTTAATAGACATTACAAAATATTTAACTATGAAAGAAATTAAAATATTTATCAAAAGATGGCATTTCATAAAAATGCTGATGATTTCATCTTTCCTGATCATTTTGCTTGCTAAATGTGAAATTCAGCCGGACTATAAATATGAGTATAGCAACCCGGGAGGTAAACTTAATGTGACAGCCTGGGAATATATCCAGCAAACAGATTCTTTGTCATTAATGGAAGCAGCTATTACGGCTGCAGGCATGCAGGATTATTTTTCCGGTTCGGCGGAATATACTTTTATTATCCCCCGGAATAGCGCGTTCAGAGATTATCTGAAAACAAATAAATACAATGGACTTTCAGATATTCCTGTTCCAATACTAAAAAATGTGTTATTGTACCATATTGTTAAAGCAAAGGTTTTATTTTCAGATCCTGCTTTATCGTTACGTGATAATCCAATAGCATATGATACCGAAAATGGCCAGGTGATGTATCTTTCACATAATAACAATTACAATGGTCTGATCAATCAGGGAACCAATAAAAGTTGGACCATTATAACGTCGAACCTCGAAGCTACTAACGGAGCAATCAACATTTCGTCGGCCATCGTTTATTATTCTGCAGTAACCGGAAGTACAGATGTTCCGAATCCAACCTTGGAATCGGATACAATATATGCCATTCAAGATACTTATGTCAGAGCTGGTACATTTGTAGATAATAACTTTGGAGCTGCAGATGATCTTACATTAAGAGGTGATATTGGTTCTAGTATTAATGACAGGAAAGTCTTTCTGATGTTCGACTTAAGTGAGATAACAACAAGCGGAATTCTTAGAGAAGCTCATTTAAATCTTGGTGCATATTATGCAGCAGGAAAAGGAGCAAATATTAATTTGTATAATGTTCAGGATATTACGTGGGCTGAAAGTGGTATTACATGGAACAATATGCCGTCGCCCGATACAGGGGTTTTTTCATCTACTGTATCAACCCCAATTACCTATCTTAGCTTTGGTCTATTTACCTTGAATTGTACAGATTATTTATCATCAAAATTAGCATCGCCCGGAAAAGTATCAATTCTGATTGATGCCGAGCATGGCACTAATGATGGTATAATGTTTGTTTCAAAAGAAAATTCAACTTATTCTTACCCACCAATGTTGGTCGCTGTATTTTCATCAGGAAACAGTACCCTTGCAATGGGAACAAACACCGGATTGACAGTTTCCAAAGGAGGTCTTGCTGTTCTTTCAAAAAGCATGTTGGAAATGGCAGGTGCTGCCCATACTGATATTGTCTATAAAATCGAATCTATACCTTCGAAAGGTTGGCTTGTAATGGGTTCCACTATTTTGAAAGCTGGCAGTAAATTTACACAACTTGATATTGATGTCAAGAACATCGTGTACATACATTCCGGAGCTGATAATTCGGGCGATAGTTTCTCATTATCTGTCAAAGACCGTGACGGCGGAAGTATTGATCCCTTTAATTTCACTGTAAAAGTCCAATAATAGTTATTAAAATAATTCGCCCCACTATTCTGAAAGCATTAATAGTGGGGGAATTATTCTGATTTTTAATGTGTATTATCCTCAGTGAACTGATGTTCCCGGGGTGACCGGAAAAATCATGGGAATACGAAAGTTGAACAGTTTCTTCGAATCTTATCCAGCTATGAGTAGAATAGATGCTGGCGAGTTGGATAATATTCTATAAATATGAAAATAAAAAACATGAAAGTACGCAACATAAAAAAACTCGATGTTAATGTCTTTCCCTCACGTGAAGAGATGGGTGAATCAGCAGGGAAGGATATCGAAAATAAGATAATCGAATTACTACAATTTAAGCCGGAAATCCGGATGATATTTGCTGCAGCTCCTTCTCAAAATGAGGTGCTTTCATACCTTGCCAATTCTGGTAAAATAGAATGGAACAGGATTACAGCATTTCACATGGATGAATACATCGGCTTAGATAATTCAGCATCTCAGTTATTCTCTGTTTATTTGAATGACAGGTTGTTTGGGAAAGTTAACCTTAAAAAGGTTTATCTCATTGATGGAAATTCTTCTTTAGAGGAAGAAATAGCAAGTTATTCGGCCTTAATTACGGAAGCACCAATCGACATTGTCTGTCTTGGAATTGGAGAGAATGGACATATTGCTTTTAACGATCCGCCGGTGGCTGATTTTAATGATCCACAAATAATAAAAAAAGTAAAACTTGACAAATCATGCCGTGCGCAGCAAGTTAACGAAGGATGTTTTGCAAATCTTGAAGATGTACCAAAAAAAGCTCTGACATTGACTATTCCCGTCATAATGGGGGCAGATTATCTTTTTTGTGTTGTTCCTGGAAGCAGCAAACATGAGGCGGTTTATAATACACTGAATGGACCTGTAAGTACCTTGTGCCCTGCGTCTGTTTTGAAGAATCATCCAAATTGTAGGTTTTATTTTGACAAAGATGCATACGGAAGTTAAATAATACGATAATTTAAAAAGCATGAGGAATTCAGATAGGAGAATTTTTCTGAAAAGGCTGGCGGTTGGTGGTACAGGTATTGTTTTAAGCGGAACCACACTGGGCAGGTCCTTGACAGGAACATCATTTAATTTCACCAATGCTGGTAGTTCGGTTAAAAACGAAGAGGCAATTTTCCCATTTTTCAAATATCTGAGAAACTATAACATTGGCGACTATATCCCGAAAGATCAGGGCGGCAAGTTTGTGCAAATGGAATTGCTGAATACCGAAGAAGATAGGCTAATTGTCGAAAAAATAAGGAATGGAGTACTCGAAGAGGTTTTCGGAAGTCCAATCAACTGGAACTATCGGGAAGATGGCCAACTTGAAAAAACTGTCTGGCTCAACCGCTTTTACTTTTTACCATCGTTTGCCCGAATGTATTACCTCTCAGGCGATATTTCGTATTTGAATGACATGATGCGAATGATTGCCGACTGGATTGAAAACAATCCGTTGCTTCCTGATTCTCATGCAAAAAATTACAATTGGCGCGATATGCAGGTGGCATGGCGCTCCATACACTGGTCGTGGTGCTATTTTCTTACAGAAAAAGATTTATCCGAAGAGCAAAAAAATCTTATTCTGAATTCACTCAAACAACATGCAGCCATACTTTTAGAAGGTTTTGGGAAACAGCCGCTGAACGAATTCAATCATCAGTCGCACGGGGCGCTTGCCATGTTGTACCTGGGCGTTTTATTTCCAACATTTGAATCGTCCGATGAATTAAGGCAAACAGCTTTGAAAATTCTTGGGCACCATCTCGAAAAAGCATTTTATACCGATGGAGGCAATGTGGAACAGATGTTTGGATATTATCCGTTTGAAACGCATCTTTTCCGTGATACCTTTCTTCTGTGTTCACAAAACAATATGGAAGTGCCTCCCAACCTTCTACCAATGCTTGAAAAGATGGCTTTGTTCCTTTCAATAGTTGCACAGCCGGACGGCACCATGCCTCCGGTAAACGATTCGTATGAAATGACCACCATTCCAACGTTGACGGTTCTGAATGAAATACTTGATAAACGTATTGATATTCCATCAGTATCATCTGTGTACTTTCCGGAGACACAAATTGCAATAATGCGAGGTTCAGATTTGCATAATAAGTGGTATGTATTGGCCAATCCGGCAAAAAGCATTGGCGCTCATGCCCATGCCGGCCGGCTGGCCTTTACATTGTGGCACAATGAACAAGCGATATTGGTTGACAGCGGTTGCTGTAATTACGACGATCCGCAACTTGTAAAATGGTATCGTACAAGCAAGGCGCACAATACGGTACTGATGGATGGGAAAAGCGATGAAGCAACCTCGACCGACCGGTTGTGGGCACTAAAACGAATAACAGAAAACCATATTACAGATTGGATTGAGAAAGATTCATATACCTTTTGCCGTATGGTTTCGCCGACGGACGAAACTGTTAATTCTTCAGTATCGTGGAGTCGGAGCCTGGCATTGGTAAAGAATCAGTTCCTGGTTTTGCACGATTGCTTTGAGTCTGGAGATGAACACAACTACGAATTGCTTTTTCATTTCCCGACAGTTGCGGTATCAGTGGATGATACCAGCAAGTCAATTCGGGTATTTGATGAAAATCCAATGGTTGTAATTCCTGCAGACTCAAAAATGATAGAACGTCTGACTATTTCTGAAGGATTGGTGAGTATCAAAGGTAAAAGTACACCGGCACCAATGGCAACTTTGCAGTTTAAAGGCAAAGGAATGGTACATTCGGTGATCGTTTTTATGCCACAGACAGATGGTCTTTCGAAAATTAAAATCCGGCAGGAAACCACGGCTGATGGTATTGGAGTGAAAATTACCAAAGGAAAAATCGCGAAAACAATTTTGCTGATGCGAAATCCTGAATCGGAGGAACTTTCAGTTTTTGGTCACCAAACCCGAAATTTATTTGATGTTTTTTAAACCTTATAATACAATTTTACTTGTTGGTTCACATCAGGTAATTTCGGCTCAATATCGGATACTATGTGTTTTATAGAAATAAGATGTTTAGAAATAAGAATATTTATAGCTTCAATTTCTTTACTCACCCCGAAGCCCGATAAATCGGTCTTCCCCCCTCTCTACGTTAGAGAGGGGCAGAGTATCGAAGATGCGACGGGGTGAGTCAGGGAAGAAAGTACAAAAAAGATTACTTGATAATTACCCAGACAAAATGTTATAGACCCGTGTTTTCTTCTTATTCTTTGATTTGAAAAATAATACTTTACATGCATATGAACTACCTGAAAAGATTGACACACAAAGTACTATTTTCATTGATTCTTATTGCATCAATGACTTTAGGGGCAAATTTCCAGACTGATTTTTCCGGAGAATTTAAGGTAAAAGGTTTTCATATCGACCTTCGCATCCAGGTAATGACACCACAAGCATTGCATGATTTTGCAACAGAACTGGCCGGATTTGGTATTAATACCCTGGTTATGGAATGGGAAGCATCGTATCCATACGAAAAACATGCAACCATCTCAAACAAACTGGCATACACCCGCGAAGAAATTCAGTCATTTATAAAGTATTGTAACCAGATTGGCATTGATGTGATTCCTCTTCAGCAATGTTTTGGTCATGTTGAATACATTCTCCGGAATGAGCGTTACAGCCCTTTGAAAGAAGACCGTAAAGATATATCGCAGATTTGTCCGCTTAAAACAGAGGCCGACAGTTTGCTTTTCTCAGACTTATTTGCCGACATGGCATCAACTCATCCATCAAAATACATTCATATTGGTGGCGATGAAACTTATTTATTGGGACACTGTGCCGAATGCTCAAAAAAGGCTGCTACCGATGGCAAATCGAAACTGTTTGTTGATTATATGAAGATGATGTGCGACATTGTTGTGAGCCTGGGCAAACAGCCGGTAATGTGGGCCGATATTCTTTTAAAGCACCCTGAAGCAGCCACTCAACTACCTAAAGAAACCATTTTTATAGACTGGAACTACGGTTGGAAAACCAACTACTTTGGGGATATTGGCAACTTGCAGCAAAAAGGATTTACATTCTGGGGATCACCGGCTATCCGGAGCCATCCGGATAACTGGTACGTTACCTGTTGGGAAAAGCATTTCAATAATCAACGCGATTTTGTGCCTTATGCACGCACTGCTGGATATGAAGGCGTGGTAATGACTTCCTGGTCAACTTCAGGATTATATGGTTTTACCTGGGATGTTGGTTACGAAGTGGTTGATATGGAACAAATAAGGAATACTTATCCGTTGTCAGGTTTTCGTATTCTGGTTGCCTCTTATGCCCAGTCACTAAAACAACCGGAGCCGATTGACCCTGAAACATTTGTTGTCAGGTACGCCGACGAACGATTTGGTCTAAGTAGGAGCGATGGAGAAAAATTATGGCAGGCACTTATTGTTTCTCCTGAATTGATTGTGGAAGGCAAACCAGCCATGAGTCCGTCAATAGCTGAAATGAGGAACAACAACAATTTGTCTCGTAAAATATTGAACGAACTTAAACCTGTCAGAAATAAAAAGGAATTTGAACATTTTCGGCTGATGGCAGATTTGCGGGAATATTATCTTGCATCTAAAGAACTTGAATCGGAATATAATTCAGAAAACTTTTCCAGAAGCAAATCAAAGCAACTAATACCTGAACTTGAAAGGCTAAGCTTAGAATCAAAAAAACTGGATAGCCGATTTTCAGATTTAAACAAAGGATTTTTGTACGATTCGGAGATTCGGGACCAAAACAAAATCAGGAACGAAAAAATGAATGTGCTTTATAAACGAATCGTTGGTGCAAGATAAAATCAATAATGATGAAAGAACTTTTATTTCTGATATTTCTGATACCCATGCTAACGAAGGGGCAAAATACCTTGAGCAGTAACACCTATTTCCCGAAACAAACCGTATCTGTCGATTCCCTTCCTGCAAAAGAAAATGTTTGGGTATTCATTATGGCAGGTCAGTCGAATATGGCAGGACGTGCTTTTGTTGAACCGCAGGATACCATTTCAGATTTGCGGATAATTTCCATCAATAAAGAAAATTGCCTGATTTATGCCAAAGAACCGCTGCATTTTTATCAGCCCAAACTGACAGGCCTCGACTGCGGAATGTCATTTGCCCGGGAATTGATTCCCCATCTGGATAAAAATACGGTTGTTATCCTGTTGCCTTGTGCTGTGGGTGGAAGTTCTATAAGCTTTTGGCTAAACGATTCGATATTTAATGGTGTCCATCTGAAAAGTAATTTCATGGAGAAAGTTGAACTGGCAAAAAAATATGGAACACTGAAAGGAATTCTTTGGCACCAGGGTGAAAGCGATGCATTTGAGGCTAAAATCCCTGAATATGAAAGTAGGTTGAAGGAACTCTTTTCTTTTTTCAGGAAATATATTGGCAATGATTCGCTCCCCATAATGATTGGAGAATTAGGTTCTTACCCGGTTTCAGAAACGATGAAAACAAACTGGAGTTCAATCAATAAAATTATTCATAAGGTAGCCCGCAATGACAAACACTGTTCGCTGGTCAGCACCGGCGATTTAAAACCAAAAGAAGATAACATACATTTTAACTCACCATCGCAACGGATGCTTGGACAACGATATGCTGAAGCTTATTTAAAACTTATGCAAAACAGCTGGAATGTCAACCGGAGAAGCGATATTAAAAATTAAACTATTCTTAAACTGAATTTATGCAATTTATTGACTGGATCGTATTAGCACTATATTTTGTTTTACTTATTGCAATTGGTCTTTGGGCCTATTCCCGGGTGAATAATTCGGCTGATTTTTTCACTGCCGGAGGAAAATTACCCTGGTGGCTGTCAGGTATTTCGCATCACGTATCAGGTTATAGTGGGGCGGTATTTGTAGCCTATGCCGGAATTGCCTATACGCACGGTTTTACCTTATATATCTGGTGGGCTTGCAGTGTCGGCCTGGCTACAATGCTTGCAGCTTTTTACATTGCGCCGCGATGGGCGCGCCTTCGTCAGTATAGCGGGATACAATCACCAACCGAATATTTGGTTGTGAGGTACAATATTCAAACACAGCAAATTATTGCATGGGCAGGTTCTATCATTAAAGTGCTTGATGTTGGAGGTAAACTTAGCGCCATTGCCGTTTTGCTCAATATATTTACCGGTTCGTCGCTTGCTGTCGGTATTTTGTTGGCTGGTACCGTTTCACTTATTTACATTACGATTGGTGGTTTATGGGCTGATGTCTGGAACGATTTTGCCCAGTTTATGGTGCAATTGCTGGCTGGGATTACCATGTTTGTGATGATTATTATTCGCATGGACGATGGAATTGCAGGCATTTTCACCATGTGGGATAAACTTCCTTCTTCACATTCTCAATTGTTCAACGATCCTTACACCATAACATTTGCTTTCGCCATGCTGCTGATTAACTTTTTCAGTTACAGTGGTGGCACATGGAACCTGGCAACCCGGTTTATTTCATCGTCTTCAGGAAAAGTAGCACGAAAAGCCGGAATACTTTCGTCAATTCTGTATTTCATTTGGCCTTTGATCTTACTTTATCCAATGTTTGCAGCACCTCTGTTCTTCGATAATCTAGCTGATCCAACCACGTCATATGGGTTAATGACAATTAAATTTCTGCCTGCCGGTTTGGTCGGACTCGTTCTTGCATCAATGTTCGCCAATACACTTTCAATGACATCTTCTGATTCAAATACCATTTCGGCAGTGATTTCGCGCGATATTTTGCCTGTCATATTTCCCAAAGTCCTGAATTTTACGCCTCAAAATGCGCTCAAACTTGCCAGGTTAACTACGGTCATTTTTACATCCTTAACCATCATAATCGCTCTCAATGCCACGCACTTTGGTGGCGTATTCGGCTTGATTGTTTCCTGGTTTGCCGCTTTGCTGGGCCCGATTGCAATACCAATGATACTCGGCCTTTTACCGATATTCAAACGAAGTGGGTCAACTGCCGCAATTGTTTCAATTTTCGGTGGTCTCATTGCCTTTGCGGTCTTAAAGGTAATTCCTGATATGTCACTTGCATTCGAAGTCGGGGGGCCTATCCTGACCTCTTTTACACTTTTTGTGCTGATGGGATTTCTGAATAAAAAGGGCGTACCTTTAAGAGTAACAGAACTGCATGCCAGTTTAAGTCATAAAATAAATAAAGGTCAGTAATGAAAAATTATTCAGTCGAAGGAATTGATTACCGAACAAAAAAAGCCATACGCATTGAAATTGAAGATGGCCGTATTGTCCATATTTCTGAATGCGATTCAGAACTTTCAAGCTACCTCGCTCCCGGCCTGGTCGATTTGCAAATTAATGGCTATAAAGGTATTGATCTCAATCAGTCTGGATTAAGTGTTGCTGATATTGATTCAATTACACGAATGCTATGGGAACAGGGAGTAACGACCTTTTTCCCGACAATTATCAGTAACAGCGACGAGGAAACAGAATCGTTACTGGGGACAATATCTCTGGCATGCAGTTCTGTTCCGGAAGTCGAAGCCAGTATTGGGGGCATCCATCTCGAAGGGCCATTTATTTCTCCGGAAGATGGGCCGAGGGGAGCACATTCGAAGCTATACATCAAAGCACCCGATTGGGATCTATTTGCACGCTGGCAGGAAGCATCAGGAGGCCGGATTCGCATTATAACTCTCTCGCCCGAATGGCCCGGTTCCACTGATTTTATCCGAAGATGCACCTCTTCCGGAGTAGTTGTTTCCATCGGACACACAGCGGCAACTCCTGATCAGATCAGGAAGGCGGTTGATTCAGGAGCTTCGATGTCAACACATCTGGGAAATGGATCGCACCTTATGTTGCCTCGTCATCCAAATTATATTTGGGAACAGCTTGCTTCTGAAAATCTTTGGTCCGGAATTATTGCCGATGGATTTCATTTACCTGATTCAGTACTGAAAGTATTTCTAAAAGTTAAACCTGAAAAAACTATTCTGGTTAGCGATGTTACCAGCTTTGCCGGTCTTTCTCCAGGGGTTTATACCGGGCACATTGGAGGAGAGGTTGAATTAAGTAAGGAAGGAAGATTATTTGTTAAAGGCAATCCGCAATTTCTGGCCGGATCGGCACAGACCTTACTCTGGTGCGTTAATCAATTAATAAAAAAAGATATCCTTCCTCTGAAAGAAGCCTGGAATATGGCTTCGCTAAAGCCCGTGGAGTTTCTGAATATGGCTTCTGCAGATGCATTTCAGATTGGGGTACCTGCTGATCTTGTTATATTTAAAAAAGATGATATGGGTATTGAAATACTCAAGACAATAAAAACAGGTAAAACTGTATTTTCTAAAAACTAAACAATAATGAGGATAGCAATTAAATTATTAACGATCCCGTTCGTTATGCTCTGCCTGATTTGTCAGGGGTGTAATAAAGATTCCCCTGATAAAACTGATACTATTCAGAATGGCCGGCGCATCATCGAATTTTCAGGATACAAATGGGTTGTTGAATCATCATCAGATAAAAAACAGGGACCTGGACCAAACTATTTTTCCGACTCTGAAGAGAATGTTTGGCTCGACCAGGATGGAAAACTTCACCTGCGAATAACTTATAAAAAAGGGATTTGGTATTGTGCTAAGGTAACCATGCTCAAGTCCTATAGCTCTGGCCGGTATGTATTTCAGGTCGATAGCAGAGTGGACAATTTCGATAAAAATGTGGTTGGCGGTTTATTTACCTATAAAAACGATACGGAAGAAATTGACATTGAATTCTCGAAATGGAATAGCGATGGGAATATGGATTCCCAGTTTGCAGTCCAGCCCAGTTCGAAAAGTGCAAACAAGAAAAGGTTCTTCCTAAACCTAACGGGTGAAAAATCGACTCACTGGTTTAACTGGCAGCGCGATCGTATTGATTTCATGAGTTACCAGGGACAATCGCAGGAGTTGCCGGCTGCCAATAATATTATTCAACAATGGACATATACCGGAAATGATATTCCCCCCGACAGTGATGAAAAAATAAAAATAAACCTCTGGCTATTCAAGGGAGCACCTCCTTCGGATCTTCAGGAAACAGAAATGGTAATTTCAAAATTCAGTATTCATTAACCATTTTGTATTTGTTCAAATCAACAATTAATTCTAGCTACTATGAATATGAAAAAGCTTGTTTTTACATCATTAATAATGCTGACTTTCATTATTGGTTCAAAGGCCGAAGTCAAAATCATACCCCGTCCTGCAAATATTGTCATGAAGGAAGGAAGCTTTCAACTGACCGTTACAACACCCATAATATCAGATAAGGAAACACGTTCAGAAGCAGAGTATCTTGCCTCTGTTTTGGAAAATGGATTCGGACAGAAACCATTGATAAAACGAAATGGGAAAGGAATTATTTTAGTGCTAAACTCCGGATTGAAAGAGAAACTTGGAGATGAAGGTTATCGGTTAAAATCACAACCGGATAAAATTGTCATCGAAGGAGCCACCAATGCCGGTATATTTTATGGTATTCAATCCCTGAGACAATTACTGCCTGCAAATTTCGAATTTAATCCGCAGAAGAGTAAAAATGCTGCTGTCCAGGCATTGCAAATTACAGATAAACCACGTTTCCCGTGGAGAGCTTTTATGCTCGACGAATCGCGTCATTTCAAAGGAATGGAGGAAGTGAAAAATCTGCTCGACCAGATGGCTTTACTCAAGATGAACACTTTTCACTGGCACCTCACCGATGACCAGGGGTGGCGGATAGAAATAAAAAAATATCCCAATCTCACTAAAATTGGTGCTTTCCGGAAAGATACCCAAACAAGCAGAAGGAGTGCCGAAAGAACAGGTGTTCCTCATGGTGGTTTTTATACCCAGGAACAAATCAAAAAAATCATCCGGTACGCGCAGGAAAGGCACATTCTCATTGTTCCTGAAATCGAAATGCCCGGACATGCCATGGCCGCAATTGCTGCTTATCCCTGGCTTGGGACTTTGGGTACAACAACCGAAGTCCCTGTTACTTTTGGAAAAATGGAGGATTCTTATAATGTTGCTGATCCAAAAGTCTATCAGTTTATCGAAGATGTACTGAACGAAGTATTCAGCCTGTTCGCCGGGAAGGTGGTTCATATCGGAGGCGATGAGGTGAATTTTGTTCCCTGGAAAAATTCAGCAATGATGCAGGCAATGATGAAAAAAGAAGGATTAAGTTCTCCGGTTGATTTGCAAATTTTCTTTACAAACAAAATATCCAATTTCATCGATAAAAGCGGGCACCGGATGATGGGCTGGAATGAAATTCTGGGTGGAAATGTGCATGAATTGAAAAATGAAGAGGATACACAAGTCACAAAAACATTGGCAAAATCTGCTATCATCCATTTCTGGAAAGGCAATCTCGATTTGATTGAAAAGGCAGTTTCAGAAGGTTACGATGTTGTTAATTCATATCATGCAGATACATATCTTGACTACGACTATCAAAAACTCCCACTTTCAAAAGCCTACTCATTCGACCCGATTCCGGAAGGTTTAAGTGAAAAATATGATTCGAAAATTCTTGGAACAGGTTGTCAAATATGGAGCGAATGGATTCCTGAAACGAAACAGATGCAAATGCAGATTTTCCCAAGATTAGCTGCCTATGCCGAAGTTGGATGGACAACTAAATCAGAAAAAAATTACACCGACTTTATTAATGCCCTTGATGAACTTAAAGTGAGATGGAAATTAGAGGGAATCAGTTACCATGAGGATGAAAAATGACATAATAAATTCAATTACCCCAAATTACGCATTGAAAGTAAAAAAATGCATTCAAAAAACTTCTGTAATCCTATTTGACAATGGATACAGCGATTTTTTTTTAAAAAATGTCTAATGATACGCATTTTAAAAATGTAAAGTTAAAATAATCTATATCAGCAATTCTTTTCTTCCATAGCTACACTTTTTGTGAAACGCTATTTCAGGACGACACATTGGGAAAGTAAAAAAGCCGTCTCTTTCTCCGGAGACGGCCTTTTTATTCTCAACAAACTACTTGTTTACACCACCGGTTTTTCTTTTACATCTTCCACCGGATTGTTGGTTTTTTGCGATCCTTTTAAGATATCAGGTAATTCCAGTCCTGCAGATTTAAACACATCATCGAGTGGTGGAATGGAACCCAGCATTCCCTGCATAAAATTGGCTGTCGAAGTTTTTCCGTCTTTACCATTTCCGGTTTCCCAAACAGTTACTTTATCAATTTTAATATTTTTGATGGCTTCCACCTGGGTTTTTACCAGTTCCGGAAGTTTGTCGGCAATCATCAGCATCACGGCATCTTTCGAGTTGTTGCCTGCTGCTTTTACCAAATGTTCGAATCCTTCAGCCTGCTTGCTCAGGATTTCATAAATACCTCTTGCCTGTGCATCCATTTTCAGGAATATGGCATCGGCTTCACCTTTCGCTCTGCGCCGTGTTTGTTCGGCTATGGCTTCAGCATCAATTTCCACTTTTTGTTTGTCGATTTCGGCTGAAACCACCACGTTGGCAGTTTGAGTGGCTTTGTCGCGCAAAGCACGTGCATCTTCTGCCTGCTTTTCTGCAGCATAGGCTTCTTCCAATGCTTGTGCTTCAGTTACTTTTTCTGCAGCGACGGCTTTACGACTGGCTTCCGCTTCTTTTTCACGACGGTCGGCATCCGAATTGGCAATGGTTATTTTGGCAATGTTTTCACCTTCGACAGCGACCGCATCGGCCTTGGCCACTTGCACGCGCTGTGCCTGATGTGCTTCTGCCTGACCAATCTCTCCATCGCGGTTTTTCTCGGCCACACTTTTCTTCGCATCGTTGATGGCTTTTGCGGCAGCTTCCTTACCCAATGCTTCAATATAGCCCGATTCATCATTGATGTCGGTAACGTTTACGTTGATCAGCTTTAAACCTATCTTTTTAAGTTCTGCTTCCACGTTCGACGAAACGGCCGCAAGAAATTTATCACGGTTACTGTTGATTTCTTCAATGTCCATAGTGGCAACCACCAAACGCAACTGACCAAAAATAATGTCCTTGGCAAGGTTGCTGATCGACTCCTGCGACAAACCCAGCAAACGTTCGGCCGCATTGGTCATGACATTTGCTTCGGTTGAAATACCGACAGTAAAACGGGAGGGAACATCAACACGTATATTCTGCTTGCTCAAGGCGCTTCTTAGATTAATTTCGATCGAAATAGGTGTCAGATCGAGGAACTGGAAAGATTGAATGATAGGCCAGATAAATGCAGCCCCTCCATGAATACATTTTGCCGAACGCGACTCACTTTCTATACCTTTGCCCACTTTCCCGTAAACGACTAATATCCGGTCGGAAGGACAACGCTTGTAGCGCTTCAGCATGGCTACAATAATAATAAACAAAAAGAGGACAGCAATGCTGACCATCAGTACAAAATAATCATTCATCGTGATTTGATTTTTAGTTATTATCTGTTAGTTGATATGTGATTTCGATTGTCTGTCAACCTTTAATGTGGAGAATCCTATTTGGAATTCCTTTTAACCAGGAGAATTTGTTCATCGATGACGTCCAGAACTTCAATGAGTGAAGATGTTGCAATGGCTTCCGGCTCGTCGGTAATGGCATCGACTGTTTGGAGAGTTCCCTGTACCGTTAGTTGTACTTTGCCCATACCTGCCCGTTCTCCGGGGATTGTGAGGTAAACTTCACCTAAATGACCGATTGCGTTTTTCATATTGAGGTTACCGCTCTCGGCCAGCTTCGACATGAAATAGAACAGCGAGGCCATGGCCAGCATCATGAGTAAACCACAAATAAACGAAAGGATGACAACAAGCCAGGGTGCCAGACCTGCATTCAGAAATCCCAGTCCTGACCAACCAAACATGGTGAAAAAACCGATGATGTTCTTCAGTGAAAGAAGCTGAAAAGGTATGCCATCACCATCAGCAAAGGAATGGTCTAAATCGGTTTGTACATCGGTATCAGAATCAGACCCAAAAATGGCCAGAATCAGCAGGAAAAAAAAGACGAGTGTTGCAGGTGCTGTGATAACCCAGTAAACCTGAGACATCAGATCTAATTCGCTCCACACAGGAAAAATTGATAAAAACATATCCGGTTTTGTTAAGTTGAAAGTCGAAATAAATATAAGGACATATTATCATAAATCAAATTTTCAGTTGCATAATCATTTTGAAAAATGAATCCGGAATAAGAAGTCATTCAACAACTGTTTTTCACTAAATCCAAATCCGGAGCATAAAAAACCTGCACGGATCATTTCGTGCAGGTTTTTTAATTCTTTTTGGTAGCTGTTAAAGTACGGTAACCCAATTGTGTGTATCGGGTTCGTCGCCATATTGTATGCCACGCAATTTTTTGTATAGTTTTTCGCTTATTTCTCCCGGCTTCCCGTCCTTCGAGAATACGTAGGAGATTTTCTTGTCATAATCGTCGATCCGTTCGATCGGACTAATTACTGCAGCGGTTCCACAGGCCCCGGCTTCTTCAAAACTTGAAAGTTCTTCTACCGGAATTTGACGTTGTTCCACCTTCATTCCCATATCCGTTGCCAAAACCATCAAACTTTTGTTCGTGATGGAAGGCAAAATAGAACTCGATTTCGGGGTGATATAGGTGTTGTCTTTTATTCCGAAGAAATTAGCGGCACCACATTCGTCGATGTATTTTTTTTCTTTGGCATCGAGATAAAACACGTTGGAATAACCCAATTCATGTGCTTTTGCCCCGGCTACCAGACTGGCGGCATAGTTACCGCCGACTTTATATTTTCCCATTCCAAGCGGTGCTGAGCGATCGAATTCGCGCATAATTACAAATGGTGTAGTTTGAAATCCACCTTTGAAATAGGGTCCAACCGGAGTCACAAAAATAATAAACATATATTCCAAAGCCGGTTTTACTCCAACCTGAGGACCTGTCCCAAATAAAAACGGGCGAATATACAAAGCTGCTCCCGATTCGTAGGGTGGCACAAAACGTTCATTCAATCTAACCGCCTTAACAACAGCTTCCTGAAATTTTTCAATCGGAAGGACGGCCATCATCGTTCCAATACTTGAATCCTGCATTCGACTGGCATTTTCATCCATGCGAAAAATCCGGACTTTATTGTCTTTCCCACGAAATGCTTTCAAACCCTCGAATGATTCCTGCCCGTAATGCAGACAAGTAGCTGCCATGTGCATGCTTACATTTTCGCTTTCACTTACTTCAAGTTCGCCCCATGCCCCATCTTTATAGGTACAACGAATATTGTAATCCGTTTTCATGTAGCCGAATCCTATTGATCCCCAATCTATATGTTCCATAATCAAAAAACTAGTATGTCAATCCAGGTATTTTTAAACACCTATAAATTAACGAAAAAAAAAGCTGACATGGAAAGACTTATTGCCACGCCTTTAGAATTTATCAAATTAGTCAATTTTCCTGACTTCCAGAAAGTAACCGTTGTGTTTCCGGATATTGAGCACTCTTCCATCCGAAAAAATCAGGTATTGTCCCTTTATGCCGTTCAGAATTCCTGAGATCACCGGTTCTTTGTCAAACGAAACACTCGCAATTTTTCCCGGAAAATCAGAAACCGGATAATTGATTTTCCAGATTTTATTATCTGCATGTACATATTGCTGCAATTCGGCCGGAAGTAACTGTGCTGCATTTACTTTTTCTTCCTGAAGATTAACCGGTTGGCTGGTTATGTTCTGAAGCATCGATCGCCAGTTGGTTTTGTCGGAGAAGAAGTTTTTCAGGTACACTTCGATTACTCCCGCAATGTGGCGGTTGGGAGTGCAGGCCAGGATAATGGCCTGGTCAGCACCCTGATCAATCCAGCGGGTAGGCACCTGATGATGGCGGGTTACCCCAACTTTTAATTCTCCTGAAACGGCCAGATAAACGTAATGATCAATCAGGTCGTGTTCACGAGCCCAGTCCATGTCACGGGCAATTCCGAGATGAGCCTTTGATAATTCAGGTCGCATCACGGTTTCGCTGGCTTCAGGAGCCGTTTGCATACAGCTGAAACAGAAGCCCTGGGCGAACGATGTTTTGGTCTTTTTCCCGCAGGAAATGCAGTTGATTTGTCCGTTAAAGCTAAACTGAATATTTTTCCCGATCAGTTCGTTCATGTGTAGTTCTGTTTCTCCTAATGGAAGGAAATATTGCACCGGATCGGCAAATTCGGTGCGCATTTTTAGTGTGTTTCCTGAAACAAGCATTGTTGTGAGTTTTAAGTGCAGCACAAAATACGGAATTGCTGGCTGAAACAAAAAGCAAAGTGGAGGAAATCAGAAGGTTTTTATGGATGTACATCTTCCAATTTCCTGAGACTATCTCATTTGCATTTATTCAGCACACCAACTTATTTGCTGCATGAAGCTTTTACCTCAGCCGTTTTTCGGTTCGATTCAACAGTCGAAATCACTTTCAGGAGTTGTTCGCCCATTCCTATTTTATAGCCTGATGAGAACAGGAATACCTTTCCGTTTGCGTCACAGAGCAGCACCAGCGGCAGTTTTTCTTTAAGTCCGCTGCCGTAAATGGAAGAAATGGCCTTTAAAATACTTTCGTTGGGATCTATTCCACGTTCCATTTTTGCAGGGAGCTTGTATGTTTTCAGGACACCTGCCTGACCAGCCTTTTCGGCAGGCATCGCAAACACGAATTGTCCGCCCCATTTGTTGAAATGATCGACATACGGCCCCAAATCGTTCAGGATGTGTTTCGAAGGTTCTTTATCGGGATCGAGTACCACCAGCACAGAATAATTACCGGCTGCCAGCGACGATAAACTCACCAGTTTGCCCTCTTTTTCCAGATTCAGCTGCTCCAGATTCAGTTTGCCGCTGGATTTCAATTCTCCCAATTCCCGGCGAAGTTCAACCGGGATGGTTGTCAGCTTTCCTTTTTCGATCGTAAAGAAAGTCACTTCGCTAAGTACTGATCCGTCTTCCATACGGTTTCCGGTCACAAGGTCGTATTGGCCAACTTCCAGCTCAATGGGTTTATCCGAATTGGAAAGTTTTCCGCCTTCCGGAAATTCGAGCGTGTGGTAAAAACCGTTGCGTAAAATGCCAATGGTATAATGGAGGTAATATTGCGGAGCCACCCGATTGTTTTTGTCGATCAGTTTGAGCGAACCTTTTTCGGGTTGGGTTACTGCTTCAGGATCGAACCCGGCACGCAGCCATTCGCCGTTTTTGTTATACTCCGGAATCTGAGTTTCAGGATTCAGCCGGGCAGGAATTCCAAAAGTGCGGCAGCTTGCCACGAAGAAAATATCTCTTGAAATCGGATCAGCGACCCTTAGATTGTAAGCACCAGCGGGCGAAAGTGCGGCTCGTGAATGCAGGTTGGCAACGGTATTGATCCGGATGTTTTCGCGTATCCAGTTGGTCAGAACAGAAATGTCGTTACGCGTTGATTGCGCCATGTCAGGACCAAACGCGGTACTGAGAAAACTTCTCCAGGAACTTAAATTTTCGAGGCTGATGCGTGGCGACAAAACGTAACGCGTAAACAGTTCATTCGAAGAAACCAGTTTTTGCACTCCTGATTGTGCCGTTTGTCTCAGGTGATCGGTAAGAATCGTTTCGGGTGAATCGCTGAAATCTTTATCGGATAATTGAATGAGCATTTCGAGCATGGTGCTGCGGTATTCAGAAGCATTCTTTTTAAGGTAAGCCGAGATCTGATCCCAGTTTCCGTAACTTAAGCGGATGAATCGGGAAACTGTGTCTTCCGGGAGATTGTTATTTGCTGCAAATTCGGCAATCCACGTCGAATCTTTAAATGTTTTCATGGTCGAATTCCGGATGGAATCTTCCTGTACCAGACGGCGGTCATTTTCTTTTTGCTGCGCTTCCGTCACGTTCAGTTCCACTTTGGCGGCATGTGGCGGAATAAGGTCAAACGACTCTTTTTTACTGACAGGAACAGTCAGGTTGAGCACCAGTTCAAGCGTATCGGTTTCAGGAACCGAAAGTTTTTGATAAGCAAATTTTCCGTTTTTAGCCGCCCAGATAATCAGGTCACCCATGCCGGTTTTCAGGCTGGTTAGTCCTTCTGTGTTTGTGTAGCCAGTTGCAATGGGATAATATTCGGCGTAATTGTACAGCTGAAATTCAACTTTTGCGCTATCAGCCGGAGTTCCGTCTGCATTTTTCACCGAGATGGTTACGTTTTTGACTGTGGCATAGTTCGAAGTCAGGTTGAGCTCTGAAAAACGGTCGGTGGCAAGAACCACGTCTTCGCTGCCAAAATAACGTCCGTAAGCGCGGGTATGCACGAGCATGACCCGGGTTGCAGGCTCACTGAACCATCCCATGTTGAGGTCAACATCCGGTTCGCAGGCACCAAGGTAATTCCATTTGCCATCAATCCAGACTTCCACCCAGGCGTGATTATCGTCGGAATGAGCCCATCGCGGCGTGTACACCTGGCGGGCAGGAATTCCGGCTGTGCGCATGGCGGTAACGGTGAATGTAGATTCTTCGCCGCAACGACCGAACGTTTTTTTAATTGTACTTAGCGGAGCGCTGGTGCGGGAATCGGTTCCCCGGTAATTCACCTTTTCGTGGCACCAGTGGTTGATTTCCAAAGCTGCTGCTTTCATCCCCAGTCCTTTGATGCGTTCCTTGATTTCAGGATACATGACTTCCCTGAAATTATCCAGATTTTCGTTGTTTACCCTCAAAGGCAGTACAAAGTGCAGAAATTCTTCCTCCGGAATGGTTTTTCCCCAGGGCATTTCCTGACGGGTCAGTAAACTCAACTGCGCATTCTTCAGGAAAAATCCGGCTTGATAATCGGCCAGATCGCTCAAAGGCATGTAGGCATACAAAAATTCCATGGCTTGTTTTTCATCCGGAGAAAGAGACTGGTTAAAAATGTCCCAAACGGGAACCAGACTCCGGGAAGTAAGATCTTTCTGGACTGTCAGCATCCGCTGTATGTCAGCCAGACGTTCCGGATTTTGGATCAGATTCTGTCTTTTGGAACAGGATGCAACTAAGATTGAAATCAGGAAGATTAGTACAAATTTATTTAACATCGGGTTTAATTTTAAAGTTGAAGCCTTGTTGATGGGCAAACTTCAACATTTTGTGTGTACAAAAACTGTTTTGGGTTAAATCAATCTTAATCCCAGTTGATTTCCCAATATAACCTGTTCCACTTTTGCAGATTCAATTGAATTCGTCTTTTTTAAGGGCATGATCAGCTTATCCTTTGAATCATACAGAATTATTCTGAAATCTGTAATCTCCATATCAAGCGTCCGATTGCTCCGGCTATAGGTCCGCCATAGTTTCTTCGATTTTTTAATGCCAATTTTCATCGTTGGTTCAATGTTTATCCAATGACCCAACCGAATAATCCCAAAGAAGTTGTTCGAAAATTTAATCCTCCTTCGATCAAAATCAATCAATACACTGGTTGAAGTGAATCCAACAAAAGCACCAATAAAAACCAGAAGCAGAGCGTAGATTGAAGTGTATGTTGTAATGACTCCAATAATAAATATCAAAACTCCTGAAGAAGTTCCGACAGGGCCAAACGGTTTATCGAGGTAGTTATTGGTTGTCATTTGACATCGATTGATCGGTTTTATAATCCAGTGTGATGGTTTCCTTAATTCCCTCAATATATGGTGTCGGCTTAAAATCAAATCGCTTCTCAAATTTACTGCTGTCAAATACATATTCCCGGTTGTATTGATACATCATTTCAACCATTTCTTTCATGATGGGCACAAACAATCCGATCATTCGCACTAAAAAAACAGGTACGCTCTGATACTGAGGTTTTACTGCTAATTCTCGGGCAATGGCTTCTACCCATTCTTTTCCTGTAAACGGATTGGCAGCTGTTGGCAAATGCCATACCTGATTGTAAGCATCTTTCGTATTTCCAAGGATTGCAGTTGCTTTACCGGAATCAGGAGTGTATGTAAATGAATGCTTAAAATGGACTGAACTCATCCAGTTGGCTTTTTTCCCTGCACTCAATGGTTTTACAACCGTTTCGTTAAGCATACTGGAGTTCTTAATTCCCGGACCGTAAAAATCAGCTGACCGGGCAATCAAAGCGGTTAGTTTACCCGCCTTCACTGCCTCCAGAATCAACTGAGCTATTTCGGCCCTGATTTTTCCCTTTTTACTCGACGGATTGATTGGTGTTTCTTCGTTCATCCCATTCAGAAAATTCGGATCATACATGTAGATATTGTCGAAGAATACCAGTTTGCAGTTGAATTCCTGACAGGCAGCAATCACCTCTTTAATGAATTTGGGCCAACTTGCCTTCCACACTTTTGCACTGTATTGAAACCCAACTGTCACATAAACAACAGAAGAACCCATTATTGCTTTTCGGACATCTTCGGAATTCAATAAGTCTGCCGGCATCAATTCATCGGTTTCATTAACCTTTTTCGGATTCCGGCTAACCAGCCTGATTTCGCTGGTGTATTGCTGAAGTGCTTTTGCCAATTCAATTCCGATTGCACCTCCGGAGCCAAGTATTGTTTGCATAATCAGGATTTAAAAGTTGAATATAGCAGGACTGAATTTTGCTTGTCAAAATCACAAAAATTTCATTTTTCAGTAGTGCCTATTATTTTCTTTAACCGGTTGATTTCGAAACTACTGATCAGAAAATGCGACAATAATCCGGTAATTAAGATCATATCACCAAACGGATAGTGCTGAAGTTGAAATATGGCTCCAACAAAAACAGCAATAGCTGAAATCAGTATCAGGTACTTCATTACTTTGTTCATCATTTTTGTATTCATGGGATTCAGTTTATTTATCAAGTCGTTTGAGTATCTCGTTCATCTTCTCCAGCTGAACTTTATGAATTTCCAGAATTTCCTGCTGCTGGGTTAGAATCAGATGGTCTATTTTTTCTTGTAACATTCTGATTTCAAGTTCCGATTTGAGGTTTATCATATAGTCTTTTACCGCCCGGTCCCGGTCTTTTTCTTCCTGTCTGTTCTGACTCATCATAATAACAGGAGCTTGTATGGCGGCTAAACTTGACAGAATCAAGTTCAAAAGTATAAACGGATAAGGATCAAAACCTTTGTTTGCCAGCCAATAAATATTTAAAAGGATCCAAATCAAAAGGAATAGTCCAAACAAGATAATAAATGTCCAGCTACCCCCAAAAGAAGCGACCTTGTCCGCAATACGTTGTCCAAAGGTCATTTTTTGCAAATCGTCATCATCCGTATTTTCCGTTAAAGTAGTTTTGTCTTTTAAGGAATTTAATACTTTTCGTTCCAAACCTGAAAGTTTACCAATTTGTCTGGTCAGGAAGCTTTCGATGTGTTTTGCCCTGTAATGGTTTAGCTCACTGATGGATAAAAAATTATCAGCAGTAAATTTGGGATTGTCCGTTTGAATTAAATCAAGAATGGACTGTCTGACAGCTTTCCCTGATACTTTTTCCGAAATTGGGAATTCTTTGTTTGAGATGTCGCTTTGAAATGTTTCCATTGCCGTTTTGCTTTATGTTTTAAATTGGAAGCTTAGCTTTTGAAAAATGGCCAACTGGTATAGAACTATTTTTTATTGACATAGCGATTGGTCGAATTGTGGTTTATTCATTATTTGAATATCACAAATTAACACATTTGACTTAATAAATTACAAAAAACAGGATTCAAAAATATTTTCTACCTTAGATTCCTCGTAAAACCAAACAAAATCACCATGAAGCAGATATCTGTCGGAATCATCATTTTGCTTTGCTCCATTTTTATTTGGAGTTGCAAACCAAACAGAAACTTTACTGAAAACGAAATTGCTCTTATCCCACAGGTTCAGAAGATGAAATTGGGCGAATCTTCCTTTAAGTTTACAGAAGGTACCCGGTTTGTTGTTGAAAATGTTGATCAGCAAATTATTGCCGCACAGTTTGGCGAATTGTTTGAAAAGGCTGCCGGATGGAAACCCGAGATAGTTGTTGGTGGATACGAAGGTTCCAACCAGGTTTATTTTAAAACTGAACAAACCAAAGGGCATGAAGCTTATTCGCTTGATGTGCAGAAAAATCGGATTGAAATCAAGGCTGCAAAGCCGGCAGGTTTTTTTTATGCCACTCAAACTTTACGGCAGTTACTACCTCCTGAAATTGAAAGCAGTCAAAAAATCGAAAAAATGGATTGGCTGGTTCCGGTTATCAGTATTTCAGATAGTCCTGCATTTAAATGGCGCGGTTTTATGCTCGATGTTTCACGTCACTTCCTCCAGAAGGAAGCTGTGCTTCAGATGATCGATAATCTTGCTCTTCATAAAATCAATACGCTTCATTTGCATCTGGTTGATGATCAGGGTTGGCGCATCGAGATCAAAAAATACCCCAAACTTACTGAAGTGGGAGCATGGCGTGTCGACCGTGAAGACCAGCCCTGGAACTCGCGATCTAAACAGGAAGCCGGTGAGACAGCTACCTACGGCGGATTCTATACCCAGGATGACATTAAAGAAATGGTCGCCTATGCACAAAGCCGTTTCATCACTATTGTACCTGAAATTGAAATGCCTGCTCATGTAACATCTGCTCTTGCAGCCTATCCTGAGTATTCATGCACCGGAGGTCCTTTTACTATTCCTCCCGGCGGGCTATGGCCAATCACCGATATTTATTGTGCCGGAAAAGATTCAACTTTCCTTTTTCTGGAAGATGTACTGACCGAAGTGATGGACCTGTTTCCTTCGAAATACATTCATGTTGGAGGCGATGAAGCAACCAAAACCGAATGGGAAAAATGTCCGGATTGTCAAAACCGAATGAAAACGGAAGGGCTGAAAGATGTTGGTGAACTGCAAAGCTATTTCATCAAACGCATCGAAAAATTCATCAATTCAAAAAACAGGGTTCTGCTCGGATGGGATGAAATTCTGGAAGGCGGATTGCCCCCCCAAGCAACAGTTATGAGCTGGCGAGGAACCCAGGGAGGTATTGATGCTGCCAAACAGGGGCATGATGTGGTGATGACACCGGGCTCACCTTGCTATTTCGACCATTATCAGGGCCCAATTGATCAGGAACCATTAGCCGGCGGCGGATACAATCCACTTAATAAAGTTTACGATTTTAATCCGGTACCTGAAGAGCTGGATGCTGAGGCTGCCAAACACATTTTGGGAGCTCAGGCGAATCTTTGGGCGGAGTATATTCCAAATATTCAACAGGCAGAATACATGACTTTTCCTAGAATTGCTGCTTTGGCTGAAGTTTTGTGGAGTCCCCGGGAAGTTCGCAGCTGGGATGATTTTTCGCGTCGTATTCAATTATTCATGAAAAGATACGATCAGATAGGCATTAACTATTCGAAAAGCGCCTATAAGGTAATTGCTAAAACCGAATTTAATGCTGAAAAGAAGCAACTTGCCATTCGTTTAAGCTGCGAACTTGGCGGTACTGAAATTCATTACACCACCGATGGGTCTGAACCAACAGACTCTTCCGCAATTTATACTGAGCCTGTTTTGCTGGATTCAACTTCAAGCCTGAAAGCGGTCACCATTGTCAAAGGTCTGCCTGCAGCGAATTCAATGAGTTATTCTTTCAACATCAATAAGGCCACCGTCAAGCCGGTTAAATACCTGATTCCTTACAGCGAAAATTACAAAGGTTCGGGCGAATATACGCTGGTAAATGGGGTTCGGGGAAGTACAAATCATTCCGACGGAGAATGGCAGGCCTGGGAAGGAACAAATATGGATGTCGTTATTGATCTGCAGCAAGCCACTGAAATTCATCATGTTTCAGTTGGGACGCTTCAAAATATTGGTGCGTGGATCTTTCTTCCCCGGAAATTGTCTTTTTATATTTCAGATGATGGGCTGTCTTTCAGGAAAGTCGCAGAAAAAATAAATGAAGCAGATCCGCTTTCAGGTGAAAATCAACTGAAAGATTTTTCAGTTGATTTTGATCCGGTAATGGCCAGCTACATCAAAGTGATCGCCTACAAGTTGGAGGAAATTCCCAGAGGCCATATGGGGGCAGGACAGCCAGCCTGGCTTTTTGTCGACGAAATTTCAGTGGAATAGAAAATTTTCAGGGTTTCATTCCCATAGCTTTCACGTAAGTTTCGTTCACCTTGCAGTTGCTGTATTTGCAATTTTCAATCAACTGAAGCATGGCTTTTTTTACGAGTTCCTGATCAGGACGGGCTTTGCGTATTTCATCGAACCCGTTTCGCGGACTTTCAGTAAATTCGATAACCTTGTCCCAGTTCTCCGGTTGTGCAATGGTCATGACACCCCTTGGGCTTTTCATCTTTTTGAAAGGCCAGTAAGTCCAACCTATGTTGTTGCGTTCCATCAGACGCGTCCATGCAGCAATCCACTCGTCCGTATTTTCACCGGTTTCGCCCATGAATATCGGCAGGTTCACGGAATCGCGGAAGTTCACGAAATCCTGGATGTTGGCTTGTAGTGTATCGCACCAGTAGCGGTGGCAGGTATACATCAATTTATCATCGAACTTCGAATCCGTAAATATCGAAAAGTTACTGTTCCACTGAGATCCTCCCAACAGTACAATGTGGTTCTGATCGACTTCGCGAATGGCGGCAACCGCACGTTTGTAAAGTGGTTCCAGTGCTGTGTTTAGTTTTTCTTCTTCTTCGCCAAAATAGGTGGCAATGGGTTCATTCAACAAATCGTATCCTAAAATTACCGGTTCATCCTTATAATGATCCGCGATTTTTTTCCATATTTCCACAAATTGATTTTGACTTGCTTCGCTGGTCATCAGCCAGGGATAGCCATAACTGTCGTCGATGTTATCGCCTGTTTGTCCGCCTGGGGCATCGTGCATATCCAGAATCAGATAAATTTCAGATTCACGGCACCAGGAAACCAGGCTGTCCAAGCGTTGAAATCCGTCCTGGGCAACCGATAATCCCATGTAATCTTCATCCGTGAATAATTTGTAATGGAAAGGAATTCGAATCGTATTCATTCCTGTTTGGTGGATGTAGCGAATGTCTTCCCGTGTGATGTAATTGTCCTTGAACTGTTTCCAGAATTTATTGGTAAAATCAGGTCCAACCATTTCGCGGAAAGCCTGATCAATCATGCGGGCCGAACTTGTTCGTTTAAAACCAAACATATAACCTTCAGGGTTCAACCAGTTGCCCAGATTAATTCCCTGAATGAAAAACTTTTCGCCGTTTGGAGCGATTAGGTTTTGTTCCTCTACTTTTATAAAAGCGGATTGAATGGATGTTTCCTCTTTAGTTGCAGGTTTACATGCGACTAAAATTAAAGTCGTCAGAAAAATGAAGAACAGATTTTTTATCATGGGGATTAGGTTTGGTAATTGAAATTCAGATCGAAATTAGCAATAAAAAAAGAAAGACTACTTTCCGTAAAACGAAAAAATTGTCTTTCCTGTTTCCGGAACAATTATGCGGGAGCTATTGTAATTAGATCATTCGGAGAACTGAACCGACTTTGCTTTTAGGATTGATGTATGGTGCTTCTGTCAGCAATTGCTCCAGGTTCAATTTTGATCGGATTTGAGTTAGCCGGCAGCAGGATAGCTTTTAATCAGTTTGTTTTGCTTTTTGGCTGCTTTCAGAAATGGAATTAACCCATCAGGCTTAAATCCACGTTTCCTATTCTCTGCAGCAATCCGGAACATGAGACTTTGAGTTTTAAATAGTTCGCGGTATAAATTGAAAAATGACACATCCGGATCCCAGGCATGGATAGGTTTTGATCCTGCTCCGTTAATTTCAATAATTGAAAAATCTTCGGCAGCCTTCAGTAATTCGGTTGATTTGAATCTGACGTCGAAGCGCCCGTAATAAAATTCAGGAATGCTGCGTGCTATTTCATCAAATCGTTCAGATAATTCCGGAGTTATGAGGTGCCTGGCGTCGCGGTAAATTCCACCAATCCGGATGCTTCCTATAAATGCCAGTCGTACCATTTCATCTTCTGATGGCACCATTTCCAGCCTTTCTGCACTTAGTCCCAAATGATCCGGATTCTTTCCTAAAAAATATTCCGATTTAAATTCGGTTCTGGGATTGTTTTGTATCAGATGGCGCAGCGTGGAAGCACCATCTCCGATTACATACGGGAAATAGCGCAGGGTGAGCGAAAAGACTTTGCCGTGTGGTTCGTTGGGCATTCGTGCATAAAAAACGCCTGCTTCGCCGTCGTGTGGAATCAGTTCCTGAATCAGCATTTGTACATTTTTCGGATAAGCCACGAGGTAATCGAGTAAAGCGTCTTCATCATCCACCTTACGAACCCCAAAACCCTGCCAGCCAATATCCGGTTTGGCCACAATCGGAAAGTCGAGACCTGCCTCTTCCATCTTAAACAATACTTCCTGAAGGTCAACTGTTGCAAGCCGGTTAGTGCGTATATAAGGGAAATAGTTCGCCATCCATTTTTGCTGGTCTTTCCCAATATCTCCAAGTGTGGCACTTTTCGATTCGCCCCAGAACCCTCCGGTTTCAATAAGTGGATTTGCAATGGTGGGCAAGGTAAAGTTTCCATAGCGAATGGAAAGAAGAATCCATCGTAATCCGACCGGGATATAAAATAAGCCGTTTGGAACCCGCTCTGCCAACGAAATAATTCGTTTCAAGCCTTTCAGTGAAGGCATTCCTTTATGCTGTTTTTTCTGAATATTCTCCTGATTCGGTGCTCCATTCAAAAATGGCAACGATAAAACTGAAGTATTCTCACCGTTTTTGTTGTTTGAAAATGAAAATATTGCTTTTCGGAGAGGAAACAGAATGACTACCAGAAGAATAATTCCCCAGGCCCAATACCCTAATTTGTACAAAACCAGATCCCCAAGCAGCGTAACAAGCACAAAAACAATTGGTGTATAAATGGCCGAAGTGATAACTGTGATGAGAATAAATCGTTTGACAGGCATTTTAAACCAGCCAATGGCAATATAAGTTGGAAAAAGTAAGGTTGGTGTAACCCGGCAGACGACCACGGCCCAAAAGAAATTATTTTCAAGCCAGCCTTTTACCTGGTCAACTTTTGGCCCTATCACTTTTGACCGGAGCCAATTACTTCGCTGAGCAACCCTGCCCAGTCCATAAATAAAAAGATCACCGGTAATTATTCCCAAATACACACTAATAAATGCCAGACTGACTGGTAATCCGTATTCTACAGTCGAAAATGAAGCGGCAACAATTGCTGCATCCTCTTGAACAAAAGTTAGAAAAAATAGTGTGATGCAATGCCAGATCCAGAAATTAAAAAATACGTCAAACATAATTTGGGAATTAAATGTTTTGTTGCCGGATTGATTTTGATTAAATATAGGGCTAATAAATGTAATAGTTTTTACTGAAATCAAAAAAAATACGAGACATAAGAATCCTGAAAATCAAAAAAGGTTACATGATGAATTCCGGGAAATTATCCAGGGCAGTGCTGGTCCCGGAAGGATTTAAAACAAGCAGGAGACCTGGGCTTTCTCCGGACAAAAAATAGCGAGACCACATCTTGCGGTATCGCTATTTCGAATGGTATTTAAAACAAAACGGAGATTAAAAATCTCCGTTTTGTTTTAAGGAATGGAAGTCTTGTTTGTGACGATCAACTGTCTGAATCCTTTTTGTCCATTAGCGGATTCCATCCCTGAGCCTGCAATGGGATGACAGATCCTCCGGAAGTGATGAGGTTGGCACCTTCACTTTCGGCAGTGATGTGACCGATAACTGTAATGTCGAATTCTTTTTTAATCACGTCAAAACTGGCCAGCGGAACGGTAAACAGCAACTCATAATCCTCTCCGCCGTTGAGCGCAGCTACCAGTGGGTTGATGCTCAGTTCTTCAGCAAAATCTTTGGTTTGCCGGTCAAGTGGTATTTTTTCTTCATAAATGTTGCAGCCAACCTTCGATGCTTTGCACAAATGCAGCACTTCCGACGAAAGTCCGTCTGAAATGTCGATCATCGAAGTGGGTTGGATGCCCAGCGTTTTGAATAATTCTTTAAAATCGCTTCGTGCTTCAGGTTTCAACTGGCGTTCCAGAATGTAGTCGTATCCTTCGAATTGTGGTTTCAGATGAGAATTGACTTTGAAAACCTCGTTTTCGCGTTCCAGCAATTGAAGTCCCATGTAGGCACCGCCCAAATCGCCCGAGACACAAACCAAATCGCTTATCTTTGCACCACTTCGATAAACCAGTTCTTCTTCATTGGCTTCACCAATGGCCGTTACACTAATGGTTAGTCCGGTAAGTGAACTGGTCGTGTCGCCGCCAACCAGATCAACACCGTATTTTTCACAGGCCATATGAATTCCTGAATACAATTCGTCAATGGCTTCGAGCGAAAATTTGGAAGAAATAGCAATCGAAACTGTGATTTGACGAGGTGTCGCATTCATGGCATAAACATCCGAAAGGTTAACTATCACTGCTTTGTAGCCCAAATGTTTTAACGGGACATACATCAGGTTAAAGTGGATTCCTTCGGTTAAAAGGTCGGTGGTTACTACAATTTTTTTATCGGGATAACTTAAAACCGCGGCATCGTCGCCAACACCTGTCAGTGTGCTGTCATTTTTAATTTGTATGTTTTTAGTCAGGTGATTAATCAGCCCAAACTCTCCAAGTTCTGCAAGTGGTGTTTGTTTCATTGTTTCTTTCATGTTAAAATTAAGACTTGAAGGTATTTATTACCTCCAAACTTTGGACAAAAATAGCTTTACTATCTTATCTTTGCAATTAATTTTAAACAGTCAGGGTGCAAGTTTGTTAAAAGTGTTGTAATCAGAAGAGAAAGGAAAGCGAGCGATATGGAAAATCAAGATAAATTATTAAACGACATAACAACCAAGGAATACGAATATGGTTTTGTAACCGATATCGATACCGATGTTATACCGAAAGGCCTGAATGAAGACGTTATCAGGCTGATTTCGTTCAAGAAAAACGAGCCTGAATTTATGCTTGATTTCAGGTTGAAAGCATACCGTGGTTGGTTGAAAATGAAAGCTCCGGAATGGGCTCATCTAAAAATACCACCCATCGATTTCCAGGAGACCATTTATTATGCGGCTCCGAGAACCAAACCCAAATATGAAAGTCTGGACGAAGTGGATCCGGAGCTGATTGAAACATTTAAAAAGCTTGGGATTCCGATTGAAGAGCAGAAACTGCTTGCCGGAGTTGCTGTTGATGTGGTGATGGATAGTGTTTCAGTAACCACAACCTTTAAAAAGGTGTTGGCTGAAAAAGGAATTATTTTCTGTTCGTTCAGCGAAGCTTTGGTTGAACATCCGGAGCTGGTCCGGAAATACCTGGGAACTTCTGTACCTCCGACCGACAACTTCTTTGCGGCACTGAATTCCGCTGTATTTTCGGATGGATCATTTTGCTACATCCCTAAAGGCGTGCGCTGTCCGATGGAACTTTCAACCTATTTCAGGATAAATACTGCCGGCACCGGCCAGTTTGAACGCACCCTGATTATTGCCGAAGATGATAGTTACGTGAGTTATCTGGAAGGTTGTACTGCTCCGAAGCGCGACGAAAACCAGTTGCATGCAGCAATCGTAGAAATTATTGCGATGGATCGTGCAGAGGTGAAATATTCAACGGTTCAGAATTGGTATCCGGGCGATAAAAACGGACGGGGCGGCATTTACAATTTCGTGACCAAGCGTGGTATTTGTCGTGGCGAATCGTCCAAAATAAGCTGGACACAAGTCGAAACCGGTTCGGCAATTACCTGGAAATACCCCAGTTGTATTTTGCTTGGCGATAATTCGGTTGGCGAATTTAACTCTGTTGCGCTGACCAATAATCATCAGCAGGCTGACACCGGAACAAAAATGATACACATCGGTAAAAACACGAAAAGCACCATCGTATCCAAGGGTATTTCGGCCGGTAAAAGCGATAACTCATACAGAGGGCTGGTAAAAGTGATGCCCGGCGCAATCAATGCCCGCAACTATTCGCAGTGCGACTCCCTTTTGCTGGGTTCAACCTGCGGCGCACATACCTTTCCGTATATCGAAGTTGGAAATAAATCATCAATTGTTGAACACGAAGCCACTACTTCGAAAATTGGAGAAGATCAGATATTTTACTGCAATCAGCGCGGTATTTCTACTGAAGATGCCATTGGAATGATTGTTAATGGTTATGCGCGGGAAGTGTTGAATAAACTTCCAATGGAATTTGCTGTTGAAGCACAGAAGCTGCTGTCAATCAGCCTGGAAGGAAGCGTGGGGTAGGCCCATCCAACCTCCCCAAAGGGGAGGCTTATGGAAGAATGAAGTAAATAACTAATTCACAAAGATACCGCCCATTCTCCCCCATAGGGGGAGTTAGAGGGGGCCAAAATTTATTATATGTTATCAATAAAAAACCTACATGCCTCCATCGAAGGCAAAGAGATACTGAAAGGCATCAATCTGGTAGTGAAAGCCGGCGAAGTACATGCCATTATGGGACCAAATGGCTCCGGAAAAAGTACACTGGCCAATGTTTTGGCGGGTAAATCAGAATATGAAATACTTGAAGGTGAAGTCACTTTTAACGGGGAGGATCTGTTCGAACTTTCTCCTGAAGTTCGTTCGCGCAGCGGATTATTTTTGAGTTTTCAGTATCCTGTTGAAATACCCGGAGTGCCAATGGTTAGTTTCCTGAAAGCGTCGGTTAACGAGCACCGTAAGTTCAAAGGTTTGGATCCGTTAACTGCCGGAGAATTTCTGAAACTGATGCGGGCGAAAAAGGATATGCTTCACCTCGATACTGAACTGACCAACCGTGCGGTGAATGAAGGGTTTTCGGGAGGTGAAAAAAAGAAAAATGAAATATTCCAGATGGCTATGCTGGAACCCAAACTTGCTATTTTGGACGAAACCGACTCCGGATTGGACATTGATGCGCTCCGCATTGTGGCTGAAGGGGTGAATGCCTTAAAAACTCCGGAAAATGCAACCATACTGGTGACACACTACCAGCGTTTGCTCGATTACATTGTTCCGGATTTTGTGCATGTATTGTACGATGGGCGGATTGTGAAATCAGGAGGCAAAGAACTTGCCCTGGAGTTGGAAGAAAAGGGCTATGACTGGATTAAAAATGGGAATGATAAATAATTATGAGCATTATTCATGAAAAAATATCGCAGACCGATCAGTTGGTTTCGTTGTTTGAACAAAACAGGGAAATACTGAATCAGGGTTCTTCGCCCTTACTTAACCGAATGCGCGAGGTATCGGTCAAACGTTTTTCAAAAGCCGGAATTCCGGATTTTAAGAACGAAGAGTATAAATATACCAATCTCAAGCCAGCCTTCGACAAAACTTACCGTCAGGAACTGGTTCGGGAATCCGGAGTGATTAGCCTGAATGAGGTTTTCAAGTGCAATGTTCCGGAACTGGATACACATTTGGTTTTTCTGGTGAATGGCTGGTTTTATAGCGGCAATAATCCGGGTAAAGGTCTTCCGGAAGGAGTAATCCTCGGAAGTCTGGAGCAGATTGCCAATGAACACCCTGAGATACTGGAAGATTTTTTAAATCGGCAGGCCGGATTGTCGGATGACCCTTTTGTTGCGTTGAATACAGCTTTCGCGAAAGACGGATTTTTCCTTTATGTGCCGAAAGGAGTGGTTGTCGAAAAGCCGGTTCAGGTCATCAATTTGCTGAGTTCTGACGAAAATCTGATGGCAACCCAGCGAAATCTGATTATTGCGGAAGCAGGAAGTCAGGTTAAAGTGCTGTTTTGCGATCATACGCTGACTTCTTCATCATTCCTGTTGAATACTGTTTCTGAAGTTTTTGTTGGCGAGGATGCCATGGTTGATGCCTATACGATTCAGAATCATCACAACGAATCATCCACGATTAATTCTTCATTTTACAAACTGCAGCGTAAATCAAATCTGGTGACAGGCATGGTCAGTCTGCATGGCGGGCTGATCCGCAATAACCTTAAAGTGACGTTTAGTGGCGATCACGCTGAAGCCAATCTAAATGGCATTTCGTTTACCGATAAAAAGCAGCATGTCGATAATCATACAATTATAGAACATGCTTCACCCAACTGCCTGAGCAACCAGATCTATAAGAACGTGCTTGACGATGAATCGACCGGAGCTTTTTCAGGACGTATTCATGTGGCTCGCGATGCTCAGCAAACGAATGCTTTCCAGCGAAACAACAATGTATTGTTATCTGATAAAGCCAGGATGCAAACCAAACCTCAGCTGATTATTGATGCTGACGATGTGAAATGCAGCCATGGCGCAACGGTGGGTCAGATTAACGAAGAAGCTTTGTTTTTCCTCCGTGCACGGGGAATAGGAGAGAAGGAGGCCCGAATGATGCTGATGAATGCATTCGCTCATGAAGTGATACAGAAGATCACCATTAAGCCGTTACGCGACCAGATTGACGAACTGATCGAAAAACGCCTGAAAGGTGAAATCAGTCGTTGCCACAATTGCAATTATCAGTGTAATTGCTAGGAAATATAAAGATTAAATTGAAAGCCTTGCAATAAATTGTAAGGCTTTTTTTTTCGATCACACATTATTCTTGCGGGGAATAAAATGAATCATCGGTATAACTGTAAAAACCATCTGCCGGGCGTTTTGACGGTCTTCGCATTTGCACTGATCATCATGAACTCAAACTGGGAAAATAGCTCTATCCGTTGGTTTTATCTGTAAAGACGCACGGTTGTGCGTCTCCGTACATTTCAGATTCCTTGTACCTGTGATATTCGCTGAGACGCACCGCCGTGCGTCTTTATCCCGAATTCTTTTTTGTTCTGATTGTTACCAGAGTTTACTCCATGCAAAAAAAGCCATCTTACGAATAAGATGGCTTCTGTATAGTTTGAAAAACTAGTTTTTCTAGATTTTGTTGAGGTGCAAAACGAGTGCCGATTTCAGGTTGGCAGCTTTGTTTGCATGAATAACATTCTTCTTTGCAAGTCTGTCAATCATTGAAACAACTTTTGGTAAAGTTGTGGCAACGACTTCTTTGTCAGTCTCAAGACGTAATTTCTTTACAGCGTTACGCATTGTTTTTGCGATGTATTTATTCTGTACGGTTTTCACCTCGTCTTGTTTAATTCTCTTCTTTGCTGATTTATGATGTGCCATCTTTTTGTTCCTAAAATTGTTAAAAATTTATTTGTAGCCCGTAGGGGATTCGAACCCCTGCTACCAGGATGAAAACCTGGCGTCCTAACCCCTAGACGAACGGGCCAACTTATTATCCCCTGATTTGGGACTGCAAAAATAGATCATTTTTTTTAGTCACCAAACATTTTCAGAGTTATTTTACTAAAATATTTTCCAACTACTTTTAGTTGCTGCTTTTTATTTTAGCGATGCAAAGAAAATTAAGATTTTCGAAACGACAAACAAAAAGGAAGAAAAAATTACCGCCATTCAACAATTGTTCCCCGGTTCTTTTGCAGCAGCTTCTCTGGCATCGATGCAACTATTTCTTTCCAAAGCAGTTCGACGAGTTTGTACTTGGCAAAGTGCCTGGAAAAAACAAGACTAACTTCCCGCAGCGGGTTGGTGTCGGAGAAGGTTCTGACGTGTTCAAAGCGTGCTTCACTCATTCCAAGCGTTGCCAATTCAGGAATAATGGTCATTCCGCCCTCTTTATCGATGATGTTCATGACCGTTTCGAGCGATCCTGCTTCGAAATGAAACGGTAAAGCCGAGTTGGCAGCTCCTTTGAACGAACAAAGATTGATTACCTGATCACGAAAGCAATGCCCGTCGCTTAAAAGCCATATCTCAGGAGTTGCGATATCTTTGAGTTTGATGTTTTCTTTTTTTGCCAACGCATGATCGTCGTGCAGGTATAGCAACATCCCTTCGTAAAATAAAGGTTTTTCGTTTATGCGATCTTCATGGAGCGGTGTGACCAGGATTCCTACATCAAGCAAATCGCGGTTCAGACGATCGATAATGTTTAGTGTGGTTAGTTCTTCGACTTTGATGTTTATGCTGGGGTATTTGCGCTTGTAGTTGCCAATAAACAAGGGTAACAGGTACGGTGCCAATGTTGGAATGATGCCTATTTTGAGTTCCCCTGAAATCAGGTTTTTATGCTCCTTGATGATATTGTTGATTTTTTGCGATTCCTGAAGTGCAATTCTGGCCTGATCGATAATTCGGCGGCCGACATCCGTTGGGATCAGAGGTTGTTTACTTCGGTCAAAAATAATGACCTCTAAATCTTCCTCCAGTTTTTTTATCTGCATGCTCAGGGTTGGCTGAGTAATGAAACAATTTTCGGCAGCTCTCCCGAAATGTCGGAAAGTATCAACCGCGACAATATATTCCAATTGGGTTAAGGTGATCATGGTTTTTTAATTTGGTCTGCTAAAAATAATTAAAAAGTCAGTTTTCCAAGCCTATGTTAGCCGGTAAATGTGAAAATCGGTTTGGGTCTAAAATAAAATACTGCAATACAGCTGTTTGTAAAAACATTTCTGACCGTTAATCTTCTTGAAATAGCTAATGAATCCGGTATTTCACTCAGGTTGGCAAAGGTTTTCAGAGTAAATTGGTTTTCGTAAAAAGCATTTGCCTCTGCCATTCGAATATTGCCACTGCCAGAGCGTGTGAAACATTCATCGATTTGCATTTACCGGTCATTGGAATATGAACTTTTTGATGACATTTTTGAAGTATTTCTTCGGGTAGTCCGTTCCGCTCATTTCCAAGCATAAAAACGATTTTATCCGGCAGTTTCCCGGTAAAAATATTGGTTGAATCTTCGCTGGTTTCTATGGCCAGAATTTTGAACCCGGGGTTTAGCTGATTGAAAAAATCTTCAGGAGCAATAAATGTAAGCCGTACATTGTTGAAGCTGTGTCCGGCAGTCTTTTTTATGGATGACATTCTGTGGTGAAAATCCTCTCCCAGGATGTAAACATCTTCGGCGCCCACATTGTCGGCCAGCCTGATCAGATTCCCGATATTCTCCGGATTAATTATTTGCCAGGCAGCAATGACTGGCTTATCGGTCAGCCCGGGATATTCCTGATCATTGAAAAAAACTACTGAATTTGTTTCCATCACTCGTAGATTATCTTTTCCTTTGAAGCGCAAATGACAGGTTTTTTAAACTGAAAACAATGAAAAACATTAAAATAATTGCGGGAATATTAGTTTTTGCAGCACTTTTTTCGTGCGGGAAATCATACAAACAAAGAGCTGCGGAAAAATTAAGTCTGGCTGCCGTTCTTTGTGAAAAGGGCGATTCACTGGCTGCCCTGCAACAATTGGACTCTATTTCAGTTTTATTTCCTGAAGCTTTTGAAACGGTAGCAAAAGCGAAGGAATTGAACCGAAAAATTTATTCGGAAATTTTATTTCGCAAGCAGGATCTGTTCGATCAACTCACGATCCAACTGACCGAGCTGGATAAACTGTTTAACAAGGAAAAGACTGAATATGACCGGTATACTCAATATATCCACAAACGACAGAGCTTTGAGCGCCGCTGGGATAAATCGTTTATTCAACTTCATCTTGACGAAACGGGAGAATTGTATATTTCGAGTAATTATTATGGTGCCGAATGGTTGAATCATGTCGGTTTGCGGGTTTACGACGGAGTTTTTCAGGCTAAAACCGACTCTGTTGCACTCGATGATCCCAACAATCATCACAGCGAATTTATGAATACTCACTGGGAAAAAGTTAGATACAGAGATGGCAAGGACAATGGTGTTATCCAGTTTATTGCTGATAACGCTGACCGTAACCTGAAAGCCGTTTTTCTGGGCAAACGGATGTATTATATCGTGCTTGAAGATGTCGACAAACAAGCCGTAAAAGATGCGCTGGTTTTATCGAATGCCCTGAAACTTAAAATTAAGCTTCAGAAAGAGATTAAAGAACTTCAGTCGAAAGTGAATTAGAAACCTTCAAGGTTTCCAATTCAAATCAATTTCAAAATTTCTTCAGCAGGACGGGCGAGAACAGCGTGTGAACCTTTGATCACCAACGGACGCTGAATCAATTTCGGATTTTCAGCAAGGATGCCGATCCATTCGGTTTCAGTATACTCTTTCCCCAGAAACTGCTCTTTGTAAAGCACTTCAGTAGTCCGGATGATATCGGTCGCCTTAAGTCCTGATTTAGAAAGGAATTCCGTAATTTCCTTTATGGTAATTCCGGTCTTCATGTAGTCGATTACCTCAACTTCGAACCCTTTTTCCTCGAGAAATTTGAGCCCTTCACGACTTTTAGAGCATCGTGGATTGTGATAAAATTTCATATTATTCTGATGTCTTTTTTTGATGTAATTGTGATAATCGACCTGAGCGCGGTAATGCGATTCGTTATGTTGATTATTATACCGGTTGCTCAGTTCACTATCCAGAATCCTTGCTTTCGTATTGTCGCTAAGCTGAATACGTAGTAATTCTTTGAGCTCAGATCTGATTTCAGGAGAATAAATCGGACAAGCAACTTCGATTCTGCGGTCAAGGTTTCTGGACATCCAGTCGGCTGACGAAATGTAAATGTCTTCCTGACCACCGTTAGCAAAAAGGAAAACACGGGTATGTTCCAGAAATTTATCGACAATGCTGATGGCTTCGATGTTTTGGTTTAAAATCGGATAGTCGGTTTTTAAACCGAATATTCCACGTATAATGAGTTGAATTTTCACACCGGCCTGACTTGCCTCGTAGAGCTTGTCAATCATTTCCTTGTCAATCAGGCTATTCATTTTCAATATCATATATGCCTTTTTCCCTTTTTTTGCATTGGTAATTTCCTGATCAATTTTCTTAATGAAAAAATTGCGCATGGAAAATGGGCTGACAATAATCCGGTTGAAATTAAAATGATTGTAAGTGTGTTTAAAGAAATCAAACATATTCGCCACATCGTTGGCGATTTGCGGGTCAGCTGTCAGCAAACCTTTATCTGCATAAACGCGGGCCGTGCCTTCGTGAAAATTTCCGGTACCAATGTATGCATAATTGCGAAGACCGTTTTTCTCCTTGCGCTGAATCCATGCAAGTTTGCAGTGTACTTTAAGTCCGGGGATGCCATTAATGACATGTGCGCCTTCTTCCTGCAACTTGTTTGACCAGAATATGTTGGCTTCTTCGTCGAACCGGGCCTGAAGCTCGATAACCACCGTAACTTTTTTACCGTTCCGGATGGCATTCAGCAAGGCATTTACCACCTTGGAAGTTTCTGAAACACGATATATGGTAATCCCGATTTCGCGGACCTTCGGATCGATGGCTGCCTCTCTCAAGAAATCGATGAAATGCGAAAAACTTTGGTAGGGATAATGAAGCAAGACATCTTTTTGTCTTAGCTTTTTCAGGATGCTCTGGTGTGGAGTCAAATCCTTGTGAGGAATGGGAGGCAGACTTTGATAATAATGGTTGGGCTTACCGATTTCAGGGAAATTCATAAAATCCTTGTGGTTGTGATACCTGCCACCTGCCACTGTTTTTTCAGCTCCGTCGAGTTTCATTTTTTTCATAATGAATTCGAGCAGATCGTCGGGCATTTCATGGTCGTAAATCAGCCGTACGGGGATTCCAACCTTACGTTTCTTCAGGCTGAGTTCAATTTTTTCGATGAAGCTTTTCGAAATATCATCATCAATATCCATTTCGGCATCGCGTGTCACTTTAATGGTGTACGCTTCAAAATGATCGAAGTTGAAAATAGGGAAGACGTCGTTCAGGCAGAAGCGAATGACATCGTCGACCAGGATGATGTATTTTTTATTTCCCTGTTCAGGCAGAACCAAAAAGCGGGAAACCGAACGGCTGGGAACCCGAATCAGAGCATAGGCAAACTTATCGGGCGAATTTGTTTTTGACAACTTAACCGCCAGATAAACCGATTTGTCCCGCAAATACGGGAATTTCATGGATTTGCTGAGCATGATCGGGACTATATTCGGAAGCACTTTCATGTTGAAATATTTCCTGACATAGATTCCCTGTTCATGTGAAAGTGCCTTTTCATCAAGCACGAAAATGTTTTCACTGGCCATTTCTTTCCATATATTCCGGTAAATCTCCTGAGCCTTTCGCTGATGCTCAACGACTGTTTCCTGAATTTTTTCGTATAATTCGGCTGCATTGTAATCGCCAAGAATATTCTCGTCGTCTTTGCCTATTTCAAGCATACGCCGGACAGTAGCCACCCGTACGCGGAAAAACTCATCGAGGTTATTGGAGAAAATTCCAAGGAACCGGATTCGTTCAAGTAACGGGACTGTCTGGTCCTCAGCTTCCTGAAGTACCCTTGCGTTGAATGATAGCCAGCTTATTTCGCGATTGTTGTAAATGCTCATTTTTTCCATTTCCGGGGTTTAAATTTATCCTGAAAAACCAAATAAACAGATTTTTAAATTTTTAGTTTATCCAGACCTTTTTGAATCGCTTCCTGAAATACCGGAAGCCCTTTAATTTCATCCAAACGTAAAATCCGTTCTTTAGGAGCCTCATTTTCATCCTGAAGGAACAACTCGAACCAGCCTACGTTTAGCCATTGGTTCAGTTTGTAACCTACTTTCGAAAATTCACCACATTTTTTGTACCCCAAATACTCGTGAAAGGCGACACTTGTTTCGTTGGGCATGGTAATGATCGCCAGTAAATCTGCAATTCCCTGGTAACGGATCATTTCATTTAAACTGGTGTATAACGCGTGTGCTACCTTTTTTCGGTAAGAATCAGGATGAACATAAACAGAGACTTCTTTCGTCCATCGGTACGAAGCACGGCCACGGTATCCCGAAGCATAGGCATAACCGGCAATTCGTCCATCGATTTCGCAAACCAGAAAGGGCAATTCACTCATGATTCCCTGAATTCGTTCCCAAAATGATTCTTCATCAGGAACAGTTTCTTCAAAAGTGACGGCTGTTTCGAGAATAAATGGTGCATAAATTTCCAGAATTCCCGGCACATCACGTTTTTCTGCAAGTCGTATTGTTGAGGCCATCATAATTTCAATTTCAAGTTTGTCATTTGTGGTCATTCAATTGTCATTGGCATTCATTTAATTGTCATAATCAATTGGCAACTAAATGACGTGAAACAAATGACAATCCATGACTTTATTTTATCCGGACAATTCAGTCTCTCAGTCCTTCAGTTAGTTTTCATCGCTGAATTCCATCAGGAAGGCTTTGACAAACCCGTCAATTCCGCCATCGAGAACTGCCTGAACATTGCCCGATTCGAACCCGGTCCGCACATCTTTCACAAGCTTGTACGGTTGCATGGTATATGAGCGGATTTGAGATCCCCATTCAATCTTTTTCTTGGTTGAATTGATCAGCTGTTCAGCTTCGTTCCGTTTTCGCAATTCAAGCTCGTACAATTGTGATTTCAGCAAGCGCAGCGCGTTATCTTTATTTCCAAACTGTGAGCGGCTTTCGGTATTCTCAATGACAATACCAGTTGGGGCGTGACGGAGCCGAACACCGGTTTCAACTTTATTTACATTCTGGCCGCCTGCACCTCCCGACCTGAAAGTATCCCAGGTTATATCGGCCGGATTAATTTCAACTTCGATGGTATCGTCAATTGAAGGTGAAACAAACACGGAAGCAAAAGTGGTCATTCGCTTGCTTTGGGCATTGAACGGTGAGAGTCGCACCAATCGGTGTACACCATTTTCACTTTTCAGGTAGCCATAAGCATATTCGCCTTCGAACTCGATGGTGCAACTTTTAACTCCAACTTCATCACCACCGTGATAGTCGATTGTTTTTACCGTATATCCCTGTTTTTCGCCGTAACGCATGTACATGCGCATCAGCATTTCAGCCCAGTCGTTACTTTCTGTTCCCCCGGCACCAGCATTGATGCGAAGAATTGCGCCCAGTTTATCCTCCTCTTTCCGGAGCATATTTTTGACTTCAAGCGCTTCAATTAATGAAAGTGTTTCGTTGAAGTGCTGCTCAATGTCTTCTTCGGTGGTTTCTCCCATTTCAAAGAAATCATACAAAACGAGCAGATCTTCCATGTTTTGAGCCACTTCATTAAATGCATCAGTCCATACTTTAACAGACTGGATGACCTTCATTTGAGCTTCAGCTTCTTTGGGATTGTTCCAGAAATCGGGATCCTGGGCTTTAAGTTCCTCTTCCTGTAGTTGGATCAATTTCTGATCGTAGTCAAAGATGCCTCCTTAAGGCATCCTGGCGATCGATGAGACCTTTTATCTGTTCTTTGAGAATCATTTTTTAGTTTTATGAATTACTAAAAACAAAAGTAGAAAATGAAACGTGATAATTCAATAAAACTGCGGATTTGTGAGATTGTATAAATATAACCCCATTGTTTCGGCAACGAAGCGTTTTGTTGCAGGTACTTGTCAGAGTTGAAATGTTGTAGAGGTTATTCCGTATCCCTGCCTTACAGTTCTATAGCACCAGCATGTCCGGTTTTTCAATTGGTCTGTCAATCATTTATTCTCCCCAGATCACCGTTTTCTCAGCTACCGATGAAGCCTGAATATTATAGGAATTAATTGCGGATTCATATAAATAAGCATAAATCCTGACAGTATATGTTTTCCCACTTTCAGGAGTAACCCCGGTTACCCATCCAGCAGTTGAAGAGGTGATTGGATAGGTTACAACTGTATTTGCAATTATAGCACTTGAGAAGACCACCTTTGTACCATCCATAATATTGATCCCAAAATTGTCGGCTCCTGAAAGCGAAGCCCAGGTAATTTCAAGCTTACTACCGGTCGTATTATATGCACAGTTTTCGATGGTTGCCGGAGCCAGTAAGTCGGAGGTAAGAACATCCTGAAACTCATCAGTAGCACCATTTTCGAAAACTGCTGAAAAATTATATGTTGAAGCTACCGGTGGAGTCGTACTGAGATTTTCGTCAGGAGTTACATAGTAAAAATTTGTTTTGCGTTCCTGGTTCGATTTCAAGGTATAGGTTACATCTTCTGCACTGCTAACTGCCTGTACGCTTTTGAATGAGCTAAACGTGTATGCATAGATAGAGATGCCGTAAACTGTTTCTGATCCTATTTTTTTAGAAAAGATTAGCGCATCTCCCGCACCAGTAGCCTCATCTTTGTACTTATTGCAGGATGTCATTAAGGCAACTCCCATTACAACTGCAAAAAAAATTAGTGGTTTCATCTTATCGTTTATTTGAAAATTTCAGACTGATTTATACTAACAACTATTTTTGAAATCAAACAAGTTGTTTGATGCAAAGATATTTATTTACCTGTTAATCAAACTTAGGGATGATACGTTTTATTGCGACAGTTACCCGGATGGAGTCTTGCTCAGTTGCCGAATGACGGGATTAACAGAACAAGCAGGCCAATAAAAAGTGTGATAATATTGTTTCTGATTTTCAACATGTAGATTAGTTAGGTGAAATGAGCAAAAGTCAAACTTGAAAGATTGACTTTTGGAATCTTTCAAGTTTATTACGCTGATAATGTGGCCAGAATAGCGGATATAGAGAACCGTGCGCCGCAGATTACTTCGTCACTTGCTCCGTAATACATGAAGATATCGTCTCCTTTCACATAGTGACCGTTGGTAAATACCACATTTCCGAAAAAACCGGTTTGTTCGTAGGTTTCAATAGGCTCCATGATAGGTTCAATGCTACGGGCAAGAACTTTCGAAGGATCATTAATATCGAGCAACAAGGCGCCAAGGCAATAGCGATGGTTGCTGTTCGCACCATGATAAATTTCGAGCCAGCCTTTTTCGGTCCGGATTGGTGCACCACCTGCTCCGACACGTTTCGAATCCCACATATCGGGACGAACTGTGGCAATGCACTTGTGCTGTCCCCAGTGGATCAGGTCGGGCGATTCGGCCAGCCAGATATAGTTTCCGCCCAGTTCAGGACTGCTGGGGCGATGGAGTGCATAATATTTCCCGTTTATTTTTTCTTCGAAAAGGGCGCAATCCTTATTGTGAGGTGGAAAAATCATGCCTTTGCGGTCGAAATTTTTCCAGTCTTTGGTCCGGATTAATCCAACGCCAACGCCGAATTCCGATACTTCAGTAAAAGAAAGGCTGAAACCATCTTCCATGCTTGCCACGCGGCAGTCTTCAATGCCAAATGTTTCCAGTTCTCCTTTCCCAAAAATAGGCGGATAACCAGCCGGTTCCTGAAAATGGATTCCGTCATCGCTGCAAACGAGTCGCAGATAGGAAAGTGTCGTTAAATAATCTTTCTTCTTATAGTTGATAACGCGGGGATCAGAAGCATCCAGGTCAGGATCATTTTTATCGAAACTCAGAATTTCGATTTCACCATTACTATTGTATACCGGAAAGCTGATTTTGCCTTCAATCTGTTTGGGTCTTTCGGCAACACGGAGCAGCAACCATACTTTTCCTTCGAATTGAAAAACTCCGGGATTGAGCAGGCAAAGAATTTCCATCCCTTCAATGCCTGGTTTCAGATCGGCCGGGCGAAGCAGCGGGTTTTGCGGGAATCGGTTTGCGATATCCATAAATAGTTTGATTTAGTTTCTAACAAAGCTACATTCGAATGCAAAAATTCTTCGGATATGATTTTCGCGGTCATTAAAAATGTCTATTCCCCCGCCTTTGGTGCCCATCAGAACATCACCTTTGCGGGTTACCCGAATGCTTCTTATAATTGGATATGCCAGTTGATTTGAGAATAGACTCTTACTCGTAGATTCGGTTAACTTCATGGTATATAACCCATTTGCGGCAGTTCCTATTCCTAAAATATCGGGCTCCGATTCCTGAGTAAAATAGGAGGTGAACTGGTCGTATATATTATCGTACAGCCCAATTCCCTTGTTGGTGAGCATCCAAATGGCACCTGTTGAGGTGGGGTACAATTCACGGATAACATGATTGTGTATTGAACTGGAATTATTTCCGGGCAGGTAAGTAGCAATACTGTTCCCATCATAACGGTTAAGCCCGTTCCATGTTCCAAACCAGATATATCCTTCCGAATCTTTTACAATGGTGTTCACTGCTCCGTTTGATAATCCTTCGCGACGTGAAATGGAATGAACATTTGTTCTGAATTCTGCAGCTAGTGGAAGTGAAACCGAGAAGTATAATAACAGTATAAGGAGTTTCTTAAGCATCTGAAAAATCAATCAAGGAGGGAGTAAATTTAAAATAAAAAGAGGAATAATGCGAATCAGAGATTGTCGCTATTTTATTTCAGAATCGATTTTGAATTCAGGATTAATGTTTTAACTTTGCGCCACGAATTTTTAATAACTGTTTATCATTTAAAATCAAGCAAAATGCCAGCAAAAATCAGATTGCAGCGACATGGTCGCAAACGGTATGCTTACTATCACATAGTGATAGCTGATAGCAGGGCGCCACGGGATGGTAAGAATATAGAAAGGATTGGATCTTATAATCCAAACACAAATCCTGCTACTATCGATCTCGATTTTGACAAAGCTATTGATTGGCTTGCAAAAGGTGCTCAACCAACCGACACTGTAAGAGCTATTTTATCTTACAAAGGAGTAATGTACAAAAAACATCTTTTAGGTGGTGTAGCCAAAGGGGCTTTTACTGCTGAAGTAGCTGAAACCCGTTTCGAAGCCTGGTTGGCCGAAAAAGCGAACAAGGTTCAGGCAAAAAAGGATGGTTTAATTACCAGCTCGGAATCTTCACGTACGGCTCAGCTCGAAATGGAGACTAAAAAGAATACAGAAAGGGCTAATGCCATTGCCAAACGCAATTCGGATCTCGCTGATGCTGTTGCTGCCGCTGCCAAAGCTGCTGCTGCTCCTGAAGTTGAAGAAGTTGTTGCTGAAGTAACGGAAGAATCTGCTCCTGAAGTATCAGAAGAGTCTGCTCCTCAAGTAACTGAAGGATAAGTATTAGACTAAATGCTGTTTTAAATTTTGGTTTAAAACGGACAACGTATAAAAGCGATAGAGAAATCTGTCGCTTTTTTCTATTTTTACAACTATGGAAACAATACCAAAAGACAATTGTGTAAAAGTTGGCTATGTTCAGAAGCCACACGGAATACATGGAGAACTCGTCATCCGGTTTGAGGAAGCCTATTACGAGACGCTCGAAGAATATCCACCGATTTTTCTGGAAATCGATAATTTACTGGTTCCCTTTTTCATTTCAGGGGAAAGTTTACGTTTTAAATCCGGAGAAGCCGTAATTGCTCAGCTCGAATGGGTCGACTCGGATAAAAAAGCCAAAGAACTTTGCGGTTTGTCAGTTTTTGTTGATCATGATGATGTGGTGGAGTTCGAAGATGAGATGAGGCCAAATGCTCTGGTTGGTTTTAAATTGTACGATGAGGAACTCGGATTGATCGGTGAAATCACCGAGGTGAACGATTTTTCCGGAAACATGCTTCTTGAGGTTGTCTATAAGGGAAAAGATGCACTCGTTCCACTCAATGATGATTTGATCGTCCGCATTGATGAAGAAAATAGGGAAATTGAACTTCGTATTCCGGAGGGATTGTTTGATCTCGACGACGAGTAAAAACAAATGAGTCGCACAGATTATTTTTTTTTCTCGGGAATCCTGTATCTCTGTGTTTGAAATCTTAAGCGAAGAAAACTTCGTCTCCCAAAATAATTTTCTGTTTTTGCAACTTCCCGAATAATTTGCCGTCTATAAAAACGTTTAAAAGGAGAAAACAATTAATTATTAAATTTCATATACATGAAAACGAAATTAGCCACAGTATTTATCTTGTTCGCATTTATCCTGTCAGGAATTGAGGCTCAGGCCGATGAACAATCCAGAAAGGTAGATCCGTTTACCGAAATTTCATTAAGGGTTGGTGCGAAGTTATACCTCACACAGGGCGAGAAACAAAATCTTGAGATTGTAGCCAAACCTTCCGCCATGGAAGAAATAATAACCGAAGTGAAAAATGGAAAACTAATTATCCGGTTTCCCAACAAAGATTTTTTTTGGAAAACATTTCAGCCAGGTGACATAACCATTTATATTACCACTCCTGAAATTAACGGCTTAGGTGTTGTGGGTTCAGGCGATATCATTGCCGAAGATGAGATTAAAACAAAAATCGTGGATCTGGCAGTGAGTGGGAGCGGAAGTATCAACCTTTCAGAACTTTCCGCTGAACGGGTAAAATCTGTCCTTTCCGGTTCCGGAAATATTATTTTGGCCGGAAAAACAGTTGCACAGGATTTGAGTGTGAACCTTTCGGGCAGTGGAAATTTTAAAGGATTGAATTACAGTGCCGACGATGTAACAATTAAGGTTTCAGGCTCCGGAAATGTAGACGTTGAGGCCAATAATAATCTGTATGTCAGGTTGGCCGGCTCCGGAAATGTAACCTACAAAGGCAAACCTTCGATTGACCAATCGATCGCCGGTTCCGGCTCGGTCAGAAGTGCAAAATAGTTTATTCACGGTTTTCCTGTGTTTATATATTTTCCCATAAAGGGAACCAAAGAGAGACTGTCTATTCCGGATAGTCTCTCTTTTTGTTTAAAGAATCAGAGCCGAACAACAGATTTTTCATGACACGAAGAAATACTTCAGGATGGTGGGTTTCAGAAACTGCGACATTACCGTGGGTTGGTTTCCAAATTAGCTGCCGCTTCGATCATGGGAACGCAGGCCAAAAGCTGGAAATTTGTCGATGCTTTGTGGAATGCCAAACTGCACCATACGAAACGGTTATTTTGATCCGTATTTCGATGGCTTACTTTATCTTTTCAGTTTGATGCATTTAAGCGGAGAGTACCGGATTATTACTCCGGGGATGAATTAACTGAATGGTGTGTGGAGATTTTCAGATATAAAATCACTAAAATTATTATGACAATTTATTATCTTTGTGACAAAGCGAGTGATTTTCCGAAATGTCTTTACTTATCATTATCTTTAGTAGCGAATAAACTTAGACCCTGACCAAATGAAAATATTTGTCTTGCAGGAAACATTGATTATAACAGAAAAAAAAATCAATGATATCAAAAGAATAAAATCACAAATTGAATCACAACTTATTACTTACAACGCAAGAACCTTTATATCTGAAAATGCAATAACTTTCTCAACATTTAAATCTTCTGCACAATCGGGGGCCTTAATGGACAGGACTGAATTGTTAAAAATCATGAAAGAAGGCAGTATTTCTTTAACCCAAGAAAGCCAAACACTAAAAATTAGTTGGTCTGTTAAGCTTGATAGTCTGTATTTCATCGTTATCCTTATTTCTATTGTTGCAGGAATAAGTACGAGTCTGTATTTAAATACAGCATTAGTTATCTCTGTAAGTTTTGGCATTATACTCTTTCTTATACTTCTATTTACGGGAATACAGTATATCAAATACCAAATGAACGAAATAATTTCCATTTCTATTTATCGCCAAAATCGCTAACCATTAACAATTCTTCAAATTACAGATATTAAGGCTTTGACAATCTGTTTGGAGATTTATTTCAGCACAAATCCAACTTCCATCGTATTAACAGAACTTGTTCCAACAAACACCTTAAAATCGCCGGGTTCGCTCACCAGTTTAAGCTCGCTGTTGTAAAAGCGCAAGTCTTTTTCGGTCAGGGTGAATTCCACAGACCGGGATTCTCCTTTTTTTAGGAATATTTTCTGAAAGCCTTTCAGTTCTTTCACCGGACGGGTTACGCTGCCAACCATATCACGCAGATACAGCTGAACAACCTCTGCTCCATTCTGATTTCCGGAGTTGGTTACATCTACTGTAACAGTTAGTTTGCTGTCTTTGGTCAAAGTTGAGTCACTTAGATTCAGGTTTTTGTAATCGAAGGTCGTGTAGCTCAGACCAAATCCGAACGGGAACAACGGATCGTTGGAAACATTGAGGTAATTGGAGCGGAATTTCTGGAACCAGGCCCCGTCAGCCAATGGTCGTCCGGTATTTTTATGGTTGTAATAAAGTGGTATCTGACCTACATTTTGTGGAAAAGTTGAACTTAGTTTTCCTGAAGGATTGACTTTACCCAGCAACACATCGGCAATGGCGTTTCCGGCTTCGGTACCGGCAAACCACACATTCAGTATGGCCGGAACATTTTCTTTTTCCCAGCTGATTGTCAGCGGACGACCGGTAAATAAAACCATCACTACGGGCTTCCCGGTCGCCAGCAGCGCTTCCAGTAATTCTTTCTGGTTCTCCGGAAGATTGATGTCGGAACGGCTTGAGCATTCGCCACTCATTTCGGCCGCTTCGCCCACTGCAGCTACAATTACATCCGATTTACGGGCTACAGCAACTGCTTCGGCAATCATTTCTTTTTGAGAGCGTTTATCCCATTGGGTTGGTTTCCCGAAAATGCTGATGCGGGCATCGAGTTGAGGGTCGCTCACTATGTTGGTTCCTTTGGCATAAAGTAGGTTTGCTTCGCTTCCAATGGCATTTTTTAAACCATCGAGCATGGACACCGATTTCGAAAAATCAGCCGCCACACTCCATGTTCCAGTCATATTTTCTTTGTTATCGGCCAGCGGGCCAATCAGGGCAATTGTTCCTTTTCCCTGAAGCGGAAGTATTTGGTTATCGTTTTTCAGCAAGACGAAGGTTTGAGCTGCAATTTCGCGGGACGTCTGCCTGTTTTCAGGTGTGAATAGTTCTGTTTCTGACCGGTTTTCATCACAATAGCGGTACGGATCGTCAAAAAGACCCAGTTTGTATTTGGCTTCCAGAATGCGGCGACAAGCCTGATCGATTTCCTGCTGACTGACTTTTCCTTCGTCAAGCGATTCTTTCAGGGTATTCAAAAATCCATCGGCCACCATGTCCATGTCGGTACCGGCATGGAGTGCAAGCGCCGAAACTTCTTTCAGGTTGCCCAAGCCGTGATCGACCATTTCCAGAATAGCTGTATAATCGGTCACTACAAGCCCTTTGAAACCCCATTCGTTGCGAAGAAGATCAGTTAGCAGCCATTTGTTGGCAGTAGCCGGAATGCCGTCAATTTCGTTAAACGAGGTCATCACGCTACCGGCACCGGCATCGATCGCTGCTTTGTATGGAGGTAAATATTCGTTGTACATCCTTATTCTACTCATATCCACTGTGTTATAGTCGCGGCCTGCTTCAATGGCACCGTACAAAGCAAAATGTTTGACACAGGACAGGATGGTGTTGTTTTTTGTGAGGTCGTCGCCCTGGTAACCCTTCACCATTGCCTTTGCAATTTGCGAACCCAGGTATGGATCTTCTCCCGATCCTTCGGAAACACGTCCCCAGCGTGGATCGCGCGAAATATCAACCATTGGTGAAAAAGTCCAGCAAATACCGTCGGCACTGGCTTCCTGTGCTGCAATACGGGCACTTTTCTCAATTAAATCCATGTCCCAACTGCACGACATACCCAGCGGGATTGGGAACATCGTCTGGTAACCGTGAATGACATCCATCCCAAAAATCAAGGGGATTTTCAGGCGGCTTTGTTCTACCGCAATTTTCTGTACATCACGAATTTTTTCAACCGACTTGATATTGAAGAGTCCGCCGACTTTACCTTCTTTTATTTTTTCAGCAATATCCGAACTATTGGCTTCTCCGGTGGTAATGTCTCCCGATGAAGGTAAATTTAATTGTCCCAGCTTTTCTTCCAGAGTCATTTTTTCCATCAGGTCATCGATGAATTCGTTCATCTTCTGATCCTCGTTTGCAGATTTTTTCTGTTCGCAGGAATTCAGAAATGGGGCGAGTGCCATTACTAAAATCAGAAGTCGTAAAGAAATTTTCATAGGTAATGAGTTAAAATGCGTGTTGTTAATTTTTTTATGTTTGAATTGGATTGTTTTTTGCCTGCTTCTTCAACTTCGCCTCTAATTCTTCTTAAAGGTAAATCCAAGTCCGGTCAATCCACTCTGAACATTTTCATTCTGCATAAATAGATTCCAGAACAATTGAGTCCGGTAATTTTCAATCATCACCACAATCGGTCCCTGATCAATCGCCAGATACGCTTCGGCCACCCAGTAGTTGTGTTGCGGACTAAATGCATCATAAAAACCTGCAGGACCCAGTAATTTATCTTTTAAATAGTAGAAATAACGTAAAGCTGCAAGCGATTTTTCCGGAGTATAGGGCATCGAACTTAGAGCGGCTGTTGGGGCAATCACCCCCAAATCATTTCCGGGACGGTGTGCTGCATAAGTCAACCCGCCATCATCATCACGGGAATAACTGGCTGTCAGTCCCCAGCAACTCACCCCATAATCCCTGTATCCGAGTGGGTTTTCGACACAATAAGAATAATTAATTTCTGCATGATTGGTCACCACATCGCCGTAGTTGACATATTCGTCGACTAATCCATTCGGATTAAGTCCGAGAAAAGAGTAATGGGACCAAAACAAAGGGCCTCCATACTCTTCCGCCTCAACGTGTTTAACGATCAGGTGGTAATCGTATTTGGTGTTTGAAGAAACAATGGAACCTGAACTGGCCCATCCATTCGTATAAACTTCTTTTGAAATGGGATAAGTCGGAGATGCCGCAGCCAGCACATAGGTAATCAGACATTCATTGTAACCTTTAATTTTCAACCCGATATCCCAATTGTAGTCGGGCGACCAATGCCAATACAAAACATTTTCTCCCTGCGTATACCAGTTCCATTCGATTCCTCTCCAGAGCGAGTCAGCTTTATTTGCAAGTTCTTTCTGTTCCGAAGAACCATTTTTATAATATTCAGAAACAACGATTAAAGCCTGAGCCAGATAAGACGTTTCGACCAAATCTCCGCCATTATCCATCTCGCTAAAAGGGATCACTTCCCCCGTTCTGCCGTTCAGCCAGTGCGGCCAGGCTCCATGAAAACGATCGGCTGTTTCAAAAAAACTGAGTATTTGAACTATCCGGCTGAACCCTTCGTCTGCGGTAATAAATCCACGCTCCACAGCGGCAATAATAACCATCAGCCCGAATCCGGAACCTCCGGTCGTTACGGTATTTTCATCCAGCGTTGCGTCGGAAGGCAGATAGCGCTCGCGTGCAGCACCCGAATTATCTTCAGCGAAATCCCAGAAATAGTTGAACGTTTCCTTCTGTGTTAAATCCAGAAGTTCATCATCGGTTAAATCAACCACAATATCCGTTTCATCTCCGCTACTGTCATTCCCGTTCAGGCTCTCTGAATCTTCGGAACAAGACAGCAGAAGAAACAAGGCTAATATGGATAACTGCCAATACTTCATTCCTGAATTTTAGTGCTTACAAGCCCGAGCATTTTTAGTCCACTCTGTACGTCTTTATTTTTCATGAATAAATTCCATAATAATCCCGAACGGTAGTTTTCGATCATGACCGGAATTGGCCCCTGATCAATGGCGAGGTAGCGAGGTGTATACCATTTGTGGGTCACACTGTATGCATCGTATGGACCATATTCCCCGATTAATGAATCCGCTTTCAGGTAAAGATATTTAAGCTCCTGCATGGACTCTTTAGGAGTATAAGGAAATGAGGATAAAGCCGCTGTTGGAGAGATTACCCCCAAATCTTCAACTCCGGGATGATGTCCGGCATAACCATCCACCGAGTAACTGGAGCTTAGTCCCCACTGTTCTTCACCATAACTTTCATATCCCTTTGGATTATCCAACGCATATTTGTAATGGATCAAGGCCTGATTTTGGGTTAATTTCCAGTAGTCAGCATATTTGTCCGAAAGGCCGTGGGGATTTAAACCTAAAAAGGAATAATGTGCCCAGAACAATGGTCCTACCGGATCGTCGCTGTGTTCGTAATGATCAAGAATTGTCCGGAGACCATAATATACCGTATCTTTTTTGATGGCTCCGTTCCGGGCCCACCCTTTATCATACACACTGGGTTCGATCGGATGTGTCGGAGACGATGCAGCCAGAACATACATGATCAGGCACTCATTGTAACCGCCCACCGGAAAATTCATATCCCAGCCATAATCTGGCGACCAATGCCAGTACAAAACATCTTCCCCTCCTTTGGTATACCAATCCCATTCAACTTCTTTCCACAATTGATTGATTTCGGTCACTAAGGTCTGTTCAGCTTCATTTCCGTCTTTGAAATATTCAGCGACAGTAAGCAAGCCCTGAACCATAAAAGCCGTTTCCACCAAATCGCCTCCGTCATCTTTCGTTCCAAATGGCTTTACTTTACCGGTTTCGCCATCGAGCCAATGAGGCCAGGCACCATGAAACCGATCGGCTTTACTTAAAAAATCAACAATTTTCTGATAACGCGAGAAGGCTTCTTCACGAGTAATAAAACCACGTTTCACTCCAACTAAAATTGCCATAATCCCAAATCCGGAACCACCCAATGTAACTACATTCTGATCGTTCTGGGGATATATATTATCCATGTGGATGCGTTCACGAGCCAATCCGGAATGAGGTTCTGCGCCATCCCAAAAATATTCAAAAGTTTGTTTCTGCACCGTATCCAAAAGGGCTTCTTCTTCGGTAGAAAAAGCTACACGTGCTGAATCTTTTGTTTCTGTTTTCGAAGATGTTTTGTTTCCATTGCACCCGAAAAAAAAGGGTGCAATGGTCAACAAAACAAAAATAATAGACCTCTTCTCTCTCATCTTTATTTTTTCTAATTACCAGCCTGGGTTTTGTCCCATATCAGGCGTTTCAACTAATTGTTCTTCAGGGATTGGAAACAATTCATTTTTTCCGGCAACAAATGATTTTCCTAAAGTCTGCATGACGACGGCTGCTTGTCCGGTGCGAACCAAATCGAACCAACGGTCATGCTCAAAAGCCAATTCAAGGCGACGTTCGTGCCAGATGGCTTTCCTCAATCCATCCTGATCGGAAGTTGTCACATTCCCCAGAAGAACTCTTGTCCGTATCGTATTTAATGCAGACAAAGCTTCGCTTGTTTTACCTAATTCATTAGCTGATTCAGCCAGGATAAGGTAAACTTCACCGAGGCGTAAATACCTGATATTTTTGTCGGTATCATCAGCACCTGCGTTGGCACTTGAATAAGCCTTTTCGTTGTACATGGGGTTTTCAACGGCTGCATCAACATAACGTCCGTCCCACAATGTTTCGCCGGGGAAAATGATTGTGGCATCCCTGCGGATTGCATCACCTTCGGCATTAAAATCGCTGAGCAAATCTGCTGAAGGAACATTAAATCCCCAGCCCCAGCCACTGGTTCCGCGAGCTCCCTGTGTTTGAGAATATTGTTGGACACCATGAGCCGTTGATTCGCCTCTGGCCTGAAATTCGAATAATGATTCTACTCCATTCTCGGATGATGCCCTCCACAGTACCGAATAATCTGATTCCAGGCTGTATCCACCGGAGTTAATCACTGTATTTGCATAATCATAGGCTTTTTGCCAGTCTTTCTGATACAGATATACTTTTGAAAGTAATGCCTGTGCGGCACCTTTTGTTGCCCGACCCATATCTGCTGCTGCATAAGCACTTTTTAACGGCAAGACTTCAATGGCATCCAGTAAATCCTGTTCGATATAGGCATAAACCTCAGAAACAGGAGCTCTTTTTGCCAAATCCTGAGACTGAATGGGAATTGCACCCCAACCTCTTACCAGAAAGAAATAATTCAAGGCGCGTAAAAATTTAGCCTCCCCAATCAGTCTGTTTTTGTACGCTTCATCGGTAAGTCCATAGTTCTCGGTATACTCGATAGCCTGGGTCGCGCGTCCAATTGATTTATACCAGTGTCCCCACATAGCTTTAAAAGACCCTGCAGTGCTGGTATATGTCAAATTATCCAAAAGATCCTTGTCACCTCCTGTATCAGACGGAGAGCTTCCTTTATCGGCATTATCAGAAATAATTTCAGTAATTCCTAAAAAGGAAAATGCATAGTTCCAATCAGTGAACATCCCATAGACACCATTCACATACATTTCCGGTTCGTAAATCTCCTCACTGTCTTTGGCTTCGACCTTTTCCTGAGAATCTACATTCAGGAATTCGCTGTCATTACATCCCGTGATCATCAATAACATCAGGAATGTGATACTTATATAATATTTTTTCATAATCTATTCGTTTGAACGGTTTTTAAAATTGAATATTCACACCAATAATGAAATTCCGGGTAGATGGATACGCTGACAACTCGATGCCGGTTGTACTGTTGGGGTTGCCGTCAGAGCTTATTTCCGGAGAAAAGCCGGAATATTTAGTAAATATGAAAGGATTCTGTGCTGTACAATAGAACCGTAATCGAGACTGATCTAACACCAGATTATTTATGGTATAACCAAGCGTAATGTTGTTTATTCTAAAAAACGATCCATCTTCCAAATAATAATTGGATGCGTATGAGTCTCTGGCTGCACCCGGATTTTTATTGGTTGAACCTTCCCCTGTCCATCTGTTTTTATAGGTGTCGTAAGCAATATTTTCTCCTCCGTTGATCCGGGTTCCCTTTAATCCATTGTAGACCTTATTTCCTGCAACACCAAATCCGTCTACATTAAAATCAAATCTTTTATAATTGATACCCAGGTGAATTCCAAAATTGGAAGTTGGTATATAGGATCCAAAATATTTTTTATCCTTGTCATCAATGACTTCGTCCCCGTTTTGATCTTTATACCGCAAATAACCTGGGAGTGGGCTTCCAACATGAGGATTACTATCAATTTCATTCTGATTTTGCCAAACACCTTCAACTTCATACATCCACCAGGCATAAAGCGGTTGACCATCTTTTAATTGTTTTGTAATCTGACCGTTGCTTAAACTTCCGCCGGTTGCTCCATCATAAGCTGATTTGACATTGGTAACTTCATTCTTGTTGTAGGAATAGTTTGCGCTGACGTCGTAGGACAAATCCTCTGAAATTTTATCTTTCCACTCCAACAGAAGTTCAAAACCCTGATTCACAACCTTAGCCCCATGTGCATAATAATTGTCTGAAAATTCTGAATTTAGGGTTGGCGAAACATCCAAAATAGTATTCGTGTTTGTTTTATTATAATAATCGACACTCCCTGACAACCTGTAGTCCAGAAGACTAAAGTCAGCACCGGCACTCCATTCCTCGGTGATTTCCCAGCTCAATCCTACGGCAGGTGTGCCAAATGCAGCTCCATATACCAAATCCTGATTCGGGCCGAAAACGTAGTTGTAATTGCTACTTTCAGTTGACGTGAGTGTTTGTGATACGTTTAACGGAACGTTTTGATTACCAAGCCGTCCCCATGACCCTCTGAATTTCAGGAAATTTAGACCTTTAATATCGCTTAAAAAATTCTCTTTAGAAATCGTCCATCCTAAACCAACAGATGGAAAGGTTCCCCAATAATCGCCGCTGTCTTTAAATGTACTGGATCCGTCGCGTCTGACAGTTGCTGTCAAATAATACTTACTGTCAAAATTATATTGTATACGTCCAAAGTATGATGCCAGTGACGAAGGTGTATAGTAGGTCTGGCCTACCACTTTTTCATAGGCGTCCGATGCTAAATTGACATTCCAGTATTGTTCTTTATCCGGCACATCATATCCTTTGGCCGAAATTGTTTTACCAATTCCTGTTTTTTCCCTGGATGCTCCAAGGGTAGCTTCAATATGATGTTTGTCAAAGTTTTGGTTGAAGGTCAAATAATTTTCCCATATCCATCGGTAAGTTTCAATATCAGTTACAGATAGGGAATTATTAGCATAATCAGTAACTCCGGCATTTGCAGTTCTAAGAGCATTAAACTGTGCCTCTGTTCTGGTTGGATCTGCATTTAACCAGGAACTTAGACTATTATTGAAGTTTCGAACTGTTGAATAATATTTTGTGGCTCCTGCACGCGAATTAAATTTCAAATTCTTCGTAATAGCGAGTTCTGCTTCTAATCCTCCCTGAAGTGTTAATGTTTTATTTAATTCGTTGTTATTTTGAACAGCAAAAATCGGATTGCCAATTGAGTTTAGTGATCCAATCGATTCTCCGGGATTACCTTCATAGGAAACAACACCTGTTGTGGTATTTACGAAAGGCATACCATACCGGCCATTTTCATATTTTACCGGTACTAAAGGCGATTGCCTGTAAGCTTGATTAAATGCACCAGATGGTTTCGGATTTTCTTCTGAGAATGAAATGTTCAGATTTTGAGTGAATTTTAATCGTTCATCAAATAATTTGTAAACATTATTATTCCTGATTGTAGACCGTTTATAATTTTGGTCTTTTAGTATACCGTCTTCATCATAGTAATTGTAACTCAGGAAATAATCAATATTCTTGCCTCCACCTGATAAGGAGAAAACATTGTTGTTAAAAGTTCCCAAATCGGTCAACTCATCATACCAGTTTGTGTTGTAGGTTTGATTTCCAGCCAATGACCAGCTTTCTCCCAAGCCTGCCTGATTTTCGTTGAAATACTGAATGTACTGGTCAGCATTGGCCATTTTCACCTGGTTCAGTATGCTCTTCACTCCAAAGTAAGAATCGAAACTGATTTTTGTTTTGCCGGTCTTTCCTTTCTTGGTGGTAATTAAAATTACTCCGTTAGCAGCCCGTACTCCGTAAATAGAAGCTGAAGATGCATCTTTTAAGATGTCCATGGAAACAATATCTGCGGAACTGATATTTTTAATATTATCGACCGGAAAACCATCGACAATATACAACGGATCACGTCCGCCTAAAGCGGTTCCCAACCCACGAACAATTACTGTTGGCGAAGACCCGGGAGCATCATTGCTAATAATGTTAACTCCGGCTATTTTGCCCTGAATTGCTTGTACCGCATTAAGTGATGGCTGTTTTAAAATGTCTCCGGAAGATACACTTCCGATGGACCCGGTTAAATCGGCCTTCTTTTGTGTTCCATAACCTACAACAACAACTTCCCCAACATTAAACGCTTGTTCTTTAAGTTGGACATTGATGGTTGTCTGGTTATTGACAGGGACTTCCTGTGTTAGGAATCCGACAAAACTAAAAACCAGAACAGCCTGAGGGCTGGCCTGAATAGAATATTTCCCGTCGATATCAGTAATTGTGCCTTGCATGGTGCCTTTTATCAACACACTAACCCCGGGCACAGTCTCATTCTGTCCATCAGTTACCGTTCCTTGTATGGTTTGCAGATTCTGAGCAAAAAGGATCGATACTGACAATAGAAGATACAATACAACAAATAGTTTTTTCATAGTCTCATTGTTATTAGTTATCAAATAGCAAGTCAAATTTACACCAGCCAAAAGTGAACGAATAAAAAAACGATACACTTCTGATTCATCCATACCGAAAGATGTTGCATAACAACTGCACTTTTACCTCATCGTAAGTTGGAAGATGGGTGTCAAGTATATGTAAATTAACGAATAAGAATTAAACTCGAACAATATGGATTATGTCTTTTTACGCCGATTCGGGTTTAGGTGATGTACTGGTTTAATGACGATATAATTCCTGTAAAGCAAATATCAGTACCAAAATCAGAAAAAGCTTTATATAATTTTCCTGAAAAATTACATCATTCACACATTATCGGGTATTTTTAAGTTTTTGAAAGTTGTATAATCAGTTGACTGGTCGAATTGAGAGGCGAAGTATCCTAATCCAAAGAACACCTGATTTTTTTTAGTACTTTTAGTTTTTCAAAACTGAAATTGGCCAATGATAAGGATTAATCAACCACACATTTATAACGTATTCATAATCCTCACTTTTCTGCTTTCCGGCTTATGTTCCTATGCTGGTTCCGAACTGTATATAAAAAATTACACCAAACAGGAATACCAGGCTGCCAGCCAAAACTGGTCGGTTGCACAAGATGACAACGGTTATCTGTATTTTGCCAACAACGTTGGACTTCTTGAGTTCGACGGAATTACCTGGACGCTTTATCCTGCTCCGGATGGTGCTATCGTGCGGACTGTGGCTGTGGATAAACATAACCGGATATTTACGGCCGGATACCGCGAACTTGGTTTTTGGGAACGCAACACGCTGGGACGACTCGAATACCATTCGTTGAAAAAAGAAGTAGAAGAAAATTTTACCGCCAACGAGGAATTCTGGAACGTTATTTCCGCTGGTAACTACATTTATTTTCAATCGTTTTCAAAAATTTACATTTACGATTTTCAAAAGTTTGAGATTGTAAATCCGGAAAATTTTATCACTTCCATTTCAGATGGTGGCGACCGGATTTTTGTAAACATTATGCATAAAGGCATTTACCAAATCACAGGAACAAAATATTCACCGTATTTGGTTAGCGATTCTTTGAATCAGACAGAAATACGATTCATATTATCGCTCAACGAATCGAAAAAATTAATAGGCACGGCTAACAACGGAATTCTGTTTTACGATGGACAAAAACTTTCGACCTGGCAACCGGCTCAATCCGATTATTTCAGGGAAAACATTATTAACAGGGGGTGTATTTCGTCAGATGGGAAAATTATCATTGGAACGATTCTGGATGGCATTTCAGTCTTTGACCAGTCGGGGAATCTGCTTTACCGTTTAAATAAAGAGAATGGATTACAAAATAACACCGTACTTGGCGTAATTGCCGACACCAATAACAATCTTTGGATTGCGCTGGATAAAGGTGTCGATTTCATTTCGTTTTCGTCTGATCCGTCCTATTCTATCGTTGAACGGAAAGAACTTGGGGCCGTTTATACCGCAGCTATTTACCGGAACAAAATCTACCTGGGCACCAATCAGGGATTATACTTCAGGTCATTTCCCTCAACCACAGAACCCTTTCAGCTCGTTCCCGAAACGCAGGGACAGGTATGGGATTGCAAAGTTATTGACGACCGGCTGTTTATTAATCACAACAAAGGAACCTTTGAAATCTCAGGTGATCAGGTACGCCAAATTTCTCCGGTTTCCGGAGGATTTTCTATTATTGAAAATCCGGTAAAGCCCAATTCGCTGGTGCAGAGTACCTATTCGAACCTGATTTTTTATAAAAAGGAAAATTCCAGTTGGAAAATTGATCAGGTGGTTTATTCGTTTAACGAGCTGATTCGTTATCTCGAAGTTGACCATTTGGAGAATTTCTGGGCCAGCCACTTATACCGTGGTATTTTCAGGCTGAAATTCAACAGCCGGGACTCCTTGGTTTACAACCGCTATTACGGAAACGACGTATTCGGGAAAGATAATAATATCCATGTGTTTAAGGTGGAAAACCGGATTGTATTTACTACCGGCGAAAAACTCTATACGTTCGACGATTTACGGGATACCATTACCGACTATAAGACAATGAACCAACAGTTGGGCAATTTCCAGAAAGCGACCCGCATTGTTGCTGCCCCCGAACATAATTACTGGCTGATCACCGATCAGTCATATGGCTTGTTCAACATACAAAATTCAGAAGTCAGGAAAGTCAAGGAATATCCAACCGGACTATTTAATAACCAATTGATTATTGGCTACGAAAACATTGTCCCTGTCACTTCAACGAAAGCCATCCTCTGCCTCGAAAATGGTTATGCGCTTCTGAATGCAGATACCCTTAGCCCCGCTTCCCTGATTTCGGAGAATCGACCCGAGTTGCGCCGGATAACGATAAGCGGAAACAATGGACTGGTAGAATATTTACCACTTACGGGGAAGGAAATGACACTTCACTATAACTGGAATAACCTCCAGCTGCGGTTCTCATTTCCCTTTTTCAGTCCGGACAACATTAAATACCAGTCGTTTATTCCTGGCCTTGACCAACACTGGTCGGAAGCTATTGATAAACCGATTTTCAGTTTTAAACGAATTCCGGTAGGGAACTATAAAATAAATGTGAGGGCCGTCAACACCTGGGGAGAAACCAGTCAGCAATACTCCACGTCTCTGGTTATTTTGCCTCCCTGGTATCTGTCACCCGTAGCATATCTCGGGTATATTCTGGTCATTTTATTTGGACTTCTTATTTTCAGTCGGACAATTATTACAAGGACACGTCAGAAAGAAAGCCGCGAACGCGAAGAAAAAGAACGTGAACTCATACAGCTCCGGAATGAAAAACTGCAGGCTGAACTTTCGTTCAAAAGCAGTGAACTGGCTAGTTCGACGATGGCTATCATTAAGAAAAACGAATTTTTGATGGATCTTAAAGAAATACTGAAGAATCAAAAAATACAGCTTAGTTCGCGGTATCCGGATAAATACTATGATATTCTGGTAGGGAAAATTGATGACAACATCTCAAGCCAGGATGATTGGAAGGTGTTCGAAACCAACTTTGAACGGGCACACGAACAATTTATGAAGACACTGATAGCCAATTACCATGACCTGACGTCGAGCGATTTGCGATTGTGTGCTTTTCTCCGGATGAACTTGTCGTCGAAGGAAATTGCACCGCTCATGGGGATTTCTTTCCGCGGTGTCGAGAACCATCGTTACCGGCTCCGGAAAAAACTCAACCTGGATGCCGACAGCAATTTAACTGATTTTATTATCCGATTATAAAGACATTTTCGGTTTAAATAGGCTGTTTCAAAAGTCATCGTTCCCCTCATCCTTAACTTCCTGCCCGCTAGCAAGGCAGGCGGGGTTTCAGGATCCCAACGCATTGTATGTCAGACCCCGAAATAAATTCGGGGTGACGAGGGTTGCGGGACCCATTACTTTTGAAACAGCCTCTTCAAGAAAGCAGGTATTTCTAAATTTTGAGTTGTTTCGCTGATCCCGTTTTTCCGGATTCCTTCACGCCTGTTGTCCCGCCGCCTTTCAGTGTCAGTTCGACTGGAGTATTGGTTCTCCATGATCCCCTGGTGAAGTCCGGAATATCTACAGAGTTGGAGCGGTTGGCTACTGATTTTTCGCTCAGTGGGGCAATGGCACTCCAGAGCGCGGCGTCGTATACATCCTGATCGAGTGGAAGTCCGTTGCGCAGGCAGTCGATCAGCCGCCAGTCCATCATAAAGTCCATGCCACCATGGCCACCAACTTTTTTAGCCATTTCGCCAATCCGCTTCACGATTTCAGGTGTATATTGTTCTTTCAGTTTTTCCATTTCATCCTCGTTCAGCCATTCGTGACCGATTGAGATTCTTTCCGGTTCCGGCCATTTTCTGGCAAAACCTTTTGAGCCGCTCACCAGGTGGATACGCGAATACGGACGCGGACTGCTCACATCGTGCTGAATCATGATGGTGCGGCCGTTGTATGTTTTAACCGTGCTTGTGTTCATGTTTCCCCGGAACGATTTTCCGGCAAATTCGCTGTAAAAGCTGTCTTTCGCTGCCAGTTCATTTGCCATGTCAGCCATGTGGAAATCAGACGAGGACATGGATGTCAGGTATTCCATCTGATCGCCGCGGTTGATGTTCATGATCTGGCAAATCGGACCTAAACCATGAGTGGGGTATAGATTCCCGTTGCGGTAATTCTCTTTCAGACGCCACATTTCTGCATAGCCATCTTTTCTGAAATTGAGTTCGCGCAGGTCGTGAAGGTAAGCGCCTTCGCCATGTATGATTTCGCCGAAAAAGCCCTGGCGAGCCATGTTCAAGGTTAGCAGTTCGAAAAAGTCGTAGCAGCAATTTTCGAGCATCATACAATGTTTTTTTGTTTGCTCCGATGTCTCAACCAGTTGCCAGCACTCATCGAGACTTACGGCTGCAGGAACTTCGGTTGCGGCATGTTTATCGTGTTCCATGGCATAAACGGCCATCGGGGTATGCCAGGCCCAGGGAGTGGTAATGTAAATCAGGTCGATATCCGGATTTTCGCACATTTGTTTCCATGCTTCTTTTGATCCTGAATATGATTTGGCCCGGGGAAGTCCCTGTTTTTCAAGAATTTTCTGACACTTTTCTACCCGGTCGTCATACTGATCGCACAGACCAATAATTTCGACTCCTTCGATGTACGACATGCGTTCAACAGCACCCGGGCCACGCATGCCCAGACCTACAAAGCCAATGCGAACTTTGTCGAGTTCGGGAGCGGCATATCCCGACATGTTAAACTGTTGTTTTTGATTTTTCCCTCTGCGGCCGGAATTCGTTTCGGGAGCTGAAGTTTCCGCATGACCAGCGAATCCGGTTGCCATCAATCCGGCACCTAACAAAGTGTTCCGGAGAAAATCCCTTCTGTTTGATCCCATTTTTGTGAGTTTAGTTTTGGTTTATATTAGGTTTCGTTTCGAATATAAAAGTGGATTTTATTTGACTAAAAAAAAAGTAAATCCGTCAGTAAGTAAATAGGAATGGAATGAATGTCGTGTTTTTCAAACAGATTTATAAATACTCGTTTTGTCGCTCTGCTGCTTCCACAAGTAAAAATTAATACCACAGATTAAGCTATAAAATAGATTTTAAATCTGTCGTAAAATCAACTACTGCTATCTCGCCTGAAAGGACACATTGTCAAAACTAGAATACAACATTTAATAGTTCTCGTTACTTAGATTCTTTTCTATTCCTGAAATTTCAGCAGAAAATCGAAAGACCGAATCGAAAGATTTTTTAAAAACTGCTTTGTATTTGAGCCTCACCTGAGTTGCCTTTTATCGGGTTTTGATTAGCTGAGGCTCATGCGGGTTCCGGTTAATTGAACTTACATTCCCGATAGATAACCTGGCAGTACATGAAGCATAGAGATAGGTTCAAAAAAAAAGTCGCAGTAAGCCTCAGATTTAAACCTGATGGTTACTGCGACTTTCAATACATTCCGATTGGTTTCCTATTTTTTTGGTCCGCGGTTTCCCTGAGGACGGCTTGCCTGCGGTTTGTTTTCCTGCGGACGGTTTCCCTGTGGTTTATTTCCCTGAGGTCTTCTTGATCTGTTATTGTGTTTTTTTGTTGGAGCCGGTGTGGTGAAGTATTTCTGGTCCAACTCGCCCACATTCATCATGTTTTCTTTCTTGGGTTCCGGTTCGGTATAACTGTCAATCGAAGGTTTTTGCCCGCGTTTGTTCATATTCAGGAATTTTTTAACATCGTCCAGACCGAGAACAAAGGTTCGTCCATCAGACTTATCGTAGCTGTACCAGATTTTTTTCTGAAGAATATCAGTTTTGAAATGACGGGCAAATCCCTTGTCAGTTTCAATGGTCAGCAGTTCGTGCGGAAATTCTTCCAGAATTTCGAGGTAATGATCGAGTTCGTAAGTGAGGCAGCATTTAAGTTTTCCGCATCGTCCGGCCATTTTTTCCGCATTTGGCGACAATCCCTGTTTGATTGCAGCATCCGATGTCACACTCGTAAAGTCGGTTCGCCAGGTTGAGCAGCACAAGGCTCTTCCGCACGAGCCAATTCCGCCAATTCGGCCGGCCTCCTGACGGACACCAATCTGTTTCATTTCAATTTTGACCGAGAATTCCCTGGCGTACAATTTGATCAGTTCCCTGAAATCGACCCGATCGTCGGCAATATAGAAGAAAATCGCCTTGTTGTTATCGCCACGGAACTCTACGTCGCCGATCTTCATGGTCAGATGTAGTTCGTTGGCTAACTGTCTGGCACGTATCATTACTGTGTTTTCGCGTGCTTTGGCTTCTTCCCACTTGATGACGTCGGAAGGAGTTGCTTTTCGGTATATTCTATTCCATTCGTACCGCTCCGGTTTTTTCACCTTCCGTTTAAACTGAAGTTCGGCCAGTTTACCTGTTAGCGAAACAACTCCAACATCGTGCCCCGGAGAGCAGGAAACAACAACCAACTCGTCGCGTTTCAAATGTAGGCCTTCATGGTTTCTGAAGAACTCTTTCCGGGTTCCTTTGAACCTTATTTCGACGATGTTCGATTCGTTTGTTGTATCAGGTATATCGTTGAGCCAGTCGTACGTACCAAGCATGGCTGGCCTGTCCTGGTCATTATTTGTATTGCATCCGCTGCATCCCATTTCTATCTGTTTTTAGATGTATGGGACAATGTTATCGATTTTTGGGCAGACTTGCTATTTTTATTCAGTCTAAATAACGCGGGCGGGCTTGTTGCTGTTTGAAATTAATAGTCTGTCAGACTTTTTTCTCTTTTGTTTTTCGGATAAATCCAATCCGTCTTTCCTTCCGGATATGCACAAATCCTCTATCTTTGAATCCAAAATTAGGCTTATGCAAATGCGTTATATTCTCCCGATCCTCCTTTCATTTCTGATTTTCCAGCCTAAAGTGCAGGCGCAGGAACTAAGTCCGGAAGCAACAATCAGTATTCTGACCTGTAACCCCGGTGTTGAAGTCTATTCGATGTACGGGCACACCGCGATCCGGGTAAGCGATCCGGAGCAAAATCTGGATATCGTATTTAACTATGGGGTCTTCAGTTTCAATTCACCCCATTTTTTGTACCGTTTTGCCAAAGGACAAACCGACTATCTGATGGATGGCGGAAAATTCCTGAATTTTTTGCCCGAATATGAAAGGGAAAAACGCAGTGTGTACGAACAGGTTTTAAACCTCACTTCGGAAGGGAAAATCCTTTTGTTTAAGGCTTTGATTGAAAATTTTAAACCTGAAAACCGGATGTACCGGTATAATTTTTTTATGGATAATTGTGCCACGCGTGTTCGTGACATGATTGAACACAATGCAGGTTCACCGGTTCGTTTTTTAGATAATCATCCAACAGAAAGTTATCGTGAACTGATTAAGCAGTTTCACCATTCTTTGCCCTGGATTGATTTGGGAATTGATTTGCTGGTGGGTAAAAAAGCCGATGAACCGGTTTCTGATTACGGACAAATGTTTTTGCCTGAATTCCTCGAAAATCATTTTGCAAAAGCAGAAATAACTATTGATGGAAATGCCCAGCCTTTGGTTTTGGAAACCCGGACTTTGCTCGAATACCCAAATTCGAAACTCAATTCTGATTTGCCCTGGCCTGCAATTGTTTTCGGGTTACTCTTTTTGGTGGTTGCCGGAATTTCTGTTTTAAGTTTTCTCCGGAAGACAAAGACCGACTGGCTCGACTATTGGCTGTTTTCACTGAGTGGTCTGGCTGGTCTGATCATTGGATGGTTTACACTTTATTCGGAACATCCGGCAATGAGTCCCAATTACAATCTGTTGTGGGCTTTCCCGCTCAACCTGTTTTTTGCAATGATCTGGTCGGTTAAGAAATGGAGAATATATACCCGGTATTATTTTTATCTGGCAGCAGGACTTTTGATTTTATCTCCGTTTTCGGGGCAGACGTTTAATCCTGCGGTTTATTTTATGATTCTGATCTTGCTTGTGCGGTGCGGAGTAAATCTGATTCCGGAGAAGAAATCGTTTTAAATTCCAAATTCCAAGAGGGGAGCAGTCAATGATCATTCCTGACTTGAATCAACTGGCCTATGGTTCCCGGCAAGGAGCCTTTGTTTCATTTTCAGTGATTTCGTCTTTGTCTTGAGATTACTCAATTCTCTGAATTTTTCGCGTCAGCGGGCGTTCAATCGAAATTGGCACTTTCTCTTCAATGACACTGCTGGTGTCCAGTCCAAACGCTTTTACGTCGTTGATGCTTAGTATTCTGGTGAAGGCGTGCAGTCCCATGATCATCGTTTCCCAAGGCGATAATTTGTAATCCTGAGTCATCACCCGATCCAGGTTGACAAACAGAAAGTCGGCAGGAAAGTGATGTTTTTTCAGCGATTCATACGAACTTGTCAGTTTTATTTCGCCGTTGGCAACCATTTCTTTCAGAACCTCCTTGAAGTAAAGATTGATACGTGGTTCGATTTTAAATCCAAGGTGAAAATCGATACGGATCAGTGTGCCCGGAAGAAACTGATTCACTTCATAGCTGAATGTATCCGGTTCATCGACCACATTGACATGCAGTAACCAATAGGTTTGTGCACGTTTGGGCTGTTTGTTGAAAATCGAATACATGATTTTTGATTCGATTTGGTTGACATTGTTGGCTTTGATGATGTAGACCAGATTCGTTGCGATTTGAGGAATCGTTTTATCGTCGCTCAGATCCTGGAATAAATGCAGGTATTTGTTTACGTTCGAGAAGCTGATGTGCTGGTTTTTGATGCGCCGGCCAAAAAACCAACCCAGCATAACCATCAGGAACACACAGGCCAGGGCAATTGAAAACCAGCCTCCATTCGAGAATTTATGCATGTTGGCAATCAGGAATGATCCTTCGATGGTGCCAAAAATAAGCGCGAGTATGACCAGAAGTAATAGGTGAACATTTTTTTGTCTCAGGTAATGAATCAGAAGCAAGGAGGTCATGATCATGGTAATTGTAATCGACAGGCCGTAAGCCGCCTCCATGTTTGAGGATTCCTGAAAAAACAGGACCACAAAACAGACCAGAACCCATAACAGCCAGTTTACAAAAGGAATGTAAACCTGACCTTTGAACGTTGTGGGGTGTAATACTTTAATTTTAGGCCAGAAATTCAGCGAAACAGCCTCGCTGATTAGGGTATAAGATCCGGTGATCAAAGCCTGACTGGCAATGACCGCTGCAGCTGTCGAAATCAGAATTCCCGGAAAAAGGAACCAGGGAGGCATAATCGAATAAAACGGGTTTAAATCTTCCACCACGCGGGGGTGTGTCATCAGCCAGGCGCCTTGTCCGAAGTAATTCAGTAAAAGAGCGATTTTGACGAAGATCCACGAAATACGGATATTCTTTATGCCACAGTGACCCAGATCGGAATACAAGGCTTCGGCTCCGGTGGTACTTAGAAATACAGCACCCAGTAAAACGAATCCTTTGGGGTACTGAGTCAGGAAATTGAAGGCATAAACTGGATTTAGTGCATTCAGTATTTCAGGATATTTTGTGAGTTGAGCGAAACCCAGGACTGCAAGCATACCAAACCAGACAACCATCATGGGACCAAATGATTTTCCGATGAACCGGGTGCCGAACTGCTGAACAAAGAACAGGGCGGTAATAATGATCAGAACGACCGGCAATACCGGAATCTGAGGGTTGATAAGCCGAAGTCCTTCGATGGATGAGGTTACTGTTATAGATGGAGTGATCACGCCGTCAGCAAGGAGAGCACTTCCTCCGATCATTGTAATGGCAGCAGCCCAGATCGATTTTTTTTTCATCAGGGCAAACAAGGCGAAAATTCCACCTTCTCCATGGTTGTCGGCCCGCAGCGTAATGATGACATATTTAAGCGTGGTTTGCAGCGTCAATGTCCAGAAGACACAGGATAAGGCGCCATAAACCAGTAGTTTATCGAAATGCTCGGCTCCCGATATGATTGCTTTGATCACATACAGGGGGCTGGTCCCAATGTCTCCAAAGACAATCCCTACGGTTATCAATAATCCAGCAAAAGTGACTTTGTTTAATGCTGAATGGTTCTTCGTCTCCGACATATCAACTGACTATTAAATGCTTGCTTTGAATAATATGGGTTAAAGTTATGGAAAGTCAGTCCAAGTTTAATCTCTTGGGCAGTTCTTCTTCATTGAATTTTTTGATTTCTTAAGAATGGAGCATCGGGTCCTTATTAATTGGAGCTAAACAGCTGACCAATTATTTTTTTGAAATTCCTGAAAATAATGGGAATCACTTTGTTACAGGTGTCATTTATTTGATAATTTTGAAACGAATATTTACTGTTATGAAGGGTTTGAAAAACATAGTATTGTCATTCTTTTTCCTGCTGATTCTGGGCTGCAATGTATTTGCATCTGTTGGTGCATCAGTGAGTTCCGGTGATACTGATTTAGAGAACTCTGTTAGTTCACTGGATGCTGCGGTGATTTATAATCATGTTCACCCCATTTATCTTGAAATTGAAGGATCCGATTTTACTCAAACCATTTCATTCGGTCATCGAATGATGTCCTTACTTGTTCTTTCAAACCGGATTATTCCGCTTAATTACGATTTCAGGAGTACTCCATTTATTTCAATACAGGTCAATTTTAACTCTCCCGTACCCATTTTTATAAGAGGGCATTCGCTTCGGAATTAGCCTTCAGTCACATTTTGTTCTCCGTAAAACAAAGCCAACCGGTTCAAAATGATCCGCCCAGGCAAAATGATGAAAGAACTCATTCTTTTTTTTGGGTTTATCTTCAATACGGTGAAGTGTGAATTAATATTCCGGAGTTACGACTTTCCGGATCAGTAAAAATGAAAATAATACAGTTAAAAATGGAAAATAATATTCAGGCCAAAGAGCCAAATAAGAAAAAAATAAACGATTTCATAATCACATTTGCAGGGATAGCAGCCTTAATCGTTGCATTGATGTTAGTGAAATATGCTTTACACGCTTTCCATCTGATTTAGATCGTAAGTTTTCTTTATAGTATAACATTAGCCATATTCAGGATCATCCGATCCCGGGTATGGCTTTTTTATTGGGTAGGCACGTAGCTGCTTACCTAATCTGGACGAGTTCGGAACAAAAAAAGCAAAGTTTCAGTCAAAGAAAAAACAAAACCACATAGACACATAGAACACAATAGAAATACAAAAAGAACTATGTGCCTATGCGGTTAAATAACGAGCAGTAGAAGCTCGATTGAAATACAGACAGCAAAAAAAACATCAACCAGAAAAATGTGGTACTAAGTTAAATGAATGAAATAATGTCGCATGTAACATTGCCCAATTATCCTGACTCACCGCCTGCCAGCCGCTGGCTTGTCAGGCGGGCGTACGGGACAAAACGGTGAATGAAAGTTGTCCTTTTTCTACTCCTATACATTCCCTACGGGAAATTAAAACAGTTTCTTACTACACAGTCAATTAACCAATTCAATGTTTTTGGAACCTTATTTTTTTTTTTTAACATTAGTAGAAAAAGTAAACATAAAAGCACAAGCTTATTACCTTATTTAAGCAATAAAATCAACGGTTCTATTTGCGATTAAAAGTTAAATTCCACACAATCCGTTATTGAGCCTTTTGGGAGTGGATTGAAGTGTTGTGTTTTAAAATCAAGGTAGAATAAAAACCAATTGGAGTCCGGGTGCGACTTCAAGTCGCGCCCGGACTATTTTATTACTCACGGGGTGACTTCGACCTAAATTGAGCGATTTGAGTATACTAAAATAAAAGATAGCTTGCTTATTAAATTGATAATGAGTACCTTAGCAGTGACAAAACAAACAAAG
>Ga0209386_1000026_pt1 | contig 88087 bp, 61 predicted proteins | sample NGEPertwo_FD_184510 | JGI IMG/M metagenome (GOLD analysis project Ga0209386, IMG submission 184510) | Arctic peat soil microbial communities from the Barrow Environmental Observatory site, Barrow, Alaska, USA - NGEE Permafrost154B-two... | ecosystem: Environmental > Terrestrial > Soil > Wetlands...
ACATCAAGCTAAAATATCAGCAGATCCCCCTGCCCAGAAAAAAATCCGTGTGGCACACTGGCGAAATTTTAAAAAATCAAAAATCAGATTGTCAGATCGTTATGGACGGATAGCTGCAATGTGGGTTAAGAAAAAATGATAATCCTAGATATCGGATTTGTCCGTTTTTTAAATCATGGTCGTTTCCCAATTAATTACTAATTTTAGCGGCTCTTATTTATATAGTTATGAATATTTTATTTGTAATACTTTTTCTGATGAATTTCTTAAGAACATTAGGTATAATCGTAATCAGCTATTACGTTTTAAAATTTGTCGCTCGTTTACTTTTTCCCGTTGTGGTTAAAAAGGCGATGCACAATATGCAGGAGCGGCAATCACCGACCAGGGAGAATAAAAATGAAGGGGAAGTCACCATCGAAACGAAAAGTGACAGCCAAAAACGCACCCGCAACAGCGAAGGTGAATATGTTGACTTCGAGGAAATCGAATAACAAAAAATCCATAAGGCGCTGGTGTTTGTCAGCAGGCGAATCTGCAGGCAGTGAAAATTTGGGATCAGATGTCAGAGGCTGTCAGGCACAACTCTGCACTGAATGTTGCATGATTATTAACGATTAGATAAGATAACAGATATGGCTCAGGAAGATGTGTTTAAAAAGCTGGTAGCTCATTGCAAGGAATATGGTTTTGTATTTCAGTCAAGCGAAATATATGACGGCCTGGGTGCAGTTTACGATTACGGACAAAATGGTGTTGAATTAAAAAACAACATTAAAAAATACTGGTGGGACTCTATGGTTCTGCTGAACGAAAATGTGGTCGGAATTGATTCAGCGATCTTTATGCATCCCACAATCTGGAAAGCCTCTGGTCATGTGGATGCCTTCAGTGATCCGCTGATCGACAACAAGGATTCGAAAAAAAGATATCGTGCTGATGTTCTGATTGAAGAACAGCTGGCGAAATACGACGATAAAATCGAGAAGGAAGTTGGAAAGGCACGGAAACGTTTTGGTGATTCTTTTGATGAAGTTCAGTTTCGCGAAACGAATGCGCGTGTGCTCGAAAATCAGACCAAGCGTGATGCCCTTCAAAATCGTTTCGTAAAAGCACTAAACGACAGCAATCTGGATGAGTTGAGACAGACCATTGTTGATGAAGAAATTGTTTGTCCGGTTTCAGGAACACGCAACTGGACCGATGTCCGTCAGTTTAACCTGATGTTTTCAACTGAAATGGGAGCAACAGCCGACGGCGCACAGAAGGTTTATCTTCGCCCCGAGACTGCTCAGGGTATTTTTGTGAATTACCTGAATGTGCAGAAAACCGGCCGAATGAAAATTCCATTCGGGATTGCACAAATCGGCAAAGCTTTCCGGAACGAGATTGTGGCCCGGCAGTTCATTTTCCGGATGCGCGAATTCGAACAGATGGAAATGCAGTTTTTTGTTCGCCCCGGAACTGATCCGGAATGGTTTCAGCAATGGAGACAGACTCGTATGAACTGGCATCAGGCTTTGGGTTTTGGCAGCGAGAATTATCGTTTTCATGAACACGATAAACTGGCGCATTACGCCAATGCCGCTGTTGATATCGAATACCGCTTTCCGTTCGGATTCAAGGAAGTGGAGGGAATTCACTCCCGAACTGACTTTGACCTTTCGCAGCACCAGAAATTTTCAGGAAAAAAAATTCAGTATTTCGATCCTGAACTGAACGAATCGTATGTTCCTTATGTGATTGAGACTTCGATCGGTGTTGACCGTATGTTTTTACAAATCATTTCCGCTGCTTATTCTGAAGAAGAACTGGTTAGCGAAGATGGCAAAAAAGATACGCGCGTGGTGCTTCGTATCCCTGCACCGCTGGCTCCGGTTAAGCTGGCAGTTATGCCACTGATGAAAAAAGACGGGCTTCCTGAAAAGGCACGTGAAATTATTGAAGACCTGAAATTTGATTTCAATTGTCAGTACGACGAAAAAGATTCGATCGGTAAACGTTACCGCCGTCAGGATGCCATAGGAACACCGTTCTGTGTCACCGTCGATCACATCAGCCTTGAAGACCAAACGGTGACTATCCGTTACCGTGACACCATGCTTCAGGACCGTGTGCCCATCAGCGAATTGAAAAACATTATTGCCGGCGAGGTCAGCATGAAAAAACTGTTTGCCAAATTGTAGATTTAATTCTTAGATATTGAAAATCCGGTGTTCGAAAAGCACCGGATTTTTTTATGGCTGGAATTCGCTGGCGAATCTGTGAAGCAGGCCTGGTGCATCCGTTCATACGAACAGGATCGTGTCAATTGGCTTAGCGAACCGTAATTTCGCAGATTGAAATGTTATTCCGGTTTTATCCCTTCAGGATAATTGACCGGCTTTGTTTCGTGGACATCCATCAGCCTCTTAGTTCGCCTGACTAAAAACCAGTTTCGGAGGGATCGTACGTGTACGAAAGGCTGCCGGAGACCTGGGCTAAGCTTTCGTACTGATCCGGCGACTGCCGTAGTGGCTGTTTAGCCCATCGTACGCGTACGATGAGTTGTAGGAGCTGCGTTTGATCCGGCGTACGCATCTGCCGTTGTTTTTGACGCTAAGGTGGATGGGCCGACTGGATATTAGGGCACGACCAAAGGGAATTCAGACCGGACTTACGGATCCGTCAAGTTTTCCTGACATGGAGGGCTTTGGTTTCCATGGGTTAAACGGCTTTGTTATTCTATTCCTGAAAGTTAGAACGTCTTTCCAGAAAGTCAACTATTGCCATTCATTGTCATATCTCGTTTCGGGACAACTGAATGAGCATTGACTGATTTTTAAAATGACCTAGGTGTACTACCGGATATTAGTATAATTTAAAACCAGCGGTAAATTAATCACCGGGTACAAACTCATAGTATAAAATGATGAATTGAAAACCAAGTGCTTCATCTCTCATTAAACTGTAAGTAAAAACTGGTATATTTTAGTTTTCTGAGAATATCAAGTAATTTTCAGATAAATATATGTTATTTACAATTTCTTAACAATCAGAAGTAGAGCAGAATAAATATCAGAAATGCTGCTAAACATGCAATTTTCAATTCGTAAGCAAACTGACTAATTTTTATAGTAAAAAGGAAATTGCCTGCATTTTATCCTCATTTTATGACTCAATTGGTGATTTTATCTTTTGATTTTTTTTTGGATGTATTTTCACTTTCGGACTGCTGATGTTTCGATGGTGTTTATGAACGAAAAGGCAGTTAGATTTGCATCGTTCAATAAAGAAGAACCTGATTTTAACAAGTTAAAACAAAATAAAATGAAAAAGAGAAATTTGTTTGTTTATGTGATTTTGGTAGTTTTTGCGATGATTTCTATCAATGTTTCTGCTGGAAACGAAGAATCTTTTAATGCGGATTATAAGATTTCCCCCGATCTGAATTATAGTCCGAATTCCGACTTTCTGAAAAGTTGGGAAATTGCTTATGGCGAGTCCCAAATGCCTGTTCGTGTTTTCATGAAGGAAACCAGAAAAGGACAGGAATACCTGGTTCGCACCAAGTACTTCGAAGTGAAATATGTGAATGGTTCACAAGGTTTTGGCGTGCAAATGATTCATGGTACTGAAAGTACTGTAAGCGAAAGCCTGAATGCAGCTGTACTGGATCAAAAACAGCTTGACAGCCAGGAATGTATTAGCCAGAATGCTCTTGATGACGATAAGGTTCTGGAAATGATTGCCAGCTATCTTCCTGATTTAATCAATGAGCAATACAACAGTATCCTGAATTAATCGGATCGATTAGGAATTTTTAAGCCGCTTCAAGTTATTGAGGCGGCTTTTTTTGTTGGTCAAAAATGTGTTTAATAATCAGTTCTTTTTCAGGAGTGGAAAATGTACAGGGATAACTTTGCATCCCTTTTACGCGCTGAAGTCCTTTGGATATGTATCTGTAACGTAGGATTTTCTTCATGAATACGGAATGTCCATATCGTTTGATAATGTTGAGTAGTTTTCTTTTTAATGGATGGATATGGTCTTTTTTAGGATCTTCTAAAATTGAAAAAATCAATGCTTTAGCATCTGCTTCCGCTAAATTTTGTTTGGAAACCAGTTGCCGGATTAAAATCTCTGTGAAATTCTGAAATTCTACTTCATATTCAGGCGATTTGCTTACGACGCTTAGCGGAACGGTGGATTCGGTTGCTGATCCTTCAATTCGCTCGCGTGCCCCATAGAATACCGGAAGTGTTTTATTCTTTCCTTCCATCAGGGAATAGAAATTGAAATAAATCTCGGCCAAAAACAGATTTTTAAATTTCAGTTTTTCTCCATCGATACATTTCGCGTACATTTCTTTAAACGTTGAGGACCGAATGACGGAATATAAAAGTGAAGCATACAGATTTCTAAATTCGGTTATTCGTTCAGAAGAAAGATCCTGATTGATATCCTTATCAAAATTCCGGATGTACCCCGGACAAAACTCGATACCCTTCTTTTTCATTTCAAAGGTCACATAATGCCCCTGGGCTGAGTTGTAGTCAGGATTCATCTCCAGAAAATCTACGATCTTTTCAATCGCCTGAGGTACAATGAAGTCATCATCTGCACAGTACAATACATACGGAGTCTTTATCAGATGAAGTATGTTGGCTATTTTCCGGAGAAATTGTTCGTTCGGAAAATGGAAATACCTGATCTGGTGAGATTGGTGATCATAGTCGAAAATCTGTTTGGATGAATCAGAAACTATGATGTTGATATTTGTCGCTGAATAATACCTGAGTAATCGTCTTAGCCTCTCGGGGCGGTTGTGCGCCGGAATAATTACTGTTACGTTTTCTAAATTCATCCTGGAAACAGAATTTTGTTTTTTCTTGAAATCGGAATATCTTATACTTTATCTCTGTAAGCAAAAGTAAAAATTTATTCTGCTAAAGCTATTGGCAGAGCACATCTGCATGAGGATCAATTTTAGTCAGCCATATTATGGAGGACCTGAGGTGACTTCGTTCTGAATGGATTTCCAGACTTACAGGGACGAGTAGGCATCCGGTTTTGAAAAACAACTTATTTGCGGGTGAAATAAATTATCTTTACCGGAAAGGAGATTCTCTATTTCGATTTTGCATGAAGAAGGTTTTAATTATTACTTATTATTGGCCACCATCGGGTGGTGCAGGTGTTCAGCGATGGCTGAAGTTCGCGAAATATTTACCTGAATTTGGCTGGCAGCCAGTCATTTTAACGGTCGATCCAAAGTATGCCAGCTATCCGCAGCGCGACGAAAGCCTGTTGGATGAAGTTGACCCCAGTTGCATGGTTTATTCCACCAAAAGCTTCGAGCTCTACAATTTATATAAATTTATTTCAGGTAAAGAAGAAGTTCCCTACGGAGGTTTTGCCAACGAATCGGAGGAGGGATTACTGCAGAAAGTTTCAAAATTTCTGAGAGGTAATTTTTTGCTGCCTGATCCACGCAAAGGCTGGAACAAATACGCCTTGAAAAAAGCTGCTGAACTGATTCGTGAATTCAACATCGATACCGTGGTAACGACCAGTCCGCCACACTCAAGCCAGCTTGTCGGGCTCAAACTGAAACAAAAATTCAAGATCAGGTGGATTGCCGATTTACGCGACCCATGGACTGATATTTTTTACTACAAGCAGTTTAATCACACTGCGCTGGCTCGTAAAATTGATAAAAGATATGAGCGTAAAGTGGTTGAAAATGCTGATCTCCTGATTACGGTGAGCGAAGATGTCAAACGAATTTTTGCTGAAAAGTCCGGATCGTTGGTTGCAGCCAAAACAGCCGTTATTCCAAACGGATTTGATGAGGATGATTTCAGGATAACTTGTATTCCGGAAGAAGCCGGAAAGGTAATTACGTATACCGGCACCATTTCGGAAGCTTACGATGTTGATAAGCTGCTGGAAGCACTTCTTCTTTTGAGTGAAGATTTGAAATCCCGCTTGTTGATTCGGTTTGTGGGCAAAGTACCACCATCGGTTGAGCAGAAATTAAGATCCACCAGACTTGCAGTTGAATTTGTCGGTTATGTCAATCATACAAAATCTATTGAATATTTATTGCGCTCTGACTTATTGCTGTTGGTTATTCCGAAGGAAAAAAATAACCGGGGAATTTTAACCGGTAAATTTTTTGAATACCTTGCATCGCAAAAGCCTGTTCTGGCGATTGGACCAACAGACGGCGATCTGGCCAAAATTATTCTGGAAACTCAATGTGGCAAACTCTTCGATTATGAAGATAAGGAGGGAATGCTTCAGTTTATTCAGGATCAATTGAATAATCCGGCTACAGTTTTAAATCCTGTTTCGGCAAACCAATACTCACGTAAGGAGTTGACCCGGAAAATTGCCGGATTACTTGAGCCTTAAAATTGAAAAGTATGAGCAAAACCATCATTATTAACCGGATACTTTCTGATTCAGAAATCAAAGAAATTACACGATTGTCAAAAGATGGAGCAAAAATCTTTGCCTGGTCGGAGGGGGTTGTTCCCGATTTTGCCCAACGCATTGACTTAACTCCGGAAGAAAAAAAAGAAATTAATTACGAAATGATGGCCGAAGTGCTCCGGTTTGGCGACTTGCCAGTTGGTGACCAGACTGTGGCAGAACTTTTCAGTATCGATAACGCCAGCGTTTGGCACTACCATAAATTCAGGATTTATTTTGCGGTTCGTAACCTGATGTATTTCCTGAAGCCGCTTGAACGGAATTTCAGTTCATTCAAAGATCATCTTTGGTTTGTTTCTCCGGAAGAAAAATCATTGCAAAAATTGTTTCCTGAAGTTGAATTTCGGTTCCTGAAGTCAAAGCAGAAACTGAAAACTAATTTTGGAAGCCTTTTCAATTATCTGGTTCTGACGAAGTATCGTTTTTTAAGCTATCTGCTTTCAGCAAAAAAGAAGCCGGAATACCTTATTTATCTGACCGAAAAGTATTCCACCGTAATGGATAAACATTCGCTGAAAACCAGGTCCGGCCATCACATTCTGGAATACCTGATTTCAGAACTCGACGGGCGGTTCTCCCTTTTAACCGAGGTTTTAATGCCGAAACCGAAAGGAAAGTCTGACTATTCGTTTTCATGGAAACAGTATAAGAATTCATACAGTCATCGCACGAAGATATTTATTGAAGGTTTTCTGGTTTCAGGATTGTTCAAAAGCGGGGTTCGGAAATCAGCAAAAAAGGCACAGCAAACAATCAGGTTGGCTTATCCAAAAGTTCGTAAAACGGAACTTTCAACGGTTCAGAAACTAACTCTCGAAGTTTTTCAGTCGCTCGATAAATCGTCCGGGTTCTTTCTGTTTCGCTATTTTGCAGCCCGTAATTATTTTAAAGATTCAGGAATTAAAGCCGTCGTTGCAGGCGATGAAAACAGTCCGCTCACTAAATCTATTCTCGATGCGGCCAAATTCTGCGGAATTAAAGTCATTGGTTTGCAGCACGGTACAATGAATGATTTGCATCCGGCTTACCTTTATACCGCAAACGATTGTAAAAATCGGGTGATGCCTGATTTGACGCTGACCTGGGGGAAATACTGGGAAGAATTTTTAATTAATAAAGGGAATTACCCAAAGGAATCGGTGATCTCGGTTGGACAAATACGTACCGACATTATTCCGGTTTTGTTAAAGGCCGAAAAAGAGAAACAAGCCAAACCGATTGATACTATTGTTTTTGCTTCTCAACCTCAGCGCGATCCTGAACTGAGGTGTCAGGCCGCTTTCGATGTATTTAAGGCGGCTCGCAAATTACCGAAAGCACAGTTGATTGTAAAGCTTCATCCACGCGAATCTGCTGATTCTGAATATTATTCGGACATCGCGAAAGTAGCTGGCTGTAAAAATTATATTATCGATTCCACCTCCGATTTGTATCAGCTGATTGCCTCCTGCAATGTGCTGATTACCTGTTTCTCAACGGTCGGTGCAGAAACGATCTATTTCTATAAACCTTTAATTATTCTGGACCACCTGAGTCAGGATATTCAGGGATATGCTGCTGAAGGTGTAGCCTTTCAGGCAACCAATGCCGGCAGTCTCACGAGTATTCTCTCTGCCATTTTCCGCGGCACGCTTAAAGTCGATCGTGCTGAATACGATTTGTTTATTCAGAAATATGCCTGTCAGATTGATGGAAAAGTTGCCGAAAGGTGTATCGAGGCAATTACTTCTGCAAAGTAGCCTTCAGGTATTTCTGGATTGCCGAATCGAGCAAACTTTCCTTCTTAAGTAAGAGTTCAACGAATTCTCGGAAAGCTCCATCTCCACCTCTTTTAGTTAGCCTGATTTTGGCATATTTTTCCATGTAGTCCGGGGCATTGGCTGGGATAGCACTAAATCCAACAGCTTTAAGCAGCAAAGCGTCGTTCAGGTCATCACCAACATAGGCCACTTCCTGAAGCGAAATATGCAGTTCGGCGCAAAGTTTTTCAGCGACTTCGAGCTTGTTGCGGACACCGATAAAAAGATGGTTGATTTTTAGCTTTTCGGCGCGTCGCCATACGATTTTGGTATTTTCGCCAGTGATGATCCCAAGCGGAATCTCAAGTAATTGAAGAAAAATTACTCCGGCGCTGTCGCAGGTATTAAATTTTTTTAGTTCGTTTCCGGTTTGATCGTAATACATTCCCCCGTCGGTCCATACCCCGTCAATATCAGTCAATACTAACTTAATTTTCATTTCGAAATATCTTAAATATACAATTGATTGTCAAAACGACATGATTTTAAAACTATAATCTGTTTCAGGTTCATTTACTTTTCCAGCATATCAGCATGAATAATTTCGTTTGCCGGAATAGCAACCAAAGCCTTTTTACCTATAATCTGATCCCGCTCTGCCCATTTAAAGCCATCGCCCGGACTGAGCATATGCAGATCAGATTCAGTAATCAGTTCACCAACCCCAATGCTACGTAAAGTAGCGATAGAACGTTCCAGTTTGATGCGTGTGGTTTTAACGGTATCGCTCACAAAAATGCCGTATTTTCCAATTGCATATTCCGTATTCCGAATATCGCGCACCATTCTCCAGATTCCTTCGGGTTCAAGTGATCCGCGATGGTCAGTGCCTTTCATATTTCGGTCGAGGGTAATGTGCTTTTCGATGATTTCGGCACCCACTCCAACTGCAACGGCCGACATCAGAATTCCAATGGAATGATCGGAATATCCAACGGTGTATTGCGGATAATTATCTTTCAGAAATGGAATGCTCAGCAAATTGATGTTCTGATATTCAGAAGGATATTGCGACAAACAATGCAAAATGCTGATGTTTGAATGGTATTTGGTGATGATTTCAAGCGCTTCGTCGAGTTCTTTTTTTCCGGTCATCCCGGTTGAAAGAATGATTGGAATTTTTGTTTCGGCCATCGCTTCCAAAAGTGGAAGGTTGGTCAGGTCGCGTGAAGCCACTTTTAATCTGTCAGGAGTAAACAATCCAAGCATCGACAAACAGCCTTTGGCACACAGGGTTTCAACAAATTCAAGCCCTTTTAATTTGGCGTACCGAAAAACTTCAAAATGCTGTTCGTCGTTCAGTTCCAGAAATGCCCTGTGTTCGCCATACGTTTTCCCGAATGAGTTAGGATTTTCGTAAGGACGAACCATTTCGGATGCCGAAAGCTCTTCATTCAAATCGCGACGGGTCATTTTCACCGCGTTCATCGGCATCAGTTTCTGCCCAAAAAGCTTATCAATCACCGGCTCAGTGACTAAATCGATTAGTTTTTTGGCAATTTCAACTTCCCCATTGTGGTTTTGTCCGATTTCGCCGATGATGTATGTCGAGTTTGCCATTTATTCAGTTGTAACGTCTTATTTCTGATTCTTAAGGATTTCCCTTTTCATCTGATCCAGAATTTCCGGATGCCGGTCGAGCCAGTTGACGATTTCCGGAATCGCAAAATTAGGGTTTTCCTTGCTGATTGCAGCAAATATTTCCTTTTGAATTTCAAAATCTTCCGGAGTATCCAATGTCATCCGGATATCGCTGCGCGAAAAAACTAACGGATCGGCTGGCATAAACTGAACCTTGAACAGTGAAGGATTTCCATAAATGAAATTGGTAACGTGTTCGTGATAAAGCTTTTCCGTTGTTTGTATTTGTGTTTTTTCGAGTGCATTCAGCCTGACTGCTTCGGTCCAGAAACCAAAGTGGGTGAGGATGGAGGGTTTGTTTCCATCCAGATGAAACCCCAGATAATCGGCATCAGACTTTCTGAATTCGTTAATTAATTGCTGCATTCCGGTCAGATCGAGGAATGGATTATCGGCACAAACACGTATGATTTTGCTGAAGCCAAACTGCTGTGCTGCCTGAATAAAACGTTCCAGTACATCGTTCTCTGATCCTCTGAAAACCTGAACCTGGTGCTTTTCGGCAAGCAGACAGATTCGGTCGTCTGACGGATTTACCGTTGTAGCCAGTACAACCGGTACATTTAGTTTTTTGGCCTTTTCGAGCAGCAAATCCAAAATGGATTTTTCCTGATAAAAAGGCAGGATTACCTTTTCCGGCATTCGTGTTGACCCGGTACGGGCCTGCAAAATAATTCCTAACTCAGACATGGTTATTTTTTGATTCTTAGAATTTTGAATATTTTATCCGCAATCAGGTTTAGGTCGGCTGAAATACCAAACAGATAGGAGAGGCCTATAAATGCTGCACTGATGATTGAAGATCGGATGATTACATCAATCAGAAAGAAGTCGAAAACCGGAATAATTTTTCCAAAGGCAAAAGCAACAGCTCCGATTGCCAGACATTTCAGATGAGTTAAACGGTAAGGAAATAGTTTCATATTCCAGTTCAGGTAAAAAACACGAAAGGCAGATGCGAGGGCCATCGATAATAAAGAACCCAGGGCAGCACCGACCATTCCCCAGAGCGGAATAAAGGTGATGTAAAAAAGAACGGTTAAACCCATCAGTACTCCGGTCGAGTAGGTTTGAATCTTATATTTATGTGATGTGCTGATGATTTGCACACTCACTCCGGTTGAAGCCACGATCAGGTTTGAAAACGAAATCAGGATAATAACCCATTCGCCTCCGCTGTATTCAGGAGGTAATAGTTTAAATATATTGTGCAGATTGCCAACTAGCAGAATAAAGAGTAATAATCCGGCAAACAGCTGATTGATACTGCTTTTGTAATAGATATTGTCGATTGTTTTCATGTGGTTATCTTTCCATGCATCGGCAATGATGGTTGATGAGATTTTTCCGAGTGCACGGTTTGGAATCAGGATAATGGAACCAAAGAAAAAACTGATGGAATACACACCTGTCGTCGAAAGATTATAATATTCGTTCAGCAGGATTTTGTCGATGCTGGAGATTGCTACAATACTCAGTCCGCCAATGATTCCGAAAAGTGCAAGGCTGATCATTTCTTTCCGGAGAGGAGGCTGAATAAAACCGAGCTGGGGCATGAGGTTGAATTGTTTTCGGTAAATGAGCAGGCCTGCGAGGTATACGGCCGGAAAACTCAAAATAACAACGAATCCAAAAACATACTGGGTAAAGTTGATCCAGTGAAAGAAAAAGGCAATCAGCAAAAACAGATTCCCGATCCGGTAGAGCAAATCACTCAGAAAGGTTCCGGTGGTGGCATCGAAAAGCATTTTATTATAGGTGTCCAGAATCAGGAAAAACATCCGGAAAAAAATGAGCGGAATCAGGTAATAGATGTACTTTACCAGAAGTGGCGATTTTTCCAGATTACTTTCAACAATGGATGGTTTCAGTATAAAAAAACTGATCAAAGCGATGGTAAAACCAACCATTCCTACTGCAACCGAAATGAATACAAAACCGTTATTGTTTTTATCCTTATCCCGAAAATAGGAAAACAGACGCGCTGTTACGTTGGTAAACCCGAGTGTGGAAAACTGGGCATAAAGGGCAGACACCGCAACCAGAATATTGATCAGTCCAATTTGTTCCTGCGACATCAGCTTGGGCATGATTAAAGCGGTAGTAAAGAACCCAACAACAATACCCATGTATGAATAGGCCGAACCCCTGATCGTTTGCCTTTTAATTACGCCCATTTAATTTAGTTATTGACTTAAAAAGGTTTATTTTTGCTTCGCACGAAAATACGAAATTTAAAATTACACCTGTTCATAATATGAATACAAAAAATATCCTTCGCAAATCAGGACCATATCTCCTTGCTGTTGTTCTGTTTATGGTGATCAGTGTTATTTATTTTTCACCGGTTTTGGAAGGAAAAAAGCTGCAGAGTTCTGATGGTACTCAGTTTAAAGGGATGTCGAAAGAGATTGTTGATTACCGTAAGGCCACCGGAGAAGAGGCGCTTTGGTCGAATAGCATGTTTTCCGGAATGCCTGCTTACCTGACTTCGACCTTGTATCCGGGGAACATTATTTCAAAAATACAGCGGTCAGTTACTGCAATCTCGCAACCGGTAATAATTCTTACCTTCAGTTTTGTTTTCTTTTTCATCCTTTGTGTTCTGCTTGATATTGGTGTCTGGACCGCCTTTGCGGCCAGTCTGGCTTATGGTTTTATGACTTTCTCTTTTGTCGTGATGGTTACTGGCCATTTAACCAAAGCACACACATTAACATACATATCACTCATTGTTGCCGGAATTCTTTTTGCGTTCAGGAAAAATAAAATTGGTGGAAGTATCATTGCTGCTCTTGGCCTTTCCTTGATGTTGAGTGCCAATCATCTGCAAATGACCTATTACGCAGCGATCCTGGTGATGATCCTTGGAATTACTTATCTGGTTTTTGCGATCAAAGAAAAAACGCTTCCTGATTTTTTCCGGACGACAGTCTTCTTGCTGATCGCTGTTTTGTTTGCCGTTGGGACTAACTTTTCGCGTTTGTATACGACATACGAATATGGTAAATACTCTATGCGTAGCCAATCGGAATTAACGCTGAACGGAGAAAACGAAACCAGCGGACTAAGTCAGGATTATATTCTGGATTACAGCTACGATCTGGGAGAAGCGATGACAGCGTTCATTCCCCGGTTTAAAGGTGGTGGTATGAGCGAACCTTTAAGCACAAGCTCCGAAACGTATAAGTTTCTGGCAGAAGCGCAGGGTGCTGGTGCCGCAAAAAAAATGGTGGAAGGTGGAATGCCGATGTACTGGGGTAGCCAGCCCATTTCGGGTGCGCCGTTTTATTTCGGAGCGGTTTTATGTTTCTTGTTTGTATTTGGGATGTTTCTGGTGAAAGGGAAAGACAAATGGTGGTTAGTAGCTGTATTCGTCATTTCATTGCTGCTGTCTCTCGGGAAAAACTTTTCCATACTAACCAATCTCATGCTCGACTATTTCCCCGGATATAACAAATTCAGGGATGTTAAAAATATAATTGTTATTCAACAATTTGCCATGGCGCTGCTCGGAGTGTTGGCTATTAAAGAAGTTTACCAGCGAAAGATCAGCTCTGCTGAGTTTATGAAAGCCTTGAAATATGCCTTTGGAATTGTCGGAGGTGTGGCTCTTGTATTTGCTTTACTTCCCGGAATGGCCGGTAGTTTCTCCGGGAATACCGATGCACAGTATCTTCAGATGGGATGGCCGCAGCAGCTTATCGATGCGTTGATGGCCGACCGGAAGTCTGCTTTGCGCGCTGATTCATTCCGGACTTTTGTATTTGTTGCGCTTGCTGCTGCCGGTTTGTGGGCTTACTGGGCCAAAAAGATTAAAGGTCAGTATGCGATTGTTTTGTGGGTTGTACTTATTTTAGGTGACATGTGGCCGGTGAATAAAAAGTACTTCAATAACGATGATTTCACTTCGAAAAAAGAAATTGCAGTTCCTTTCCAGGAAACAACTGTTGATAAAGAGATTAATAAGGATAAGGATTTGTATTACCGCGTTTTGAACCTGAATAATCCATTTGCTGATGCACGAACTTCCTATTTCCATCAATCGATAGGAGGTTACCATGGTGCCAAAATGAAACGTTACAACGAACTGATCACTTATGCTATTAATCCTGAAATGCGTACACTGATTGCCGCATTCAAAAAACCGGAATCAATTGATTCGGTGATGAATTTATTGCCAGTGATCAACATGCTCAACACCAAATATTACATTTACGACCTGAATCGTCCGCCGCTGGTAAACTCACATGCTTTGGGTAATGCCTGGCTGGTGAAAGATGTTAAGATGGTTGAAAGTGCCGATCAGGAAATAACTTCGCTGAATGACTTTGATCCAAAATCGACAGCCATTGTAAATAAAAGTTTCGAAAAGGAATTAGGCGGTTTTAAAGCTGGTTCCGGAGAAGGCCAAATTAAGCTGACGGAATATAAACCCAATTACCTCAAATATGAAGCAACGGTGAACAGCGGTGAGCAGTTGGCTGTTTTCTCAGAGATCTATTATCCGAAAGGCTGGGAAAGTTTTATTGACGGGAAGAAAACCGATTACCTTGAGGCCAATTATGTTTTAAGGGCCATGGTGATTCCTGCCGGAAAACATCAGATTGAATTTAAGTTTGAGCCACAATCTTATTTTATTGGAAATAAGGTTTCACTGGCCAGTTCAATCCTGTTACTTTTGGCGATTGCCGGATATCTGATCTATGTGTTTAAATTTAAAAAGCAATACTAATATGGCAGGCAAAGTAAGGCCTCAGAAGCTTAAAAAACGAATTTCAAGGTCTTACCTGACCTCAACGATCAGTATTTCAATGGTATTATTCCTGATTGGTATGCTGGGTGTTGTTTTGCTCAATGCCGAACGACTTGCCAAATATGTGCGCGAAAACATTGGCTTTACGCTTGTTTTAAATGAAGATGTTCAGGAAGATCAGATTGCTGAATTGCAGAAAGTGCTGAAGGCTACTGATTTTGTAAAGTCAGTTGAATACATCGGCAAGGAAGCAGCGGCTGAAAGATTGAAAAAAGATCTGGGTGAAGATTTTACTGGTTTTCTGGGATACAATCCGTTGCTATCTTCCGTTGACGTGAAACTATATGCTGACTATTCCACCGCTGAAAATCTGGTCGTTATGGAAAAGAATTTCATGGAATATCCACAGGTGAAGGAAGTCTTTTTTCAACGCGATATGGTTAATATTATTAACGAAAATGTGAAGAAAATTGGATTTATACTGGTCTTCTTTTCGGGGCTGTTACTTGTCATTTTCTTTGCGCTCATCAATAACACCATCCGGATTTCGATCTATTCGCAACGTTTCATTATTAATACGATGTTGCTTGTTGGGGCGACTGACCGGTTTATCCGGACGCCTTTCATCAAACGAAGTGTTTGGTATGGGATCGTTGGGGCGCTAATTGCCAACTTGCTTGTGTTCGTGCTGATGTTGACTTACGCTTCGGAACTCACCGGAATCGTTGATGTGGATGACTATAAAATTTTCGGATTGGTATTTGTGGCCGACCTGTTTTTGGGGGTACTGATCTCATGGAGTTCAACATACTTTGCCGTAAACAAATTCCTCAGGTTAAAATTTGATGAGTTATTCTATTAATTTAAAAATTAACTTTACACAAAATTATATACAAAATGGCAAAGAAAGATTTCGGTACTATGGAAGGATTTGCTTTGGGCAAAGAAAACTTAAAATTATTGGTTATTGGTTTTGTTATCATAGTCCTTGGTTTTGTGCTGATGGTCGGGGGTAAAAGCAATGATCCAGCGGTTTTTAATCCTGAAATATTTAGCTTCCGGCGAATTACCCTGGCACCAATGGTTGTTCTTTTTGGCTTTATTTTCGAGATTTACGCCATTATGAAAAACCCGAAATCAGAGATATAACATTCGGTTAACAAAGCTTTTGTGTTTCATATTCCTAAATGCAAATGATTTTTATCTGACTTGATTATCAAGTTGTTGATTAGGTGGTGTCTGTATTTTACTTGTGCTTATATATACTTTCCTGAGAAAAGTTATTGTAACTTCTGCCAACCTGCTGTATTTCCCATCATTACATCTGTAGTTATTCCGGCAATGATTGGTTATATACTGAACGAATCGTTATATTTGCGGCCTGAAATTTTGACCGGTTTCGTTTTTTTAAATCACTTATTTTAAAGCGTTTCAGGATGGGAAGATCCATTGAAGAGTATGATTTTCAAAAAGGAGAGATTCTTCTTTTTGACAAGGAATTGGATTGGACATCGTTTGACCTGGTTCGGAAGTTGCGTAATTTCCTTTGCAGGGAAACCGGAATAAAAAAACTGAAGATTGGTCATGCCGGAACACTCGATCCCAAAGCAACAGGTTTGATGATTCTCTGTACCGGAAAAGAAACCAAAAATATTGATTTAATTCAGGCAAAGGCAAAGGAATATGTTGCAACAATTAAAATGGGAGCAACTACCCCTTCATTCGATTTGGAAACGGCAGAAGATGAGACGTTTTCAACCGATCACCTTACTCCGGAACTGATGAAAAAAACACTGGAAAATTTTCTGGGAGAGATTGATCAGGTTCCACCCTTGTTTAGTGCAGTGAAGATTGGTGGGAGGCGGGCTTACGAACATGCCCGAAAAGGCAATGACATTGTACTTCAGTCCAGAAAAATCACGATTTACGAATTAGAGCTTCTGAAATTTACGAAAGATGAGATCGGATTAAAGATTGTTTGCAGCAAAGGAACATATATTCGTTCGCTGGCCAGGGATTTGGGAGTTGCTCTTAATTGCGGAGCTTATCTGGTCGGTTTATGCCGGACCCGGATCGGTGAAATGAAGTTGGAAGATGCTTGGGAAATACAAGATTTTATGGAAAAGTTTCAAGCTCCTGCAACTAATTAATAAATCATGCGTAGAATGGAGGTTCTGCGAAGCATGTAAAGCATAAAACAAACTGTCATTTAGGAATACTGAGATCAAATAAATTAACACAGATATATATGAAATTATCGAAGTTTAAATACGATTTACCTGAAGAATTAATTGCCTTGCACCCAGCCCCAAACAGGGATGAGTCAAAATTATTGGTTTTAGATCGGGCTACCGGAAAAATTGAACACAAGATTTTTAAGGATATTGTTGATTATTTTGGAGATGATGACGTTTTTATTTTTAACGACACCAAAGTATTCCCGGCTCGTTTGTATGGTAATAAGGAAAAAACAGGAGCTGAAATAGAAGTCTTCCTGCTTCGTGAGTTGAATCGCGAACAACGCCTGTGGGATGTTCTGGTTGACCCGGCCCGCAAAATTCGCATTGGGAATAAACTGTATTTCGGCGAAGATGACCTTCTTGTTGCTGAAGTAATCGATAACACAACTTCACGTGGCCGTACCTTGAGATTTCTATTTGATGGTCCTTATGATGAGTTTAAGAAAACTCTTTATGGATTGGGAGAAACTCCACTACCCAAACTCATCAAACGTTCTGTTACACCTGAAGATAAAGAGCGTTACCAAACCATTTTTGCTAAAAACGAGGGTTCAGTCGCTGCCCCAACTGCCGGGCTTCATTTTAGCCGCGAGTTGATGAAGCGTTTGGAAATTAGTGGAGCTAAATTTAGCTATGTTACGCTTCATGTTGGTCTTGGAAATTTCAGAAGTGTTGATGTGGAAGATTTGACCAAACACAAAATGGATTCAGAACAAATCTGGATTTCAGATGAAGCCTGCCAGATTGTAAACACCGCAAGAGATGCCAAAAAGAATATTTGTGCTGTTGGAACGACTGTCATGCGTACCATCGAAAGTTCAGTATCAACTCAGGGTCATTTAAAACCTTATGAAGGCTGGACAAACAAGTTCATTTTTCCTCCATACGAATTTAGTGTTGCTAACCGGATGATTACAAACTTCCATTTGCCGCTTTCAACTCTTCAGATGATGGCTGCCGGTTTTGCCGGTTTTGACAATCTGATGAAGGCTTACAAAGAGGCGATCAAAGAAGGATACCATTTTGGTACTTATGGCGATGCCATGCTGATTCTGTAAAATATCAGGAGTTACCAGATAAAAAATCCCCGTTAACCGAAAGGTAGCGGGGATTTTTTGTGGACATCAATTGTCGGAACTGGCCTTTTATTTTTATCTGGCAATCAGGCTTTCTTCCATTGTTCACGCATCAGTTTTACGGCGGCTGGAAGGGTTATTTTGGAGTCGCCTATTGAGCCACATTCAAAGCTCACGTAATCCTGATAATTAATTTCCTTCAATCCGCGGAACCCGTTGATGTAATTATCTGCTTCGCCATCTTCTCCTGGCATTTTGCGATGTTTTCGGCTTGCAATATGCACATGATGCAGATAATCTCCTGCCGAAATAAAAGCACCGCGATCGTTGGTTTCTTCCCGGGTCATGTGCCAGAAGTCGCCCATTACTGCAGCACCGGCACTGTTTGCGTCACGGACAATTGCTGCGCCGTCAGCCACCTGACGACAGAAGTAGCATTCTTCACGGTTTAATGGCTCCAGGATGATCCTGGTTTTGTTCTGAAGAGCGAAATCACCGAGTTCCTTCATCTGTCCAATCAGCAACTCGCGTGCTTCTTTGTCGGGCAGTGATACTTGGTTGTTGAAGGCTGGAACAAAGATGACTCCGGTAGAGCCAAGTTCTCCGGCGGCTTCAATGATAACCTTCATCGAGTCCATGCATTTTTTTTGAATTGCACGATCACTGGAAATAAGCCAGCCTTCGAAACCTGCACAAATCGCACTTACTTTCATGTTTCGGTTTTGCAGGGCCTGTTGTATTTCGTTCACTCTTTTTTCAAGGCCACGTCCCCCGAATTCCACACCAACAATTTCCAGAGATTCCATGAAATCAAGTTTTTCACTCAGTTCTTTGCCTGGAGAAACCCCTTCCTGACATGAAATTTTCAGCCTGGAGGAATGCTTTCTGTTAGCCGAAGATTCAGATTCTCCGGTGAAAGAAGAGAAAAGGCTGCCTGAGGCAGTCAATGCAATGCCCGACAGGGCTGTACCTAAAAATGATCTTCTATTTGTTGTCATATGAATTTGGAATTTTTGATTCACGATTGTTGAATTTACTTCGCTATTCAGCAATCGTGAATCAGTAATCAGTTTAAACTTCAGTAGCTTCACCCGGAACAGCAACCTGAGCTGTGCCAACAATTCCAACAGTACCCATCACATAAGTTGCTGGCCCAAGTTTCATGTCCGAATTCATCATTTCATCCCAGGTCACTTCTTTTCCGGTGTAGGACGAAATGCGACCCATAATAGCAGTCATGTTCGAAATTGCAGTTTGTTCGGCTTCATTAATCGGAATATCCTGACGAATGCAGGTTACCCAATCAATGTGTTCCTGAACGTATGGACTGACTTTTACATTTTTCAGGGCTTGCCCCTTTTCGTCAAGTGGATAGGTGTACGCAAATTTTTCGGTGTCATTCAGATCCCATATTTTATCCTGACAATTCGTCTTGCCTTCAGTTCCCATGATAAATTCAGAAACATTATTGGTGCAACCGTTAATCTGGCGACACATACTGTGCAAATGCATGCCATTGTCATAAACAAAGTCAGTACTGAAATTGTCGAACTGATCGCCGGTAACACGGCGCTGTCGCGAACCGAAACCTACAGCTTTGACCGGATGCTTTCCGGTAAACCAGGTAATAACGTCCAGATTGTGCACGTGTTGTTCAACAATATGGTCGCCCGAAAGCCACAGCCAATTAACCCAGTCGCGTATCATGTATTCCATTTCAGACCAACTGGCCTGGGGATTGCGGTACCACAGCTGATTCTGATTCCAGTAGCAGTTTGCCGAGGTAATTTCGCCAATCGCGCCATTCATAACCTGTTTGTAAATTTCAACATAGTCGAGCTGGTGACGGCGTTGTGTTCCGGTCACAATTTTAAGACCGAGTGATTCCGCTTTTTTTGCAGTGGCCATTACCGAACGGATACCAACCGGATCAACAGCAACCGGTTTTTCCATAAACACATGTTTGCGTGCCTGAACGGCTGCTTCAAAATGCATTGGGCGGAAATGTGGAGGAGTAGCCAGAATAACCATATCAACTCCAGAATCAAGTACTTTTTCATAAGCATCGAATCCAACAAAGACGTTTTCATCGGCAACTTCCATGTTTTTTTCTTTCTTTAGCTTATCACGACAAGCGGTTACATTATTCAGGAAAGTATCGCCAAGGGCGTGGATAATCAGGTTTGGACCTGCATCCAGAAAGTTGATCATCGCACCCGATCCTCGTCCGCCACAACCAATAATCCCAACTTTAAGCGGGGCGCCATCAGGAGCAAGCTCCAAAAGGGGTGGTAAATTTAATTCTACTGTGGGTTTTTTAGGTCCGGAACATGAACTTAGTACGTTAACACCAATGACTCCCACTGCGCTGATCGCTGCAGCATTGGTCAGAAATTTTCTTCTTGAAAAATTTGATTCACCCATGATTCGTTTAGTTTTAGAATATTCAATTTAGTCGATTTTTTTATACACAAACAACTGCTTTTTGATTCTTCTCCCGAAGTTAAGAACTTAACAGTCAATTTCCCGGAATGCAAGAGGTGAAACAGTAATATATTATTTACCGGTTGTCTCATCCAATTCGCAGACAACACGAAATCCAACCATGTTACAGTCTGAATACCACCATACGCTTTTGGGTATTTGTGGGTCAGTCCTCATCCATGCCTCATTTTGCGTGAAATCGCGAGCAGCGCATCGCACTTCAGTTGGTTCACTTTTAAATGATCCGCCGCGAATTACCTTTTCTGTTCCGGAGGCCGGACCTTTCGGGTCTTTGACACCATCATTCAACGTTGAATAGGCATCAGAAGCATACCAGTCGGAACAGAATTCAGCAACATTGCCGAGCATGTTTTTCAGGCCAAACGGATTGGGTTTTACCATTTCAGGCTTTTGTGTTTTGTCCATACTGTTTCCGGAGTATATTATGTAGCGGTTAATATTGGTGGTATCAGCACCGAATATTTTATTCATCAAACGGTTTTTCGAATATTTTTTCGGATCACCTTCGAAGAAATAGGGACTTTGTGTTCCGGCGCGACAGGCATATTCCCATTCAGCCTCTGTTGGGAGACGGTACTTTTTCCCGGTTACCATCGTCAACCATTTGCAGTATGTTTCTGCGGTTGCATAACGCATCGTAATGGCCGGACGACTTCCCAGTCCCCAGTTCTGATCGGGCTGACCGTATGGAGGAGTTGGTCCGCTGATGGCATCTACTTCTCCGGCAGCACTGGCTCCTTTTGCTTCGGTTACAACTGCACTTTTTGTATCACTTGTCCGGCCTTCGCGACCTGTTTGACGGTAGAAAACCAGAAACTCATTCCAGGTAACTTCTACTTCAGCCATGAAAAATGGACTGACTTCTATTTCTTTCACCGGGCCTTCATCAGGTCGGCGGTAAGGTTCCGATTCCGGACTGCCGATTTTGAATTTTCCACCCGGAATGGCAATCATGTTAAATGAAATGGTTGATGCGGGAATCTTCTCCGTAAAATTGGTGAATTTTTCAACTTTGGTTGGTTCAGAATAAACGATTTGATTCACTCCCGAACCTTTACCAAAATCAGAATTACTGGCATGTTTGGCGTTTGGATCGTAATGACCGACATTCAGGTGACAATTGGTACATTCAAGTGTAGCTTCGTTTTGTGTATAATACAGGTGCGCATCCTGCCCTTCTTTGTTCAGAGTTAGAGGGAATAAGTTGGCGTGGCATTTTACACACGAAGCTTTAAAGGTAAAATGCGGAGCTTTTTCCACCGTACGTTTGGCTTCCCAGTTAAAATCGGCAGAGTCTTTGGTCATAAATTGGTACACATCCCAAAGTCCCAGTTTGGTTTTTTCGAGAAGATAACCTTCGCCTTTGGGAGGCAGGTGGCAATCGACGCAATGAACCTGAATACCTCCCTTGTTGTCGAAATGAGTAGATAATTTCCACGAAGTAAAAACATGGGGGTGAACATGGCACGAAGCACAAAATTCATCGGTTGAAGTATATTCGATTGTTTTATTTCCAGAAATGGTAGCCATAATTCCAATGGCAAACGAGACGAATAAAACGAGTAAAAGATGTTTACGTAAGAAGGATCCAAACTTTTTCAGCATTGGTAGTTTAGTTTTTTTATTCATACAATTCGGTACAGGTCAACCAAAAATAATAAAAATAGAAGGACTGCAATAATATTCTTAAGGCAAAAATAAAATGCGGACAATACTCCATGATAAAAATGAATCTGTCCATATGGCTATTGCATTTTGACGCAAGAGCCATTAAAATGTTGGAAGAATGTATTTCTTATTTTGATGACAGCTTATTCAAATTGGAGTAATTTCGTTGTTTGAACTTACAAAAGGATCTATCTTTGAGCTTATCAAATCAATTAATCTGCCACCATGAATCTGAAAAAAACAGCTGCTAATTTTCAACTTGCAGGCACCATTGAACAGGTAGTTCCCTTGGGTGAAGGATTTATAAATGATACGTTTATCATTCACACCAAAGAAAAGACGGCGCCCAATTATTTGATGCAACGCAAGAACAAACGGATTTTCACCAATGTTCCAGCGATGATGGAAAACATCATGAAAGTTTGCACGCACATCAAGAAAAAGGTAATTGCCCGAAATGGTGATCCGATGCGTGAAGCCATGACTATTGTTCCCGCTATTGACGGAAAACTGTATTTTCTGGATGAAGATGAAGAATATTGGGCTGTTTGCGTTTTTATAAGTGATACGATAACCTATAGTTCGGCCAAAACTCCGGAACTGGCCCATCAGGGAGGGAAAGGAATCGGAATATTTCAATCGATGGTTTCAGATTTGAATGAACCTTTGGCCGACATTTTACCCGGATTTCATAATATCCGGATCCGGGTTACCCAGTGGGATACTATTCTGGCAAAAGATCCGGTTGGACGCAAAGCCAAACTAACCAAAGAAATTAACTGGATTGAAAGTCGCCGCGGAGAAATGCTCAACTTCTGGAAATTGGTCGAAAACGGAGAAATTCCTACCCGGGTTACTCACAACGATACAAAAATAAACAACATCCTTTTCGATAAAAATGGTGATGTTTTGTGTGTAATTGATCTGGATACCGTGCTGAACAGTACTTGTCTGAACGATTTTGGCGACGCCATGCGTTCGTACACCAACACTGGTGAGGAAGATGACGAAAACCTTGATGCTGTATCCTGCGATTTGTCGATCTTCGAAGGTTTCACCAAAGGGTATTTGTCGGAAACCATTGGTTTCCTGAATGAAAAAGAATTGGAATACCTGGCATTTTCAGCCAGGTACATCACCTACGAACAGGTTTTACGCTTTCTGATGGATTACATCGACGGCGATAACTATTACAAAATTAAACATCCGGAGCATAATTATCAGCGTACACTTGCCCAATATAAGTTGCTGACGAGCATGGAGGAACAATATTCTGAAATGTGCCGGATAATTCAACACATTGCTAAAGAATTAAAATCTTAACTATGAAAATTCAACAAATACTCGAAGACTTTTCAAATCCGCCACTCGAACTGGTTGCTGAAACGCTCGATCTGGAAATTACACCTCTTCAGCTTGAAACAGTGAATTGGGCAGAATTTCCATACAAACCGGATGTTTCGGTGCAAATTGCCTGGAACGGAAACGAGTTATTTCTGCGGTACCAAGTGAAGGAGCAGGCGGTAAAGGCCGAAATTGACGAAAACAACGGACGGGTATGGACCGACAGTTGCGTGGAATTTTTTCTTTCTCCTGAAGGGAACGACGAATATTACAACGTGGAAATGAACTGTATCGGCAATATATTATTTGGTTTCCGGAAAAAGGGAGAAGAAGCCATTCATGCCAGTGAAGATCAGATTGCAACCATCCGGAGAATTTCTTCACTTGGCGATGAGCCTTTTGCGGAACGAAAAGAGCAGACCGAATGGCAGATTACCGTGGCCATCCCGTGGGAAGTGTTTTTTAAACACACCTTCAAACCCGAAAAAGGGATGAAAGTACGGGGCAACTTTTATAAATGTGGTGACGAACTAAGTGTTCCTCATTTCGTTTCCTGGACCAAAATAAAAACCGATAAGCCCAGTTTTCATGAGCCTCAGTTTTTTGGAGGACTGGAATTTGAATGACTGTTGGTGTAACTTCCCATATTTAGGAGTCTTTTGTATTTCAGGATATTATAAAAATGGCGATTCAATTTGAATCGCCATTTTTATAATATTCAGGAATATATTTGAACTGATGGAATGTGAATTTCAGTCTTTCTTTGAATTGAGAATTCCTTACGAATCAAAGAATACATTAGTTCAAAATTATAATTTTCCGGCGTTAACCAATTTCAGTACCAACTCGCCAAACAACGTATTAGCCCAGGCAAACCACTTGCGGGTAAAATTTGTCGGATCGTCTTTGTGAAATGTTTCATGCATAAAGCCTGTGCCGGCATCAGTATCACGAAGTGTTTTTACACACCAGGCAATCTCTTTGTCGTCGGAGCTGGTCATTGCCCGCATGATGATGCTCATTGGCCAAACCATGTCGTAACCCACATGAGGACCGCCAATTCCTTCTGCTGCTTTGCCTTTAAAGAAATATGGATTGTCTTCGCTCCAAATCAGTTTGCGGGTATTTTGGTAGATCGGGTCACTCAGTTCAACACAACCCAAATAAGGCAAAGCCAGTAAACTTGGAACATTGGCATCATCCATAAAAGTTGCATTGCCAAATCCATCGACTTCGAAAGCATAAACTTTTCCGTATTTTTTATGCTCAATAACTGCATATTTCTGAATGGCGTCACTCACTTCATTAGCCAGCGTCTGGCATGTTTTGGCGAACGACTTGTCGCCTGTTACTTCCTTACTTATTTCGGCCAGTTGTTTCAGTGACTCTACTGCAAATAAATTGGAAGGAATAAGGAATCCATAGGTGGCGCAATCGTCGGAGGGACGAAAGGATGAATTAATCAGTCCGACAGGTTTGAGCGGACGACCATATCCATGGTTCGAAACGGTATCAAGCTGGCTGGTTGTTTTTCTTTGAAATTTATACGGTCCAAGTCCATCTTTGCGTTGTTGAACAGTAAATGTCTGAACGATTGATGCCGCGGCCTTTTGCCAGTCGGCATCAAAAACACTTGTGTCGCCGGTAGTTTTCCAATAATGATAAGCCAGACGAACTGTGTAACAAAGTGAGTCGATCTCCCATTTACGTTCATGCAGTTCGGGTTTCATATCGGTTTCATCGGTCATCCATTCTGATCCGGTTGGCCCTTCGTTAAAAGAGTTGGCATATGGATCGATAATCACACACTGCGTCTGGCGGTTAATGACTCCGGCAATTAACGATTTGAGATTTTCATCCTGATTAACCAGCGGCAAATAAGGCCAAACCTGTGCCGATGAATCACGTAACCACATGGCATGAATATCTCCGGTGATCACAAATGTGTCCGGTTTCCCATTTTTAGTTTTAAATTCAACCGTTGTATCAAGTGTATTTGGGAAGCAATTTTCGAACATCCAGGCCAGTTTCGGATCTTTCAATTTTGCTTTTGTTGCGGATATTGCTTTTTCTACAGCTTTTGATGTAAAGTTCCGTTTATCAGGAGCCGGACGTTTGCTCACATAGCTCAATTCGGTTAGTGATGAAGCCAGTAGCTTGCCAGTTCCGGTCATTGCCAGTGCGGCTGCTGTTAATCCACTGGTGCGTATAAAATTTCTTCTTGTCGTCATATTTTTTAGTTTCAATTTCAAAGTTTCAATTTCTGGATTATTCTGTTGTAACGACTAACTTTTTACCTTTTTTCAGGTCATCGTAAGAAATAAAATAACCGTTAACCCTTTTATTGTCGTAGGTAATACTGCGGATTTTCTTTCCTGAATTCTTCTTGATAATTGTAAAATTCTTTTCACCAAGATCGAATTCTACTTTATCGAAAAGTGGCACTGAAACAATGTATTCAGGATCTGCCGGAGAAAAAGTATAAAGCCCAATGGCACTCAACACGTACCATGCCGAATTCTCACCGGCATCATCCATTCCGGAGTAAGCCAGTTTGTCTTTACCCATATCGTAAAAGTGATTCATGATGCTGTCGAGCAAAACCTGCGATTTTTCCTGCTTGTCCACAAAATAGTATAACCATGGAAAGCTGTGATCGGGCTGGTTTCCATGACAATATTGCCCGATAAAACCAGATATGTTATAGGCTTCATCTCCTTTATAGGGAATCGAAAAAAGATCATCCAGTTTATTTTCAAAATCATCTTTACTTTTATAAAGCCCAATCAATCCTTTTACATCATGAGGCGCGAAAAAAGAAGATTGCCAGGCATTGGCTTCGCGGTACATGTATTCATAATATATAAACTCCGGATCGAAAGCCTTAATCCAATCGCCATTAGCCAGCCGTCCACGCATCAATCCGGTTGAAGGATCAAACATATTCTTGTAATTACCGGTTCGTTTCATCAACATCCGGTAATTCGCCGTATCGCCCAATTCTTTGGCCAATAAAGCTACCGCGTAATCATCGTAAGCATATTCAAGAGTTTTGGTAACCCCTGCGGCAGCAACAGTTTCAAGTTTGGGATTAACAAGATCGGGTTCCGAGATATAGCCTTTTTCAATGTACTCCATGATTCGGGGCCTGCTCCTGTTTTCCATCGTGGCATTTCTTAAAAGCAGATTGTAAGCACTTTTTATATCGAAACCACGTATTCCCCTTAACCAGGTTCCGGCAATATACGGAGCTGCATGATCGCCATGGAAAAATGTAGGCATAAACCCTGTTTTCTCACCTTTGTCGATCAGGGATTTAATTACATCAACGGAAACCTGAGGCGATACCATTCCCAGTAAAACCAGTTTATTGCGGTAATCGTCCCACAGCGATGGTTCTGTATAGTAGTTAAAGCCCTTATTTACAACTTTCCCTTCCTGATCGGTATAGTCGCCGCTGCAATCACTTCGTAACGCAGGCCATAAAAATGACCTGTAGAATGTAGAATAGAACAGTCCCTGTTGCCGCTCAGTGCCGCCTGTAACTTTAATTTTAGACAATAATGTTTCCCAGGTTTTTGTGGCTTCATCTCTTACCTGCTGAAAATTTTTCCCAAGCATTTCTTTCTCCAGGTTTTCTTTGGCATTGGCAATGCTAACAAACGAAAAGCCGATTTGTATTTCAAGTGGTTTAGCTGCATCGATAAAATTAACCACGGAAATCTCACTTTTATCTTTTTTCAGCAATTCAATATTTTTAATCTGATGATTGGTTACTGCATAAAAGAACATTTTTTCACCGAGTTGCTGAAAACCTTTAAATCCATTTTCGCCTTCCTGAAGGATCTCTGAGCTTCGTGTTCTTTCGTTGGATTTAGAAAGATCAACAATCAACTTTTTATTCTCGCCAGCCTTGAAGGTATATTTATGAAAGCCGCAACGCAAGGTGGAAGTTAATTCGGCATTCACTCCGTACCTTTCAAGAAAAACCTGATAATAACCCGGATGGGCAGATTCGTTATTATGACTGTATGCAGAGCAATAATCATCAGGAGTAAAACTACCTGTTGCCGGCAATAACGGGATGTGGCATAGATTCCAGTGTCCTTTGCTTGTATGTGCAAAAGCATAGATAACTGTGTCTTCGTACTGGTAACCGGAACCACTGTGAAATTTTGTAACCGGTGTTAATTGCACCATGGCATTTGGCAGCGAAGATCCGGGGAATACTTCGGCACCCCAGGTGCGGTGTGTTGGTTTATAACCAATGTCAATACTGTCCCATAAGGTGGCAGTTCCCAAAAATGGATTGACATATTTTGTGAGCTGCTTTTGTGCAGACAAACCGCCCGATATCGTTAAAAATAAAACAATTGCAACAATATTTTTTATCATGGCATTCTATTTATTTGGTTTCTTTTAAAATGTGCTTCAACAAATTCAGTGTTTTATTCCAGAATAGCCGCCCATCCACCATCGCGCACAAGATGCAATTTAATGGTTTCGCTTTTAGTTACTGAACTGCTTGTTTTCTTGTAATCCATTGCCTGTACATCAGCATTCATGCCGTCTTTAAAGGCCGTCATCTGGTAAACTTTACCATCCTGAAGAAAGTTAAGTCTCACCTCCAAATCACGGGCAGTACTATTTGTGATGCCTCCGATAAACCATTTCTTGCCTTTCCGTTTAGCTACCACGAAATACTCGCCAGCCTCGGCTGCCAGCACACGTGTCTCGTCCCAGATAACAGGCACGCTGGTAATAAAATTGGTGCATTCTTTTTCGCGGTAATAGTAAAACGGATTGTCTGCCAACATTTGCAAACCACTTTCGAACACCACAAACAACGCCATCTGATAGGCTCTGGTTCCTATACTTTGCGGATTAGTACGGGTTGATCTGTAATCTTCCGGATGAACCGAATTCATTGCTCCGGGAGTAAAATCCATCGGACCAACAGCATTTCGGATAAATGGCAAATACGCGTTGTTATTCGGTGTTGCCAGACCTCCGCCAATGTTTTGTTCCATGCCAACAACTCCTTCGTACGAAAGAATATTGGGTAAAGCACGTTCCATCCCGGCAGGCTTAAAAGCGCCGTGAAAATCGACGAACATATGATTTTTCGCGGCTTCGCGGGCAACCCGTTCGTAATAGTTCACCATCCACTGGTCACTACGATCCATAAAATCGATCTTGACACCGGCAATGCCCCAATCGCTGAATTTTTTAAATAAATCGAAATGATTTTCGACTGTCAGCCAGGTGAGCCATAAAACGATTTTTACGTTTTTCGACTGACCGTATTTGATCAGTTCGAACAAGTCGATAGTAGGATTTGGAGTAAAAGGATCGGTCGTACTTTTTGCCCAGCCTTCGTCCATGATGATGTATGGAATTCCAAATTTGGAAGCGAAATCGATGTAATATTTGTACGAATCGAGGTTGTATCCCGATTTGAAATCAACACCATATAAACGTGCATCGTGCCACCATTCCCAACTTACCTGGCCGGGTTTAATCCAGTCGGTTGCACCCAATTCATTCGGGCGCGAAAGTTTGAAAACCAATTCATTTTCAAAAATCTGACGATCGTCATTACTTATCTTCAGGACCCTCCATGGGAAATTACGGCTACCTTTCGTTTTGGCAATGTAATTAGCTTCTTTCAGTATTTTCAGACTCCGGTCACCATCAGGTCCAAATTCCAACGGACATTTCGGGAACATGCTCTGAAGTATATTGCCTTCAATACCTTTCAGGAACATACACGGATAATCGAATAAATCGGCTTCTGAAACCAGAATTTTGAAGCCTTTACGGGTATCGATAAATACGGGCAAAGTGCTTTTTTCCAGACTGTTTACCTCAGTAGAACTTATTTTTTTATAGGGAATTTCGTAGCCAGTTTTGAATGATTTGGTTGACGACCACACTGCATCGAATCCATCTGGAAACTTCAACGACACTTCCTCATCGAGCACCTCGATTTCGGAAGACTTCTTTTTGGTAATAAAACGATAAGCGACACCATCATTGTATGCCCTGAATTCGACTGAATAATTGCTTTTGAAATTCAATAACAAAACATTACAGTTATTTTTAACCTGAGCATTCTTCAGCGGTATTTCCCGCTGAATGGTTTCGTCGATTGTACTTGTTTTTTTGTTACCCAGCTTGGGATTTGCACCCAGAGTTTCGTCTGAAAGTTTTAACAGCAAAGAACTCTTTTCGAGTAAAACCTGATTGTTACTACTTACAGAATAATAAATTTTGTCGGTCAGTTCAACCGATACCTTGATGGTTTTATCCGGAGAAAATAATTCAATTGCTTTGCAGAATGCAGAATTATGCAATAAAAGCAATAACATGACGGCAAATACCAGTTTAGTCATTCTCATGGTTGATTGGTTTTGTTGGTTTAGGTTATATTCCGTAAAGTAATTCAGAGTTTCAGAATAATTCAATCCTGCATGCTCTTTAATACACTTTTGTGTCTTTTTCTACTCATCGCAACCTGCGAATTACTAATTATCCAATAAGCCTTGCTTTTTTAGTAATGCCATTGCTTCAATGAGCGTTGCACCACTGGTTTGAGTAGTTAGTTCAGTTGTTGTTCCGGGTTTGGTTTTCCAGTATGAGCTAAAAAGCACCAATTGTTTATTGGTTCCCTGTCTCCAGAGTGTTTCTCCATTGAGTTTGATGAAGTTGATGTAGCGTTTTTTTGTTGCGCTATCCAGATCAGGATGTAAAATCAACTGCGTAAAATAACGTATAAAAACGCCTTTAAACAATCCTCCATCTCCTTCACCTTCGCTTTTCAGCAAACGGTCATTGCCATCAACGAGGTTATTCAGTGTATAATCTGCTGCCTTTATCGCATCATTCATATATCCTTTTTCTCCGGTAATTTTATAAAGTTCCAACGCCGCCCCCAGAAAAGTTCCTTCGTTGTATGTAAATATCCATGACTTCTGCGCGACTCCTGTCCTACTGTCAATATTGTCGTACACCGCACCATTTGCAGGATTAAACAAATATTCCTTCTCCCAATCGTATATTTTCAAAGCCCATTCTTTATCTTTTACATCACCAAATTGTTGGAACATACGAGCGGCCAAAATACAGGCCGGACCATTTGAACAGGCATTTTTACTGTACGGCTGATCTTTCTTCCATGAAACGCCTCCACCTGCATTTGTATTCCAACCTGTCTGAATATCGATCCATACATCTTTAGAGGCCGTTTTAAATCTTTCATCCTGTGTAACATTATATCCACGTAACATGGCCAGAGCAATCCACTCCATATCGTCATAATATTCGTTGTAGAATGTATTGCCATTTTTCTTTTTTACCCCATCATACCATTGGGTAATTGTTGTTTTGTAAAGGTTGTCGTTGGTTCGGCTGTAGGCATCAATCATCACATCGAGTGCATGTGCCTGTGGCCAGTAATTGAAATTTTTCTGTCCGCTGTTGTTGAAATTGAAATAACTATCGGTAGCATTCCAGTACGAAAGTACCATTGTTGAACTGCTGCTGTCAGCCGCTGCATTCCAGTTGATGACATATTCCTGATCTTCGGTTACAATTGGATCGTCATTTTTGCTACAGGCAGGAAATAACAACGAAAAGGAAAAGAGTATATACAAATACATGTTCTTCATAATAAAAAGTTCAATTAATAATTCAGAAAGGGCAGACATTTCGGTGTCTGCCCTTCTAACTTTATATAAGGTTTATTGGTCACCAACTTTAACAACCGAGTGAGTGTATTCTCCATCAGCATTGAATGCGGCAGTAACATCAACCAAAGCCAAATCCATTTCAACAGCAAATTTAAATTTGCCATCCCATTGGCTATCGTTCACCGGATACAAATAATAATACGATTCCGGACTTGAAGCGCTTGGAGGGCTATCGGTATTTGGAGTTCCCCACCATTCATCAACAGTTTTGCCTGCAGTATTTATTGTTGTCATTTTAAGTTTATAACGTGAGTCGCGTCCCCATCCTTCTTGTTTGAATGTAATAGGCTGACTTACGGCTTTGAATATGCCATTTTCAGTATAATCGCAGGAGAACAGGAATTCGTTGGTTGGACAGAAAAACAATTGGAAATCAGTTATTTCAGTATAAACAGAAGACCCAACATTAAAATCAAGATTAATGCGGTAAACACCGGTTTTCGCAGCATTGATTTTGGTTTCCCCTTCTTTCAGTAAACCGTTTTCAACAAAGAATTGTCTAGGTGTACCCACTTTTGCATCGGTGAAATAGTACGTTTTTCCTGCGGTTAATTGGGTGTAAATTTCAAATTCACCTCCTGCAATGGCTTTAAACATTCTTGCTTTCGAAAGGTCAGTTCCACCTTCTGAAGCTTCGCCGGTAACAAATACATCAATAGGAACATCAGCAAAACCGGATAAACGGGTAATCTGAATGGTGCGTGTTTCTTCAGCTTTAAGATCATTGATCCCTTTTGATGAAAAAACAGTCCAGATCAATTTACCTGTTTCAGCTGAACCAATACCCGCCATACCCGCAATTTTATTCAGTTGTTTGTGCGAAATGGTTGCGTGGTTGTAACCGCCAGTGTTGTCAGAGGCCATCCGGTAGATTGGATTTGAGAAATCACCACCTTCTACATCAAAAGCAACTTCGTAGAGTACCATACCACTATCTTCGGCTTTGGCTGGTTCCCATTCGAAATAAAGAGAGGCAGAGGCCGAACTTTGCAAAACAACAGTTTTTCCGTCAGCTGGTTCATAAAAAGTTTTTACTGCCGTAACACGTGTATCTTTTAACGACTCGTCTTTATCACATCCTGTGAATGCAACGAGAACTGCGATTAATAGGCTTAGATTGAGCAATATTGTTTTCATAATCAATATATTTTAATGTTTTTCAATTTCGTTTAAATTTTACTTCCAGATATTAATAACCTTGATTCTGACCCAATGCCGGGTTTAAATCTTTTTGCGACTGTGGTACTGCCCATAAATAATCACGTTCGCTGTTAAAAGATCTTTTATCAAGCCTAACGTAACCATTGTCCATGCTGGCATCGCCAAATTTTGCACCATGTGGAAATCCGTTCATGACTACTTCAGCAGTTTTCCAACGGCGTAAGTCAAAAATTCTCAATCCTTCAATGGCCAATTCGCATCGACGCTCGCGGCGAATGATATTTCTCAAATCAGATTGGTTCCATGCAGCGTTAAAAGTCAAAGCTTCCGGATCAGTAAACCCTGCCCGTTGCCGAAGTGCACCAACAGTGGTATTCCAAACACTTTCATTCATTTGGTTCAATTCGTTTTTTGCTTCAGCATACATTAATAAAACGTCGGCATAACGAATCATGATCAGGTTTAAGCCTGAAGCCATACCTGCCAGTGACGTGGGATCAAAATACTTCCGCATGTAATATCCGGTGGCAGTAGTGTTAGTTCCGGGTCCTTCATATTCATCAACAGCTTCATCCGGAGTAGGTGCTGAACCTGGTTTGATGTATATGGTATGAGTAGTGACGCCATCACGGTTTAGCCATTGATATCCATCATAAACAACAGTTGCGGTTAATCTTGGATCGCGGTTTTTATATGGATTATTCTCATTGTACCCGGATCCGGCAGCATTGATTGCCTTACCATTCATGGTAACATAATCGTCAACCAATTCCTGTGTTGGTGCAAGGCTGTTCACCCGGGCTCCCGCTGACTGCGGAGCAAAATCGTAATAGTTTCCCCAGGTCCGCAAAGATGGCACGTAACCTAAATCAAGAATAACTTCATCGTTATATTCATTTTCAGGAAGGAATAATCCTTTATAAGAAGGGAACAATTTATAGCCACCAAATTCCGAAGTATTGATCAATTTTTCGGTGGTACTTACCACGTTGGCCCAATCATTTTCGTAAAGGTAAGTTCTCGCTTTGAAGGCAATTACAGCCCCCGAAGTAATTCTTCCTTTGTCTCCTTCGGCATAATCTTCTTTTGCCGGAAGTATACTAACAATAGCATCCATTTCACTGCGGACAAACGCGATCACATCAGCCTTAGGCGTGCGTTCGATGGTTTTTGTTTCCGATAAGGAAAGATCGTGATCAAAAAGTGGAACGTCGCCATACCAGGTTGTCAACCTGAAAAACAAAAAGGCCCTGATAAAACGTGCTTCAGCAGTCATTCTGGCTTTTACCGTTTCATCCATATCCACTACCCTGTCAATATTTGCAAGAAGTACATGACAGGTTTTTATACCTTCGTAACAGTTCTTCCATTCATCAGCAAAGCGATTGTTCGAAGCGTCTGCCTGTCCTGATGAGATTAACTTTTCAGCGCTGACACCACGTCCTTCATAAACGTTATCAGACAAAGCTTCAGTTTTGAAGAAATAATCGTTATTATACATCTGGCTGTACGCCATATTCAAAACCATGTTGGCTTTTTCAACTGAAGACCAGTAATTTCCCTCAGTAAATTTGTTCGTTGGAGCAAGGTCCAATTTATTACACGATGTTAGCAGTAGAAGAACCACACTTGCAAATACCGCACTATATTTTAAGAATTTCTTTTTCATCATTATTCAGTTTTAAAATTCTAAGTCTAATCCAAATCCATAGTACTTCAAAGTAGGATAATTACGTCCGCTGTTTGCACCAACGCCACCAGTTCCACCCATGTTACTTCCAAACTCGGTCGATTCAGGATCGATGAACGATACTTTTGAAAGGGTAAAGAGGTTTTGGGCATTTATACTTAAGTGTAATTTTTGAACCCCAATTTTAGATGTGATATGTTTTGGGATTGTATAGCCAATCTGGATATTCTTCAAACGGACATAAGCCGCATTAAAAAGATAGAGATCAGATCCTCTTTGAAAGTTATTTGTATTGGAAGCGGAACCCGCGGCTGTCAACCGTGGCCATTGGGCATTGGGGTTAACAGGCGTCCAAAAATCCAATTGATGCTCGTATATCACATAGGAGTAGTTCGCGTGAAATGGTTCAACCAACTCTCCGCGCAAAAACATGTCGCGTTTACCAACACCTTGTACCAGCATATTAAAATCAAATCCTTTCCATGTCAGGTCATAGGTGAAACCAAAAGTATAACGGGGAAAAGCATTGCCTAAAACGGTCCGGTCTTTTTCATCAATTACTCCATCGGCAGTGATATCCTTAAATTTAACATCTCCCGGTTGAACCGTTGCACCAATTGGCAGAGCGCTATTTGCAATTTCCTCATAACTTTGAAACAAACCATCTGTTTTATAGCCAAAATAGGAACCCAAAGAAACACCTTCGCGGATTATTTTTGACAATTGGTCATTGCTGTCAATTTGTTCATTTCCACCAAAATCGGTTACTTTATTTTTAGAGTCAGCGATATTAAGCCTGAAATTATGCTTGAAGTTTCCGGTTTTTGCCCGATAACCAATGGTAGCTTCCCATCCCTGGTTCATCATTTCACCAGCATTTTCTTTTGCAACAGCACCTCCGAATACACTTGGCACTAAAGGAGTCAGAAGGATTTGTGAAGTTACCTTGTTAAAGTAATCGAAAGAGCCATATAGTTTATTATCCAGGAAGGTCGCGTCAAGGCCTATGTTAAAATTCGCCGACTCTTCCCACCGTAATTCGCTGTTTCCAAAGTCGAAACCAGTTCCTGAAACAGCTTCATTATTGAATGCATAAGAATTGGTATAAACAGAATAAGTGGTGAAATAGGAATAATCATCTACATTTTGATTACCCAGCACACCATATGAACTCCTGATTTTTAAATCGCCTACACTTGCTTTATAGCCCGCCATAAAGGATTCTTCAGACATTCTCCAGGCAGCAGTTACCGAAGGAAAAAATCCCCAACGAAACTTTTCTGCAAATTTAGAGGAGCCATCATAACGAAAACTCATCTCTCCATAATACTTGTCCGCATAGGAATACATTCCACGTCCAAATACAGAATAAATACTTCTTTCCTGAGTTTGTGCAGGAGTATTGTAACTCGTCGGATCGAGTTCTGTCTCCGATTCAGGAAGACCTAAATCACGGTCGGTATATATTTTCTTGATCTCGTTGGCCTGTCTGGTATACGATTCGTTGGATGTACCAAGCAAACCGGTAACGTGATGTGCGTTGCCAAATGTGCGGTCGTAATTCAGTATAAACTGTGTGTTCAGAATATATTTTTTCTCGTTATAATCTTCTGTATTGCGGGTGCTGTTGGCAAAAGAGTTCGGAACTGTTGCCGTTTCGCTGGCATAAAAGGGTACTTCGAGACTCCTGATCAAACGGTGATTCGCACTCAAATCCAAGCCAACCAATCCTTTTGCGGTTAGACCTTTTGCTAATTCATATTCGATATTTAAACTTCCAAGAAAGTTGTCTTCATCCTTTTTCTGATAACCACCAGATTCAAGCAAACCTAAAGGGTTAAATTCCGACAGTACGTCATTGGTCAGGTAATGGCCATTTTCCGCCTTCAATTTATAGTTGTAATAATTCGGAATGCGACCACCATCAACAATTAAAGTTCCGGCGCCTGAATTCGGTGCATTTTGTAAGGTCCGATTGTATGCCATGAGGGCACTAACTTTCAACTTCCCATATTCATTCACCAGATTTGTACGGAAATTATAACGTTCCATACCAAAATTGCCAACGAAATTGCTTTCCTGATTGTAATATCCGGCAGAGATCATGTATGTAGAATTCTCATTTCCTCCAGACATGCTTGCATTGTAGTTCTGCTGCAGGGCTTGCTTTAAAATGCCATCCAAGAACCATTCGCCATCGCCATTTGTCTGCAAATCTCTGATCTGAGCAGGAGTATAAATAGGAGACGATCCACCATTAATTAAAGCCTGGTTTTTCAACAATGCATTTTCGTAACCTTTTACCGGAGAGTAAAGTACTTCAGGATCCTGAATTCCAGCCATAGTGCTAAACCGTAGAACTGGTTTTTTGTTTTTTGATCCCTTTTTTGTAGTAACCAAAATAACACCGTTCGACGAACGCGATCCGTAGATAGCAGCACTACCGGCATCTTTCAATACCGAAATGTTATCAATATCTGCTGGATTCAATTTATTCAGGCTTTCCATTTCAGTAATTAAACCATCAATAACAACAAGCGGATCATTGTTATTCATGGTACTAATACCACGAATATTAATGTTCATGCTGTTATCATTCGGGTTCATACTTTTTTGCTGAATGACCAGGTTGGCAGAGGCACCCTGAAGCGCTTGTACAGCATTTCCTACCGGACGGTCTTCAAGTACGTTTGACCCTATCTGATCGACAGCCCCGATGAGGTTTTTCTTTTGTGTGGTTCCGTAGCCAATTACCACAACTTCGTCGATCCCAACCAAGTCTTCGGACAATACCACATTAATCAGTGATTTTTTGTCAATCTTAACTTCCTGATCTTTCATTCCAACAAACGAAAATTTCAGAATAGTTTCTTCAGCAATACCCGTAATTGAATAATTTCCGTTGAAATCGGTAATTGTTCCGTTTGTGGTACCTTTTATAAGAACAGAAACACCCGGCAACGACATTCCGGAGCTATCGGTAACTTTTCCGGAAACGCTTTTCTGTGGCTGTAAAGTCTGATTTTCAGGATAAAGCAAAATTTGCCGGTTTACAACCCGGTAATTGATGTCGGTTCCTTCAAATAGTTTTTGAAGTACCTGGTCGATGTTCAGTGAGTTAACATCCATAGTCACTTTGCGTTCAACATCCACTTGTTTGTTGTCGTACATGAAAAAGAATTCACTCTGATTTTCAATTTGGTTCAGAACTTCCTTCACCTGACTGTTTTGCATTTTCAGGTTAAGTTTGGTTTTTTGTGCATAGCTGCTTGAAAAAGCGCTAAAAACACTCAGAACCATAAGGAATAGCGTTAGTCGCATAGTTAAAAGAATTTTTTGTGCCATCGGATTTCGCCGACACACGTGCATTAACTTTTTTTTCATAATTTTGAATGATTTAGTTTTTTGAATCTTTTATGCAATTCTTTTTCTTAGGAAGCTTTTTGCATGAAAAATTTGGTTAAAAAATAAACTAACTTAGGAACAGGGAGTCTCGAACACTTCCTGTTTTTTTGTTTCTACTTATTCCATTTTTCTTTTGTATTTAATGATTACTTGTTCTCCTTCAATCTGATAATCAATTGGTGTAAGGACTGAAATCAGTTCAAGCACTTCGCGCAGACTTTCAGTTTTTACTTTGAAGGTATAGTTGTGACTGTAATACAATGCCTGATCGAGTTGTATTTTTACCCCATACCACTTATCCAGGTAATGAATCACTTCTTCGAATGGTTGATTATCGAAAATCAGCATGTTATTCAGCCAGGCTGTCAGCGCTTCCATGTTTTCTGCTTTTTGCACACGACTGATCCCATTGTTGTATACCAGTTGCTGACCAGGCACTAATTTCGCAATCACCTGGTTCTTTAAATTCAGTACCTGAACTTTTCCTGAAACAAGAGTTACATCAGCATGATTCGCGGCACCATCTTCGTTGACATTAAATCGGGTGCCAAATACTTTAACCTGAAGGTTTGTGCCCCGAACGATGAACGGGTGCTGCGGATCTTTAACCACATCAAAAAAGCATTCGCCTTTCATTGTAACATTTCTGTTTTGTGCTGTATAGTCTGACGGGTATTGCAATACTGATCCCGAGTTGAGCCAAACATGTGTACTGTCGGGCAATACAACCTGAGTCTTATTTCCTTCCGGAGCAATGATCTGAGTATAAGTAACAGGTGTTGTTTGATTCCGAAAAGTATCGCTTAAGCCGATTCCGGCCAGAAACACCAGGACAAGAATAGCTGCTGCCGCTGCATAGCGGAAATAGATCGTTTGAGTGATCTTTTGTTTTGGTTGATAATCAATCCGACTCATCAGCTTTTTCCAGTTGAGGGTCAAATCAGGCTGGTAAAATGGCGTCTTGTTTCTGCTGACCGACCATGTATTCATGATCTCAGTCAGGATTCCCGGATGTTCGGGCGATAAATTGAGCCAATCCTGAATTTGTTTTAACTGTTCCTTATCTGCTTCCTGTTTTAAGTGGGCAGAAATCGCATCCCAGGGGATATTTTGTGGTTTCATAGTATGGTCTTGCATCTCTTAGTCGCAAAAAACGAAAAGATCCCTCAATCAAAAATTAACTTTTTTTAAAGTATTTTTAATCTTATGGATATGTATTGATTTTATTGTTTCAGGATCAATGACGTTTGGTGTGGCAGGGATGATAATGATTGCAGGGACATCGCAAAGCAAGCGGGAATAGGCCTGGAATGGTGGAAGCCAACGTTGAAGTGAATTTGTTTTATTTCCCGGCCGGGTGGGTTAAAATGGAAAAAGTACAAAAAGCTTCTGATTAAAGTATTTAACTCATAAAAAAGCCAAGCAACCAGAGTAGGAAGATTTGCTCGTAATAGGGTTTCAGCGATTCCCGGAGTTTGCGCAAGGCAATGCCCACATGATTCTCTACCGTTTTGGGAGTAATTCCCAATTGTTCGGCAATCTCTTTGTGCGAAAGGTTTTCTTCCCAGGCCAGCTGATAAATCTGCCTGCTTTTCTCCGGAAGTTTGCCAATGGCCGAGTCGATAATGGCCCTGAGTTCATTGTTTTCCATCAAATGCTGAGAATTGGGATCTTCTGAAACGGCCGTATCGCTGTTTTCGATGGAAGTAAGTATGGTTTTATGCTCTTTGCGGTATAAACTGATTGCTCTGTTTTTGGCAGACGCGAAGAGGAAGGTTTTAAAGCTTGCTTTAATCTGTAGCGTATCTCTTTTTTCCCAGATATGGGTGAACATTTCGAGGGCAATTTCTTCTGAAAGCTCTTTGGAATGCAGATAGATAAGGAGGAAATTACACAAATCGGAAAAATGACGATCGAATAAAAAACGATACGCGTTCATATTGCCATCTGCCATTTGCATCATAGCTTCCGCATCGTTTTTAAATTTTTGATCCGACATACTTCTCCTTTTTAATGTAAATCCTACCCTGACAGATTATCTGCAAAGATAGTTATCCAAAACATGTCCCTGATCGAAACAAAAATATTTCTTAAAAGCAGTTCTGGGTAATACGAATGAGGGAAATCGTTGTGCATATTCCAGGAGGAGGGTGTAAAGCTGAACATGTCGGGTAGGGAATGGCGTTTTAGCCAATTGTTCTTTGTAATTCCTAACGAGGATTCAAATTCCTGTCACAGAATTCAATGAATGGGAATAAACAGGCTTAATACAAACGAAAACTCAGAAAAGTAATATACATTTGGTGATGTTTAATAGTTAGTGGTAATTGTGAAAATGTGGATTAGAGCCACTTTATCTAAATATATAGACATGAAGTATTTCAAAATGTATTCAGAGAATATTCTGTAGTTTTAGAGAATGCCAAAACTTCACAAATAATTGAGAAATATAGGGAATCTCAAAAAAAATCTTGAGATAAGAGTTGATTTTAATTTTAGAAATTGAAACTTTTTGAAAATGGCAAAAAATAATAATAGTCTCCATCCAATATTGATTTTACTTGGATTTGTTGCACTTATTATAACAAAACTTGTTGAATTTATTACTGAAAATATAATACCTATACTTACTATATTGGGACTTGGATTTGGTGTTTTCTTAGTTTTTTACATATTTAAACAAAGGATTAACCTAAAAGAAAAGAGACAACCAAACAAAAAATCAACAAAACAATCAAATGTTTCACTTAGCTCTACGACTGCATTAATGACCTCCGAGAACCCAAAAAACAACAACTATCTTGACCAAACTATTATTGATGTAAATGCAGAATCGTTTGATTTGAGTATTGACAAAGAGAGAATAGAATCAAAAAGTCAATTAGAAGTTCCTATATGGAGCCATTCTTATGTCTATTCATACGATGCAATAAGATATGCCTCAAACCAGCAAAAGAAATTTTATTTTCTCCTTAGAGATAACTTGTTAAAAGGAAAACTGATTGATATACAAGGAAACACAAACTATGCATTTATTCTTTATTTCGACTTACTAAATGAATATGAAAATCATAAGAATATTAAACTCATTGAAGAGCAATTCAACCTAATTGGCCAGATCTGTCCGAAAACGAAAAGTTATACTTTGCTGATTTTAATAGATGAGTTAAAGAAACGAAGTGATTCTTATTCTATTGAAAAACTAAAAGAATTAGAAAATCCTTTATACCGATTTGAAAATGGATACACAGATTACAATCCCTACCAATACAAATTGGGTAGTCTATTTGAAGATAAATTAAAACTAGATAAAAGGGAAGTTGAATTATTAAATAAAATTTGGCATTCCTCTAATGTCTTTCTTTCAATAGACAATTGTCTTTTTGAAGTAATTAGGCAATATTGCATTGTTTTGAAAGAATTGGAGAGAAATTGGAATACAAAGGGAATATCCAATAATATTACTGATCTGATAAAAAATGAATTAATGAGGAAACAAGATTACTTCGATTCTTTCGAATCTGATGTATATCTAAGCATTTTCAAAAAGGTTGAAAATATAGTGAGGGGAGTTTATGGACATAATCGAAAGATTACTGAAGATGTATTGCTGAAATATAGTACCAGAGTACAAAGTAAGTTTGAAAAGTATTTAGGAGAAGAAGTAGACGAAATTTTAGTAAAATGCAAATGTAATATACTGTGGCCAGACAAATCAACTCAAATTGAATTGAACGCTCAAAATATTAATAGATGGAAAATAGAATTTAACGAACTCAAAGACACATTTCAAAAAAATGGAAAGAAAAAGTTCATTGATGGAATTATAAATCTTGAAGAAACAAATCAAAAAAATCCCAACATTGAGAATATATTTTTTGAAGCATCAAAATTTATAGCAACGCATGATAAGGAACATTCTTTAAAATACTATGTTAAGTATATTTACTACGATTTAAAATCTAAAAAAATTGATAATCAACAATTAACAACTACAATCCAAAAATCATTATTTGCTACAAATGAGCAACTTCTTGATTTTCACTCCATCATTGAAAAATTGATTCAAAGCTCAAATATTGAAGAAGCATTAATAGAAATACCTAATATTTACATTCCCAAGAGAAAGAAAATCATCCTAGATAAAATACAGATTAAAGAGGTTGAAAAGAAACACACCAATACTGTTGAGTTATTAAATGAGATTTTGGTCAATGAGTCTGTAGAATTGAAAGTTAATCCTATCAATAATAAAAATACAGATGAAGAATTAGAAGTTTCATTTGGTATAAAAACAAAAAACAATTTATTCTTTAAATCCGAAATCGATTTAAACAAAGTTCAAGAACAATTAGTACAAAAAATTGCAACAAACTCGTTTATGATTCATCAGAATGAAGTTGCGGAATTTGCTTTAGACAATGGTTTATTTAAAAATCAGCTAATTGATAGTATTAATGAAATATGTGCAGAATTTCTTGAAGGTGGAGCATTGATAGAGGAAGAAGAAGACAATTATATTATTGATGAATCTTATTATTTAGAAATTGTGAATTAAGTAAATAGAGCTATGGCATTAAAAATTAGACCCAAAGAAGCAACTGCAATAATAAACTCATTAACTGGTGGAGTTGTTCCACGTATTGGAGTTCAGCACATTACTGTTGGAAGAGATTTAGAGATTGAATCATTTACTGCTGCACTGAATGATGTTCAAAATGGTCACAGTATGGTGAAATTTTGGATTGGTGATTTTGGTTCTGGTAAATCATTTATGCTTCATTTACTAAACACGGTAGCAACAAAAAAGAAATTTGTTGTTTCAAACGCAGATTTCACGCCTGACAATAGACTTTATTCAAATGATGGCAAGGCAGTTACTTTATATAGTGCAATTATGGATAATATTGCTATCCAAATTAAACCTGAGGGAGGTGCATTACCTACATTGCTTGACAAATGGATTGAACAAGTTGTTTCGAAAACAGCACAACTACATAATATTCCAATTACAGAAATAAGAGATGACCGTTACGTTTTACTTATTCAAGAAAATATAATGCAAACTGTCAATGAGGTGACAGAAACAGGAGGATTTGATTTTGGAGTTGTTGTATTAAAATATTACGAAGGGTACATTAAAAATGATGAACATTTAAGACGGAGCGCCCTTAAATGGTTAAAAGGAGAATATCGAACAAAAATAGAAGCACGTCAAGATTTAGGTGTAAGAGAAATAATTACAGATTTGAATTATTATGACATGTTGAAAATTTTTTGTAGTTTATTTGTAAGCATGGGCTATAGCGGATTCATGATAAATTTGGATGAAGCAGTTAACTTATATAAAATTTCAACATCAACAATGAGAGCAAAGAATTATGAAAAAATTCTAACAATATTCAATGACTGTTTTCAAGGAAAAGTATCCAATTTATTTATCAACTTTGCCGGCACTAAAGAGTTTCTTGAAAATGAAAGAAGAGGTTTATTTAGTTATGATGCTCTGAAAACGAGGTTAGAAACTAACAAATTCGAAACATTAGAATTACGTGATTTGGCTCAACCAGTAATTAAACTAATTCCGTTAAATCATAACGAGATTTTTGTACTGCTTAAAAACCTAAAAGAGATTTTTGATTTTAATTTTGGAATAAATCTAAACATTACCGAACATGATATTCAATTATTTATGGAGGAGATGTTTAATAAGCCTGGTGCTGATGAATTTTTAACTCCTCGGGAGGTTATTCGAGATTTTTTGAATATCCTTAGTATTTTAAGGCAAAATCCAGATGCAGATAAGAGACATTTAATATCAAACATTGAAATTTCAGACGAGAGACCTGAGTTACTTGTAATTGATTCAATCGAAGAACTGTAATGTCGTACCAATTATTATCAGAACCAATTAGAAAGTATATTCGTGAAAAGCGTTGGGATTTTTTACGTCCAATTCAAGCAGCCGCAATCTCAAGAATAATGTCTACTGACAATAATTATATTCTTGCTTCAAAAACGGCTTCTGGTAAAACGGAAGCGGCATTTTTACCAATTCTTTCAAAAACAGATTTTAATAAAGCAGGAGTTCAAGTCTTATATATTTCACCATTAATTGCGCTAATAAATGACCAGTTTTTTAGAATTGAAGAATTGTGTAAAGACTTAGAAATAAAAGTAACAAAGTGGCATGGTGAAGCAAAAAAATCACTAAAAACCGGTCTCATAAAGAATCCAAGTGGTATAGTATTAATTACTCCTGAATCTTTAGAGGCAATGTTTGTTAACGCTCCATACAATGTCAACAATCTTTTTGGTAATCTGAGTTATATTGTAATTGATGAAATACATTCATTTTTGGGAGCTGATAGAGGCATACAATTAATGTCAATTTTATCTCGCATCGAGCAAGTAAATAAGAACAAGATAATAACCATTGGTCTGTCTGCAACTATTGGTGATGCAAATTATATTGAGGCAAAAAGGATAACTGGAGATATTGATAATACAAAAGTATTATTGGACAGAACAAAGAAAGATACCGAAGCAAAATTCAAATATTTTAAAAATAGTACAAACGAACTCTCACTTGACTTATTAAAAGATTTATATCTGGAAACAAATATGAACAAAGTTCTCATTTTTCCAAATAGTCGAGGAAGAACTGAAGAAGTAGCTGTTAAGTTAAGAAAAATTTCCGATCGGGTAAATGGCCATAAGAACTACTATTCTCATCATTCATCTGTTGATAAGGAAATAAGAGAGGGTATTGAACATTTTGCAAAGAACAATGAGCGTTTTAATTTTTGTATTGCCTGCACATCTACCTTAGAGCTTGGAATAGACATTGGAACAGTAGATAAAATCGTTCAGATTGATTCAACTCACTCTGTAGCATCATTAGTTCAAAGAATAGGACGAAGTGGTCGCCGGGAAGGTGAAAGGAGCATTGTAAACATATATACAACTGATAAATGGAGCTTCTTGCAGGCTTTAGCATGTTGGCAATTATATAAGGCTGATTTTCTTGAACCAATAAAAACTTCTAAAAAACCCTACGATATTTTGCTGCATCAGATACTTTCAATAGTTAAACAATTATCTGGATGCAGTTTAGCTAGTCTAATAAAACGTATAAATGTAAATAGAGCCTTTGTTTCAATAGATAAGGAAGAGATTGAATCAATTATACAGGAATCAATTAAATTGGATTATATTGAAGTCATTCAAAATGAATTAATATTAGGTATTGAGGGTGAAAATATTGTTAATTCGCGCGAATTCTATAGTGTTTTTAAAACTGAACCAAATTTTAAGGTATTGCATTCTGGTCGAAAAATTGGTGACATCCCCTATTCTCCACAAATTAAGATTGGTGAAAATATCTTACTTGCTGCAAGAATCTGGAAAATTAAAGATGTTGATCTTGAGAGTTCCAAAATTGAAGTAATTCCAGCTAATGATGGTAAGAAACCAATGTTTTTTGGTGGAGGTGGAAATATTCACCACAGAATAAGAGAAGAAATGTTGCGGATTTTAAAAACAGATGAATCTTACTCTGAATTAAACGAAACCAGTAATTCTATTTTGCATGAATTGAGATTCGAATTCAAGGGTTCACAGATTCTGAATTTTGAATATGACCGCCCTTTAATAGTAAAGGATGGCAAAATTATTTTATACACTTTTGCTGGGACAAAAATAAATAAGAGTATTAGTTTTCTAATTGGTTTTACTGGTGTCGAATCATCATTTGACGATCATAGTAGTTCATTCGAAATTGCAATTGGCATTAATGGCTTTAAAGACTTAATTGCAAGTATCAATGTTGAGTATTCTAAAATAGATAACCATCTGGTTGCAACGCTTGAGGAAAATGAATCTTTGCTTGGTTTTTCAAAGTGGGGGGCCTATTTACCAATGAAATATAAATGTGAGGTTGTAAAGGACAGATATTTTGATTTTGAATCTGCAATTTTATTTATTAATAACTTAAATCTTATTGCTATGGAGTAAGTCAACACATTCATTCAGTTGTATTTGCAATTTAATCAAGCTATCACACTACCCCAAATTGAAAAAAAGAGAATCTGTCTGTCAATGCTTTTTGGAGGGGTGAACCTAAAACTTTATTTTTCGAAAACGGTAATGCATAAATGTTGATTTTTTTTAAACAAAAAATAGTCTGATAATGAATAAAGCCCTATCTATCACAACAAAATACACGCAAGTCTTGCTTCGCTGACAGGGAATTTATCGGGAAACTCCCTGCCTGTTTGTCATTTCGGAACGAGGGCAGTAGAAATTATAAGCATACCAACATCAATTATGGAGCGGGTCAGTAAGTATCATTAAAATTGAAACCATGGAAAGTAAAATAAACAAAATTGCCATTTTAGTAGACGGAGATAATGCACAGGCCAAATTATTAAAGCCTATTCTGGAAGAAGTTTCCAAGTATGGTAAAGCTACTATTCGCAGGATTTATGGTGATTGGACAACACCGCAGATGAATAGCTGGAAAGATAAATTGAATGATTTATCTTTTAGTCCGATTCAGAAGTTTGCCTATACGACCGGGAAAAACTCGACCGACAGTTCAATGATTATTGATGCGATGGATATTTTGCATGATAAAATGGTGGATGGTTTTTGTATTGTTTCAAGTGATAGTGACTATACCGGATTAGCAAAGCGAATTCGGGAAGATGGCGTTTTTGTGATGGGAATTGGGGTTGCAACAACTCCAAATGCTTTTGTTCAATCGTGCGAAGTATTTACCTATTGCGAAAACATTGTGGAAGAGGGGACTGTACCAGAACAGACAACCAGAACTCCCCGGGTAAAAAAGACAACCATGTTCCCCAAAGCAAAAAAAGTTATCAAAGAGCTTGAGGAAGAGAAGGTGCCCAGAACAAAAAAGTACCCCTCAGTCAATATGAGTTTAATTAACAGAGCATATGATTTGTCGATTAATGAAGAGGAAGCGACTCTGATTGCCAACATCGGCGGTAATTTACGAAAGATAGATCCTAGTTTTGACTCACGTACTTATGGATTCAAAAATCTGACTCAGCTTTTTTCCAAACTGAAAGAATACGAATTGATTAAGCACGAAGTCGGTGGAGTAAATCATCCGCTTGTCAAGCGAAAATAGGGAGCGCCAGCAGCAAATGATGCTTAAGTCGGTTGCAGCTGGTTTGTTGTGAGGGAAATGGTATTTATAAAAGCAGCTCTACTAGAAAACGAAATACAGACATGAGTGACTACCTAAAAACAGATTTTGATCTGGATTCAGATTTACTGATTGAAGTTTTTGATGAATTACCGATTTGGGCTTCACCGTTTGGCTTGAAATTACTGGATAACATCAGGTATAAAAAGAATATTTCTGCCCTGGATATTGGATTTGGAGCTGGATTCCCACTGACAGAAATTGCAATGCGGCTAGGTAACACCTGTAAAGTATATGGTATAGATCCCTGGGAAGCAGCGATTCGCAGAACTGAAAAGAAAATTGAATTTTACGGGATCAAAAATATTGAGTTATTCCATGGTGTCGCCGAGCGTATTCCATTACCAGACCATTCCGTGGACTTGATCACAAGCAACAATGGACTGAATAATGTTGAGAACCTTGAGCTCGCTTTAAGCGAATGTTCCCGGGTTATCAAAACAGGCGGACAACTTATTCATACCTATAATCTTGAGCATAGTCTGTTTGAGTTCTACGACCTTTTAAAAGAAGTTCTCGAAGCCGATAAAATGGATGCCGAACTCAAAAAAATGAACGGGCAGATTTATAAAAAGAGAAAACCGGTGAACGAGTTTGTAAAACTACTTGAACGAAACAACTTTAGAGTGAGTACGATATTACACGACAAGTTTGATTATAAATTTGCTGACGGTACCGCAATGTTGAATCACTACTTTATGCGACTCGCATTTTTAGACGGTTGGAAAAGCATTATACCCGTAGAGAAACAAGTTGAAATATTCAAGCGTATTGAAATCCTTTTGAATCGGAAAGCAGAAAAAAACGGATATGTCAAACTGAGTGTTCCGTTTGTATTACTGGATTGTGTAAGGAATTAAGAAGGGTTGTTTCACGGAGAATTCGTACTCGTTATTTGTATCCCGTCCTCTTTAAACTTTAGCTTGTATCTTCTTGTTGCTAAAAACCACTGAACAAAATTACCGGACAAAAAACGAAGCAGGCCAATATCCTTAAAAATTGAATTATGATCAAATTGCTCAAAGAACGGAACCGTTTGAATGAAACACTTTTCATGGGGACTTTAACGCTTGTTTGTTTTACGTTTTCAATTTTCAGGTTTGTTTATACTGATACAATGATCTTTATGTTTTTGAACTGGAATTTATTCCTTGCATTTATTCCCTGGGCCTTAACGAGCATTACAGTTCTGAAGCCGAATATTCAAAAAAACAAAAGAACTATTCTAAGCTTAATGGCTTTCTGGCTTTTATTCTTTCCAAATGCTCCGTATATTTTAACCGATTTATTTCATCTCCGGACCGAATCGTCCATGCCAATATGGTTCGATTTAATTCTGATTCTTTCGTTTGCATGGACTGGTTTATTATTTGGTTTTTTGAGTCTTTGGGACATCGAACGGATAATGGCGCATAAAATCAAGCAACCCTGGAATGTATTCATTTCGATAGGCCTTTTATTTTTAGGGAGTTTTGGAGTTTATATGGGTCGATACCTCCGGTGGAACAGCTGGGATGTTATACAAGAGCCGTTTCGGTTATTTTACGACATTGGAGACCGCCTGATTAACCCATTCGAACATCCCAGAACATGGGGAATGACGCTGTTTCTGGGAGTGTTTCTCAATATGATCTATTGGTCGTTTCGGTTTATAAAGGAAAGAGATTAATTGAAGGTCTAACGATTTTTATACGTCCCGTTTTCAGTACATTCTAAAAAAGAGGGCCTTATTCTCATGAAACCCTCAGCAATATCGAACCGAACTTATTTATCTTCAGATTTAAAACTATTTAAATTTTATTTTGATTGTTCCGTTAGGAATCCGTCAATTGACGGATGGGTAGAAATTGAATAATGACGACTATATTTTGTCCCATACGGGACAAAACGGTGAATGAAAGTTTGCACTTCTCTACCCATATACATTCCCTGCGGGAAATTTAAACAGTTTAGGTTTTTACAGGCCCAGGCGTTTTGGGGAAAGATTGAATGGCATAAAAAACGGTAGGCTGCATTTAGAATGGCAGCCTACCGTCGTAATCATCTCAGGGGAATTTATAAAGAAATCGCGTTCTTATTTTTTAAGTATTGCTTCCTGTTTTAATGCCAGCCCGTCGGCAGTCATTGTCCAGGTCTTTCCAATCATGTCTCCGTCCCACATGTTTTCAGTGTTTTCGATGTTGGAAATGAGGCCAGCCATCCTTTCATCCAGGTAAACTGATTTTCCAACGGGAACTTTCAAAATCATTGAAACTTCCTGGTTACGCCATCTGGCATTGTCTTTCAGGAAATAATAAGGTTCGAATATGACTGTTGAATCTTTCTGTGCAAAATTGTAATTAATCTGATCTGCATTTAGTTGGGCATCATCAATATTTCGACCCCGTGATTCTTTTTTGATCAGCAATAAAAATTCATTGCCATTGCTTTTTTCAATGGTAAAACGCGGGTGACCCAATATTTTTTCTTTCCCGTTTACCATGGCGATTTTCATACGATCGAGATTGATTTCATTATCAATTAGTGATTCATACAAATCGTCGGTTGTTTCCAGATAAAGGGTTTTACATTGGGTGCAATCAACCTTTTGAGTTGTCGTCTGGCTGGTTTGTTTGGCGAAATTACTAACCTGATTGACGCTCACTACGATTAAGGTAATCAAGGCAATAAGCCACAGTCCAAAAGTTCCCAGACCGATCAGCCTGTTGTTGGTTTTGTATCGGAATAACAACTTGGTACCGATAAACAGAATGAGCAAAATTGGAATTCCAACCAGTATTGAAATGGAAACCAATGATATGATATAAGCTCCCGGACTAACAAAATTGTTGATTAAAGCGGCAAAGTCGATTTCAGAGTTCCATCCAAAGTTCCATGGACCACCGCTCAGGAATGAATGCCCGACAGCCATTGAAGTTACAAACCCAATCAGAGCGGCTATTCCGCCAATGATTAAGACCGAACCAAATACCAGCACAATAACGCGCAACACTACACGAAGGAGGCTGGTAATCATATCGCCAAACCGTTCAATTCGCGATTGACCCTTTTCGTTGGAGGGCGAATTCATGAACTTGTTGTAACTTTCTCCAACTTCATTCATTTCTTCTTTAATCGATTTTTCGATGTTTGAAACGGTCGCTTCCTTGCCTCTCATTTCAAGTCGTTGAGCAGTAGTTTTTGCTTTGGGTACAGCAATCCATAAGATAAAGTACAGCAATATATTGAATGGCCCAATCAGAAAAAACAGTAAAAAGAAGATAACGCGAAGAATTACAGTGTCCATATTGAAATAGGCAGCCATTCCTGAACATACACCACCAAGAACGCGGCTGTCGCCATCGCGGTAAAGGCGGCGGCGGAATTTGGCATCACCGGCCTGAGATGTTTCTTCCGCCCGGTTTCTTCCCAAAGGTTCTTCTTCCTCCGGTTCCATAAAATCTTCCGGTTTACCCATTCGGGCAATCACTTTGTCAACCATGTCATTTGTGACTACCTCAATTTTATTGTTGGTGTTTTCAAGGAGTATTTCAGCAATACGAGCTTCAATATCCTGAAGTATTTCCTGTCCTTCTGCTGCCGGGCCAAAATGCCGGTTGAGCATTTGCAGATATTTCTGGAGTTTTTCATAGGCATCTTCATCGATGTGAAAAACGCTCCCACTTATGTTTATTGTAAATGTTTTTTTCATTTTGGATAAATTTTCAGATTCGTTTTCTTTATACTGAAGATGACCTATTTATGTTCTTTTATCATTCTGACTGCATCAACTAACTCGTTCCACGATTCGCCCATTTCGTTCAGGAAATAGCGACCTTCTTCGGTTAACTCGTAATATTTCCGTGGAGGTCCCTGTGTCGATTCTTCCCACTTGTACGAAAGTAATCCGTCGTTTTTCAAACGGGTTAGTAGTGGGTAAAGAGTTCCTTCCACAACGATCATCTTCGATTCCTTCAGTTCCTCGATGATATCGCTTGCATACAAAGGTTTTCCTTCGATTACCAGCAGTATGCAGTATTCGAGTACACCCTTGCGCATTTGAGCTTTTGTATTGTCCAGATTCATTGTCTATCCTCCTTTTTATTCATATTATTCATCCCTGCAATCAATTCTGGTTTTTCCATATTGATTCATTTATCATCCAGTCTTCAATTTTCGCATCAGGTTCGCAATCGGTTGAAATGACCGGCATCGCAAAATAAGAGTTTTCGATCATCCAGTTTTCAATTTCGAGTGATTTTTCACTGCTTATCTGATCAGTAAAATCGTTTAGGCCAAAATAAGTCGAGTTGGTCATCCAGTTTTCAATCTCCAGATATTTGTCTTTCGAAGATTCAATAAAAAAAGTTTTTGAAGCAATTTCTGAGAGTGATACAAAAGCTAAAAGCTCACTGCTTTCAGTTTGAGTATCAACCGTCATTAATGTTCTTTTTTCGCTCTTGTTATTTTCCTGAAGTTGCCTTCCTGATTTGCCGGCACTGACAGTTAAGCTGATTAAGATTAAACAAACTACTGCAAAAGTTAAACTGATTGAATTTTTAAATTTCCTGTTTCCTGTTTCCTGAGCATTGTTTGATGTTTTCATGACTTTGAGTTTTGCTTTCTGAATTGTTTCTGTTTTCTGTTTTTTGTTTTCTGAGTATTGTTTTCTTGTTTTTTTCTGTTTGTAAGACGATCTGTTTTTGATTTCGTTACAGTTGTAAGGAACTTTTTTAAAACTCCTACCTTCTCTTACATTGTTATTGGCTTTACAAACATACAAACTTTAAATGGTTCTATGCAACACAAAGTACTGAAATTTTTAAAATATTTTAAAGTTATTCTTCAAATAACTAAAATACAGATAGATATGAATTGATTGAAATTGAATTATTTTTCATGGAACAGCAGGAAAGCGTAATTTAAATTAATTCTAGAGCAAAATTAATTCTGAGAAATTCTGAAAAAAAGTAAAATCAGGAAGAAGTCAGGGCTTCACTTAAAGTAAAAACCTGATCAAAAGAGGGAAGTTGATGATTTTCGTGAGCGGGTGACCTGAGGTTATCCACTCAATTTGTACCAAATGCAAAAACCCTCCGGATCGTTACAATCCGGAGGGTTTAAAACAAATCAACCAAACACCAATCACTTTATTTTTCAAATTCTTCTTCCAGTTCTTTTTCGGTATCCAGAAACAATTTTAAATCTTCGTCAACGGTTTGTATTCCTGCAATTCCGAAGTTTTGTACCAAAACATTTACCACATTGGGCGATAAGAAAGCTGGCAATGTGGGTCCAAGGTGAATGTTTTTAATGCCAAGGGAAAGCAGCGCCAACAATACAATTACCGCTTTTTGTTCGTACCAGGCAATATTATACGCAATTGGCAATTCATTGATGTCTTCGAGTTCGAATATTTCTTTCAGTTTCAGAGCCACAACAGCCAGCGAATAGGAGTCGTTACACTGTCCGGCATCGATCACACGAGGAATTCCGTTAATATCGCCCAATGGCAATTTATTGTAGCGGTATTTGGCACAACCTGCAGTCAGAATAACGGTGTCCGTCGGAAGTTTTTCAGCAAATTGAGTATAATAATCACGGTCTTTCATGCGGCCATCGCAACCAGCCATTACAAAGAATTTACGGATTGCTCCTGATTTTACAGCTTCAACAATCGGTCCGGCCAATTCAAAAACCTGATTGTGAGCAAAACCACCCAGAATTTCACCCGTTTCGATTTCCGTTGGTGATGCACAGATTTTAGCATGTTCAATAATGTCAGAAAAATCCTTCATTTCGCCTGGTTTGCGATCCGGGATATGCGCTGCTCCCGTTAATCCACTGGCTCCGGTGGTATAAATACGGTCACGGTAAGCGGCCTTTTCCATTGGCGGAACAATACAGTTGGTGGTGAACAGAATTGGACCATTGAAACTTTCGAATTCTTCCTTTTGTTTCCACCAGGCATTTCCGTAGTTACCAACCAAATGTTTGTATTTCTTGAATGCCGGATAATAATTGGCTGGCAACATTTCGCTGTGCGTATACACATCAACTCCGGTTCCTTCGGTTTGAGCCAGAAGATCTTCCATGTCGCGCAAATCATGACCTGAAATCAGGATTGCCGGATTTTTACGTACACCAATATTTACTTTGGTCATTTCCGGATTTCCATAGGCCGTTGTATTCGCCTTGTCGAGCAGAGCCATTACATCAACACCAAATTTTCCGGTTTCCAGCGTTAATCCAACGAGTTCGTCAACCGATAAATCCTGTGTAGTTGCTGCCAAAGCGCGTTCAGTAAAAGCAAATATTTCCTGACTTTCGTGGTTCAGGTTGTAGGCATGTTCGGCATAAGCAGCCAAACCTTTTAAGCCATAAATTATTAGTTCTTTGAGTGAACGTACATCTTCGTTCGTTTCGTTTAACACTCCAACTTCGGCAGCTTTAGCTTCAAATTCTTCACTTGTTGAGGCCGACCAGTTTACTGATTCATGTGTTGGAAGACTGATTCCTGCTGCAATAGCTTTAGCTTTCAGCTCATCACGTACTTTCAGCGTTTTTTTGATCCGGATTACGAATGCCACATCGTCGAAATTGGCATTCGTAATGGTACTGAATAAACCGTCGAAAATCACTTTGTCAACTTTCGGTTCGGCCTGACCAAGTTTGCGCAATTCGCTGTTTAACGCTGCAACTCCTTTTAAAACAAACAATAAGGTATCCTGAAGATTGGCCACATTGCTGTCTTTTCCGCATACACCTTTAATAGTACAACCAGTTCCTTTGGCTGCTTCCTGACATTGAAAACAAAACATATCCATAGCTAATTTTTTTATATGAGAATCTCAGGGCGAGGCGATTCATACCTCACAAAAGAGTCTCAATTATTGTTTTTATAAATTTTTAATTGATACTAAACAGAATGATTTTGATGAAATTTCCGGATTGAGTAATTCTCATTTCCGTCCGGGTAAAGGGAATTCCTTGATCTTTATTTCCTCGCGGACGGTGAATCCGGATTCCATTTCCTACCCGGGGTTTCGCCCCGGGCTATTGATATTTTTCCCTTTCAGGGAAAGAAAACACGCAACACATACCCGGATTCCTTAATTTGAAACTTGGAACCTGAAACCTGGAACTCATTTATACCCAATTCTCACTAAGTATTTCACCTTTGATGCTGACAATCGTTTCTTTTACAGGAACTTTTCGTGTGGCCTGCGAACTTGCCATCCGGACCAGTTGCGATAATCCTCCGCAGCACGGAACTTCCATCATCATCACAGTAATTGTATTGACGCGGGCTTCATCAATCAGGCGGCGGATTTTCTCTACATAAATATCTTTTCCCTGATCCAGTTTCGGACAGGCAATAACCAGCGATTTACCGGCTAAATGTTTCGTGTGGAAATTCCCTAAACTAAATGCGACACAGTCGGCTGCCAAAAGTAAATCAGTTCCCTGAAAACTGGATGCTGCCGGATTAATTAAATGCATTTGAACGGGCCACTGACGCAAGGCTGACGGAGCTTCGGTTGTGACTGCTGCCGGAGCAAAACGCAGATTCTGCGGTTCGAAACTCACGGATTGTGAACCCGGGCAACCACCGCTGGCACAACCTGATTCTTCAACCTTGGTGGAATGTACTTCGGTAATAACCTCCTCAATACTGAAAGGGATTTCGCGGGCATTCATTTTCAAATAACCGACAGCCTGTTTCAGAAAGACAGTTTCACCATGTTCTTTCAAATGTTTCAGGTGAGCAACCAGGGTATTTTTACCTTTGGGTATAATTTGCTGAACAACCATCACCTCATCGTATTCGTCAGCTTCACGTTTTTCAATCGTAATCGCTCCTTCAGGGCAATGGCCAAGACAGGCTCCCAATCCGTCACACATCAATTCGCTAATGAGCCTGGCCTTTCCATCTATAATTTGCAATGCACCTTCGTGGCAGTTCGGAACACAAACTCCACATCCGTTACATTTATCTTCATCAATATTTACAATTTCGCGTATCATATTTTCCAGTATTTTTCCGAAACAAATCTACGACCAATCGGTTAATAGAATTGTATCAAATGTTACAAACAGCAACTTTTTATGATTGAACCCGAAATACTTTGCCAATCGCCCATCTTCCGTGGTATTTCTACTGATGAACTGGAGCAGCTTTTCAGTCAGATTCATTTTCAGCTTAAAACATATCAAAAGAATGAATTGATCACAACAGGAGGTGAAATTTGTGACCGTCTGCTCATCGTTCAGCATGGTAGTGTAAAAGCCGAGATGAATGACTATTCAGGAAAAATAATAAAGATTGAAGATATTGAAGCACCGCGGCCGCTGGCTACTGCCTTTTTATTCGGAAAGGAAAACAAGTTCCCGGTTACCGTTTCTGCCAATACGGAAGTGGAAATTGTGTCGATACCGAAACCTGAATTTGTAAAATTGCTTCAATTAAATTCTTTGATTTTGAACAATTACCTGAATGCCATTTCGACAAGGGCGCAGTTCTTATCGCAAAAACTGAAATTTTTGTCCTTTAAAACCATCAGGCAAAAAATTGCACATTACCTGCTTGAAAAGGCAGGAGACCGGCTGCAAACAGTTGAAGTGCCACAGTCGCAGGGGCAACTGGCTGAAATGTTTGGAGTAACACGCCCTTCGCTGGCAAGAGCGTTGAGCGAAATGAATCAGGAAGGACTGATAGAAACAGACCGGAGATTCATCAAGATATTGGACAAAAGCCGTATGAGTCAATTACTTAAAGCGTAGTTGTAAAAAAATATGCGATAAGCCTGAAAGTAGAAGTAATAATCGTGTCGCGGCTTCGTTTTTTGCATTAATATTGCGCAAATTTTTATGTAATGAGAAAATTGGTTCAGGGACGGCTTTCGGTTTTTAAATTTGAGAGCTTCAAAAAGTATAAAAATATAGCCCATTTTATTACGACCAAAGAAGGTTGGGTTTCGGGTAATAAACCCAGGTTTACCGGCAACGAGGAGTCGGAATATGCTGCATTCCGAAAGGAATTGGCTGTTTCGGGCGAATGGAAGGTGAATCAGTTTGTTTTTCCAAGGCAAACGCATTCCGATCAGGTTGGCCTGGCGAATTCGGAGAACCGAGCATCTGACTTCGTTGATACAGACGCTTTGATCACCAACGAACCGGGTCTTTTTGTTTGTGTGCAAACAGCCGACTGTGTGCCGGTTTTGCTTTACGACACGCAACAAAAAGTGGTTGCGGCCATACACGCCGGCTGGCGGGGAACGGTTTCAAAAATTGTGCAGAAGACGATTCTGAAAATGACCCAAAAATATGATTGCAATCCGGATGACATTATTGCCGGAATCGGACCTTCCATTCATATGCATGCCTACGAAGTAGGACCTGAAGTGGTACTGGAAGTTCAGTCCAGTTTCAGCAATTCATCTTCTCTGCTAAAACCGTCACTGAATTCAGGAAAGGCGTATTTTGATTTGTGGGAAGCGAATAAAACGATCCTTATCGAATCAGGTGTTCCGGAGGGAAACATAGAAGTGATGGGACTTTGCTCATTCGAACATGCCGGCTTATTTTATTCGGCCCGTCGCGACGGCGCCGATACCGGCAGAATGGTAAGCGGAATCAAGTTGGTGTAAAACCAGTATTCAATTTTGCCTGAATTCAAAAGACAAATAAGATCTAAAAAAACAATAACAGGACAATGCTTTTAAAAAGAACATTGCCTGCTAATGTTCGAAAGTAAAAGTTCTACTTACAAGGTTGGTAAATTGCTCCTGTTGCGAAGTCAACTAAGGCTAAATCAATGACCTGCATGGCGTCAGGTCATTCTTCGAATTGATTATTTCTCTTTGTTTTCTGTTAATCGTCTGTCATCTATAGAGTTCTATCGTTCGTGAACGCCTCCTCCGCTTGATTTGTTAATATCTTTTGTCTTTGGATTTCCTGAATAGCTTATATCGCCTCCGCTGCTTGCACTGGCATCGAGTTCGTCGGTTACAAATACCCTGATGTCTGAACCGCTTGATGCACTTGCCGTACATCTTTTAGTTTCAAATTCACGGGCATTGATATCGCTTCCACTTGATGCATTGGCTTGCATTTCATTGGCTTTGCCTTTCAGCCAGATATCCGAACCACTGCTCGATTCAACACTCAGTTCATTTGCTTCCAGTTCCAGTTTGATATCCGAGCCACTGCTGGCATCCAGATTTAGCTTGTCTAATTTTAAAACTGTTTGTGAATTAACATCCGACCCAGCCGAAGCTTCAAGCTTATCAAGGGTTTTGAACGAAACGTATACTTTTCGTGGTTTGCTGTTCCAATTCATAAACCAGGATCTTTCTTTGATATAGATCTTTAATATGCCGCCCTCAACCTTGGTGATAATCTTATCCAGATCATCCGATTCTGCTTCAACTGTGACTTCCTCAATATTTTTCTGTGTCAGGTAGAGGTCGATTCCGCTACTTACCGAGACTCCGTGGAATCCGGAAATCTGTCGTGTCTGACGACCTCCTTCTGTTTGACTGGCCTGAATGGATTCAACCTGAAACAGGAGGGTGCAAAAAAGAATAAGTGTAACTAGTTTCGTCGTTTTCATACTTGCTGTTTTGAATGTTTATTGATTTGATGAATTTATTCCGGAATTCCGGCTATTTACGATGGATGTTTCCTCCCGACGAAGTGTTGATGTCGGTTGATCCCGGATCTCCATAATAAACGACATTTCCACCGCTCGATGCATTGGCTTCGAGTCTCCCGGTAACGGTTGAAGAAACATTTCCTCCGCTTGACGCCCGCATTTTGCATTTATCGGCTGTAAGCTCTTCACCTTTCAGGTTTGCTCCTGAAGATGTTTCCATTCTGGCATCTTTAGCCAATCCGGAAAGTTTGATATTTGCCCCTGAAGAACAATCTGCACTGAGCAGTTTCGCATTTACCTCCATGGTCAGGTTGGCTCCTGAACTGGCTTTCAGTTCCAGATCGTCAGACTTGATTGGTCCCTGAGACCAGGCATTTGATCCTGAAGTCACTTCAACACCATTTAGTTTATCGATGGTTACCATCACCTTCTTCTCCTTGGCCCAGCGAATATTTTCGTTAACTGTTACTTTCAGCACTCCACCTTCGACTTTAGTTTCAATAATTTCGTGCAGATTATTGTCCGCAATGACCACCACTTTTGCAGGGATTCCCTGTGTGATGTAAACGTTCATCCCCCGACTTACTTTAATCTGATCAAATTCATCAACCTGTCTTACTTCTTCGGTGACGTTTCCGTTTCCTTTTACCGACGGGCCTAAAAACCAACAGGATGAAAGAAGGAGAATCAGGATAGCAAAAACTCCTGTAAGTTGAAAATGTTTCCGTTTCATAGTTTTAGTGTTTTAATTAGATAGACGCTTAAAAATTACATTCGTTACCAAATTTACCGGACTTACTTTTAAAACTCTCGTCTTTTTCGTTGAATGACCTTTTTTTATCGGCAAAGACAAAATAATCAGGATTAGTAAGAAGTCTTTATCCTGAAAATAGTGGGATTTATTTACGTATTAATCAGCAACGAATTGGCTTTCTTGAGTGAAGACAACGAATATCAGGTTTCCAACCACCGTTGGAAATCCGCGATATACGTTTGATCAAGCCAATTTTGATGTGAGAGAGTTTTTAACGAACAGGGTGGTTCGATGTGAATAATTACCCGGATTGACGCTCTTGGTGCTGTGGTCTCAAACCAGCAATCATTCTATTTCAGGCGGTAACTTTAATTTACTGACGACCTCACAAAAATACCTGGAGCGGAAATCTATCTCCTGTTTTTCACTTTAAAATTTCATTCCGTCCGGGTCGTTAATAATGCTTAAATAATGCGTCTACTTCGAAAAGCATGTTTAGCCACAAAGACCCAAAGGCACGAAAAAAAACTTAATAAAATCGAATTCTTCTTTACAATTCATCATTGATTATCAGCAATTTAATATGCTTATTTTTTGTGGCTAAGAGTCTTTGTGGCTAATAATCTTTCTTTTCTTATTGTCGTAGTGGCAAATAGACTTTTTGGGCTCAATAATGATATTCCGAAAAGTCCTTTTGCTGAAGTAAAAGGATTTTTCTATTTTTAGCCGACTTTAACAGTTACCAAATAAACTAATAATTATACTATGAATAATCAGTTTGCATTAACCACCAGTCAATTGCTTGATATAGCAAAAGATCTGCAGCAGAAAATTGTAACAGGACTTCAGGAAGACGGAACCGAAATCAAGTGTCTACCAACTTATATTCATCCCAAAAAAGATGGAATTAAAGGCGAAGCTACTGTTTTTGATCTGGGTGGTACCAACTTTCGTGCTGCTATAGTATCGATTGATGAAAAACCTGAAATTACCGGGTTGGAAGAAAAAGACATCACTGAAATGAAAACCGAAGGGTTTACAAAGGAAGATCTTTACAATTCGCAGGCACAGATCATCAATAAGTTGAACCTGAAAGAAAATTCTTCCATCGGATATTGCTTTTCATATCCTGCCAAATCGCTTATTGATGGTGATGCCGAATTACTTCAATGGACTAAGGGTGTAAATATTGGTGGTATGGTTGGCCAGCCTGTTGGCAAATCATTGGTTAAATACTTAAATCAGCATACAAGTGCGAATTTTGATAAAATAGCTGTGGTAAACGACACAATTACCAGTCTTTTTGCCGGATTGCTCAATCCCGGTTTTGATGCCTATGTTGGACTGATTGTTGGAACAGGTACCAATATGGCTACGTTTTTCCCATCAGAATACATTCCGAAAATTGCTGAATTAGAGGGTTGGACGGGCGAAACGCCGGTAAATCTCGAATCCGGTAATTTTAATCCGCCTCATCTTACTCCGTTTGACGCCCTGGTGGATACCAATTCAAACAATGCCGGATTTCAGCGTTTCGAAAAAGCCATTTCAGGAATGTATCTTGGACGTGTTTTCCGCGCAGCTTTCCCCAATGATAAACTGGATATAGATATTGATGCTGCTCAACTGAGCCGGATGATGAATAATCCGGAAAGTTACAAGCCTGAATATGTTGAGGTAGCCTTTCAGATTTATGAACGCTCAGCCAAGCTGGTTGCTGCATCGATTGCCGGATTGGTATTGAATCTGAATTCTGCTAACCCTTCCTTAAAGAGTCTTCAGGTTTTGGCCGAAGGAAGTTTGTTCTGGAGCAAGGTAAAAACGGGTAATACTTCATATGTTCGGATTGTAAATGTCTGCCTGAAAGAATTATTGGCCGAATTGGGCATGGGAGATAAAGAAGTACAAATTTCAAAAATAGAAAATGCCAACTTGATTGGTGCCGCCATGTCTGTGTTGTCATAATTTATTTTACAGATCCATATTACCACAGAATTTCCTCTGTGGTAATATGGATTATAACTCAGATCAGGAACTCCAATCCGATCCAATTTCTTTTCCGGCAGTCCTGTTTTTTCATTCATTTCATATCCAAATTCACCTTCAGATGTGAGCCCAACGCTGTATTTGATTGATGGTGCTTTTTCTGCGATCGTATAGTTCGGGTTGTGAAACTGATTCCGGAGCTCCTCATATAAGGATCAGGGAATAATTGGCACAATTCGGATACAGGAACAAGGAATAGCATAGTTTATAAATCAGAATTTTTCGTGATGAACAGTTGCCGGCATTTACTTTTATAGTTGTGTTCGTTCGAACTTTGAAGATGCGATCATAATATGATTTACATTGAATCGCGGATTTGTTAGTACATGTAATTTATTTTTCATTAATTTAAGAACCAAAAATTTCTTAAAAAATGAATAAATCGACTAACAACCGCGGGTGGACCATCACCTTTGCCGCATTGGGCATAAATCTGATCATGGGTGTCCTGTATTCGTGGGGCGTCATCAAGAAAGCACTGGTGAGCGACTGGGGCTGGACCAATACCGATGCAGCACTTCCTTTCACTGTTTCCGCTGCCGTTTTTGCCTTGACCATGATTTTCGCCGGAAGAGCACAGGATAAATTCGGACCACGTTTGGTCACCATTTGGGGAGGAATCATGCTGGGTTCCGGTTTGATTGCTTCCGGTTTTGCTACCAGCCTCACAATGATGGTATTTACCTTCGGGGTGGTTGGGGCTATCGGGATTGGCCTGGGTTATTCTGCCGCCACTCCCTGCGCTATGAAATGGTTCGATTCATCTAAAAAAGGATTAATTGCCGGAATCGTGGTTTCAGGAGTTGGCCTTTCTCCAGTCTATATAACACCAATCACTGCCTTTCTTCTGAAAGCCTATGGCATCAGCAATACTTTTATCATTCTGGGTATTTTTGCTATTGTCGCTGTTCTCCTGTTTTCAATGTTTCTGTCAAATCCTCCTGAAGTTAAGGTGCCGAAAAGTGTTAACAAACAGGCTGCATCTGTATCAAAAGGCAATGATTTTACCTGGAACAAAACCACTAAAACTCCACAGTTTTACCTCTTGTGGTTCATCTATTTGCTGGCAGCTACTGCCGGATTAATGCTGATTGCCCACTTGCCAAGTATTGCTGTAGTTCAGGCTGACTGGAAAACTGCCGGTTTTATGCTGGTCGTTGTTTTGTCTGTTTTTAATGCTGTTGGACGGCTGGGAGCTGGCGCATTATCGGATAAAGTAGGAAGAACCCGTGCCATGATGATTGTTTTTATGCTTCAGGCAGTGAATATGTTTTTATTTCCGTTTTATACCTCCATCTCGTTGCTGCTCATTGGTTCGGCAATAGCCGGTTTGGCCTACGGGGCAGTATTTTCACTGTTCCCAACTACAACTGCCGAATTCTTTGGAATGAAAAACCTGGGTGTCAACTATGGCCTGATTTTCACAGGCTGGGGCGTTGCCGGGGTTATTGGACCGATGCTTGGAGGAATGGTCGCCGACAGAACCGGTGCGTATACTTTTGGCTATATAACTGCCGGAGTTTTTCTGCTCATTGCGACCGTCTTGGTAAGCCTCCTGAAATCCCCCAAAGTAAGGGCGTGAAAAGTTGGCAGTTGCAGTTTTTAGTAATTGATTAAAAAGGATATGCTGATTGATTTTTTTACCTTTGTAAAAAGACACCAGGGATGAGAGCAATAGAATTCAAATCGAAAATAAGGAATAATCAGATTCAGATTCCGAAAAAGGTCCAGTCAGAACTTCGTACAGTTAATGAAACGAATGTTCGGGTAATGATACTGTTGGATGATTCAGCTAACCAGGATCTTCGAACGTTTGAAGTTGAGGAAAAATCCGTTGATTTAGCAAACGATGAACTGGAATCAATCAACAAAGGATTGACAGATTTTGATGAAGGAAAAATTCATTCGCACGAAACTGCCCGTAAGATTTATGGAAAGTATCTATAAAATAATCTGGTCTGACGAAGCACTGAAAAATCTGAAGGAAATTATCAATTATCTAGAGAATAATTGGACAGAAAAAGAACTGAAACAATTCGCAAAACAGCTTGATAAACGGCTTAATTCGATTGAACGTAATCCTTATTTATTTCAAAAAATCAATCCTTCAACAAATTTAAGGAGATCTGTTTTATCAAAACAAACATCAATATTTTATCAGATCGTTGATACGAATGTGCGGTTGATTACCTTATTCGATAACCGACAAAATCCGGAACAATTGACAAGAAAGTTAGCATAATTATTATTGGCATAAACTCCCCAAACGCAAATGCAATTCCAAACCAATCCGCAGTTAGAGTTAGTCTTCAATTTTATTCAATATACCAATCAGAATGTTTTCCTGACCGGGAAGGCCGGAACCGGAAAAACTACCTTTTTGCGGAACCTGAAAAAAATGTCGCCTAAAAGAATGGTTGTCGTTGCGCCAACTGGCGTTGCAGCCATTAATGCAGGCGGGGTTACCATTCACTCGTTTTTCCAGATGTCGTTCGGGCCGCAAATACCGCAGGATCCAAATCATCAAAGTTCAGGGAACACTTCCGCAGGAGCTGGGATCAAACGTTTCAGCCGCGAAAAAATCAACATTATGCGAAGTCTGGATTTGCTGGTGATCGACGAGATCAGCATGGTGCGGGCCGACATTCTGGATGGAATTGATGAGGTGCTCCGGCGTTACAAAAACCGGTACAAACCTTTTGGCGGTGTTCAGTTGCTCATGATCGGAGATCTTCAGCAATTGGCTCCTGTTGTTAAGGAAGATGACTGGGATATCCTGAAACCTTACTATGATACTTATTTCTTTTTCAGTAGCCGCTCCCTCAAACAGTCCAGATTTGTTGGTATCGAACTGAATCACATCTTTCGCCAAAACGATCCGAAATTTATTGACTTGCTGAACCGGGTTCGTGAAAACCGGATGGATGAGGCAACACTTCAGGAATTAAACAAACGTTACATTCCGGGTTTTAATCCCGATGAAAAAGAAGGTTTCATTACCCTGACCACGCACAATTCCCAGTCGAAGCAAATCAATGAATCGAAACTGGTCAAGCTGAAAACCAAAACTCAGCGTTTTACTGCCATAGTGAAAGGTGAATTTCCGGAGTATTCGTACCCCACCGATCCGGAGCTGGAGCTAAAGGTTGGAGCTCAGGTGATGTTCGTCAAAAACGATGTGTCGGCTGAAAAACGATTTTACAATGGCAAAATCGGTAAAATCATCAGCATTACTGACGATGAGATTGAAGTGCGTTGCCCGGATGATGCCATGTCCATTGACGTCGAAAAAGTGGAATGGCAAAATGCAAAATATACCCTCAATGAAACTACGCAGGAAATTGAGGAGGATGTGATTGGCACCTTTGAACAGTTTCCGCTCAAACTGGCATGGGCTATCACCATTCACAAAAGTCAGGGACTGACTTTTGAAAAAGCCATCATTGATGCACGTTCCTCATTTGCTCATGGCCAGGTTTACGTAGCTTTGAGCCGCTGCAAAACTTTGGAAGGACTGGTTTTGAGTACGCCTATCGCTACTCACAGCGTGAAAAACGATTCGACTGTTGGTCAGTTCAGCGATGGGGTGGAACGTAACCAACCCGGACCTGCAGAACTGGAACAATCACGAAAGGAATATGTACTGCAGTTGCTGACCGAACTCATCGATTTTAAGCCGATGCAGCGCCAGATTCAGTATTTACAGCGGCTGTGGGAAGAACATTCAGCTCAGCTACTTGGTACGCTGAAAACTCAGCTGCTTGGTATGAGTTCGCCGTTGCAAACCGAACTGATTGATGTCGCCGGAAAATTTGGAAATCAAATCCGCTATCTGATTGCTACGGTTCCCAATGCTGAAGAAAGCGAACAGCTTCAGGAACGGATTAAAAAATCCTCCGACTATTTCTCCGGGAAACTTCTGGAGATAGTGGAAAAACCTTTTTCGGAAGCCACCTTCGATACCGACAACAAAGTCGTTCGTAAAAGTTTTAACGATACCGCAGACAAACTCCGGAAGGAAATACACACGAAAAAAGTTTGTCTGGAATTATGTAAAAGCGGATTCAACATCAAAACCTATCTGGAAACCAGGTCGAAGGCTGCCATCGAAATTCCGGAAACAGGAAATAAGGGTCAGTCTTCAGGCAGTGCGTCATCCTTCACGATGTATCCTGATTTTTACGCCAAACTGAAGAAATGGCGCAGCGAAAAGGCTGCTTTGCTCAATGTTGAAATCGCCAGGATTCTTCCGCAGAAAACCCTGCACGGAATTGTGGAAACCCTGCCTGCCTCCAAAGCTGAATTGAAATCGGTAAAAGGAATGGGCGGCACCCGGATGCAACAGGTTGGCAAAGAAATTCTTGAAATGGTAATCGCCTATCGGCGTCAGAAAGGGATGGACTTGCCGGTTGGTGCCGAAAAGGAGGCAGAAAGAGCCGGATTATCTTCTCCGGAAACCAGTTTTGAGATGTTTAAAAGCGGGCAGTCAATTCCTGAAATTGCACAAGAGCGGCATCTGGCTGCTTCGACCATTGAAACACATCTTGCCCATTACGTCGGAATTGGTGAACTGGATTTGGGGCGTTTGGTTGAACCGAAAAAAACCAAAGTCATCGCAGCATACGTCAGAAAAGCCAAAACGAAACAAATATCTGAAATACGTACAGCTTTGGGTACTGATTACAGCTATTCAGAAATACGTTTCGTGATTAAGCATCTGGAAGCCCCCGGTAATTAGCCAATATCATGATGGAGATTAGAGGGTAGATTAAATCACAGAGAATAATAATAAGTTTATCTGCTCGTAATAATTTGGTTAATATTGCATACCTGAACAGATGAGTATAAATGGAAGCTGCTGACGAAACATTAATTGCTGGGATTAAAATGAATGATTATGCCAGTTATAATCAGTTATTTATACGCTATTACAGTCGGTTGTGTGCTTATGTATTTGGAATAACCCAGAATATCACTGGTTCGGAAGATGTGGTTCAGGAACTCTTTATCAGGCTTTGGATTCATCGAGGAAAGCTTGAAATTCACGAAAGCATCTCAGGATATTTATACCGGGCTTCGAAAAATGCTGCACTTAATCACCTGCGCTCTGAAAATAACCGGAAAAGGAATTTGCAAAATTTTCCGGTTTCGGAATGGAACACCGATGAAACCCAGATTGATGAGCTGGAGTTCTGTGCGGCGCTACATCACTGCATCGAACAGTTGCCCGAACGCAGCAAAAAGGTGTTCATGAAGTGCCGACTGGAAGGACTAAAACAAAAGGAAATCTCCGACCAGTTGGGGATTTCTGTCAAAACCATCAAAAATCAGGTTTGGAAATCGATGCAATACCTTAAATCGTGCCTGGAATTGAAAGATGCGTTTATACCCCGCCGGGAAGATTAGTATTTTCGACTCTCTAACTGATAGTGTGAATAGAATCGAGACGGACTAATCCATTTACCCGGACAAGTCGTTATCTCCCCAACAAAATTTTGTTCTTCTTCCACAGCTCCCTAAAATCTAATCACTGTGGGGTTAGTTCCCCGCTGCTTGCAGCGAATTGAAGGACTAATTCCTCTGTGATACCCCGTCTGCTTGCAGCGGAGTAGTTCATTTTCTGCCTTTTCCTGAAAAATAATTCCATTCCGGATAGGACCTTTTCATCTTTGATGTGTCGTAGGGTAAAGAAGACTGAAATGGAAGAGAAATTTCGAATTGGAGAACATATTGTTGATCATTTAGAGGCAGGGGAAAAGACCACTTCAGGAGATCCTATTTTGGATGAATGGCAACGGGCCAATCCGGAAAATAAAAATGATCTGGAAAACTACCGGAAGATCTGGGATGGTACCGCCGGAGTTGCGCAACTGCAGAAATTCGATAATGGAAAGGGGTGGAACAATGTGAATTCGAAACTCGAAAGAAAAAACACCCGAATCCGGCAATTGAAAAACATCGCATTTGTTGCCTCCGGAATGGCAGCATCACTACTGATTTTCCTTAGCCTTAGCTTTTATACCAACCTGTTTTCAACATCCGGGGCTACCTTTGCAATGTCAACGACCTATGGCAGCCGTTCAGATGTGATTCTTCCTGACGGTTCTCTCGTGAAACTGAATGTCGGTTCGAACCTTACCTATCATTTCGATCGGATTCAGAAAACGAGACAAGTTAATTTCAGCGGCGAAGCTTTTTTTGAAGTGGCCAAAACACATCAGCCATTTGTGATTCACACACCTGACGGTTTAAATGTAAAAGTATTGGGGACTAAATTCAACTTAAGTTCTTATCCGGAAGACAGCCAGACTCAAACCTCGCTAGTTGAAGGCTCAGTTGAACTGAGCCACTCCGGTTCTGCCAGCCTGATTTTGAAACCCGGGCAGATTGCTTCATTCAATAAAAACTCAAACGAACTGAAATTTGCCAGTGGCGAAGTTTCGCAAAGCCTCGGCTGGATGCAGAATAAACTGTATATGGAATACATGTCACTTCAGGAGGTGTGTTTGAGACTGGAGCGATGGTACGATGTGGATATTACCCTCAGCAAAGCAAGTATGGGTCAAAATATTCACTATACAGGTGTCCTTCAGGAGCAATCAGTAATGGATGTTCTAAACGCCATGTGCGAACTGAGTGCAATCAATTATCAGTTAAAAGGGAAAAATATTATTATTTCAGAAAGATAGATGCCTTTGATGGGCAAAATGAAAAACGAGAGATGTTTCCGCATCTCCCGTCCGTTTTTTAGATAATAAGATTGAATGCTACGAACATTCAATCTGAGTAATTAACTAATTGCATTACAAATTTATGAAAAAAATTTATGAATCCGGGATTGGTATCTGCCAGATTCCCAAAAAGCTGATGTTGGTTATGAAACTAACTGCAATTTTACTAGTTCTCTTTACGATGCAGGTTACGGCAACAGTGTATTCACAGAATACCAAGTTGTCGCTGAACATGCAGAAAGTCTCTATCAAAGAAGTGCTTCAGCAAATCGAAGCCCAGTCGGAATACCGGTTTATTTACGAAAACGAGAAAGTAAACCTCGACACCAAGGTCAGTATTCTGGTAAAAGACGAGGTCGTGGAGAACATCCTGAAAAAGCTCTTCGAAAAAGAGGGGATCGATTATTCGATTACCAAAAGTAATATGATTCTGATTAACCCTTCTGATTTGCAGAGGAGGAGTTTCTCGGCAGAAACAAACAGTGTCCAGCAGCAAAAATCAGTTACTGGTAAAGTGACTGATTCTTCAGGTAGTTCACTACCTGGCGTTTCTGTTGTGGTCAAAGGAACAACCACCGGTTCTATTACTGATGCGAATGGAAACTTCAGTTTGTCTAATCTAGCTCCGGATGTAACTTTGTTGTTTTCGTTTGTGGGAATGAAAAGCCAACAGGTTATCGTTGGCAACAAGTCATCCATTCAGGTGGTCCTGGAAGAAGAAGCATTTGGATTAGATGAAGTTGTTGCAATTGGATATGGAACGATGAAAAAAAGCGACCTTACCGGATCTGTTGGTTCTGTTAAATCTGATGTTTTGAAGAAACAGGCTGTTGCTTCTTTTGAACAGGGGCTACAGGGAAAAGTGGCCGGAGTTCAGGTTACTACTACTTCCGGGTCTCCCGGTAGTGTTGTTGATGTTCGTATCCGCGGAGGAAACTCCCTGACTTCGAGCAATCAACCGTTGTATGTAATTGATGGCTACCCTGTAACTGCAGGTGGTTCAGCCGGAGGAAGTGGTGCTGGCCAAAATCCTATGGCAACGCTTAATCCCGGTGATATTGAAAGCATGGAAATATTAAAGGATGCATCGGCAACTGCTATATATGGCTCACGTGGAGCAAATGGAGTTATACTGATTACGACAAAAAGAGGTAAAACAGGAAAAACTACGGTGTCTTATGATGGATATTCAGGAGTTCAGCAAGTTGCAAAAAAGCTGGATATGATGAATGCGACTGAATGGGGAACAATGGCAAATATAGCTGCTGCCAACGATTCGCGTCCTGCGTACTATCCAAGTGCAACGCCGAATCCACTTTATCCTGCAATCAGCGAATTAGGTGAGGGTACTGATTATCAGAAAGAAATATTCCGTTCTTCAGCTCCAATTCAGAATCACAATATAACGATTACCGGAGGATCAGAAAATACAAAATTCTCTATTTTAGGAGGTTATTTCGGTCAGAAAAGTGTTGTTAAGAATCAGGATTTCAACCGTATTTCCTTTCGTAATAACATCGACACCAAAATATCCTCACGAATAAATCTGTCAACAAGCTTTACTGCAAGCAGGGTTGCCACAAATATTGGTCGTGATAACGGTGACGGAGGAAGTTCTATTATCAATGGAGCTTTGGTTATGCCTCCAACTGTTCCGGTATATGATTCTGCTGGTGAATATATTTTAACGAGCTTTTTGTCCGGAAGTTCAACTGTATCGAATCCTGTACCCTCTGTAAATCATTTACTGGACAAAGGAACCACCGACCGGGTTCTCGGATCTGCTGACCTTTCCATTAATATCATGGAAGGACTTACCCTGAAAGTAAGCGCAGGAGCAGATCTTTCAAGCGCACTGAGAGAAGTTTATGAGCCCAAACAAACCAATGCCGGTGCAAGTGCGAATGGTATTGCCCAACAACAAAATTCCAGAAATCAATCCATTTCCAACGAAAATGTTCTGACATATCTTAAAAAAACAGGAATTCACTCGATCAATGCTATTATTGGAACTTCAGCGTTATCCATTCAGGACAAATGGAGCGGCATGACTGCAAGGAATTTTATTTCAGAGGTTTATGAGTACAATAACTTAGATGCCGGAGCAAGCTGGGATAACCCCTCCTCCGGAAGAAATAAAAATACCTTGTTATCCGGGTTTGGGCGTATTAATTACGTGATGATGGATCGCTATTTAATAACTGTGACAGGACGTGCTGATGGAAGCTCCAAGTTCGGAACAAACAACAAATGGGCATTTTTCCCATCTGTAGCGGCTGCATGGCGTATGGATCAGGAATCCTTTATGAAGCAGGTAGAATGGGTTAGTAATTTGAAATTAAGAGGTAGCTATGGAATAACTGGCAACCAAAATATACCAAGTTATTCATCACTTGAAAAAATGAACACCTATGTTTATCCTATTGGCGGAATTACAAATGTAGGTATAGCTGCAGGGAACATGCCCAATCCGGATCTGAAGTGGGAAACAACAGCAATTACTGACGTTGGTGTTGACCTTGGATTCCTGGGAAACCGGTTTAATTTCACCGCCGATTATTATTACAAAAAAACCACGGATATGCTTTGGAATATATCAGTTCCATCAACAACCGGATTTAGTTCCGTTTTAAAGAACCTGGGTAGTCTTGAAAATAAAGGTCTTGAACTTAGTTTATCTGCTGACATATTAACCGGCGACTTTAAATGGAGTACCATGCTAAACTGGTCAGCAAACAGAAATAAGGTTTTATCAATTCCCGGCTATATCCCTTCTCAACAGGGATCAATTTCCGGTCGCTTAAAAGTAAATGGAAGTTGGTTGGAACCCGGACTGCCTGTAGGTGTTTGGAATTTACTTAAGACAACTGGTGTTATGCATACTCAGGAAGAAAGAGATGCTGCTGCGCGGGTTGCCAGTGCAACTTTTGATCAGGTTGGGGATATGAGTTTCTTCGATAAAAATAAGGATGGGAAAATAAGCTTTGGGGAAGACAGAACCATCGTCGGAGATCCAAATCCCGATTTTATTTTTGGATGGACAAATAACTTCAGCTATAAAAACTTTGACCTTACGATGTATTTTAATGGTACTTACGGCAATGACATTTATAATGTTGTGCGCGGAGAGACAAATATTGTAAGCGTATGGGGAAACCAAAACAGAGCAGTTTTGGATTACTGGACTCCCTCAAACGTAAATGCAAACTATGTCAGACCTCATGTATTGGTTAATCAGAACATGCTTCAATCAGATTATTTAATTGAAGACGGGTCATATATACGGCTGCAAAACCTGACTTTAGGGTATAAAATTCAGAAAAGCTCATTCTTTCAATCTTTGAGAATATATGTAACCGGACAGAATTTATTCACCCTCACCAATTATTCAGGGTATAATCCTGAAGTAAACAGCCAGGGACAAAGTAATCTTCAGTTGGGAGTAGACTACAGTGCTTACCCAGCTTCCAGATCGTTTATTCTCGGAGTTAATATTGGTTTTTAACCCTAAAATTTTACAGAAATGAGACTATATAAATATTTAATTATTGCAGCCGTTTTGACGGTAACCAGCACATCCTGCAAAGACTTTTTAAAAGAGGATGTCTATGAATTTATCACACCTGACAATTTCTATAAAACCGAAGCTGACGCTAAGGCCGGACTCACAGCTGTTTATCAAACCCTTCAGGATCCGAATGGATTTAAACGTTATATATGGATGGGGGCAGATTTTCCCGGAGAAGCTGCCTATGCCAATGCAAGCTCTCCTTCACGCGATGAAATGGACAATTATGCATGGACTGCCACAACAGACTTTTCCAGATTAATCTGGGATATTTCATACCGTGGAATCAGGCGGGCCAATAATCTCCTGCTGAATATTGATAAAGTAACTTTTAAAAGCGAGGATACAAAAAATCAGATTATTGCAGAAGCAAAATTTCTTCGTGCTTTGAATTATTTTGTGCTGATTCGTTTCTACGATCATGTGGCTATCGTTACCGAGACAGATGATATGAATGCTACTGATTTATCCAATGAGGGAACAGACGATGCCGTTTGGGCCTTAATTGAGGCGGATTTGAAATATGCCGAATCGGTGCTGAAAACCTCCTACGGAGCTGTGGATATGGGGCGTCCAACCAAAGGAGCAGCAATGGCCATGTTATCAAAAGTTTACCTGACTGAAGCCGCCTGGCCTTGGAATAAAGACGGTTATTGGCTAAAAGCCGCTACAAAAGCCGATGAAATCATTACCAATGAAAGTTCTTTTGGCTATGGTTTGGAAACCGATTTCCGCAAAATATTTGATGTGACCAACGAACATGGCAAAGAATATATTTTCGACGTGGAATTTGTAACCAACATTAATGGCAACGACTTTCCGACATTAACCGGAATGAGAGGTTATAATGTTAAGAAAACCGATGGCTGGTCATCAATTATTTCAACTCCTGAGTTTTATAAATCATATACCCCCGGAGATAAACGAATTGAAACCACTTTCCTTACCGGTTTTACCGATTTGAAAACAGGGAAAGTTTACGTTTACAATCCAGACGATGGAACTGAACCATCTTTCCCATTGTGTCATTTTGCGAAATACCAGGATCCGAATGATAATTTATCAACGGGCACCGGAGATTATGGCTGCAACATGAAGGTGATTCGGTATGCTGATGTTTTATTGGTTCAATCTGAAGCCTACTGTGAGCTGAACCAGGTTGGTAAGGCAATTACAGGAATTAACCGTGTACGTGTGCGTGCCGGATTGGAACCAATTGCTGCCACTATATCTCAAACTGATTTACGCAAGGCAATTGTTCAGGAACGAATCTGGGAATTTGCAGCTGAAGGACAGGCATTATTTGATCTGAAACGTCAGCATGTATTGTCTGAAAGAGCAAAAAAAGAGATCAATGACAAGTATTATTCACTTCCTGTTCCACAGGATGAGATTGATAAAAATCCAAATCTGGTTCAACACCCGTTGTGGAAATAATGATTATTTGCTAATAAAAAAAAGGCGGATAATTTTGAAGATCAAGGTATCCGCCTTTTTGTACTTTAAAATGACAATTTGATATCTTAAACTAAGCTATTCTAATCATGAGACTCATTCAACTAAGCCTGTTTATTTTACTTTCCAATTTACTATTTGCCCAAAACACTGAAACCAAATATCTTTCCGGAACCGGAGCTGATAAAACAGTAAACTGGGAATTTTTCTGTTCGGCAGGGATGAACAGTGGCAAATGGACGACGATAGCGGTTCCTTCGTGCTGGGAACAACAAGGATTTGGTGCTTACAATTATGGACACGACAAGTTTGAAACCCGGCTCAACGAAACCGGAACTTATCGTTATAAATTTAATGTACCTGCCGAATGGCAAAACAAACAGGTAAATATTGTTTTTGATGGAGTAATGACCGATGCCGAGGTGAAAATTAACGGTAAACTGGCCGGACCAATTCATCAGGGCGCTTTTTACCAGTTTAAATACGACATCAGTAAACTGCTGAAGCCCGGAAAAGAAAACCTGCTGGAGGTTTTTGTAAAGAAACATTCTGATAATATATCGGTTAGCCGTGCTGAACGTCAGGCCGATTTCTGGATATTCGGTGGAATTTTCCGCCCGGTTTATCTCGAAGCAAAACCGAAAGAGAACATCGCACGGGTAGCAGTCGATGCCAGGGCCAACGGTGACTTTCAGGCGAATATTTATATCTCCGGATTAAAGGATGCAGCAAAAGTAATTGCAGAAATACAAACGCTGTCCGGAAAAACCGAGTCCACAATTGAAGGGAAAGCAGATGCTCCGGTATGTACTATTTCAGGAAAAATGACGAACCCAAAGACCTGGAATCCTGAGTATCCTAACCTCTACAATGCAGTATTCAAACTGTTGGATAAGAATGGCAAAATCATCAGTCAATATACTGAACGGATTGGATTCCGTACTGTTGAGGTACGCGAAAGCGACGGAATTTTTGTGAATGGTGTGCGTATAAAAATGCAGGGCGTTTGCCGCCATACTTTTAACCCGAAATATGGCCGGACCTCGTCCAAAGCACTCAGCATAGAAGCGGTTAATCTGATGAAAGATATGAACATGAATGCGGTTCGTATGTCACACTATCCTCCCGATAAGCACTTCCTGGATGTATGTGACTCACTTGGACTTGTCGTGCTCGACGAACTTACAGCATGGCAGAAACCTTCGTATGACGATGTGGTAGGCCGTAAGTTGCTGGAAGAAATGATTGCCCATGATGTCAATCATCCGTCGATCATTCTTTGGGACAATGGCAACGAAGGTGGAGAAAACAATAGCCTGAACGACGACTTTGCTGAGTTGGATATTCAAAAACGTAAAGTATTGCTCCCAAGTCAGGATTACGATCTGACCAATACCCTCCATTACAGCGACTACAATTCTTTGGCGCTCGATGGTTTCAGCAAACGAAAGATATTCTTTCCTACCGAATTTTTGCATGGTTTGTACGATGGTGGTCTTGGTGCGGGATTGGATGATTACTGGCAAATGATGTGGAACAATCCACTGGCAGCCGGAGGTTTTCTGTGGGTTTTTGCTGATGAGGCAGTGGAACGCACCGACCGTAACCGGGAACTCGACAGCGACGGCAATCATGCACCTGACGGGATTCTTGGACCATACAACGAAAAAGAAGGAAGTTTTTATACAATCAAAGAGATCTGGTCGCCGGTACAATTCGAGAAACGTTACATCAGCCCCGAATTCGACGGGTCTTTCCGGATTGAAAACCGCTATTTTTATACAAACCTGAACAAGTGCACATTTAATGCTGAATGGGTTCGTTTTTCTAATCCTGATGAATCAAGGAAGGAAGAGATTATTGGGACTCAAAATCTGAAAGTTGATCTGGCTCCCGGGCAAAAGGGCACGATTCGGGTTAATTTGCCTGAAAACTGGCAACAGAACGATGCGCTGAGAATCAAGGCAACCGACCAATACGGGCGACATTTGGAGACATGGAGCTGGCCAGTGAAATATCCTGAAGCAAAAACCAAAGAATTGCTGACAGAAACTTCAGCAGAAAGACCAACGGTTCAGGAGACCGAAAAAGAACTGATTGTAAAGGCAAACAAACTTCAGTTTACCTTCAGCAAAACAGACGGAATCCTTCAGCAAATTAAAAACGGTGACAAGTTGATCCCGCTTTCCAACGGGCCGGTGCTCGTTAGCGGTGCTAAACCGTTAAAACAAACGACATATCGTTTCGAAGGGAATAATCTGGTTATTGAAACTGTTTTCGAAAAGAACGACCTGTTTAAATGGACCATTCAGGGAACCGGGTTAATTGACCTGGAAGTAAGTTACGAACCAACCAACAATTGTCTGTTTGCCGGGATTACCTTCGATTATCCTGAAAAAAATGTGGCCGGAATGAAATGGCTGGGCAACGGGCCTTACCGTGTCTATAAAAATCGGATGAAAGGTGTTGAATTTGGTCTGTGGGAAAAGGCTTACAACAATACGATTACTGGTGAATCAGGTTTCGAATATCCGGAGTTTAAAGGATACCATTCTGAAGTTTACTGGGCAAAAATTACCGGGAAAGATAGTCCTGATTTTAAGGTTTATATTCATAGCAAAGACATTTTCCTTCGTATGCTGACGCCCGCCGATCCGGTAGCTCCTGCCAAAACAAAAATTGAATATCCTAAAGGTGATATCTCTTTCCTGCATGGGATTAATGCTATCGGAACAAAGTTCACTGATGCAAGCTCGTCCGGACCGCAATCAAACCCTTATCAGTTAGGCGGAATACATGGAGGAAAGCTCAATATGAAAATAACATTCGATTTCAGATAAATTTTCACTGAACACGAAAGGACAGAATTAAAAACTAATCAGATATACTGAATCTTTTTTCTGATGATAAAGAATTGTTCCAAAATTTCAGTTTACCCCTTTGCATGAAATAGCAAAGGGGTTTTCTTTTTAATGAGAATGAGTTTGTAGATAAATTAACGTCATTTTAAAGCTTCTGGTGCTATTTCGCAAATGACCAATCAGCCATTCGGTCTATCTGTTTTCGTATTCAACGGAGAAAAATGCAGGTCGCAATGGATTACATCTGGCCTGGATTACCGATCAGAAAAAAATGGACCCCGTTTGGCCCTGAATTCCGTTTTCTATTTTGTGATTATGGATGGTGAGGCGCTAAAAGGCGGCTGGTTACTCCCTTTTTGTTCTTCACTATCATTATTGAAAGTGAAGAACAAAATTCTATATTTGCCATACCATTACGAGCTGATTAAAAATGAAAATTGTTGAAAATTCAATATCTGATGAAGAACAGGCTTTCGAATTATTATTTCGAAGGTATTATCTCCGCCTGTGTGGTTTTGCCAATAAATTCATTGCCAACACTCCTGAATCTGAAGAAATTGTTCAGGAAGTCTTCTTAAACATATGGAAAAAGAGAGATCAACTGCAACTTAACAATGAAATCAGGCCCTATCTTTTTAAATCAGTTCAGAACCTTTGTTTTAATTTTATTGAACATCAAAAGGTAGTTGAAAACTATTATTCGGTTATTGAAGTCGTTTATAAAAATCAGGCGGAAGATTTTAATACCTATGAATCGGTTTTATACAATGAATTTCAGGCCAAAGCCGAAACAGCCATTGAATCATTGCCTGAACAGTGCCGCCGGATTTTTAAGATGAGTCGACAGGATGGTTTAAAATACACCGAGATTGCTGAAAAACTGGGAATATCAGTAAAAACGGTTGAAACACAAATGAGCCGCGCATTATCGAAACTAAAAACTGAACTTCGCGATTACCTTGCTATTCTCCTTATTAGCATTTTTCTGAATTACTGAAAAATTACCTGCCCGCTTTTTATTTTCTTTTATTCCAATCACATTCCTCTTATCATCAGCAACTTCAGGCATTATGCAAATTCAACATTCACCTTTATCTTATTCTTTTTTATCAAATCACGAAAAAATATTTTTACCTTTTGTCAGGGTAAGATCATACTTGTTTGTATAGGCATTTAGAAAAAAGTTAGAGATGGGAGATCAAATGAACGACAGCAAATTAATTCATTTTTTAAATAGAAAAACTTCAACTCAGGAGAATGAAGAAATACTTCTTTGGGTTTCTTCTTCAGAAGAGAACCGAAATCAATTCAGGGAGATTCACCAGGTATTTCAGGTAAGTAAACAAAAATTGGTTCAATCCGAAATCGATATTGAACAAGCATGGGACAAACTAAACAACAAATTACCAAAAACTAAAATCAAAGCGAAAGTCATTTCATTAGAAATTTTTAACCGGATTGCAGTATCTGTATTGGTTATTCTGGCAGTTGGCTTTGGCAGTTTATGGGTGAACGATCATTTCGTTGCCAGCCCAAAATCGGGTTTAGTTGTGTTTGAAGCTCCCAGTGGCGAAAAATCAAAAATCGTTTTGGCAGATGGAAGTCAGGTTTGGCTCAATTCAGAAACGAAACTTCAGTATGATGCAATGAATCCGCGATCAGTAATACTCAATGGCGAGGCATATTTTGAAGTAAAAAAAGACCGTTCACACCCGTTCCTAATATTGACTTCTTCGGGAATGAAGGTAAAAGTTACGGGTACAAAATTTAATTTGCGCAGTTACAATGACGAATCATTCGTAGAAACCAGTTTGGAAGAAGGAGAAGTGATCATCGAAGGAAAGAATTCGAATAAGCTTGCTGTTCTGAAACCGGGGCAACAATCAAAATACGATGTGAAGAGCCAGAAAATTAAAGTTCAGAATGTATCATCCGAAATATATTCGATTTGGAGAAACAATGAACTACGGTTTTCCGATATCACTTTTGAAGATCTGGTACCACGTATTGAACGCTGGTATGGCATTTCGATAAAACTGGATTCAGGAATTGAAAAAAATGACCGGTTTACCATGACCATTAAAACCGAAAGTCTTCGGGAGCTTCTGACTATGATGCAATTAACCTCAAAATTTAACTATGAAATAAACGGATCATTTGTTGAGATAAAAAGAAAATAAAGAAGGAAAGTGTCCTACCACTTTCCTTCCGATAATCACCAGGTGATTACATTAATTATTTACAAATTAACACTTCAAACTTATGAAAAAAAAACGATGGAATTTCCTATGCAGGAGAATTCCCTGCATGAATCAAACACTTAGGATTATGAAACTAACTACGTTCCTATTACTTGCGATGTTTTTACAGGTCTCCGCAGGTGTTTTTTCACAAACGAACGGGCGCTTAAACCTAAAAGCTGAAAGAGAAACTGTAACTCAAATTCTGAAACAAATCGAAGATCAGACTGAATTCCGATTCCTGTACAACAGCAACAACATTAATGTGGAACGGAAAACAGACATTGATTGTAAATCAAAAAACATTGAGGAGGTTTTAGATCTTCTATTTTCCGGTACAAATGTAAAATACCGTTCATTTAACTCTAACTATGTATTGTATACCGATGAAGATGCGTTTACTGGATCAGTTCAGCAACAAAAAACTGTTTCAGGCAAAGTGACGGATTCTTCGGGCTCATCTTTACCTGGAGTTTCAGTAGTTGTAAAGGGAACCATAAACGGTACCATTACCGATACCAATGGTAACTATTCACTTTCCAGTGTTCCGGGAAATGCCAGTCTGCAATTTTCGTTTATTGGGATGAAAACTCAGGAAATAGCTATTAGTGGTAAAACCGTTATTGACATTACGCTTGAACAAGAGACAATTGGAATTGACGAAGTTATTGCTATTGGTTACGGTTCACAATCAAAAAGGAACGTAACCGGTTCAGTTGAAACAGTCAATTTTAGTAAACTTTCAGAGATTCCGGCAGGGCAAATAACACAAAAGCTACAAGGCCAGCTGGCGGGTGTGCAGATAAACCAAACAACTGGTAAGCCAGGTCAGGGTATGTCGGTCCGTATTCGTGGACAGGCATCTATCCTTGCTGGTAGCGACCCCTTGTATGTGGTTGATGGGTTCCCAATTGTAGGCGATATTAGTAGTATTAATCCAAATGAAATTGAGTCGATAAGCGTTTTGAAAGATGCTGCATCTACCTCATTATATGGATCGAGAGCTGCCAATGGTGTTGTGCTGATCACAACAAAAAGCGCTAAGATGGGTGAATCAAATATTAGTATTAGCGCTTACACAGGATTCCAGCAGGTTCCTCAAAAGGGAAGACCTGATATGATGAATGCCACTGAATTTGGATATTTTAAAAAGGAAAGCTACGAAGATTTAGGACAAACTGTTCCAGATATTTTTAAAGATCCGGAGAAACTTGGTCAAGGATATGATTGGTATGATGCCATGTTAAGAGTCGCTCCTATACATGACTATAATGTTATAATAAACAGCAAGAATGAAAAGTTTAGCGTTTCGGTTGTTGGTGGCTATTTCAGCCAGGACGGAGTGCTTCTAAATTCAGATTATGAGCGTTTCTCTTTTAGATCAAATGTCGAATATAAATTAAATGATCGGGTGAAAGCAGGATTTAATGTTGCTCCGTCATACAGCATAAACAATACTCCAAACACTGATGGCCTTTTCTTTATGGGTGGTGGTATTATTAATAATGCCTTATTGACCTGGCCAATGTTACCGTATGAAAATGAGGATGGTTCCTTGCCATTAATAGCTTACCTGCCCGGGATCAGTGCGTTTCCGGCACCAAACTGGTATCGTTCATTACAGGAAATTACTAACAAGACGAAAACTAACAGGCTCTTGTCAAATGGGTTTTTAGAATTGGAAGTTATTGATGGTCTTAAATTGAAGTCTTCCATTAACGTTGAAATGGGTCAGTCCTTATTTAACAACTTCAATCCATCAACAGCTTCAATAGGTTTCGCATCATTGCCTCCAATTACTGCCAGCGCATTAAAGTCAAACAATCAGTTTGTAACCTGGTTAAATGAAAATATTGCAACCTACAAGAAATCAATTAACGATCATAACTTCGAATTGTTAGTGGGTTATACTGCCCAACAATATAAAGGTGAGTACAGCCAGATCAGAACCACCAATTTCCCTGATGATCGCATTAGTACTATACAATCGGCCATTAATATCGACAGGCCAAATACTTATTCCGATATTCAGGAATGGAGTTTAGTATCTTATTTGTCTCGATTAACCTATAATTATAAGGGGAAATATTTGTTAACCGGCGCAATCCGTCTCGATGGATCTTCCCGTTTTGGCTCAAACAATAAATGGGGAAATTTTCCTTCAGTATCAGCTGGATGGATTGTATCAGATGAGAAATTCATGTCTGATGTTAAGCCAATTTCCTTTTTTAAACTGAAAGCCAGTTATGGTATTACTGGTAACAATAACATCGGAAATTATACGCAGTATGCCAATGTAAACAACACCACGAATACGGTTTTTGGATCAACAGTGGCAAGTGGCGCAGCAGTTGTTTCGCTTAGTAACAGTGATCTTGGATGGGAAACTACTTCGCAGTTGGATATTGGGTTCGAATTAGGTATTCTCGAAAACCGGGTTCGACTGAACTATGATTATTATTCGAAGAAAACGACGAATCTTTTATACAATCTTTCGGTGCCCAGAGAATCAGGATTTTCGAGCATAACAAGTAATGTAGGATCACTCAAATTCTGGGGTCACGAATTCTCTGTTTATTCGGATAACCTGAGAGGAAAACTTAAGTGGAATACAAATTTTAATATCGCATTTAGTGATAATAAAGTTTTGGAATTGTCGAATCTTAGCGATAGAATTTATGGTGATTGGGACAGAACAATTACCAAAGTTGGCGGAAGGATAGGACAGTTCTACGGATTGATATGGGATGGTGTATATGAAAACCAGCAGGATTTTGATAATTCACCGAAACATACCAACTCGCAGGTTGGAACAATAAAATTCAGGGATACAAATGGTGATAAAAAAATTACTTATGGCGGAGATGAAGACGACAGGGTAATTATGGGTAATCCGTTTCCGAAATTTATTTACGGTTTGACCAATAGTTTTGTATACGAGAATTTCGATCTTTCGATTGTGGCTTCCGGTTCGTACGGTAATAAAATTGCCAGCCTTATGGATGAAGGAACTACGAATCTGGATGGGGTATTTAATGTTTTGAAAGAAGTTAAAAATCGCTGGAGGTCAGAAGCAAATCCAGGAGACGGGAGATATGGAAAAACTACTGCCGCAACAGATATGGAACGTGCCTGGTTTAACAGCCGTTTTGTTCAGGATGGTAGTTATTTGGCCATTAAGAATATTACCCTCGGATACAATGTTCCGGTAAAGAATAACAATATCGTTCGTTCGGTTCGTTTGTATTCAAGTGTTCAGCAAGCTTTTGTTTTTACCAAATACAAAGGTGCAAATCCTGAAGTAACCACCAGTCCCGGAGGACAACCTGCGAGCGCTTTGAATCAGGGGATGGATTATTCAGCGTATCCTGTTCCAAGGACTTTTACTTTTGGTGTAAACTTACAGCTAAAATAAGTATGGAACATTTTCGAACACGAAAAATGCGAGATTTTAAAATTTTAAAATTTAAACGGATGAAAACCAAAATATTAGTATTTAGTTTGTTGGCACTTTCATTAAGCTCATGCGATGAGAGCTTTCTTGAAATTCCTTCAGAAACATCATTGAGTACACCAATATTTTTTAAAACGCAAAAGGACTTTGAGCAGGCTATAAATGGTGTATATAGTCCATTGCGCGGTCTATATAACAATGCATGGTCCATGGGTGAGCTTCGGTCAGATAATTCATGTTATGTATTTAATCCTAACGATCGCGGAACCATCGAGTCGGAAACAATTGCTGACTTTACAAATCTGCCGAACAATGGAGTCGTTACCAATAAATATGTTAGTGATTATTCTGTCATTGCCCGTGCAAATCAGGTGCTGGAACCAATTGATGGAGTAGAGTTCGATAAAGGGGTGAAGGACAATATCAAAGGACAAGCCTTATTTTTAAGATCATTCGCTTATTTCGACCTGGTGCAGTATTTTGGTAGTGTACCAATTCATTTAAAGCCTGCAACTACTTTGGAAGAAACTGCATTACCGTTGGCAACTGCTGAACAGGTTTATGAGCAGATCATTACAGATACTCAGTTGGCTTCAACCTTGTTGCCCAAAAAATCGGTGCAGGAAGCAGGCCGTGTAACATCCGGAACTGCAAAAACTATGTTGGGAAATGTTTATGTAGTCCTGAAACAATGGGATAAAGCCGTAACTGTTCTAAAAGAAGTTGTCAGTTCGAACGACTATACACTGGTTTCAAATTATGACGAAGTTTTTAATCCAAATTCAAAAAATAATAGTGAGTCGGTCTTCGAAATTCAATATAAAGAAGGAACCGATGGTTTTGCCAGCAACTTTATCTATCAGTTTTTGCCACAGCCAATAACTCCGGCAGAAATAACAGCGGTTACCGGAGTTGCAATGGTTCAGGCAAGAACTATTGAAGGGTACAATATTCCTACTCCTGATATTATTGCTGCATACGAAACAGATGATTTGAGAAAGGACGCAACAATTGGATATCTTACGGCTAACGGAATGGCATTCCCTTATGTAAAAAAATACAATCATCCACACCAGCAAGATGGCTTAACCAATGATAACTGGCCGGTTTATCGGTATTCTGAAGTTTTGCTGCTTTTGGCAGAAGCATTAAATGAATCAGACAAAACCAGTGAAGCTATTCCATACCTGAATCAGATTCGAACCAGAGCAGGTTTAAATAATGTTGGTGTATTAGGCCAGGTTGAATTGCGGCAGGCGATTTTAAAGGAAAGAAGAATTGAATTTGCCTTTGAAAACAAAAGATGGCTCGATTTGGTACGCACAGGAAATGCAGAAAGTGTAATGAAAGCTTACGGAGCCAGAGTAATTGCGAACCCACAGGCTTATTATTTCCCGGTTGGAATAGCTCCAATTCCGGCGGCTTATGTAACTATTAGTACCTTATTCCCGCTTCCCGCTTCCGAAGCTTCATATAGTCCATATTTTTAATTAAGCAAACAGAGGACATACAATTCTGGCAATTGTGTGTCCTCTTTATTTTAAAAACCTATACCATGAAAAAGCTATTGTGCCTGATTTTATTCTGTGCTGTTATTCTATCTTCCTGTTTATTAAAAGATGCTCCTGAAGGATCGGTAATCCCTGTCAACTTAAAATGTGAGCTAACTTCGGAAGCCATGGGAATTGATGTTTCAAATCCTGATTTTAGTTTCGGGTTAAGTCCGGTTAAAGAAACCGACCGGGGATTAAGCCAAACAGCATATCAAATTCTGGTTTCCAGCTCTGCAGCTTTATTGGATGCGGACAATGGCGATCTCTGGGATTCAGGCAAAATAGAATCTGATAAAATGGCTTTTAATACTTATGAAGGAAAACAATTAGAATCGAGTAAAAAATATTGGTGGAAAGTGCGTGTTTGGGATCAGGCCGACAAGGTTTCTGAATGGAGCAAAACTGCCGGCATAATAATGGGCGTTTTAAGCAAAGGAGATTGGAGCGCCAAATGGATTTCGGCTGATGGGGCCGAAAAATACGCGATAAAATATAAATCAGCCCGTCAGGATTTCAGGCTTGAACGAGATCTTGCTGAATACCACAAAGCAAACAAGCCCGGACCGAACGATCCGAACTATTCATCGATGCTTTTGCGCAAGGAATTCGGGGTTGAACCCAAACTTGCCAGAGCGGTAGTTCATGTTTGCGGACTCGGACAATACGAACTAAACATCAACGGTAAAAAGGTGGGCGATTATATCCTTTCACCGGGATGGACAGAATACAATAAAACAGTTCTTTACGATACTTATGATGTTACTGATCAACTTCAGGCAGGCAAAAATGCAATCGCCCTGATTTTAAGTAACGGGATGTATAACATTCAACTCGACTCTGTTCGGTATGTAAAATTCCTGAACTCTTACGGACAATTAAAGGCTAAACTACAAATGAGCCTTGAATATTCTGATGGAACAGTCAAAACAATCGGGACTGACAATTCGTGGCAGGTATCGCCCGGTCCTGTTACATATATGAACGAGTTTGGTGGTGAAGATTTTGATGCGCGCCTGGTTGAGAAGGGATGGGATGAACCCGGTTTCAGTGGGAGCAACCGCTGGGTACAAGCCATTGAAATTCCGGAAACTGGTGCTGAACTGAAGGGTCTTTCCGCAGCAGCTCCTCCAATAAAAGCCATCGAAAAATTGACCCCTGTTAAAACAACACAGATCAGTCCCAATGTTTGGGTTTATGACCTGGGGCAAAATGTTTCAATCATGCCCGAGTTTACTGTGAAAGGTGCAAAGGGATCCTACATCCGTGTTATCCCTTCCGAGCTCACAAAACCTGATGGAACCGTGGATCGCAGATCGGCAACACAAGATGGAGTTAGGCCTGCCTGGTGGCAATATACTTTGGCCGGAAATGGAAGTGAAAGCTATTTTCCTAAATTTTTCTATCAGGGTGGCCGGTATTTGCAGGTTGAACTTTTCCCGGCTGATGGAGATACGAAATTACCTGAGATCGAAAATTTAAATGGTGTGGTAGTACATACTTCAGCAACACCAATTGGAACTTTCTCGTGTTCCAACGAACTTTTTAACCGTATTTATTCATTGGTCCGCTGGGCACAACGCAGCAATCTGATGAGTACCATTACCGATTGCCCTCAACGTGAAAAAATGGCCTGGCTCGAACAGTACCACCTGAATGGACCATCATTACGATACAATTTCGATTTGCTTACACTTTACCGCAAAGGTATGAATGATATGTCTGACAGTCAGTTTGATAACGGCTTCATACCCAATATTGCTCCCGAAATATTCTTTGCCGGAAGCGCAGTAATATCTGATGGTTCAAACGATTCTTTTTTTGCAGGAAGTCGTATTGCAAATGGACTCCATAATTCTCCCGAATGGGGCAGTTCTTTTATCATTGTACCCTGGCAGCAATATTTGTTTTCCGGCGACGTATCCTTAATCAAACGGTACTTTGATAAGATGAAAAATTATCTGGCATTTCTTGACTCCTGGTCGAAGGATAATATCTTGTATTTTGGGTTGGGCGACTGGTACGATATGGGCCCGAAAGAACCATGGGGATCACAGCTCACTCCTGAAGAATTTACCGCAACGGCCATCTTTTTTTACGACTACAAGGTGATGGCACAAATGGCATCTTTACTCGGGAAAAACGAAGACTCCCAAAAATTTGAAGAAAAAGCGGAGGTTATCAGGAAGGCATTCAATGAGAAATTTTATAATTCCGAAACAGGCATTTATTCAACGGGATCAAATACAACCATGGCCATGCCCTTGGCGCTCAATATGGCTGAACCCCAGAACCGTAAAGCAATTGCTGCAAAGCTTGCTGCCGACATCCGGAAGAATGGAAATTCTTTCACTTCTGGAGATGTCGGGTACCGGTTTCTGCTGAAGGCATTGGCAATGGAAGGCTATTCTGATTTGATTTATGAAATGAACAATCAGTCGGAAAAACCAGGCTACGGTTATCAGTTAAAAATGGGCGCAACTTCGCTTACCGAAAAATGGGATGCCGGAGTCGGGAGTTTTGGTTCTCAAAACCATTTTATGCTTGGACAAATTAACGAATGGTTTTTTAACGATTTGGTTGGCATTGGGGTTGACGAACAAGGTGCAGGATTCCGTAAATTGATTATTAAACCTGAAATGGTAAGTGGTCTTAGTTGGGTAAAAGGTTCATACCAGACTATTAGCGGACTGATTACCTCAGAATGGAAACGTGAAAATAATCAGCTAACGCTAAATATCTCCATACCGGCCAACACAACGGCAACCGTTTATATTCCAGGCACAAAAGAATCTGATGTGACAGAAAATGGGATGTCGGCATCAAATTCAAAAGGAGTAAAATTTCTACGAGCAGAAGGTGGAAGGCTCATCTATGAAGTTGGATCGGGAAATTATCAATTTATCACAAAATAATAATACATAAGGAATCATGAGAAGATTCAATATCTTAATTTGTATTGTTTCCTTCCTTGTCGGATATCAATCCGTTTTAGCCCGGCAAACCTGCAAATGGTGCGATCAGGGTGATGGGACGTATTTTGTCCTGTAATTCCCGGCGATTATAGTGATATTGACGCCATACGAGTTGGCAACGACTATTATGCCATATCATCTACCATGCAGTTTTGCCGGGTATGGTGGTGCTTCATTCCAGGGAGCTTGTGAATTGGGAAATTATCGGCCATGTGGCTGACGATCTTACCTGCATTAGCCCGGGAATGAACTGGGAAGAGGGGCAGAGCATCGAAGATGCGATGGGGTAAGTTAGAATAAAATTTATAAAAGTTTATTTCTCTATTACCCACACCAAACGTTATAGAACCTTAATGTTTAACTAGGGTCTGCTGAAAAACTGATAAATAATTTACGATGAGATTGATACAGTTAATTCAGACAAACTATCTGCAAGGAAATCTTAGTCAAACAGTTCAAATGCTTGCATTTCGTAATTTGAAATGTTTGTTTTCTGCTAACTCACCCCGAGGTCGCTTCGCTTCCTCCGCCCCTCTCTACGAGTAGAGAGGGGGAAAGACCGAGCCTTCGGTCTTCGGGGTGAGTCAGGTTTTATTAACAATTTTAAGAAACACTATAAATTGAGTTTTTCAGCAAACCCTAACTATTTGGTCATAAACTCAAAGGAGATATTTCCATAAGAATTCGGTTTGTTTTTTTCTTCCTGAGAAATGGAACCAACCAACACTCCTTTTTTATTGAGGATCACCTGAACAGTTCGCCAGGAGTATTCACCTTTCTCATAATTGAAGGTCTCTCCATCATCGTCATAAAGCTTATAAGTTGCTGGTTTCTGTCCATAATAACGCATGATCAGATTGTCTTTGCCTTTTATTTGCGACGGAGTTGCCATGGGGATAATTCCGCCATCACGAACAAATACCGGAATATGATCCAGTCCCGGGGATACTTCAATCACCTGTCCTTCGCCGGCCAGTTCTCCGGTGTAGAAATCGTACCATTTACCTTGCGGCAAAATGACTTCACGCTTCGTTTCTTCGGCAAAGAGTGGCGCGACCAATAAATTATCACCAACCATAAACTGATCTTTCATCTCCTTTTTAGTCGCCTCGGCATAAGGATTTTCAGTTGAACTCAGTTTTCCCTCAACTTTTTTATCAATGGAGGTAAAACCATCAACCAGATTCATAGCCCGAATCGGAGGACGGCCATAAAATGCATATTCCGCAAAACAAGTATAAAGGTAAGGAATGAGTTGCATCCGCAGATTTGCCACATCAGTAACCTGCTTTTCAACTTCAGGAAACGACCATGGCTTAGTACCATCCGACCAGGCATTAATCATAGCCAATGGAGAAAAGCATACTGTCTGCATTCTTCTCAGCCATTCTTCAGCAGTCTTTGAGCCCCGCACTTCGGGAGTCCAAAGTACACCGATAAACGAGCTGTTGATTAGCGCGGTAATAAAATCGCGGTGGCTATAGTAGTCATTATAAATAACGTAAGGAAAAGAAACTCCGCCGGCGTTTGAAGCTCTTACCAAACCGTAAGTCCGTTTGTTTTGCTCGCGGTAGAGTTTGGTGGTCATTTTTTGCATCATTAGTCCATAAAGCTGACGCATTTCCTCAGCAGGTATTTTCGATGGGAACAGCGTTACATCGGGCCACAACCAGTTGTCGTATCCATCATTCTCGTCCATCTTAAATCCGCTGACACCAATGGAGAGTAAATCCGTTTTCATTTGGTTGCCAATTATCCGGTTGGTTTCGGGCAATCCATAATCAGGGACATATCCACTCCAAACAGTATGCGAAGCAGTATAGGGCAATAATTTGCTGATTATTTTCGCGTCAGGAGAAATATAAGGGTTGATCCAAAGGTTGGTTTTCACCCCCAATTCATTCATTTTACCGACAAATTTGGCTGGATCAGGAAAACGACCGCGATCCCATTCATAAGTACATGGATACGATTTACTTTGCCAGCCAGGTTCCAGTCCAATTACCGATAATGGGAATTGATGTTCCCTGAATTCTTTTACATCGGACAAAACCATCGAATCGGTGTAAAGAGTTGGTGTACGTTGCCAAAACCCAAGTCCCCATTTCGGAGGAATGCAACCGCCACCATTGTAAAGATTGAACCTGCTTACTGCATCGAGCGTTGACGGCCCTCCAAAAACAATAATTTCGACACCATCGGCTGGCACCAGAACCGATACATTATCGGAATAAGGTTTTGACGACCAGCTCTTATCAGTGTTACGGTCTTTCGAATTCATCGGTATTTTGCTATCTTTTCGTACGGCTGTACCCACCCAAACGTCAAGGTAGCGGGCCGAATTTATAAAAACGCCATATCCTTTCGATGATACATAAAATGGGACTGGCGCATGGGTGCGACCATTGTCCTGACCGCCATAATGGTCAACGTGAAGTCGGAGAATCCTTCCGCGCTGTTCTACGGTTTTAAAATTTAATCCCAGACCGAAAACTTTCTCCCCTACCTCTAACGGAAACTGCAAATACAGTTTGCCATCGTTTTTTACTACTTTGATATCTCCTTCCTGAATAGGAAAGCTGACATCAGCCATTGCATTGAGTGCATTCAGTTTCGGTTTAACTCCTGAAACGGTGGAGAAATTAATGCTGTCAGGCTTGCCTACCCGGGCAATCCATACACCCGAAGCTTTTTGTTGCCAGGTTACAGGCAGCTCCTGTGCACTCAATTGAAAATTTTGAAACACAGCAAAAATTGCAAGGATCAGAATGTAAGTTGTTGATTTTGTGTTGACTATTGGCATTAAATTAAGATTAAGGAGTTCGTAATGATCTTTATTTTAAAGTTTTAAAGATAGTTACAGATTCGGAAATTCAATTAGTAACTGCGAATTTTTAATATGATAGATTTATAGAATGCTGATGATTATGTGTTGTTGAAGTCATTGGTATAACAAATGCAACAAAAGTAGAATAGGAAGCCCGAAAGCTTCCTATGGTAAGGTTAAACTAATACTTTTGATTTGCGATGAAAAATAAACAGTTAACCTCAATACAAAGGAACCAA
>Ga0209386_1000028_pt1 | contig 83424 bp, 75 predicted proteins | sample NGEPertwo_FD_184510 | JGI IMG/M metagenome (GOLD analysis project Ga0209386, IMG submission 184510) | Arctic peat soil microbial communities from the Barrow Environmental Observatory site, Barrow, Alaska, USA - NGEE Permafrost154B-two... | ecosystem: Environmental > Terrestrial > Soil > Wetlands...
ACATCAAGCTAAAATATCAGCAGATCCCCCTGCCCAGAAAAAAATCCGTGTGGCACACTGGCGAAATTTTAAAAAATCAAAAATCAGATTGTCAGATCGTTATGGACGGATAGCTGCAATGTGGGTTCAGTACCGTTTTTAGGTTTTGTTGCGAATACATAAACCAACCTTCGGTCCAGGCAATAGCGAATTCAACATCGGGTTCGTTTTTTACCGAGATGGTTCTGTTTTCTTTATTGAAACTGGCTTTTTGTTTGGGTGCCAGAATGGTTTCACGTTTCATAAAACCCAGCACTGAGTGTTCGCTGACAGCAACTTTCCCTTCAATCAGAACGGTTTCGATAAGCTGATCGGTTTGATAGGCCGAAATGTTGAATTTGGTTCCCAACACTTTAACAGCGATTTCTCCGGTATGGACAAAGAATGGAGCATTTGGATTGTGCTTTACTTCAAAATAAGCTTCCCCCTCCAGGAATACTTCACGCTTTTCACCCTTGAATTTAGTTGGAAATGCCAGCTTGCTGCCAGCATTAAGCCAGACTTTCGTGCCGTCGTCGAGAATAAGTTGCGATTTTTTCCCGTAAGGAATAACCATTTCATTCATTTTAGCCTCATCCGGATTGTTGGTTTTGCTTAAATCGATGATTTTTTCATTATCGATCACTAGTTTTTGATCGCCATTCAGTGCGATTTTTGAATTTTCTCTTTCCAGGTCTACGGTTGTTCCGTCGGAGAGGAAAAGACGGGATTGTTGTCCTTTCCCGGAATCAGTCAGGGAGGTGAACCTGTACGGTTTTTGATTTTGAACAAGTATCCAATAACCAGCTGAACTTCCAATCAGCACCGCAAAAACCAGCATAGCCGCATAACGTACGATCCTGCGTAACTTAAGCTGATGTGAATGTTTTATAATCTGATTGTCAAAGTTCTCGATGTTTCTCCATATTTTAAGAATGTCATCCTCACTCATCGAATCCTGGCGATCGCGAAGCAGTTCGACAATCCTCCGGGCCTTTTTCGCAGTAGTCTTAAATTTTGGATTTTCAGAAAGAAAGATTTCCCATTCTTTTTGATTTTTCCCACGCATCACCCAGGCGATGAATTCGCGGTTTTCGATTAATTCTTCCAGGCTAAGCTGTATGTATTCTTGTTTCACGATTAGTTTCTTTCTTTGGCGTATTACTTATAGAAAGGCAGAATCGGTTGTTTTGTGGACTCGAAAAATTAAATATTTTTCCGAAAAGATTTAATGTGTTGAATATGAAGGATAAAAAGGGATAGGTTTGTTTCACTCAGATTCTCCCGAAGTGATTGTAAAGCACGGAAAACCATTTTCCGGGCCGAATCGTATTTCATTGTCATGATTTCGCAGATTTGATTGTATTCAAAATCGCAAGTGTAGCGGTAATACAGAATTTCACGTTGTTTCGGGCTTAATTCGGCCAGCCCTTTCTGAACCATTTCGTCTTTTTTTGTTAGCTGTTCTTTCCGGATCCAGTCTTCTTCAGCCGAATAAACAATGTTAGCCAGCTGCATTTCAGCTGCCTCATCCATTTGTTTCATTTTTTTTGTTCCGTTCAGGCTCAGAAACAGTTTTCTCCGGAATGCTTTGATCAGGTAAAAGTAAATATGGTCGGTGGTTCCCAGCTTTTCACGGGACAGGATCAGGTCAAAAAAAAGATCTTGAATGGTATCTTTGATGAGTTCATCGTCAGTCGAAAATTTTTTGCCATAACGAAATAATTTTTCGACATAGAGATAATAAATATGAGAAAGTGCGTATTTCTTGCCCTTCCTAAAGTCTTCCCACAGTTCATCATCGCTTCTGGTCTGGTTCATTTGCTAAAAATTCCACCTCAAAGGTAGAACTTTTAGCAAAGATGCAATAAATGAAATCCAAGTATTATGTATACTTACTCCCGTCGAAATGCTTTAACTATGCTTGTCGGTTGGTCTGGAGTGGACTTGCAAACATTTACCGGACAAAAAGTTAAGCTACATTCATAATTGATTCTTTTCTAATCCAATACTGTTCCCAGAATTCATCAATGGTCAGCGACAATGGTTCGTTGATGCAACACTAGTTTGCTGAAGAGGGAACTGCTGACAATTTTCCAATTGTCAGATTTCTCCTGATGACATTTTCGGTATCAGCCATATATATTGCATATGCCTGTAAATTTCTGATCGAAATCATCTGCCTGTTACCCCGATTTGTTTTGATTGCTGATTTTTTAAAGGCAAACCATTTACACTCCCGGTGAGTACCGGCAACAATTTGTAAAAGCAATGGCGTAGAAAAGATTGAGCCGGTTTTGGTTTTTATTTGTTAATTCCTCGGCAGGGCTGGTTTGAAAATGTATTTGCTAAATTTGTGCTGTCAGTACAAACACTACAATCTCAATGAATAAAAGCACAAACAAGCATTTTTTTGTCTATCTGGGAATCAGGATAAAAAGCAAGTCGTGGTATGAGCCCGCAAGACGTGCCTTTTGGGCCGATCCGAACCGGTTGATGGCAGTCAAGGCGATTTTTGCCATTGCGTTGCTTGCTGTTCCTTTTATGCTTTCCGGTAAACCTGTTTTTGCAGTTACACTTGCCTTGGGGGCGCTTGCAGGAGCATTGTCCGAAACTGACGACCATCCCAAAGGTCGGATAAAATCACTTATACTTAAAGTCCTTAGTTTTGGTCTTTCCAGCCTGGCGGTACAACTGTTATACAATCATTCAGTTCTTCTGGGCATTGGACTGGCCCTGTCGACGATCTTTTTTTTATTGATCGGAGGACTGGGCGAACGTTACCGGGGCGTCACTTTCGGGGCAATACTGGTTGGAATCTATGCTATGATTGGTGACCCGAGTAGCCACATTTGGTACTTACAGCCTGTTTTACTTTCTTCCGGAGCTTTATTTTATGGGTTATTTTCGCTTCTGCTGCTTTTTTTGCATCCCTGGCGTTTGCTGGACGAGCAGCTGTCGCGTGGTTTTGTAGCTCTTTCAAATTATATGGATGAAAAAGCCCGCTTATTTCCCAGCGATGAAAAAGTGCAGGGGGAAATCCGGAACAGGCTGGCGCTGCTCAATGTGCAGGTTGTTGAAGCACTCGATCGTTGCAAGGACGTATTGAACAGTTACAGCAATTCGCTGAAAGATGATACTCCACTGATTCCTTATCTTCGCTATTTTATGCTTTTGCAGAGTTTGCACGAACGGTCTGCGTCAAGCCACGACCGTTACGACCTGCTTAGTAAAGATCCGGCGAATCAGCATTTGATGGAGGGAATCGGACAGCTGTTGAAACAACAGGCTGGAGCAATCAATAAACTCTCGTACAGCCTGCTGACGGGGATTCCTTATCGTCATCCGGTATCTTTGGCATGGACTGTAAATGCCCTGAATGACCAATTGGAAAAATACGGAACTGATAGCAACCAGCAGCTTTCCATGCTCATTAGAAACCTTTCCCGTTCAAATACTTCGCTGCAAAACCTGAACGATGATCATCAGCGGAATATGACGCCGAGACTGGAAAAAGATAACCGGACTTTGTTGCAGCGGCTCAAAGATCAGCTTCATTGGGATAATCCCCGGTTGAGACATGCCATCCGGTTAAGTTTGTGCTTTCTGGTTGGTTTTGCAATTGCCAGATTTTTCGATTTATCGAAAGGAGAATGGATTGTATTGACCTGTTTATTTGTTTGCCAGCCGAGTTATAGCCAGACTCGCCGAAAACTAAATCAACGTATACTGGGAACGATTACCGGAGTCGTGGCGGCTGTCATCCTGATCCGCTTGTTGCCAACTTTGCCGGGACAGTTGTTCCTAATGTTGTTCTCTGCATACCAGTTCTTCATTTGGATGAAACGAAACTATGCGGTTTCCGTTGTTTTCGTTACGATATTTGTGTTGAGTGCATTTAATCTGACTTCCAGCCTGGGAATTGCGCTCATGCTCCCTCGCTTGACCGATACCCTGATCGGATCGGCCTTGTCGCTTATTACAGTGAGGTTTTTATGGCCCGACTGGCAATACAAGCGGTTACCCTCTTTGCTTTCCGATACGGTTTCGAAAAATCTGGAATACTTTCAGGCCATTTTAAATGAATATGAATCCGGGGCGGCCGATGATGATTTTGCTTACCGGATAGCACGCCGTGCTGCTCATCGTGCCGACAATGCTTTGGCTTTAGCCTGGCAGGATATGCAGGTTGAACCACAAAAAAAACGGCAGTTTATGGATAGAGCATTTACCTTAACCTATTTGAATCATGCGTTGCTTTCCTATATTTCAGCTTTGGGCGCACACCGCGGGCAGGAAGGGGCTAATGACTCTCAATTGCTGGTGTTTTCCACTGAAATTGTCAATGCATTGCAGAAAGTGATTCAGTCATTAACCCAGAAACAAACCCAGAATCCGATCCTTGTAAAAGACTTGTTAAAACAAATCCGGTCGTATATTGATCAAACAGAAAAAACAGTTGCGAAACAACAATTTATACTTCTTTACAACATTGCCGAAGTAACCGGGCAGTTGCTAAAACAGACAGAAATTTTCAGTCAAGATGAAAAGCAGCCCGGATAAGAACTGGTTTAACCTGACCGTTTTTCTATTTCATTCTGATTTGAAAACCTTATTTTACTGAAATTGAACATTCAAACTTTAATTTACAGCAATGAAACACATCGAAAAATACATTGAAGAAAACAAAGATCGTTTTCTGGAAGAACTATTCGGATTAATCCGGATTCAATCCATTAGTTCAATAGTTGCCAACAAGCCTGAAATGTACAAGGCAGCCGAATATTGGAAGCAAATCCTGCTGAATGCCGGTGCCGACAAAGCTGAAATTTTCGAGACCGATGGAAATCCGGTTACCTACGCTGAAAAGATTATTGATCCGGCAAAACCAACGGTGTTGGTTTATGCGCATATGGATGTGATGCCGGTTGATCCGCTAAACCTTTGGGACAGTCCGCCTTTCGATCCTGAAATAAGGGACGGCAAGATCTGGGCGCGTGGAGCTGACGACGATAAAGGACAAAGTTTTATGCACGCCAAAGCATTTGAACTGATGGTTCATACCAACACGCTTCCCTGTAACGTGAAGTTTATGATTGAAGGTGAAGAGGAAATTGGTTCGCCGAACCTGGGAAAATGGTGCGAACAAAACAAGGAAATGCTGAAAGCCGATATTATTCTGGTTTCCGACACTTCGATGATTGCCCGCGACGTACCTTCAATTACTACCGGTTTGCGAGGTTTGGCATACTGGCAGGTGGAAGTTACGGGCCCGAACCGCGATCTTCATTCCGGAATGTTTGGTGGCGCAGTTGCCAATCCGATCAACGCACTGACGAAAATGATTGCCCAAATGACCGACGACAAAGGCCGGATTACCATTCCCGGATTTTACGACGATGTAATTGAAATAGCTGCTGAAGAACGCGCTATGTTGGCAAAAGCTCCGTTTAGCCTTGAGGATTTTAAAAAAGCAATTGAAGTTGAGGAAGTTTCAGGAGAAGAAGGTTACTCGACTAAAGAGCGAACAGGCATCAGACCTTCGTTTGATGTTTGCGGTATTTGGGGCGGTTACATGGGCGAAGGCGCTAAAACGGTGATGCCATCCAAAGCATTTGCCAAAATCTCAACCCGTCTGGTTCCCGCTCAGGATCACACAATAATTGCGATACTATTCAAGGAATATTTCGAAAGCATTGCGCCCAAAGGGATTAAAGTGGAAGTCACTTCGCTGCATGGCGGACAGGCTTATGGCTGCCCGATTGATGTTCCGGCTTATCAGGCTGCCGAAAAGGCGTATTTCGATGTTTATGGCAAACGTCCTGTTCCGGTTCGCAGTGGCGGAAGTATCCCGATTATTTCAACCTTCGAAAAAGTATTGGGTATTAAAACAATCCTGATGGGATTTGGACTCGAATCGGATGCGCTGCATTCTCCTAACGAAAACTTTCCACTCGAACAGTTCTTCAATGGAATAAGGACAATTCCGTTGTTTTACAAATATTTTGCTGAGATTGTTTAACCACAGAGAACACAGAGGAAGCACAGAGATAAAAGGATTCCATTCTTCGAAAGAGGGATGGAATTTTAATTTTCAACAATCATGCAATCAAAATAATTATATTCATTTCCCGTATCAAGCTTAAATTCTCCATTTTCGAAACACAATTGATAAACCCCAATATTTTTATTTGGTAAGTTAGAACGCAATTGTTCAATGGAGCATTTGTAGTTTTCATTAAAGTCAATCCCTAGGATAATTGCAATTAAGGCTTGATCTATATTTTCAAGATAACTTGGACCATCATCTTGTTCCTTCTTGATCACTACAAATCGATATTCTGATTCAGGTTTCCAATCTTTATCTTTTTTTAAAAAAAATTCTTTGTTGTTTTCCTCAAGATACTTGTATATTTTGTCAATATCGTTCAATTTAGGTATTTCAGAGGTTTTAATTAATTCATAATGAATTGAATCAGGAATTTTTAAATCATTTATATATTGTTCTTGAAATAAATTATTTAATATTTTTTCATCAAATACTAAACATACTCCTTTGTGATTTTGACCATAATGTGCCCACATTGCAGGTAATTCAAAAGCAAGTTTATCTTTTCCTAAACTGGAAAAAATGATACATATTTAACTCTGCTAAATACTTTATCAAAAGAAGAACGTAATCGAATATTCATAGTCATATCGTTACCAAATTTTTCAATACATGAATTATATTTAATGGGTTGAATATATTGAGCCAACCTCTTTTTCGTTTCGAATGGATCATTTGACTTACTTAATTCATTTAATAAAAGTCGACTCTTCGGCAAAATATATTCAATTGCCGTTTCCTTTTTTGTATAGTGTCCTAATAAATCCAAATTTCTACACTTAAATTCTTTTTCATTCAACACTTCCCCTAGATACTCATCGTCTGATTCAAAAAAAATAGGAATCGATGAAAAAGGTTCAAAGCAATTGTTATTGACAATTCCATCAGAACAGGTAAATGAGTATTCATTTATTGTCCAAAATTCTTTGGCAATTTTCATAGATTCACCATTTAATGTTAAATGTGAACTAGTGAAATTTCGGATTACAAAAAGAGAAAATAATCCCTCTAGATCTCCTTTATATCTCATTTCTGTTTTGCCCTTCAAAGTTATTTTTTCAAGTAATGAACCAAACTTTTTTTCTATAGCTTGCGCATAGGTTGGTTCTCTAAGTTGCTCATCATTTAAGCAATGATTTTGAAAAATAATTTGGAAGGTTTTTATACTAAAGAAAATCATAGAATACATCAGTCTATTTATTTGTAAATAAATGAAATGTAATAATATTTTTTAATAATTCTCTTCACATTTAATTTTATTGTAAATAATGAAATAAATAAAAAAAACAATTCACTTAGTTGCGTCTTCTGAAAAAAAAGTCTAGCAGCAGGCCAAAAGGGTTATTTTGTTAAATTGGAAAAACGCGATCACACATAATAAGTCTTTATAAAATTAACTCAAATAAAATGATTAGTCAAAAATCGCGATCAAAGCCACCACCCGTAACCTGCATCCCGTAACCCGCAACTCTTCTACCGATCCAGCCAACCCTTAAATTCCACCACCCGTTCTCTGGCAACAATAATATCTGTATCATCAATCCCATCAATTTTCAGTCGCAAGCGAGAATTAGTCCATGCGAGAATATTGGTACAGGCTTCGATAGCAACAATGTATTTCCGGTTGATCCGGAAGTATTTTTCAGGATCGAGCATGGGCTCCAACTGGTCGAGTGCATAGTCGATGCAGTAGTTGTGATGGTCTGCAGTTTGGATATAACTTGCTTTCTCCTGGCTGTAAAAAACAAGGATTTCATCAACCGGGATGCTTTTTATTTTGTCGCCGACTTTTACCATGAACCGCGATTTAAATGTTTTTTCAGAAGCCGGATTGGCAATCGCCAGAATTTTCTCGAACATCAATCCGGGTGAAAAGTGTCTGGTCTTTTCGATGGCCTGTTGTAAGCGTTCCTCTTCAATCGGTTTCAGCAAATAATCGATTCCGTTGGTTTTAAAAGCCTCAATGGCGTAATGGTCGTAGGCGGTGGTGAAAATAATCGGGCAACGAACCGATACCTGATTGTAAATCTCAAAGCTCAATCCGTCGGCCAGTTGAATGTCGGAGAAAATCAGATCGGGTTCGGGATTACTTTGCAAATAGGCAAGTCCATCGCGAACCGATTCGAGTTTGGCAATTATCGTCATGCCTGGAGCTACTTTTTTCAGTAGACGTTCCAGATGATTTGCTGCCCGTGTTTCATCTTCCAGAATAATTATTTTCATTTTTCAAGCGATTTTAAAATGGGAACACGAACCAGAAACCGATCTTCAGAAGGAATAATTTCGATAGGCTTGTCAGAGAAAAAAGCAAATTGCTGAATGATGTTTTTTAATCCGGTTTTTGTTGAGTCTTCGCCTACGTTCTTTGGTTGCAAAGTATTTTCAACTTCCAGATAATCCGAAGTTTTCCGGAGTGAAATCCGGAGTGGAAAAGCCTCTGAAACTTCGTTGTGTTTTACTGCATTTTCAATCAGAAGCTGCAATGTCATGGGTACAATGTAGTCTTGCGGATCAGTTTCCAAATCGATTTCAATCTTCAGTTTTTCCTCGAAACGGGTTTTCAGTAAAAAGGTAAACGAGCGGATAAATTCCAGTTCGTCTTTCAGTGGAACCAGCTCTTTATCACGGCTGTCGAGTACATATCGGAATAAATCGCTCAGTTGCTGAATAAACTTAACGGCCATAGTCTGATCGTCATAAACCAAATCACTCAGAACGTTTAAACTATTAAACAGGAAATGTGGATTAATCTGGTTCCGGAGCGATTCGTATTTGTAAGCAAGCATTTCAACTTTCAGTTTTTCGGCCTGCTCGAACGAACGTTTCCAGGCGAAGAAAAATCCGGTGGCTGTAAAAATTAATGAAATGACGAACGAAATCATAAGTGTGTAGGGTAACGATTTTATGATTGAACCCCAAGATTCAGAAGGTGAAATATTCATCCATAGATAATAATTGAGAAACTGAACCAAAATAAAAGCACTTATTGAATAGGAAAGAAACACCAAAAACTGAACAAAAGTCTTTTTAACCGGAGTTTCGATCCACGAAATTTTCCGGTCAATAAAACCATAAATTAATTGTATCCCGGCCCACTGAGTAATAGTGATACTAAACGACCACAGGAATCCGATCAGAAAAGTCTTCAGATCCAGAAGCGAGCCAGACATAAAAAACAGAACGAGAAATAGGCTTAAAACTACATTGGCAAGCAAAAACCTGGTAATCGAAAAAGGTTTGTTCCAGTATCCGGGAATATTCATTGATCAAATTGATTTGAATGATTATAGTTTCGTAAAGTTAAAATTTATCTGGTTCCGGAATGTTTTTAACTCCGGAACCAGATCTAATTATCGGATAATTGTTTTCATGGCTTCTTTTAAATTTATAAGGTGGTCGGCTTCCGTTCCCGTCTCGTTCTCCATGTCCAATTCTGCTATTCACATCCTTTCACGATTTGCTCCACCTGTTCTTTTCCCCAATTGGGATGAATGGGTGATTTAGGTTTAAAATCATCCCAGCTGGCCAGTAATTCTTTGGCTTGCGGACAAAAAGATTTCGGATCTAATCCCAGATAAGGTGCCGAACCCATATCCATCTGGATTTTCATCATTTTTGCACGTGGATTCATTGGATCGATGGCCAGTGCTTTCCCAATAGCCTGTCCAACCAGAGCACCGTATTCCTGACCACGCTCCATTGGATTGACAACCAAGCGGCCAGTCAGGTAAAAACCCTGCAAAACAAGAACTTCTGCCTCTGTCTGAGCCATTTCGATTAATTTTGCAACCGATTTTTCAGCCACATCCAGATAACTGTCTTTTTTAGCGGCATCCGATTGTTCGATAAAACTCATCAGAATGTAACACTGAGCCTGATAATACAAGGGCAGCCATTCGTTTGGTTCGGCATTGGCAATCATCTGGAATTTGTTGCCCAAAGCCTGAAAGTCGGCTACATTTTGGCAGCTTGAAAACTGGCTGAGCGTTTCGCCCATAGTTTGATCATACTCTGGTTTTTGAGCTTTCGAAACTAAGCCAACTAACACCACTGCAAGAAATAATGTGATCTTTTTCATGATTGTATTTGTTTAAGGGTTAACGTTTAACAATTGTTTCGGGTTGCAGGTTTCGGGTTTCGTAATGCCACAGAACATGTATCTCGCAACTCGTAACGTTTTTAACACTGCACCTGAAAACTGCCAACACTTCTTATTCAATCTTATCCAGCTGGTTGGCATTTCCTTCTCGGGTAAGGGTAATGAAACAGCCCAATACGTAAAACTGGTTCGAGCTGGGTTGAATGGCCGCACTCGGGAATTTTCCTTCGGCATTTGGATTGCTTGCATAAGTGCGTCCGAATTCATTTTTAAACCCAGCCACATTGGTCACCGCACCGTAAAAGATAATGTTTTGGCGGTACAGAAAACTCCAGCTCAGATCCAGGCTTCGGTACGGAAGCATTTTCGCGCCATTAAATACCTGAGCATTTGGATCGTTGTAAACACGCGGTGATGAATATTTTAAATTCACACTTGCATAGGAGCGGATACTGCCAAACCAGTGTTTATAAACTACCGACAGATTGTGTTTGCTGGCAAAAGTCGGAGTTGCTTCCTCCGGAAAATCCCGGTAATCGCGTTTGGTATCCAGATAAGAATATGAAATCCAGTAATCGCCATTTTTGATGGTTTTTTTATCGCGCCAAAATAAATCAAGCCCTTTAGCATAACCTTTTCCGGAGTTATTATAGCTGGTTGGCAGATAAAATTCACTGCCGTTCAACTTTACCAAATCCCTGTACTCTTTATAATAAACTTCAAGCCGAAGGGTGCGACTGTTTGCCGATGACTGGAAACTCAATGTATAATGATCTGCACGTTCCGGCTTCAGTAGATTGGTATAGAGCAGATAATCGTTCATCGGATTCTGGTAAAACCAACCGTACGCTGCAGAAAACTGGCTTTTACCGGTGATTTTATACGCAGCCGACACTCGTGGAGATACGTCGAACCGATCCAGATAATCCGAATATTCAACGCGACCGCCAATGCGTGTCACAAATTTTGAAGATGCATAAACATGAGCTTCAGTAAATCCTGAAAAAGTATGATCGGTAAAGCTGTTATCGTGTGTTTCTGAGGGCATCCTAACATTTTGGGTAAATGTTTTGGCAAATATCTCGCCACCAAACTTCAGAATAAATTTTTCGCTGAACGGATAAGTGTACACATTCTTCAGGTGTGTTGCACGGATATTCTGATCAATTTCGGTTTGATTGTAACGGATAGCATCTTTGTTGTCTGTATATGAAGCGGCCAGGTTTATTCCCAGGTTGTCGCCCAATTTGTCGTTCCACGACGCATTCATAAACTGATTGTCGTTGGTGAGTTTAAAATCGAAAGGACTTCCGCCTTCATTTAAATTATTCTGACTAATTGTAAATCCACCATTGTCGAAACTTGAATAAATTTTGAGTATCCCGGTTTTACTTGTTTTTTGCCTGAAACTTAATGCTCCTGATAAAGATTCAGGAGCCTGTTTCCAATCGTAATTCTGTGGTGCCAAACTCATGTAAGGAGAAAGATTATTATACCCGAGGGTTCCTGTAACAGCACCATTCCCCCATGTTTTTGTTCCGGCGATTTCAGCTCCTACTGACAAAAACGATAAATCAAGCTGATCTTCTTCAGGAATATCGTTGGTGCTGAGCAACAAGACCGATGAAAGCGCCTGTCCGTATTCAGCCGAATATCCACCAGTGCTGAAAATCGTTCCTTTAAACATGAAGGGATTGAATCTTCCGCAGGTTGCCAGATTCGGGGCCGAAGAGTTGTAAGGAACAGAAACCAGTGAACCATCGATGTAAGTTTGTGATTCTTCGCTGTCGCCACCTTTTACAAATAATCTACCAGATTCGCCATTCGTCGTGGTTCCCGGAAGTGACTGCAAAGCTCCGTATACATCGCCTACCGCTCCGGCAGTAGTCACCATATCGCGAGGGGTGATAGTTACCGCTTGTTTTTTATCGCTGGCAAATGTTCCGGCTGTAATGGTTACTGCATTCAACTGGTTGAAAGCTTCTTTTAGCTTCACATTTACACGAATGGTATCGCCTTTGAGATCCACTTTTTGAGAAAAAGATTCGTAACCCATAAACTCAATCCGTAAAACCTGCGGACCGGTTTTACTGGTTTTAAATTTGAACACCCCATTCCCGTTGCTCGAAGTTCCATCGTAGGTTCCATGTAAATAAGCATTGACTCCAGGCATCGGCTCACCTTTTTCCTGAATCACTTTTCCGGTAATGATAGTTTGTGAAAAAGAATTCAGGCTAAGTAAAAATACGATGATAGATACGAAGTTCCGTTTCATGTTTCTGATTGCTTGTTGTTTTATACTTCAAAGATGAAGCAAAGCAAGCAATACCCGAAAAAAGAGTTGCTGAACTGTAGAATTTGGTAGCTGAACTGTAAAAAAGGGAAGAATTAGGAGAAGGGAATCCGGAGTGAAAATTTCTTTGTGAATGATAGTTACGTGATGCGATAAAAAACAACGAATAACTCGGAATCCGCACCCCGAAACAATTTATTCTGCCACATCGCAAACCATGGCTCCGGTGATTTGGATTAAATCTTCAGGATTTAATTTGAGCTGTAATCCGCGCTGACCGGCACTTATGAAAATCAGATCGAATAACTGACATGTTTCATGGATGTAAACCGGATACGGTTTTTTCATGCCTAAAGGTGAGCAGGCTCCACGAATATATCCGGTTAATCCAAGCAATTCCTTCTGGTGAACCATGTCGCAATTTTTATTTCCGGAGACTTTGGCGGCTTTTTTTAGATCAACTTCATCATTCCCGGAAATCACACAAACAAATACACCGGTTTTATCGCCCCGCAAAACCAGCGTTTTGAAAATTTGTTCCACATCCTGACCAATTTTTTTAGCCAGAGAAACAGCACTCAGATCATTTTCATTCACTTCGTATTCTGCCAGTTCGTAGGGAACTTCTTTGGTGTCGAGAAGGCGCGCAGCATTGGTTTTTTTCATCAGGGGAACTATACTAAATACGAAGACACAAACACACAAGAGCTAAAATCTCATTGTATCTTCGTGTCTTTGTATGAATGTAAATTATTCTTGTACTTCCAGGCCAATCGTTGCTGAAGTTTCGTACGATTCACCCGCTGCCAGCACAATTGGATAGTCAAAGGCATTGGTTGCCTCAACGCAGACAAAGGCATGGAAAGCTTCATCAGGTAAATCACCAATTTGTGCACAGGTTTCTTCTCCCGGATTCCAAACTGTAGTAACTTTACTTCCTGATTTTTCGATTTTGATCCGGCGACTGAAAGTGCTGTCAGCAATCACAACGGTAGTTTCGGTATCCAGATAATGACGAGTTAAAGGTTCCTGTATCAGTAGCAGCTCTTCATCCTGAATGCCATTCTTCCCCGTTAATTGATTGTAATAGCCTGCTCCCTGAAGGCCTTCAATCTCGATGTTGTCGATAGCCGAAATGTTAAAATAGGAATGCAATGCGCAGCTGTAATCAAACGATTCGCTTGAATTATTGTTTATTTTCAGAGTTGTTGTCAGCGTTTTGCCAACCACGAAAGTCATTTCAGCACAAAAATCGAAAGGCCAGTATGCTTTTGTTTCGTCCGAAGCACAAAGCTGCAACCTGATTTTTGTTTCGCCACCCGGTAAGGTTGATGTTCCTGCAACATCCCAGTACATCAGGCGGCCAAAACCATGCTGTGGGTTCTCCGGATCAGTTTTGTGCGGCCCAAACCAGGGAAAACATACCGGAATTCCACCACGAATTGGTTTCCCAACTTCGAAACTGCTTTCCGGACTTAGGTATAGAATTTCCATCGAATTCTGAGGCTTGAAACTCGTAACATGAGCACCATACAGGCAAATGTCGGCATCGGCATGTATGTTCGAAACGGTTACAAAAACCAGATCATTTTCCAATTCGGCAAAGCCAACTTCGCCTTCAATGCTGAACTTTTCGTCCAGTTCGTCAATATCAATCATGGTATTATCGTTTAATTAGTATCGTTTCACCGCTTGCATTCCTGTGCGGAAGTTGAGCTGTCTTTCAAATTTGCATCGCAAGGTAGCAAACCTTTCCCGGAGATAAAAGATACTTTTCCCGGTATTTCTCCGGAAAGTATTCCGTGGGTGAAGAGCAGGCAATGAACATTAAAATAGTTTAATAAATCGCATTGAATTTTTCTTTCACGATCTCTTTTATTTCCTGCATGTCGATTTTGCGTCCCAGTTCCTTTTCGATGGAAGTTACTCCATAGGTTAAAAATCCGCATGGATTGATGTAACTAAAATAGCGCATGTCGGTATTGACATTGAGTGCAAAACCATGCATCGTAACATACCGGCTGATGCGAACTCCAATGGCGCTTATTTTTCGTGATTTGGCAGGAATCGCTGCATCGAGCCAGACTCCGGTTGCTCCGTCCTTCAGGGTGCCTTCCAGTCCGTATTCGGCAATGGTTTGAATGATAGCCTGCTCCATCTTGAAGATGTAGTCTTTCACTCCGATTTTGTAGTTTTCCAGATCGATAATTGGATAACCCACCAGCTGACCGGGACCATGATAGGTAATGTCGCCGCCCCTGTTGATTTTGTAGTAAACAGCCTCAATTTTTTTCATGAAATCGGCGTTGATCAACAGGTTGTGTTCGTCGCCACTTTTGCCCAACGTATAAACATGCGGATGTTCAACCAGTAAAAACCGATTGATCTCACTGCTTTTTTTACTGGTTCGTTTGTCGGCCACCACCTCGGCATGGATCGTTTCCTGGTAATCCCAGCATTCTTTATAGTCTTTCAGACCAAGATCTTCGTATATGAAATTTGCCATTGCTTGTTATTAATTTTCATTCTGTCGAATTCTTCATGTTGGACCTACATTTCCTCAATCTTTCAATTATTTCGCTTCGGCATGTGCATCTGCCCGATACGACGAACGAACCAACGGACTGCTTTCGACAAAAGAAAAACCCTTTTCGAGCCCGATTGTTCGGTACTTCTCGAATTGTTCCGGAGTAATGTACTCTTTTACCTGAATGTGACTGAGCGTTGGTGCCAGATATTGACCGATAGTCATCACTTTACATCCAACTGCGCGTAAATCGTCCATCACCTGCAAAACTTCGGTTTCGGTTTCGCCCAAACCCAGCATAATTCCTGATTTGGCAATAATTCCTGATTTGGCAATAAAACGGATCACTTCCAGACTGGTGCGGTATTTGGCTGCGCTGCGAATTTGCGGCGTGAGCCTTTCAACGGTTTCCATGTTGTGGGAAATCACTTCAGGAGCAGCCTCAATGACTTGCTGAATGAATTCAGTTTTTCCCTGGAAGTCAGGAATCAACACTTCGATTTTAGTTTCAGGATTTTGTTTTTTTACCTCGAGGATTGTTTGCGCCCAGAATCCGGCTCCCAGATCGGGTAAATCGTCGCGGTCGACCGAAGTGATTACAGCATGTTTGAGTTCCATAATTCGAACAGATTCCGCAATTCTCCGGGGTTCTTCAGCATCAGGAGGAAGCGGTTTACCGGTTGTTACGCCGCAGAATTTGCAGTTACGGGTACAGATGTCGCCTAAAATCATAAATGTGGCAGTTCCCCGGTTCCAGCATTCTCCAATGTTGGGGCAGTTGCCACTGGTACAAATGGTGTGAAGCTTGTGCCCGGCGACCAGATTTTTAACTCTGGAATAATTTTCACCTTTGGGTAATTGCATTTTCATCCATCTTGGGAGCCGTTCTCTTCCTTTCATTTCTGCAGTCATCTGATTCGATTTTTTTTTGCAAAATTAGGTTTTATAATCAGAAGAATCAGGATGAAGGTCAGTAAATCGTTTCACAAAAACCTGATTAAGCATCCGCAAACGCTTTGGTTTGCTATTTTTGTACTTCAATCAAAAAAACAAGAGTAAATGAAGACTTTGATCCGGATTCTATTTTTGCTGGCACCGGTGATCGTTTGGGGACAGCCACAAGACCTGCAAAATATGTCAGTTCTGGCCAGCCAATACTACCAGAACAAAGAGTTCGGGAAAGCTGCCGAATTGTACGAACAATTGTATTCAAGCACCAAATCAGAAGGATATTTCAATATTTATTTTGATTGTCTACTGGGTATTCCGGATTATGAAAAAGCCGAGAAAGAGATACGGAAAGGTATGAGGGGAAACTCATCTGATTCGTATTGGTATGTTCAGTGGGGTTTCCTGAAGAAAGCACAGGGGCAGGGGAGTGAATCCCTGAAAATGTATGAAAGGGCCATTTCGTCGCTTTCAGCGAATCCGACAGAATATCCGAATCTGGCGAATCAATTCATCAACCGGCGTGAGTTTGAATATGCCGAAAAGGTGTATATCAAAGGGCGCGCAACTCAAAATCCAATGCTTTACAACTACGAGCTGGCCCGCATTTATTTTTACATGCGTAACTACGATCTGATGATGAAAGAGTATCTGGAATGGGTGAAACAAAAGGAAAGTAATCTGGAAATCGTAAAGAGTAGTCTCCAGTCGGTTTTATTCATGGATAACGATCAGGAAATCAGTAATCAGCTAAAAACGTACATTTTGAAGCGTATTCAGGCAGAACCTGGTCAGATTGTTTACAACCGGCTTCTGATCTGGTTATTTATTCAGGATAAAAATTTTACGGCAGCTATCCGTCAGGCAGTCGCTCTCGACAAACGATCGGGCGAAGAAGATGCCAATATTTTCCAACTGGCCAATGTTTCAGCCAGCAACAAAAACTACGATGAAGCGGTAAAAGCCTACGATTACCTGATCAGTAAAGGGAAATCGTCTGAATATTTTAAACAGGCAAGTCAGCAGCGCCTGCAAATGTATTACGAACGTTTTGTTGAAGATGATATTCCGGATATTGAAAAGGCCAAAGAACTGAAGGAGCAGTTTAATCAGACTTTCATTATTTTAGGACTTAATCCGGAAACTTCGGGGCTTTTGATTGAATACGGTCATTTACTGACTTTTTACCTCAACCAACCGGCTGAAGCCATTTCGTTTTTAACTGATGGCCTTGCTATGACAGGCATCAACATGCTTCAACTTTCGGCGATGAAAGCTGAACTGGGCGATGTCTATGTGTATTCGGGCGATCAGTGGGAAGCAGTTATTACTTATTCGCAGGTCATTGAGTCGAATAAAAATACGCTGGCTGACGATGTGAAATTTAAAAAAGCGAAGTTGGGTTATTATATGGGTAATTTTCAGTGGGCCAAAGCTCAGCTTGATGCGCTTCGGGCCAGCACGTCGAAGCTGATTGCCAACGATGCCATGGATCTGGCTCTTTTTATCAGCGAAAATCTGGAGAGCGACAGTACTGCTGCTCCTCTCAAAATATTTGCCCGTGCCGATCTTCAGTTGTTCCGGAATGATTTTCAGGAAGCGTTAGCTGCACTTGATTCGGTGAGCAAATTATATCCGTTTAATTCCTTAACTGATGATGTGAATTTCCGCAAAGCCAGTATTTATCAGAAACAGGGAAAGTTTGAAGAAGCCGCTGTTCTGCTTGAATCGATCGTGAACGATCACAGGTGGGAAACCCTGGCTGATGATGCGCTGTTTCAGCTTGCAGTAATTTACGAAACCAAACTCAAGCGGAAAGAAGAAGCCATGGAAATGTATAAAAAAATGCTGACTGATTATCCGGGAAGTGTTTACGTGGTAGATTCGCGAACCGAATACCGGAAGATGCAGAATTTTACTAAAACAGATAGTCAACCTGATTCAGACAAAATAAAAGAAGATCTCTTTTTTAACGGACAATCACCCAACCCATGAAAAGGCTATCGAAAGCCTATGTCTATGCATTGCTATCAGTCCTGCTCTGGTCGACAGTTGCCACTGCGTTTAAATTGGGATTGAAGGAGCTCTCGCCGCTTTATCTGATTTTGACTGCGGCTTCCGTTTCGTTAGTTACCTTTTTTGTGGTTATTCTCTTTCAGGGCAAAACCAGGCAATTATTTACTCTTACTCCGGCCGGACTGGGCAAGTCGGCTCTGCTCGGTGCTTTAAATCCATTTGGTTATTACCTCATTCTTTTTCAGGCTTACAGTCTTTTGCCCGCACAGGTTGCCCAGCCACTCAATATGATCTGGCCGGTCACTCTGGCATTACTTTCCGCGCCATTACTTCATCATAAAATAACCGCACGAAATATGGAGGCCATTTTCATCAGCTTTGTCGGCGTAGTTTTTATCTCGTCGCAAGGAAGTCTTTCCGGAATTGGCAGAACCAACCTGACTGGAGTATCGCTGGCCATTGGAAGCAGTGTAATCTGGGCTCTTTTTTGGATATTGAGTGTTCTCGATAAACGGGATGAAATCTTCAAGCTGTTTTGGAATTTTGCCTTCGGCTTGATTTACCTCTTGATTGCGGCTTTTCTTTTTACTGATTTTAGTTTCCCCGATTCCAAAGGATTGCCGGCAGCTATTTATATCGGTTTATTCGAACTCGGAATAACGTATATTTTCTGGATGAAAGCTATGCATTTGAGTGAAAACAATGCAAAAACAGGTAATCTGATTTTCCTTTCACCATTTTTGTCGCTGGTATTCATTCATTTTATTCTGGGTGAAACCATCTATTGGACCACGTTTGCCGGCCTTGTTTTTATTGTTTCAGGCATCTGGTATCAGCAAAAACAAGATCAGCCGGTTGGTAAATAATACCTGAAAATTTGTTCAGGCAATCTTGATCTGGTCAAAAGCATTACCTTTGAACAACTACCAAAATACAGTTTCTGTTTTTCATGGAGAATAAACCAATAAAAATTCTGGGCATCGATCCCGGAACCAATGTGATGGGTTACGGGTTGATCGAAGTTGTCAACAACAAACCGCGCATTTTGCAGGTTGGAGTAATTAAAACAACCGGCTTGACCGATCATTATCAAAAACTGAAGCACATCTTCGAACGCTCCGACTCTCTCCTGAATACACTAATCCCGGATGAACTGGCCATTGAATCACAATTTTATGGTAAAGATATTCAGGGCATGCTGAAGTTGGGACGAGCACAGGGTATTGTGATTGGTTTGGCTCTGAGTAAAAATATTCCCGTTTTTGAATATGCTCCACTGAAAGTGAAACAATCCATTACAGGAATGGGGCGGGCAGCCAAGGAACAGGTGGCTTTTTTCCTGAAAAACATGTTTAGCATGAATGAGCTGCCGAAGGAGCTCGATGCTACGGATGCCGTTGCCGTTGCGGTTTGTCATTACCTTCAGATGAAAAATCCGGTAGGAAAATCCGGAATAAAAAGCTGGAGCGATTTTGTTAAAAAGAATCCGGATAAAGTTAAAAAATGAGCAAAAAAAATCCCGGGAGACCGGGATTCGTGTTTTTATTCTTAGGATCAGTTTTATTCAATTTCTTTAGCAATAGCTGCAGTAATTTCTGCCATCTCTTCTTTGGTGAACGACTTTTTTTTCGAGAAGTTGAGCAAGTCAGCTTCCGATTGCATGGGCACCAAATGAATGTGTGCATGAGGCACTTCAAGTCCTAAAACTATAACTCCAACTTTTTTGCAGGGAATAGCTCTCTGGATGCCAAGTGCTACTTTTTTTGCAAACAATTGTAATCCGATATAAGTTTCATCATCCAGATCAAACAGATAATCCACTTCCTTTTTGGGAATAACCAAAGTATGACCTTTCGCTACCGGGAAAATATCCAGAAAGGCGAGGAAATTTTCATCTTCTGCGACTTTCCATGCAGGTATTTCTCCGTTTATAATTTTGGTAAATATACTGGCCATTTTTAGTCGTTATTACATTGCAATATCAATAATTTCAAAAGGTATTTTACCTGATGGAACCTGAATTTCAACCACATCGCCAAGCTTTTTACCCATCAATCCTCTGGCAATAGGTGTTTGAACAGATATTTTCCCCAGTTTCAGATCTGCCTCTGGTTCTGAAACAATAATATATTGCATGGTTGTATTGTTTATCTTGTTAAGAATCGTAACCTTATTCAACATCTGAACACATGATGTGTCAATCTTTGATTCATCAATAATCCTGGCTGAAGCAATTTTTGCACCTAATACGGCAATTTTTGCTTCGAGCATGCCTTGTTGATCTTTTGCTGCATCATATTCTGCATTCTCTGAAATATCACCCTTTTCAATGGCTTCACCAATTGATTTGGAAATTGCAGGACGTTCAATCCTGGTCAAACGATCCATTTCTTCTTTCATCTTCCGAAGACCTTCTTCAGTAATATAAGTCACCTTTACCATGGTTTTCTTCTTTTTTAGCTATATTAAAAACAAAAAAGAATTCCGGCTATTGCGGAACTCTTTCGTATTACAAACTTATATAAAATTTTTGAAAGTTTACGATACAGTATGTTATATAAAACATTTAATAGGCTGTATCATAAAAAGTTTCAGGTCGTAGTTTTTGAATTAAAAATTTTTCCAATTGGATTCTCAATTCAAATAATCCTTAATATTCAGGATCAGAGATATACTTTCGGTTCATGATTTCAGAATAAACAAATGCTTTTCGTAATGAAAAATCTTCCAGATAGCCTGGGTAATTTCCGGCATCAGAACCTGCTTTAATTTCGTCTGCTATTTGGTTCTTTAACCTAAACTGAATATTCCTTTTCTGAATTTCGGGTAATGTACTTTTAAAGCCCATTTGATGTTTGCCATACGGATTAAGCTCCGGGGATCTAATCTCATTGACCTTTTCTGTTATTGCCTGAGCCCTGGCCTGAGAATCAACTTCCTCTTCCGGCACTTCCAGAAAATCTTCACCCAACAACTGATCCATGAAGAAATTTCTTGGCCTTTCTGCTTCCTCAACGGCAGGATTCTCCTCGTCCGTCTTTTTCTTGTTCTTTTTAATGGCAGCAAAAATCGAGATAACAACAGCTATGATAATAAAGATATAATCGTCCATCGTAAAAGTTTTATGGCTTGAATAAAATAAATTGTTCTTTACTTTGTTCTATTAAAGATTAAAGATAGATAAAATGGTTCAGTTTTCCCGAAAAATAGTTCAAACAGTTTTGCTTTGTTTTTTTCTACTCATCGGTAGCAATGGGTGCAAAGATGATTACGTATCGGTTGTTCCGTATGTTCCTGTTGACATGAATTTTAACCCAACCAACTACATTTTGAACTCTCCGGGAGTTTCTGTCACTTTTGAGAAATTTGGCTATGGAGGAATCATTATTTTTCGTGATGCTAGTGATAGTTCAAATCCTTATCTGGCCTTCGATGCTTGTTGTACCTATGAAGTTTCGACCACCTGCAGGGTTGTCTCTGATGGAAGTTTAGCCACATGTCCTTGCTGTGGTTCTCAATACATTCTTTTTGGGGGCAATGGAAGTCCGACTAAAGGGCCGGCTACTGAACCTTTGAAACAATACCGGACTTCATTTATCGGAGGCCGCATCATTGTCAGAAATTAATCTGAAAGATTCAATTCAAATACTTTTCGGGTTTTTAGTTCAAGCAGAAATACTTTATGAAATCCTGAAAAGAAATTCCAGTTTCCCAGTTTATTAATCAGATTGAACGAAGCAGGACTGTTGCTGAGGTCGGCAGTGATCAGTAACCAGATTTGATTCAGCTCTTTTTGCTGATAGATGTGGAGCTTTTCACCTTTTGCATTGATTGTGTATTCAATGTTCTCCCTGGTAATTTCAGGCGGTTGATAGCCATTATACTTGATGGCAATAGGTACATTTTCTTTCTTGACTACGGGTCCGTGCAGTTTTGTGAGTTCGATGCCTATTGTCGTTTTGCGGGATTCTTTCAGGATGAAATCGGGCGATTCAGTTTTAATCAATTTCCCCTTTGGAAAGTCAGTATATTCATTTCGGAAGAGTTCTATCATATGCTCCTCTTCAGTGATTTGCGTATCTTGATTCAGACTCATCGTTATCGGTTTTTAATCCGGAAAGGAATTTCAAATATATGAAATTTATGGTTTTATGGAGTTTTATCTGACAAGATTATAGAAGATACAAAATACAAAAAGGAGCACATTCGGCTCCTTTTTGTATTTTGTATCTGTAAAATTACGGGTCTCGTGACACCGTTGAATCGGAATCTAGTATCTGTAATGTTCCGGTTTGTATGGGCCTTCGGCCGATATTCCAAGGTATTCTGCTTGTTCAGGAGATAAAACAGTCAGTTTCACACCAAGTTGTTCCAGGTGCAACCGGGCTACTTCTTCGTCCAGGTATTTTGGCAAACGATATACATCGACAGCGTAGTCTTTTTCCCAAAGTTCTATTTGCGCCAGAGTCTGATTGGTAAACGAGTTCGACATGACAAACGAAGGATGACCTGTTGCACAACCCAGATTCACCAAACGACCTTCAGCAAGCAGGTAAATGGAATGACCATCGGGATAGATAAATTTATCAACCTGTGGTTTGATGTTTATTTTTCGAATTCCGGACCATGCTTCGAGTCGGGCCACCTGAATTTCGTTATCAAAATGACCAATGTTACAAACAATAGCCTGATCTTTCATCGCAGCCAGGTGTTCACCGGTAATGATGTCCTTGTTTCCTGTAGTGGTCACAAAAATATTTCCTTCTGAAACAGCATCTTCCATCGTTTTTACTTCGAATCCTTCCATGGCAGCCTGAAGGGCGCAGATCGGATCGATTTCAGTCACAATCACACGTGCACCATAACTGCGCATCGAATGCGAGCAACCTTTACCAACATCGCCATAACCGGCAACTACGACTACTTTACCGGCAATCATCACATCAGTTGCGCGTTTGATTCCGTCGGCCAGCGATTCGCGGCAGCCATAAAGGTTATCAAATTTCGATTTGGTTACCGAATCGTTCACGTTGAAAGCAGGAAACAGAAGTTTTCCTTCGTTCATCATCTGGTATAAACGGTGTACGCCGGTAGTTGTTTCTTCCGAAACACCTTTGATGTGTGGTACCTGACGGGTCCAACGCTGTGGATCGGTAGCTAAAACTATTTTCAAGGCATTATTCAATTCACGTTCGTCTTCCGCTTCAGCTACTTTATCCAGAATGGATGGATTTTTCTCGGCTTCGTAACCCTGATGAATCATCATGGTTGCATCACCACCATCGTCAACCAGCAAGGTTGGCCCGAGGCCGTTTCCGAAATCCAGTGCATGTTCTGTACACCACCAGTATTCGGCCAGTGTTTCGCCTTTCCATGCAAAGACAGGAACTCCGCTGGCGGCAATGGCAGCAGCAGCATGATCCTGTGTACTGAAAATATTACAGCTTGCCCAGCGCACATCAGCACCGAGTTCCACTAATGTTTCAATCAATACGGCAGTTTGAATGGTCATGTGGAGCGATCCCATAATGCGGGAACCTTTCAGCGGTTTAGCTGCTGCATATTTTTTCCTGATGGACATTAATCCGGGCATTTCCATTTCGGCGATTTCAATTTCTTTTCGCCCGAATTCTGCTAATGATATATCGGCAACTTTGTAGGCTAATTGTTCCAGTGTTTTTGTTGTCATTTTTGAAATTTATGATTTGATGGTAAAGATAATCAAATGAATAGATGTAATTCACTAATGTTGGTTAATGAACAGTTAAGTTAATGAACAGTTTGATTTAGTCCTGATTTTCCTGAAACCATGCAATCGTATTGGTTTTATCTATTGCAAGTTGATTCTTCAGTGCTTTGATGGAGTCAAATTTATGTTCTTCCCGAAGCTTTGAGTAGAAGACAAGCTCTATCGGCTCACCGTAAACGTCCGAATCAAAATCAAACAGATGAACTTCAATACTGCGGTGATCGGCATTGTTGTTAACTGTTGGCCGGCTTCCGATATTCAGCATTCCCTGATAGGTTTGATTGTGAATAGTTACTTTCACAGCATACACACCAAAGCCCGGAATTATTTTATCCGGATCAGAAGCCTCAACGTTTGCGGTAGGAAACTGAATCTTTCGTCCAAGCTTTTGCCCTTCAACAACAGTTCCGTGAAGAGTAAACCGATATCCCAAATAAGCATTTGCAGTTTCAAAGTCACCAAGCTGAATGGCCTCACGTATTTTGGTCGAACTGATATGGGATTCATTCATCAGCAAAACATCCAGCTTTTCGATCTGAAAACCCAGCCGGTCGGCGCAATTCTTCAAAAATTCAAAGCCGCCCTGCCTGTCTTTCCCGAATTTATGGTCATATCCAACAACCAATGATTTGGTATGAATCTGGCCGACAAGAATCTTCTCTACAAATTCCACATAGGTCAATTGGGCAAATTCAGCAGTGAACGGGTAAATAATCAGGTGGTCGATGCCCGATTGCTCAAACAGTTCGATCTTCTCTTCCATAGTGGTTAGTAAACGCAGACTGTTTTCACCGGGAGCCACGATTTTGCGGGGGTGTGGATCAAAAGTAAAAATGACAGATTCTCCGTTAATTCCCTTTGCCAGATCATGCAACCGCGCAATGATTTTGCGATGCCCCAAATGGACACCGTCGAAGGTGCCGATGGTTAATACCGGGTTTTGCGCATTAAAATTATTCAGATTTCTGTGTATCTTCACCTGTATTTGTGTTTGAATTCGGTTTCAAAATTAATTATTTCAACGTGGATGGATCATTTAAAAGACACCAAAATAAAAGGTATATTTCAAAAATTGATCAATCGGGTGTTTTATGAAGGCGAAATTATTATTTTTATGCCCTTTAATTGACTAATAAAAAAAGTTATTGTGAAAAAAATACTTTCGATAGTGATCGTGCTGGCAACTTTTACTTTCGCATGTAACAAACCTAATGGATTTGTTATCAGCGGAAAAATAACTAATGCTGAAGATAAATATTTGTATTTGGATGAACTCAGGGTTGCCTCCAGTTTCCCGGTCGATTCGGTAAAACTAAAAAAAGATGGTTCGTTCATATTTAAAGGCAAGATCGGCAATCCAAATTTTTACCTGCTTCGATTGAATGAAAAGAATTTTATAACCCTGTTGGTAGATACTACTGAAAAAATCACGGTTTATGGTGATGCAGCCAATTTTTCGCGTGACTATCTTGTTGAAGGATCTCCGGGTTCGATTCTGGTGCAGGAACTAAATAACCGACTGACAAAAACCAAACATAAACTTGATTCCATCCGTGGCCGGGTTAATGCGTTTCGAAATCGCAAAGATTACAGCGGAGCCAAAGTTAAATGGGATCAGGAACTGGCCGATATTAAACAAAGCCAAATTAACTATTCAACCGACTTTATTTTGAAACATCCGTTTTCAATGGCCTCAGTACTGGCGTTGTATCAGAAATTTGATGATTCAAATTATGTCATTCAGGATCTGCAATCATTAAAAGTGGCTGCTTCGGCTCTGAATTCCATTTTCCCCAAATCAGAGCACGTCAAAGCTTTATATGCGAATACTCAGAGCTTAATGGCGCAGGAGAAGAGCAGCAGACTCCAGAATTTTATTGCTGAAAATGGCCAGAATTCTCCTGACATTATACTTCCTGATATCAATGGCCGCGACGTTGCACTTTCTTCACTGGAAGGTAAAGTGGTTCTGTTACAGTTCTGGTCGGCTTTCAACAGGGACTCGCGTATTCAGAATGAGGCACTGGTTGAGCTTTATCGTAAATACAAATCAAAAGGACTTGAAATCTATCAGGTGAGTGCTGACACATCCCGGAATGCCTGGTTAACTGCCATTGAGGATGACAAACTAAGCTGGATAAATGTTGGAGACATGAAGGGAAGTGTTAATGCGTTCAATCAGTTCAATATACACACCATTCCATCCAATTATATTCTCGACAAAGACAGAAGTATTGTTGCTAAAAACCTGAAGGGGCCTGCCCTTAATCAGGCTATTGCAAAATTTACCAAATAATGCTTATCTTAAGCAAATATGATTTGAAAGGCCTTACATGGATCAATTCTGCTGACGATTTTATTTTAAACGTATATTTGTAATTTAGTTTTCGAACCAATCTTCTGCCGTTTTGCATAATCAAGACAAAAAAGTGTATTTTGTATCCGATGTTCATTTAGGAGCTCCGGCTTTAAAGAACAATAGGGATCGTGAACAGGCCTTTGTCAGCTTGCTGAATGAGATCAAACAAGATGCCTCGCATCTGTTCCTGATGGGGGATATTTTTGATTTTTGGTTCGAATATAAAACGGTTGTTCCGCGGGGATTCACCCGTACACTGGGTAAAATTGCCGAGATCGCCGATTCCGGAGTTGAGGTTCACTTCTTTACTGGTAACCACGATGTTTGGGTTTTCGACTATCTGCCAACAGAATTGGGGGTGATTTTGCACCGTAACGAATTCAGAACTGAGATTTCCGGAAAGAAATTTTTTCTGGCTCATGGTGATGGTCTTGATTTGTCTGACAAAGGATATCTATTTCTAAAAAAGATGTTTACAAGTAAAATTCTTCAATGGATGTTTGCCAGGATTCATCCGAATTTGGCACTTTCACTCGGATATCGGTGGTCAAAACATTCACGAATCTCGAATGGAATATTTGGTGACGAATTTAAGGGGACAACTAACGAAGGAATGTATATTTTTGCAGAATCAATCCTCCGCGAAGAAAAGGTTGATTATTTTATCTTTGGACATCGGCATGTCTTGATTGACAGGCCGATTGGAGAGAGCAGCCGGTACATCAATCTGGGGGACTGGATTCACTATTTTTCATACGGAGTTTTTGACGGAAATAAGTTTGAACTGAAACAATATAATTATCAAGGTGCGCAAGGCCACTGAAAATTAAATTATGACAAAGCAGATATATACTAAAATTGTAGGGACAGGAAGTTTTCTTCCTAATCGTATCATTGGAAATGATTATTTCAATGAATATACTTTTTTTGACCCGGCAACAAAACAGCCATTCGAAAAAAGTAACGCTGAGATTATTCAGAAATTTAAAGAAATAACCAACATTAGTGAGCGCCGCTGGATTAGCGACGACATGCACAATTCGGATATGGCTGCCATGGCCGTTAAAGATGCCTGCGAGTCGGCCAACATTGATCCTGAGACGCTTGATTTTATTGTTGTTGCGCATAATTTTGGGGATGTTGATATTGATTCAACCAGGGTTGATATTCTGCCCAGCCTTGCAAACAAGGTGAAAGACAAAATGGGTATCAAAAATCCTGCTTGTTTTTGTCACGACATTATTTCAGGCTGTCCGGGCTGGACACAGGGAATGATTACTGCCAATGCTTACATCCGCAGCGGAATGTCAAAAAGAGGAGTTGTTGTGGGAACAGACGTTCTGTCCCGAATATCGGATCCGCATGACCGGGATACGTTGATTTATGCCGACGGAGCGGGAGCAACAATTGTTGAAACTGTTGAAAGCGAAGAACCAACCGGAATATTGTCGCATTCAAGCCGGTCCGATTCTGTTCAATACTGGAATCTACTTGTTAACGGGAAATCCTTTAATCCTGAACTGAACGGGAATGACCAGTTTATTAAGATGGCCGGTCATAAATTATATGTGTATGCTCTGACCTATGTTCCGGGAGTGGTGAAAGACAGCATCGAAAAAGCCGGTTTGCAGTTGAGCGACATCAAAAAAGTTTTGATTCACCAGGCCAACGAGAAAATGGATGAGGCAATCCTGAAAAATGTATTCAAACTGTATCAGGAGAAGGAGATCCCTGTGGGAATAATGCCGATGAGCATCGAAAAACTCGGAAACTCATCAACTGCAACTGTCCCAACTTTGCTCGATATCATTCTGAAAGGCCGGATGGAAGGACAGGTTCTCAATCCCGGAGATAACATCGTTTTGTGCTCGATTGGTGCAGGAATGAACATTAATTCGATTGTCTATAAATTTTAGAATAATAGGCGAACAGAAAATTATACTGTAAAAATAACTGATCCGATGACATTGAGTCATCGGATCAGTTATTTTTACATACAGAAATTACCACTTCACGGCTTCTTTTCCATGATCAATTAAATACGTGTTGGTTGTAGAAAATTGTTTGTTCCCGAAAAATCCACGACTGGCTGATAGTGGTGACGGATGGACTGATTTCAGAACCAAATGTTTTTGAGGATCGATAAATCCACCTTTACTGATGGCGTAATTCCCCCAAAGGATAAAAACTACATTTTCCTTTTTTTCGGCTACCAGATGGATTACTGCATCGGTAAACTGCTCCCATCCTTTTTTCTGGTGCGATCCGGCTTCATGGGCGCGAACGGTTAAGGTGGCATTCAGGAGAAGTACGCCTTGTTTGGCCCAGCGTTCCAGATTGCCGTTGGTAGGAATTGCTGCACCGGTATCATTCTGAATTTCTTTGAAAATATTTCGTAAGCTGGGCGGGAAATCAACACCATCACTAACCGAGAAACACAGTCCGTGAGCCTGCCCCGGCCCATGATACGGATCCTGTCCGATAATCACCACTTTTAGCTGATCGAACGGACATTGATCAAACGCATTAAAGATCAGTTTTGCCGGTGGGTAAATCGTTTGGCTGGCATATTCCGACCGTACAAATTCGGTCAGTTGTTTAAAGTAAGGTTTTTCAAATTCTTCCTGAAGCTGCTTTCCCCAGCTTTCTTCCATTCGAACATCCATGATTTTTTTTTGATTTCGGTTACAGAAACAAAGTTGCCAATAATTCGGGAAATAGTCAGCAATTTGAGCGAAGCTTTCTTCCGGGAAAATAAAAAAACAGATTGCTGATGTTTTCCAGGCAAATCAGGAGTTGAACTTTTGCAAGGTGAAAAAGTTCAATACACTGATCATGATTTTTTGTTGAAATTATAAATATACCATTCTATGTTTTAAGGGACACAAAATCAGGGAGGAGAGATGCTCCCGGGTTTTTAATTCCTTGTCTGTGCTTTTCGGTGTAACCGGTGGTGAATTATTTTGGTATTTTTAGTCCAAATTTAAATTATGAATATTCTATTCCTTTTTATTGGTATCTGTATCGGGTTTGTACTGGCATTTCTTTTTCTGAAGTCAAAACTTCAGAAACAACAAACTGATTTTAATCTTGAAAAGCAGTTATCTGACCAACAAGTTATTCAGGAGAAATTCGAACTTGAAAAGGAAAAATCAGTATTTGAGGATCGAAATCAATCTTTGCTGCGTCAAAAAGACGAATTGCTTCAGCAAATCCAGCAACTTCGGACTGAAAATGGAATCCAAAGCCAGCAACAGGCCAGGGCCGAAGCCGATTTCAGCAATCTTCAGGAAAAACTGGGATCGCAAAAAAAGGAGATGGAAAACCTTCAGGAAAAATTTACAACCGAATTTGAAAATATTGCGGCCAAAATACTGAAGCAGAATACGGCAGATTTTTCGGTTGCCAATCAGAAAAGTATTACCGAATTACTTTCTCCGTTGAAAGATAAAATACAGGTTTTTGAAAAAAAGGTAGAAGACACTTATGAAAAAGGACTAAAAGACCAAACCGATCTGAAAGCTGAACTCAAAAAGCTACACGATCTGAATATGAAAATTAGCGATGAGGCCAACAACCTGACTAAAGCGCTGAAAGGTGACGTGAAAAAACAAGGCAACTGGGGTGAAGTCATCCTGGAGCGTATTCTGGAACGATCGGGATTAACTGCAGGTCGTGAATATGAGAAGCAGGAAAGTGTGCTTTCAGAAAACGGGCAACGGTTTCAGCCCGATGTTGTGATTCATTTACCTGATCAAAAGCATATTGTGGTTGATTCAAAAGTTTCGCTGGTTGCTTACGAAAGACTGGTGAATTCTGAAAACGAAAAGGACCGGTCGTTATTCGTGAAAGAGCATCTGCAAAGTATGAGAAGTCACATCAAGATTCTGAGCGAAAAACATTATCAACATTCTCAAGGGTTCAACAGTCCCGATTTTGTCTTGTTGTTTGTTCCTATTGAATCGTCGTTCAGTATTGCGGTTCAGGAAGATCAAGATTTATTTTCGTATGCCTGGGACAACAAAGTGGTTATTGTCAGTCCGTCGACTTTGCTGGCAACCCTGCGTACAATCGCCTCCATTTGGCAACAGGAAAACCAAACCCGCAATGCATTGGAAATTGCCCGTCAAAGCGGCGCTTTATACGACAAATTCGTAGCCTTTATTGCCGATATGGAAACGATTGGAAAAAGTCTGGAAAGTACCCGGAAGACATACGATCAGGCAGCAAACAAGTTGTATACCGGAACCGGGAATCTGGTTAAACGTGCTGAAACCATCCGGAAACTGGGAGCTAAAACCACGAAAGAATTGCCCGCGGAAAAATTGATGGAATAATTTATATTCCAGGTAAGACATTTAAAAGTTAAGGATTCCATTTTTCGGGAAAGGGAGATGAAATCCTTATGAGACAGAAAAAAAGATCAAAACCCGTTAATCTTCTTCGTGAAATTGTGGCACGAGTCCATCTTCGCAGACATCGATCGGAATTATCCAAACTTCGGGGCGGTCATTTCCTTCGCCACCTTCCGACTCACGTTTGTCCATTCCGGAACCAAAAAAAACGGCAATGTAACCTTCAGGGATATCTTCATCTTCCTCATTTCCAATTACCACTGCATTTATTCCGTCGACGCGTACGAAATCACCTTTTAAAAATGGCAACTCATCATCCATAACAATTCAGTTTTGCGTAAAATTATTTTAGCTAAAAAAAATGCATCCATTCCTGAATGCATTTCTATTTTATTATCCGAACAAATTAGCTTGCTTTTAAACGAACAGCACTGGCACCATCTAATTTTTCATGTGCATATTCGAGGCTGATCTTCATCTCGTTTACATCGGCCGATGGACTATCAAACATAGCGTCGCCCATGATGTTTTCACAAATGGCCCTTAGTCCGCGGGCACCCAGTTTAAATTCAACAGCCTTCTCAACAATGAATTCCAATGCATCTTCATCGAAACTCAAAACAATATCGTCAAGTTCAAATAATTTAACGTATTGCTTGATCAGCGAGTTGCGAGGTTCGGTCAGGATACTGCGCAATGCTTTTCTGTCGAGTGGTTCCAGGTAAGTCAAGACAGGGATTCGACCAATAATTTCAGGAATTAAGCCAAATGACTTTAAATCCTGGGGTGAAATATATTGCATCATGTTGTCCCGGTCAAGGTGATCTGCGTTTTTCTGCGCACCATAACCCACAATTTTAGTATTCAACCGGTGAGCAATTTTCCGCTCGATACCATCGAATGCACCTCCACAAATGAATAATATATTTTTGGTGTTGACGGCAATCATTTTTTGTTCCGGATGTTTTCTTCCTCCTTGTGGCGGAACATTCACAACGGCGCCCTCAAGCAATTTGAGAAGTCCTTGCTGAACTCCTTCGCCGGAAACATCGCGTGTGATGGAAGGATTATCGCCCTTACGAGCAATTTTATCCAATTCGTCGATAAAAACAATTCCACGCTCGGCAGCTTCCACGTTATAATCAGCGGCCTGAAGCAGGCGTGTGAGTAAACTTTCGATATCTTCTCCCACATAACCGGCTTCTGTCAATACCGTCGCATCAACGATGGTAAATGGTACATGCAGCATTTTGGCAATGGTTCGAGCCAAAAGTGTCTTTCCGGTACCTGTTTCTCCTACCAGCAGGATATTTGATTTTTCGATCTCAGTTTCATCCGCTGAAATAGTCTGATTTAGGCGCTTGTAGTGGTTATATACGGCAACCGAAAGAATTTTCTTAGCCTGATTCTGACCAATCACATACTGGTCAAGGAAACTTTTAATTTCCATCGGCTTCATCAGTTTTATTCCTTTTGTACTAAAGCCTTCGTCCTTTTTGAACTCTTCCTCAACAATGGCATGGGCTTGTTCTACACAGTTGTCACAGATATGACCTTCCATACCGGCAATCAACAGGTTCACTTCTTTTTTTTCACGTCCGCAAAACGAACATTTATCCATTTTCATCTTTAAGGTATCTGTATTTTTTTTCAACCAGTAGTTTTATTTATTTCTGATGAGTACTTCGTCAATCATTCCGTATTCTTTGGCTTCTGTTGAAGTCATCCAATAATCGCGATCGGAATCTTTCTCAACCTGTTTGAAAGATTTCCCGCTGTGTGTGGCTATGATATCATACAATTCTTTTTTCAGCTTCATGATTTCACGGGCAGTAATTTCGATATCAGATGCCTGACCTGATGCGCCACCCATGGGCTGATGTATCATCACGCGTGAATGCTGCAAGGCTGAGCGTTTTCCATGAGTTCCGGCAGTAAGCAAAACGGCACCCATTGAGGCAGCCATCCCGGTACAAATGGTGGCAATATCCGATGAAATATACTGCATTGTATCGTAAATACCTAATCCGGCATGAACTGAGCCTCCGGGGGTATTGAAATAAATCTGAATATCTTTTTTCGGGTCAGCAGACTCTAAGAAAAGCAGCTGTGCCTGAACAATGTTGGCGATGTAATCATCGATAGGTGTGCCCAGAAAGATAATTCTGTCCATCATCAGTCTTGAAAACACGTCCATGGACGCAACGTTTAACTGCCGTTCTTCAATGATATAAGGAGTCAGACTGTTGGTGAAAATCGAATCAAAACGATTTAAATTCAGGCTGCTGATACCCAGATGGTTCTTCGCGTATTTATTAAATTCTTTTCCGTCGTTCATAATATATGGTTTCCTGTTAAAAAAAACTTTGTGAGAATCAAATCTACCTTTTACTGGAAAGATAAAATCAGATTTTCACAAAGTTAAAAAAATAAGCTATTGGCTATACAGCCAATCTATTAATTTTCCAGCATCTTGTTAAACTCGTCGTAACTTACTTCTTTGAAGTCGAGTGTAACCTTATCTTTAATCGTTGCAATAATCACGTCTTCCTGTTTTTTAGTAACCAGTTTAGTACGTTCTTCTTCGTTTTGCAGCATGTGATTGGCGTAACTATCCAAATGTTCTTCAGAAACATTGCTTAAGCCGTACTGCCGGAATTGAACGGCAGCCATTTCTTTGGCCAGAGCAAGGACATCTTCTTCAGTAATCTTCAGTTCGTTGTCCTTTACAATTTTAGCTTTAATCAACTGCCATCTCAGGTCAGTCATAAAATGATCAAAATCAGACTCGATTTGCTCGTCAGTCAGTTTTGCGTTGGTTACTTTGATCCAACGTTTCAGGAAGGCTTCAGGCAAATCGAATGGAATCTGTTTGAGCAGCGCATCACGGCTGTCGATTGTAAATTTATAGTTGCTTGAATGAACGAAGTTCTCTTCAATCTCAGCTTTTATTTTAGCTTTAAATTCTTCTTCGGTAGTGATACCTGAATTATCACCGTATATTTTTGTGAATAAATCCTGGTTTATTTCTGCATTTTCAAAATGTAGTGCTTCGAGGATTGTAAAGCTGAAATTACCCGTAAGATTTTCAGCCTCTTCGTGCGAGATGTTGAGCATGTGCCCGACTTCGTGTTTGTTCTCGTAGGTTTTGACAGGGTCAAAAATAACGACATCACCAGCTTTTTTTCCAATGAATGAAGCTTTAACTTCTTCATCTTTCATCAGGTCGATAGCAATAACAATCTGTTCAGCTGAAATTCCACCCTGAAGTTCATTTCCTTCTGCATCAAGCTGGAGAAAGTTTCCGCGAACAGTTGATTTCTCTTCAATACTGTCAATCACTTTGTTTTCGCCTAAACGACCGGCATAAGCATCCAGCTGTTTGTTTACAACTTCCTCATCGGCTAATATGGCGTAAAAAGGCATTTTGGTATCCTTGCTGAGTTTAACTTCAATTTCAGGAGCAACAGCGATATCAAATGCAAAGCTGTAGTCCGTTTGGTTATCCCAGTCAATGGCTTTTTGTTTTTCTTCGTCGGGAAGAGGTTCTCCCAATAGATTCAGTTCTTCAGCTTGAATATAGTCGTTCAGGCTTTTTGAAATAATTTTGTTTACTTCTTCGGCAAGAGCCGATTTTCCGTACATTTTCTTTATTAATCCGGCAGGAACCATCCCCGGACGAAATCCCGGCATATTGGCTTTTTTACGATAGTTCTTCAGAACATCGTTAACAGTGGTCTCGTAATCATTCTTCTCAATCGAGATGGTGAGAATTGCATTCAACTCGTCGATATTTTCTCTGGTAATGTTCATAGTTTTCCACTTAAAGTTATTGGGAATCAGTAAGGAAGAAGAACTTTCAGAAAGCTCCGGATCCTAAACCTGTTGCTTTAAATTAATAAAAACCGCTTGCTCATCCTTTTATCAAGGTAAAGCAAGACGGTTCTTTTGTTGTGCGGGCGAAGGGACTCGAACCCCCACGCCGTAAGGCACCAGATCCTAAGTCTGGCACGTCTACCAATTCCGCCACGCCCGCTAAATTGCGGTGCAAATGTATGTCATTTTTTTAATACATACAACATGACACCCAAATCTTTTTTAATTGTATTCTTTAATAAGGAGACAGATTATCTTAACTCGAAATTCTGACCCAGATAAACGCGGCGAACTTCTTCGTCTGATGCCAGTTCTTCGGCTGTTCCGGCCTTAATGATAGAGCCTTCGTACAATAGGTACGAACGGTCGGTAATGGTGAGGGTTTCGTGTACGTTGTGATCGGTTATCAATACTCCAATGTTTTTGTCGCGCAGTGTCTTTACAATTTGCTGAATATCCTCAACAGCAATCGGGTCGACACCAGCAAATGGTTCATCAAGAAGGATGAATTTGGGATCGATGGCCAGGGCACGTGCAATTTCAGTACGTCTTCTCTCACCTCCGGAAAGCTGGTATCCATTGCTTTTACGAATGTGTTGAAGCCCAAATTCAGTCAAAAGAGTTTCGACCTTCTGATATTGGAGGTCTTTAGGAAGTTTGGTCATTTCGAGGATCGAAAGTATGTTGTCTTCAACACTCATTTGCCGGAAGACGGATGGCTCCTGTGACAAATAACCGATTCCCTTTTGCGCCCTTTTGTAAACAGGCAGTGAAGTAATCTCATCGTCATCTAGAAATATATTTCCTGAAAGAGGTTTGACTAAGCCGACAATCATGTAAAATGAAGTTGTTTTTCCGGCTCCGTTCGGTCCCAGCAAACCAACGATTTCCCCTTGGTTAACTTCAAACGAAACCCCTTTGACAACGGTACGTTTCCTGTATTTCTTGACAATATTTTCAGCTCGTAGTTTCATATGCGGATATTTGCCGGTAATGATTAGATTTCATCGATCTTCCTTTGATTTGCTTTCTGAACGCGGGATGATATAACGATACTCACTTCATAAAGAATTGCCAATGGGATGCATACCATGATTTGACTAAATATGTCGGGGGGAGTGATGATTGCTGAAAGGATAAGCAAAACTACATAGGAATGTTTCCTGTATTTTTTCATAAAAGCCGGAGTCAGTATTCCAACCTTGCTCAGAAAAAATGCAACGATCGGCAATTCAAAAACTACACCTCCTGCAATGACAATGGAAGTAACTGTGCTGATGTATGAAAGTACATTAATCTGGTTAATGACCACATCGCTGATACTGTATGTGCCAAGGAAATCGACCGAAAGCGGTACAATCAGAAAATAGCCGAACAAAATTCCTAGAAAAAATAAAAGAGACATATAAAAAACGGCACCGGAAGCGTATTTGCGTTCTTCTTCATACAGTGCAGGACTAATGAAACTCCAAAATTGATAAATGACATAAGGAGAGGCAATAATTAAACCAGCAACGATAGCTGTCCATATATGCACCATAAACTGCCCTGACATACTGATGCTGATCAGATTCAATTCGTGCGTATTGATTTTTAATGAATCAATACCTACCTGATCAGCTAAAAGTGCAAGCATCCGGTTGGTCCAGAACTCCGGGTTTTTGGGAGCAAAAATGATGGAATTAAAAATGAAATCCTTCTCAATAAAGGCAATAATGGAGAAAACACAAATGGCAATTGCTGATCGGATGATATGCCACCTCAAAGCTTCCAGATGATCAAGAAATGACATTTCAGGTTTCTCTGTTTTCTTGTTTTTCTTTTTGTTTATTAGTTCTTCTCTGTTGGTCTCTTCAGCCATGATTCAGGAAATAATAGATCTGATTGGTTAAAAAAAATTCGCACAAATATAGTTTATATTCCTTACTCAAGTGGATGGTTGTCTCTTAATTTTACTTAAAAGAGAGCCCAAAGCGTTTAATTTCATTCCGCCTAATTGTATTTTAAGTGATATTTTATATACCTTCGGGTTGCTAATACAAATTAGGATTTAATTTTTTGATCTGCAGAGGGTCTTTTTTATATGGAAATAGATTATAAATTAACTGAACAACTTCAGAAATATTTTGGATTTGATCGATTTAAAGGCCAACAGGAAGAAGTCATAAAAAGTGTGTTGAATGGTAATGATACTTTTGTATTAATGCCAACGGGGGGAGGAAAATCATTGTGTTACCAATTACCGGCTCTGATCATGGAGGGTACAGCCATTATTATTTCTCCATTGATTGCTTTAATGAAAAACCAGGTTGATTCGATCAGAAGTTTCGGAACCGAAGATGGCGTTGCTCACTTTTTAAACTCGTCGCTCACAAAGGCTGCAGCGCAGAGAGTTCGTGATGACGTGACCAGCGGAAAAACCAAATTGCTTTTTGTTGCTCCGGAAAGTTTGACGAAGGAAGATAATATTGATTTTTTAAAAAACATCAAAATATCTTTCTACGCCATTGACGAGGCACACTGTATTTCGGAGTGGGGTCATGATTTCAGACCTGAATACCGTCGTATTAAACCTATCGTATCCGAAATCGGAGAAGCTCCGCTTATTGCGTTGACTGCCACAGCTACAGCAAAAGTACAACACGACATACAAAAAACGCTTGGGATGCTTGATGCCAATGTATTCAAAGCATCTTTCAACCGTCCGAATCTTTACTACGAGGTAAGGCCTAAGTCCAATCCCGAATCCCAGATCATCAAGTTTATCAAAGAAAATGAGGGGAAATCGGGTATTATTTACTGTTTAAGCCGGAAAAAAGTTGAAGCACTGACCGAAGCGCTTGTGGTGAACAATATTAAAGCGCTACCTTATCATGCAGGGATGGATTCGTCTACCCGGTCGGGTAATCAGGATAAATTTCTGATGGAAGAAGTGGATGTGATTGTTGCTACCATTGCTTTCGGAATGGGTATCGACAAACCCGATGTGCGTTTTGTGATCCATTATGATATTCCCAAGAGCCTCGAAGGTTACTATCAGGAAACCGGTCGTGCGGGCAGGGATGGTGGTGAAGGGAAATGTATTACACTTTATTCGGCCAAAGACATTCAGAAACTTGAGAAATTCATGCAGGGCAAACCGGTTGCCGAACAGGAAATCGGACGGCAGTTGCTGCTTGATACCGCTTCGTATGCTGAATCGGCTATTTGCCGTCGGATTATTCTCCTGAATTATTTTGGCGAAAAGCTGGAAGAACCTTGCGGAAACTGTGACAATTGTATAAACCCCAAAGAACAGATTGAAGCTAAAGATGAAATTTGCCGTGGTCTGAAAGCTATCGTCGAAGTCAAGGAAAACTACAAAGCAGAACATTTAGCTGATATTCTCATCGGGAAAAAATCGGCTGCCGTTAAATCATTCCGTCATGATGAACTCAAAGCATTTGAATCGGGTAACGATCATGGTGAAAAATTCTGGAATGCGGTGTTCAGGCAAAGTATTATTGCAGGTTTTGTGACCAAAGACATTGAGAACTACGGCTTGCTCAAAATGACACAGAGAGGGTATGATTTTCTGAAAAAGCCATCTACTTTTATGTTGGTGCGCAACCACGACTACGATGCGATTGAAGAAGAAGCTAATGTGGCTGCAGCACACGCCAGTGAAGCTGGTGATCCGGAATTGTTTGCCATGTTGAAATCACTTCGAAAGGAGATCTCGCATAAACTGAACCTGCCTCCGTTTGTGATTTTTCAGGACCCGTCGCTGGCTGACATGGCTTTGCAATATCCAATTACTGTTGATGAGCTGAAATATATTCAAGGTGTTGGTGAAGGCAAAGCAAAACGATACGGTAAGGAATTTGTCAAATTAATCAAATCGTATGTTGAAGAAAACGAAATAGACCGCCCTCAGGATCTGGTTGTTAAAAGCGTAGCCAATAAATCGAAAATTAAAGTGGGAATCATTCAAAGTATCGATCGCAAGATTTCGCTGGAAGACATTGCTGCTTCGATAGGCATCGGAATGAAGGAGTTAATCGCTGAAATTGAGACCATCGTAAATTCAGGTACAAAAATAAATATTGATTATTTTGTGAACGAGGTACTTGATGAAGATCGCCAGGAAGAAGTCTTTGAATATTTCAGGGAAGCAGACGACGATGACATTGATTCCGCACTCAAAGAGCTGGGTGAAAATGAATACACCGAAGAGGAAATACGGCTAATGCGAATACTTTTTATTTCCGAAATGGGAAATTAGAAATAATTTGGTTTGGCGAATTTCCGCTTACTGAGGTTTAACTCATAACCAACAAGAAATTCATAGGTTCCAAGCTGGAATTTGCTAATATCCTGAAAGATGGAATAATCAGCTGCAAAACCAATTCGTAAATTGTTTCCGAAGGTATATTGAGCGGAGAAACAAGCGGATCCTGTACTACGGAGATTTAGTCCAAGCTGAAGATTATTGGGCAAATAAAGAACAGCAGCAGCATCAAAGTATACTGGTTCCCCAACGCTTCCGACAATCAGCAAATTGGGACGGAGATGCAAATCCTGGGGCAGTTTAAAAACATATCCTGCTGATAAATATGCGGTCGAAAATTCATGAAGGGAGGAATATCCAACGCGGTTCACCTTGAACGTGTTGTTTATGACCTGCGGAACAGACAAACTAACGTATAAATGATCGTTAAAAAACACCGCTCCAAAACCAAAAACGGTCATGAAGTACATATGAATGTCTGTTAAAAACTCCGGATCGGGTATCTGGTCTGGATATAGCTGGTAGTCAGTTGTGTTGTTGTCGTAATTTACAATGCCTGCCCGAAGGCCTAAACGCAAATAATTATACATATCAAGTCGTACCTGATACGAATAATCGCCTGTAAAGAAAAGCTTCTTTTCCCGTCCGACACTCCTTCGCTGAATGTTAAAGCCCAGACCTCTTTTCTCGTCTTTGACAGGCTTGTGATAGGAAAATTGCTGATAGAAAGCTGATCCCCCAATTGATGCGTAGTCTTTTCTTGTTGAAAGCATAAACCCGGATTTATCCCACATTCCTACATAAGCCGGATTGAGGATATGCATATTGGTAATGTACTGCAACGACCAGGGAAAATCCTGCCCTATAGCCTGTTTTTCTGCAAAAAACAGAAGCAGCAGCATCAAAATACTAATATGGATGAATCTTCGAATCATTTAAAACAATCTTCCTTCTTTACTAACTTTCAATTAATAAGATACAAAAACATAACTCTTTTTGACTTCACCATTGCCCAGCTTGAGGACGTAGTAGTAAGTTCCCGGAGCAGCCATCTCTCCACTTCCAGATGCCGAACGGTTGTCTGTTCTTCCATCCCACCATGCCCGTTCAGCACTATCCCAGAACTTAAGATTTCCGTAGTGATCCTTTTGAAATATTTTATTCCCCAACTGATCGAATATGTACATTATGGCATTTGGAAAATGATCGATGCAATAGATCTGGAAATAGTCGTGAATGTTATCGCCATTTGGAGAGAACGCTTCCGGGATCAACAGGTCGCAGTCACGTCCAAAATCAAGATATTCAGGATGTCCGTCGAAATCTGTATCATCATTGCTAAAGTCACCATCAGCATTCAGATCTTCGAAACGAGTCAGAAATTCGTCGTTGTCATCGTTTTCATCCCGCCAATCTTTCATGCCATCACCATCGAAATCCTGCATCGGCGCATTACTTCCGGTCATATTTTCAATTGGTGATTGGTATCTGTCTACTATATCATAGGCATCATCCAGACCATCATTATCGGTATCCTTCCCGATCATCGAATAATCTGGTTTACCGTCTGCATTTTTATCATGACCTTCAATGTAATCAGGAACGAAATCATTATCCGAATCGGCATCCAGGAAGTCAGGAATCTCATCCCTATCTGTATCGACCGGAATGATTCTCGTTCCGCCCTGATCCGGATCGAAAGTGTCATCGATACCGTCATGGTCGCTATCCAAGCCCTTTGGCAAGAGAATAGAGTTGGATGTCGTTGGTTGTGACTCATATAAATCTACAATTCCATCGTTATCGGCATCAATATCCAGCCAGTTCGGATGACCATCTTCGTCCGTGTCAGTGGTTGTCTCCCCTTCATCAGTATTCGTGATTCCATCACCATCAGCATCATCGTCTGAGGTGTCTGGAATACCATCACAATCGAAATCCGAAATAATGTGAATAACTACACGGGCAGTATCACCCTGATAATGATTCACGTCGAAGATGGCATACTGGAATGCATCATCGCCGGTAAATCCAGCCTCCGCCAGATATTCAAACGTTCCATCCGCATTTAATGTTAAGGTTCCGTGGTCGGGAGTTTGAACAGGTGTCTGCTCAATATAGATATCATCATTATCATTATCAAAATCATTTTTCAAAAGGTCACCGTTGGCTGCTGAGCAGCCTGCATCGAACTCATCATCGATAGCCGTTGGCGGTGAGTTGGGGATGGGAATAACGATTGTTTTGAACACCACACAACCATATCTGTCAGTAACTATAACGGTGTAAGTTCCATTAAAAAGATCTTTGATATCACTTGTTGTTGCCTCGTTGCTCCATTGGTAGAGATAGGGTCCTGAACCGCCACTTACGGTCAGACTTATACTGCCTTTTCTCTGCGATTTCAAGTCAATCTCAGTAATTAATTCCGTGATTAAAATTGGATCCGGTTGATGAATGGTGACGCTCAGCTTTTCCTCCGAAACACATCCATTAGCTTCAATAGTCATGTTGTTGTAGATTCCGGCAGGAACAATAACCGTTGCCTGATTATTGGAGACATTTACATTGGCAAACTGACCACCATCATATGTAATCGGATAGATGCCATCTGCTACATTGGAAAACTCAAAGCTGATGCTGCCATTTCCTCCATAACAGATGCAGTCTTCTGTTTCTACAATCGTCAGGGTAGGCACCGGAGGTAGCGAAGGAACATTCACCTGGGCAACAGACTCGCAACCACTGACGATATTTCGTACCCGAATGGTATAAATATTAGTTTTCAGGTTCTGGAAAATTACAGATGCCTGATAAGCAACATTGTCAATGCTGTAGGTGTATTCTGCACCTGTTGGTGTGGTCACTTCAATTGTCCCGTTCGGATCATTGCATGTTGGATGAATAATTACATTTGCTTCAGGAGTAGCAGGAACCTGATAAACAGTTAAAGAAACAGGAGTTCTTACGGAATTCAGACAAGTGCCATTGTTGGCTTGCGCATAAAAGATTTTGTTGCCCGGCGTCTGAAGGGTAGGAGAGTCAACCAGGGTTCCTCCGGAAGGTGCATCGTACCAGGTAACTGTGGTTCCTGAAACCGGAATGATAGCATTCCGGGCATCAAGCAGAACTGCAGGTATCGTTTCGCAGGCCGTCAGGTCGCCTCCGCTTACAGGAGCAGCGGTATCTTCAACAACTTCAATAACACCCTGTTCAAGGGTGTCGCAACCAAATACCGAATACTGAACGGCAGCCAGCTTAAAGGTTCCTGTCTGTGTCCATTGAATCGTGATTTCACTCCCTTCTAAAGGAAGTCCGGTGATCGCATTTGTTCCGTTAAATTTGAGACCTGCTGGATTGCTCAGGGTTACAGGTGTGCCTGAAGAATTGGTTAACAACCAGAGGTAGGTCGAATTTTGCTCTCCTTCAATCCTGTATTGTCTTTCAGAATTCACACATACCTGATCAATAACATACGATTGACCGGCTGCCTGTAAAGCAACGATCAGAAATGTCATCAGGAATATGTGTTTGAGCTTAATCATACAATGTTTAAAATTTGCAATTTGGTTTAAAAACGTTGATCTGTTGACGAAATCGTTCTGAATTGTAACTGACCACGATTTCATCGTCTTCATTTCTAATTTGTTTTATTTTTTTTTTACGGTTCGTACTGATATATTTTTGAACTTACTGGTTTTGGATATATTTCGAGCAGCACTTTTTCAGATGGTACGTTATTCGTTCTGTATTGATTCTTTACTGATGTAATCCAATACAGGGTGGTCATATCCGGGCTAACTTTTAAGGTATGACCTGAATCTGAAATGCCCGTTTCTGTCCAACTATTTATTCCATCGGTATAAGTGATCTCCCACGGACCGGTTCCGGTGATCGTAAGCTGGAGCGACGCGGTTTCACCTGCGCAAACCGGATTTGGGGATATTATAACTGCTGTTGACAATCCTTCTTTTACTTCGATTATTCCTATTTTTAAGTTGTTGGTACAACCGGCGGCATCGCGGGCCGTTACCTTAAAAAAGTAGATGCCAGGATTCATCCACTTTACATTCACGCTGGCTCCGGAACTGCTTCCCACAAAAAAAGCGGATGCAGCAGGACAATTACCTGCAACAAGAGCAAAGTTGACCGTTCCGTCTTCGTACAGTTCCCATTCATAGCTATCGCCTGGTTTTTGTTGAACATCCAGGGTTGAGGTTTCGCCCTGGTACACGACGTTCTGTGCCTTGGCAGGAGCCAAAGCCAGCAGCAGAGGTAGCAGCGCTATCCTTGCTAAACGTACGATGTACAAAAGTTGCTTCACGACAGTTTAAAAATTTAAGTCCAAAGCTTCCGGGTTTTCCCTGAAGTCCGACTTTCGCTTTGGATGTTTGTTATTGTTTATTCATTCGTGTTCATTTTCATTTCTAAAAAGACATTCTTTTCCCATTCAAGCTTTATCGTGCCGGTTAGTTCAAGGACATGGAGTATTCCCGAAGGAGCTCTGCCCCCATTGTATCTCCCGATGTCCGGATTGTCAGATTCGTCCGTCAATTGATGGAATGTTTCGAAAAATCCGACATTCGGTCTGTATTCTTTTTTAATCATCTTTCATTGATTATTCATGATTGATGATCTGAATGGATGTCGCGTTGTAATCAGTTATTAATCAGCCAATACAAGGACTCTACATCCGGTGAAATGATGTTATTCCCGTCATTGCGAGGCACGATGCAATCTGTTCACCAGTTGAGATTGCAACACTCCATACGGACGTTCGCGATGATGCGTAGTTGATCGTTGCTTCTAAACCCGAACCTTCTCCCTCGAAGCATTCTTTCGCTCCTCTTGGAACGGGGGAGGTTTTCTTTATTGGTCTTTCGTCCTGATGATTCAATGGATATGCAAATTGAGTCTCCGGCATCTGACCTTTATTCATACTCATTTCTCCTTTTTTTATTTTTTACCCTTTTCGAACCTCCTTCGCGGTTTTCAACTACCGAAGGGGAAACTTCCCGGATAATCTTTCGGAGGTTTGAAACCCCGAAAGGATTTTAATACTACTCTCCTTCAAGAATTCTTGCTTTTCCCTCCCGGGCTTCCTCCGGCCAGCCTTGCAGCCGACCGGAAAAAGTATAGGGTTTCATGAAAAAGCAAAAACGATTACTTCATATGTTATGGGTTTTTAGGAATAATACCAACGCTTGTGCCAAGAATAGAAGATGTTCCTTCGATAACTGTTGGACGTTCATCCAGTGTTTGTATAGCCAGATCAGCAAAGTCAGCAGCTGCTGGTTCAACACAAGTGGTGTTGATTACATCTAACTCGCCGGCTGCATTTTCGCCGTCAACAGCCAGGGTTATTGGGGTTTGTGCCAGTCCTTCAAATGAATTATTTGTTATCGTAACCCGCACATAAATGGATACTCCATTTGATGTGTCAGTAACAGTTGTAGCGACCGGAGTTGTACTTTGAGTTCCTGATATTTCGGTTTTCGGTGCAGCAAATCCAGTCGTATAATCCCACTCAATGACTGCTGTTTGTGTTCCCGTTAATCCGGTTAACTGGAAAGTAGGAGTCCATGAACCAGAAAAATTCGCTGCAACTACTTCAAAATACATGATATTAACTCCATACAAATAAGACATGTCGCCTGCAACATAAGTGGCAGAAGATACAGGTGCAAAACATTGTGTTTCAGCTACGTCAAAACCAAGCGGGGTTATGGCTGTGTAATCCATATTCAGAATATCAACAGTAAAACCATTTTTTGGGTCAAGTTCAAAAACCTTGAAGTTATCGGTACAACCAGCAACTGGTGCGGCATAATGAACGGCCACAAATGTTGGGGTGCCATTTGGAGATACTCCATCACCCTGAAATGTTGTAGCTGACAAAATACTTGTTGACCAGGTTATGCTTACATCAGTAGCAGCATTAGCAGCACCATAGTTTGCACTTGTTGCGTTCAGATCAGAAGCCGTGGTCAGTTGAGTTGCTAAATTGGCAGAGTGATCACCTGCAACAATGAAATTTTCATCTTTTGTTGCCCACCATGTGTATTGCCCACCCAGGGGGGTAGCTGCAACGGTATAGGTATATGCCTTACCTGCAATTGGATGCAAGGCGTCATTATCACAAACTAATGGTCTTGGTGCAGTTCCTGCGACTGATTGTCCAGAAGAACTGTCTACGCCGGCAAATACTGCCAGTACTAAAAACACGAGAAATAAAATTTGCTTTTTCATGATCGTAAAATTTAAATCATTGTAAAATTTTTAAAACAGTTAAAATTTAATTTTGAATTCGTTTTACAACTCTGGAGAGCAACAAAACGTTTTTCCGGGTTCAGGCCACAAGCCTGGTCCGGACTGCGTGAGCGTCCAGGCGGATCGTTCCCGAAATTGAATCCTCCATTTTGTTTTCCTTCCGATGGAAGTGAAAACCAGGGTTTGTCGGTTGAGCAGATAGATCTTAAAAGTTCTTGTTTTGGATTTTGCCAAAGACTTGTTTGAGTACTTCCGGTGAAAGCATCCTTGATTTTCAATCGGTTTTGGCATTTTGCCTTTGTTTCGATGTCCGTTTGTGTTTTCATAAGGATCTTTTTTTAAGTATCTATTTTATCGTTTTTCTTCTGAAATCAGGATTAAGGACTCATTGTTGTTTTGATCAGGTTTGGCCTTGGTTTGATCGTAATATTTACCATTTGCTCATCCGATACATTGCCGTTGCAATCCTCTACCCAGTAGGTAATGGTGTGAATCAGATTGTCGTCATAAGGAGGCAGATCGCCCGGAAACTGAATTTCACCATAGAGAGAAGGTTGCCCTGTTCCGGTAATAGAGGCAGGACTTCCTCCGAAGAAGTCGATTCGCCAGTTGATCATCAGGTCAATCACGGCGCAACAATTATCTGTCAGTCCGGTCAGGTTGAGGGCAGTGCTTCCATTACTGAAAATGAAATATTCAGGCCGGTCTGGATTTATATCGATGGTCGCAGGGTCATATATTGCGGTAAATATGCTTTCAACGCATTCGCTTATTGGCAGTGGCACATCAAATGTGGGTGGTTCATTGTCGGTAACAGTAACTGTTTGATTACAGCTTACCGAGCCCGAAGCGTTGGAAGCCGTCCAGGTAATGGTTGTGATACCAGCAGGATAAGGATCGGTCAGAGGGAGGCCATCGCTGCGCAGTCCGGTGATGGTCACACTGCTACTTGTTGCTGTAGCCTGGATAATTGTAATTGCTGCGGAACACAAACCAGGATCGGTATACTGAAAAATATTATCCGGACAGGTCAATACAGGTGCAGGGGTAACTACTACCTCGAACGTACACGTTAAAACATCTCCTGCTATATTTACCGTTCTGTATTCTACAGTAGTGGTTCCCACGTTAAAGTTATAAGGTGAAGGAACGATGCCGCTGACGGGAGTTGAAACGATTGTGGCACCGGTCATGGTCCAGCTTAGTATCTGGCAAACTGGATCATAACCCGGGTCGTCTGTAAGTACTTCTGCTGAGGTTTCTCCAATTGGAGCCTCTACCGGTTCCGGGTCGGGTGGACAGGACAGTATAGGCGGATCAGGCTGTGTAACCAGTACGAAGTCGGATGTTATATTGCAACCGTTGGCATCGGTAACTGTAAATAAATAGGTTCCGATTGATAATCCGGTGGCCGACTGGGTCGTTTGGTTTCCGGCAGCGGCATCCCACTGGTAAATGTAAGGAAGTGTTCCTCCCTCTGCATTCACATAGGCTATTCCATCGCTTCCCCCATAACAGGTTGGAGATACAAATGAAGCAGGATAAACTACCAGTGCGCTTGGTTCCACCACATCTGTCGTTTTTGCATCCGAACAGCCGTTTGCATCGGTAACTGTTACCGTATAGGTTCCGTTGGCCAGCCCTGTGGCAGTAGCTGTTGTTTGTCCGTCGCTCCACACATAGTCATAAGGAGCGGTTCCACTGGTCACTGAAGCGGTGGCAGAACCATCGCTGTAGCCAAAACAAAGCGGGATATTTACATCAACGGTCAATTCCGGCGAATTATTGATGGTGATGACCATGTTGTCGCTGGCTATAGAGCATGGTCCTGTTGGATCATCGGTTGTCAGGGTCAGGCTTACACTTCCTGCTGCAATATCTGCTGCGCTGGTCGTGTATACTGCTGTTAGTGAAGAGGCATTGTCAAAGGAGCCGGTACCGCTGGTTGACCATGTGCCGTTAGTCGCTCCACCGCCAACTGATCCATCCAATAAGAATGTAATATCGGCGGAACAACCGCGAAGCTGATCGTCACCGGCATCAACTGTTGCCTGTGGATAAACAATGACATCAACTGTTTCCGGAGCAATGCCGCAGCCATACCAGTCGGTCACGGTTAAAATGTAAGATCCTTCATACTCTTCTCCGGCATTGGGGATTATGGGGTTCTCGACATACGAGAAAAAACCGTTCGGTCCTGTCCAGCTAAAGGTGATTGGTTCTTTGCCATCCGTTACATTCGCATGCAATTCGATGGTTCCACCGCTACAAATGTCATTACTTTTTGTGGGTGCGATCAGGGCAGGTGAAGGGTCAAGTATTCCGAACGAGATATCATCGATACCAAAGTCGTTACCGCCGGCAGCGGTCTGTAAATCAACAATCGAAAGGATTGCGCTTGTATTGCTCCCGGAATTCCATGTACCATAGAAACGTCCTTCCGGATGCCAGGGATTTGTGCTGTTACTTACTCCTGGGTATGCGGTAAGGTCGGCAACTGAACCAAGCTGGGTTCCGTTGATACTGAACTGCAGCTGTGCATCGTTCCCGGCACTGTTTAAGCTGATGGCCCAGGCCGAAAAATAGTAGACTGTGTTTGGAATCAGATTGAGAATTGTTTCCTGCCAGACAATGGGTTGCGGAGAACCAGGGAATCCATTGACAATCATGAAATTTCCGGTTCCTGAGGTGTGGTCAACTCCCCAGAAGTTGTTGTGGTAATTCTGGGCATTGGGTCCGATTCCATATAATCCTTCCGGATTCAATTCGTTTGTCAGACCGGGGTTGTCTACTACATAAGTGTATTGGTTAGCACCACTGGGAGGTGTTGTAAATCCTGTATTCCCGCTGGTAAAACTCCCGTTGGTGACATATTCATTGGAAACATTGATCGATGCTGTTCCGGCGCAACCATTGGCGTCAATTACATTTACGGTATAAATGCCGGCAATATCAATGTCAATGTATTGATTTCCGTTTGTTTCGCCATAAGGTAGTGGTTGCCAGTTATAGCTTGCAAATGATCCGGTCGTTAATCTGATTTTAGGCGCATTCGCGCAGTAATTGGCAGAAATAGTTGCATCGGGTGCAGGGAAAACTGTAACCGTAGTTGTGGCACTTCCATCGCAGCCTGTATTTGTATCGGTATAAGTTGCTGTGTAGGTGGTGGTTTCGGTTGGTGAAACATTAGTTGGATTGGCTTCGGTAGATGTCCAGCCGGAGGTGTTGGAGGTCCATAAAATATTGACTGCAGTTGCCGGAACAGAAGATGAAGTGAGGTTGACAGTTCCTCCCGGGCAAATGGATCCGGGTGAGGTATTGGCGGTAACAACAGGTGCCGGTAGCACATCAACGGCAACCGAATAAGTTACCGGGTTTTCACAATCATTTGATCGAAGTGTATAAATGTATATCACTTCGATCAGGCTGTTGGTGGTATTGATCAATACTTCACTGATGTTTCCCGTTCCTGATGCAGCCGGGTTGCTGATTCCTGCAACTGCTGCTCTGGTCCATGGGAAATCGGTTCCGGGGACATCACTGGTTGGGGTATAGGTAAATGCTGTCCCACTGCAAATAGAAAGGCCACTTGTTGCACTGGTCAGGTGAGGCATGGGTGTGACCATTACAATTACATTCTGAATGTTGGAGCAACCAGCGGGACTAAGCAGGGTGTAGACATAAGTTACTGCAATCGGATCACTTGTTGTATTGTTCAGTAATTCTGCAGGATTGTTAGTTCCTGAGTTATTAAGATTGCTTATCCCTGCTACTATAGCCCGGTCCCAGGAAAAGCTTGTTCCCGGAATATCGCTGGTTGGGACATAATTAAACACATCGTTACTGCAAATTCCCGGAGGCGTTAACGAACTGCTTAAAACTGGCATGGGGTCAACGGTGATGGTAGCCGTTCCTGTCTGGGGATAAGCACAACTCGTTGAACCGGAAACACTCACCAGGTTGTAGTCAAAAGTTCCGCTAACTTCGGTTGGCGCATTTAAGCTTGCAGAATTTCCTGAACTGGCGGTTAGTTGTTGATCTGTTCCGCTGTTTATATTGTACGTAAAAGTGTACGGAGCTGATCCTCCGCTGGCTGTGAAGGTAATGACTGGTGTTGGATCATTTTGGCAAACCGTTGTCGTTCCTGAAATGTTTGCGCTAACCTCGGGGTGTACCGTTACTGTAAAATTAACTGTGGCTCCTTCGCATCCAAGTGCCGAGGCGGTAAGCTGATACATTACCGTACCTGTGGTCGCCGTATTGTTCTGTAAAGTCTGATTTAGCAGATTCCCGGTTCCATCGCTTGCCCCGGTAATTGTTCCGCTGATGCTGTACACAATCCAGCTAAACGTGGCACCACTGGTTGAACTGCTTATCGTGATATTGGTACTGCTCCCTGAACAAATGGTTTGAGCACTGGCTGAAAGATGAATATTGGGTCTGGGATTAACCGTGATGCTAAAACTGACTGGTGTTCCGTTGCAGCCATTTGCTCTTGGGGTAATCGTTACCGTTGCGGTCCCTGTCGTTGCTGTATATGAAGGAATTTGGGTAACTCCGGTTTTGTTAGTCAATCCAATCGTTGCACCGCCACTAATATCAAAAACAACTCCGGAAGGCGTGCCACTCAGGGGGATCACTGCTGTTATTTCGCCCATGCAATACGTTTGGTTCGAAGGTGCTATAGCTGTTGGTGCCTGAGTTACATTTACTGTTTGGGTAGCGCTTGTTGTCCCGCAAAGTCCTGTTGCTGTTGCAGTAATCGTCGCGGTTCCGCTAAACGCAGCATCCCAGTTCATCACTCCGGAAGTGGGATTTATAATTCCGGCTGTTCCGGGCGATACCGAATAGTTGATTGAAGTGCTGTTTGCAGCTGTTGCGGCATACGTTTCGTCTGTGGCATTCTGACAGACGGCGGTCGCTCCGGCCGTAAAACTGCATGGCCCAGTTGTTGGATTTACTGTAACCAGGCGGTCGGTACTCGTTGTTCCGCACAGACCGGTTGCCGTTGCCGTAATCGTTGCGGTTCCGACAAAAGCATCATCCCAGTTCATTACTCCGGAAGTGGAGTTCATTATCCCGGCTGTTCCGGGCGATACCGAATAGTCCATTGACGTGCTGTTTGCAGCGGTTGCCGAATACGTTTCGTCCAAGGCATTCGTACAAACTGATGTTTCTCCTGTCGTAAAAATGGGAGCTCCTGTCAAAGGATTGACTGTAACTGCCAAATTATCAGATACAATTCCATTTCCGCAGGAATTTGAACCCGAAACGGTGATGTTTCCTGAAGTAGCGCCTGATGAATAATTAACTGTTATGGAATTTGTATTTGCTCCACCGATTATTGTAGCTCCTGTCGGTAAAGTCCAATCATAGCCAGTGGCATTTGTTATTTCGGGTACCGAATAAACAATTCCGTTTTGTGCCTGGCAAACAGTGGCTGTTCCTGTCGGGATTCCGGCAGTATCGGGTAACGGATTTACGATGACTGCGTAACTGGCCGATACCGTTCCGTCGCCACATCCGTTTGTTCCCATTACCGTAATATCTCCTGAAGTTGCACTGATGGAGTAATTAACCGTTATTGAATTGGTGTTTGCTCCCCCGACGATCGTGGCACCTGAAGGTAAAGTCCAGGAATAACCGGTCGCATTGGCTATAGCGGGTACCGAATAAACAAGACCGTTTTGTCCCTGACAAACGGCGGCAACTCCTGTCAGTATTCCGGCAGCAGCGGGTAATGGATTCACGGTGAGTAATACCGAATTGGAGTTCATCGGGCAGGCATTTTCGGTCACCACGCAACGAACATAAAAATTACCATATGCCGTTGGTGTATCCGTCAATAATAAGGTATTGGATGTGTAACCGGATACATTTGGTAATCCATCGGTGTTCACCCAATTGACCTGATCAGCTGAATATTGCCATTGATAGGTTGGAGCAGAGGCTGAAGTTTCGATTGTAAAAGAACCCGAACTGCTTTCACAAAGAGTCAGTGCTTGTGGTTGTGTGGTGACAACAGGACGTGGATTTACCGTAATCGTTGCTGTCCGGCCCACGCCGGATAATGCGCTGGTACAAATCTGGGGTGCTGAACCGGAAGTCAGATTGGTAATTGTAATTGTTGTCTCCCCCGTATTTGTCAGGGTAGAAGTGGTAAAAGTGCCCGTGCCTGCAGGCGAAACGGTTAAGGTTGCTGTATTTCCGGTTGCAGCATTTGGCGCGCTCAGGTCGTAGATAACTACATATACGCCAACCGGTAATCCAGCTGCTGAAGAGGAAAGTGTTACCTGCGAAGTGCTTCCGCTGCATATTGGATTTGCAGCACTTGTGCCTGTTATGGAATAGGGTAAGCAAGTCCATGAAATGATGACCCGCCCATGCACTCCGGCTTTCGAAGTGGATGACCCTTCGCCTCTGCCACCACCACCACCACCTGGGACAGAACCCGCAACAGCATCAGGACTGCCGTCGCCATCGGCTCCCCGGCCACCGGTTCCGGTTCCGGCGCCACCTGTGCCACCTGTTGAAGTCGCATTTCCTCCACTGGTACCCGCAGCACTTGTGGTTGCAGAACCGCCACCACCACCACCACCTTCATTATCAGTACCACCACCAGTATTCCCCCGTGCATTTCCTCCGTTACCCCCGGCAAAAGAAGCGGTGACAAATCCGCTTATTGGAGAACTAATTCCACCAATACCTCCATCTCTTGAATTCGTTGAACTGCCTCCATTTGCAACTATGCCTGCAACAGAAGATGCAAGTCCCGCAGCCCCAGCTGCTCCACCAGTTCCAACAGTAATTGTAATCGTCGAGCCTGGAGTTAATCCGGTTAGTGTTCCTTTCGTATAGGCACCACCGCCACCACCTCCGGCTGCACCAGATCTTGAAGAACCTCCTGCTCCTCCTCCCCACGCATCAACCGTTAGGCTCGTAATTCCGGCAGGAAGTGTAAATGTGCCGCTCGTTTCAAAGGTTTGTGTTTGCCCATTTGAATTTCCAATGCAGGCAATCAATGCCATTGCTCCCAGCAAGATGCGCCGGTTAAAAGTTAAATGAAGTAAGTTTGTGCCTGATTGGATGAAAAAGGATTTGCAGCTATTTAAAATAAAAGAGGGATGGTTCCAAAGAAGGACCAAGATGGATGGGAACGCAGAAATGCGATCACTTCCCTGGCTCTGATATGTGCTGACCCATGCAGCCACAGAAATAACAAGGAATAGAATCCAGGCAATTATCTCTCTGTAATCAATCATCTCTATTGCATATCCAATCCGTACAAAAATCCAACGCTTAGGCAACATGACGTAAGTCAATATCGGGCTGAATGAACAACCGATAGATTCTCTCAAATCCCTAAACTTTCAAAACATCAACTAAATCATTGATAATCTGACTTTCCCGCAGACCGTTTGACCGGCTTTCCCTTTCCCTTCTTACGAGTCGTATTAGTGTAGATTGGTGCAATACGTTCTAAAGCTATAAAAAAAAATCGATACATGGAATAATATTCACCAATTTAAACACTTTAGAGGATTTTGAAAAACAGATGAACTAGTCATGAAATAGTTATAATGAACTGTGTTTGAGGAAAATCATTGGATCATTGATTCTATTCGTTTATGCATTACGTGTATAGGAGTGAGATTGTTGGTGTTGTTAATCAAACTTCAGTTTTCAGTGTGTTATTTAGAATGAATATAAATAGAGTATTGATTAAGAAATAATTAGTTTTATCAAATATATGATTGTATTGTTAGATTTGTGGGTGGAAAAATAACCGTTCCAGAACATTTGAGATAGGGTTGTTTCTGAAGTTAATTGATACATAAAACAATGATTTCGATTTTCTGATTCTTTTCAAGTCTTTCATAATATGGAAGTTGCCTGAGCATAGTCGAACGTCAGCAGAAGGAGGACGGCTTGTGTTGGGGAATTCGGAGCGGAAATAAGGGAAGTCAGAAATAATTTGGCTTGATGTACTTCTTTTTGTTCGGGCTAAAGCTATACCCAACAACAAATTCATACGTCCCAAGCTGGTATTTACGAATATCCTGAGTGATGGCATAATCGGCAGCATAACCAATCTTTATGTTGTTTTTTAAGCTGTACTGACCGGAGAAACAGACTCCCCCGTTGCTGCTGAAATTGACGCCCAACTGAAGGTTGCGAGGGAAAAATATCATCATCGCTGCATCAATGTAAACAGATTTGCCAGCTGTTTCAATAATCAGTAAATTCGGACGCAGATGCACGTTTTGAGCTAAATGGAATATATACCCTCCGGATAAGTATATGCTATTAAACTCCTGCGAGGAGGAATAGATATCGCGGTTGACCTTGAACGTATTATTTATCACCTGAGGTAGAGAAAGGCTGATGAAATAATCGTTGTTAAAATACATCGCACCTATTCCAAAAACGGACATGTAATACAAACGAACATCGGCCGAGTATTCCGGGTCAGGAATATAGTCGGGATAAGCCTGGTAGTCCGTCAGATTGTTATCGTAATTAATAATTCCTGCACGAAGTCCGAAGCGCAAATAATGATTCAGGTCCAGCTGAATCTGATACGAATAGTCGCCTGTAAGAAATAATCGTTTCTCTCTTCCTGTGTTCGTCTTCTGAATGTTCAGGTTAACTCCACTTCGCTGGTTTTTTACAGGTGTGTAATAAGATACCTGCTGCTTTAAAGGAGCTCCGCCAAAGCCTACCCAGTCAGTCCGCGTGGAAACCATAAGTCCTGACTTATCCCAAATGCCTGCATAAGCTGGATTGATGGAATTCATATTGGTAGTGTACTGCAACAACCAGGGGAATTCTTGTCCGGAGGCCTGTCTCACGGCGAAGAGAAGAATAATCAGTATCAGAAGAATGATAGGTATGAATTTCTTAATCATCAGTTCTTTTTAAACTTGTTATTTACTGCCTGTTTTGTTTTGGCCGGAAGGTCTCTATTCCAATGAATATGAGACCAATACATAACTCTTTTTGACTTCACCATTGCCCAATCGAAGGACATAATAGTAAATTCCGGAGGGAACCATCCCCCGGTCAGCAGCAACTAAGCGGTTGTCCGTTTCCCCGTTCCACCAGGCACGATCAGCGCTTCCCCAGAATTCAATATTTCCGTAATGATCTTTTTCATAGACTTTATTACCCATCCTGTCGAAGATATATATCCTGGAATTTGGATAATGGTAGATGCAGTAGATCTGAAAATAATCGTGAATCTGATCGTTATTCGGAGAAAATGTCTCCGGGACAAACAGATCGCAATCGCGGCCAAAATCAAGGTATTCAGGATGTCCGTCCAGATCCAGATCATCGTTGCTGAAATTTCCATCCGCATTCATATCTTCAAAACGGGTCAGGTAGATGTCATCGTCGTCATTGTTGTCGCGCCAATCCGGAATACCATCTCCATCGAAATCCTGCATGGCTGCATTGGTGCCGGTCATATTGTCCGACGAGAGATACCGGTTAATAGTATCAAATGCGTCATCCAGTCCATCCTTATCCGAATCCTTCCCGGTAAGAGTCTGATCAGCCTTTCCATCAGCAAACTCATCCTGTCCTTCGATATAATCCGGAACAAAATCACCATCCGAATCGGCATCCAGAAAGTCCGGAACTCCATCTGCATCGGTATCAACCGGGATAATGACTACGCCGCCCTGATGAATATCGAAAGCATCATCCACTCCGTTACCATCCGTATCCATATTTAGCTGAGGTTTGTATTTTTTACCCGGTTGTGCTTCAAAATAATCCGGAATACCATCGTTGTCCGCATCAATGTCAAGGTAGTTCGGATTACCGTCTCCGTCGGTGTCTGTGGTCATTCCTCCTTCATCAGCATTCAGAATTCCATCTCCATCGGCATCCTGATCAGTATCATCCGGAACTCCATCACAATCCATATCCGGAATGATTGAAATGAATACATTCGCTGTATCACCCAGATCATGTTTGGCATCATAAATAGCATAACGAAACACATCTGTTCCGAAATATCCGGAAGTATTCTGATATTCGAATGAACCATCAGGGAAGATGGTCAGGCACCCATGTTTAGGGCTGACAACCGGAATCAGATCGATAAAGAACAGATCGCCTTCCGGATCGGAATCATTTTCAAGCAGATTGCCGCTGGAGGTGAAACAGCCTGCAATGAACTCGTCATCATCAGTAACCGGCGGAAAGTTTGGTGCTGATAGGATGATTGTTTTTTGAATAGAACAGTTGTTTTCATCGGTAACCCAAACGGTGTAAGTTCCATCCGACAGGTTTTTAATTTCGCTTGTAGTTGCTCCATTATTCCAGCTATAACTGTATGTTCCCGATCCACCACTGACATTTAGGCTGATGGAGCCTTTTCGTTGCAGTTTCAGGTCAATTTCAGAAATTGATTCGGCGATTATAATTTGGTTAGGTTGAGTAATGGTGATATTCACATCTTCACCCGAGATACATCCGCCGGCTTCAATGGTTATGTTGTTATAAGTCCCAGCTAAAACATCAATTGTGGCTTTGTTGCTTATTATATTGACATTACTGAACTGACCGCCATCATAATCAATCGAATAGACGCCATCCGTTACATTGGAAAATTCAAAGCTGATGCTGCCGTTTTCGCCGAAACATTTTGCGTCCGTCGCACTTGCTGAAATTTTCAGTTTGTTTATCACTACTTCGAAGCTGACTTGATCGAAGCAGTTGGGTTCAGTACCTGTTTCGTCGTATATCCAGATGGTCTGACTTTCTGTTATTGGACCAAATATCCTGGAACCTCCAGCAGCCTGGCTGTTGTCGTAATAGGCTTCGTTACCACTCATGTTTATTCCTGAAATTTCAGGCAAAGTATAACGACCACAGGATTTCACGTCTTGCTGACTGTCTAAATTGGGTATTTCGACTACCGTAACCAATCCTGATTGTATATCACCATCGCATTTCGCCTGATGTTCCTGAACTTCCAGATTGAACGTACCGATGGCATTCCAGTTGATTTCCAGAATATTGGTCGTCGATCGTTGCACCTGTCCGTCGATTTTCCAGGTAAAAGCAGATCCTTCGAAACCTTCCACCCAGTAAGTATGTCTGGTTCCGACACATACCCGGTCGGGCAGAGCGAGCTGGGCCAGCGCCTGAAGGGAACCGGCCAGCAGCGTGACCAACGCGAATATATGTCGAAACCGTTTAAACATACTGGAGCAATTATTTCCTGAGTTTTTATGAATCCATACTGCGATTAGAAGCTCAATTTGGTTTTGACCGGAGGAGCTTTAAGTATCAATTTCATGCTTATTAAGTGTTTGGATTAGTTGTGATAGATCGCTGAAGTTGCTGGTAGCGGATCAACGGTGACGTTCTGTATCGTCGGATTGGTGGCCGAACAATTGGTTCCGTTGGTGTAATTTGCAGATACCGTTTGTGTTCCTGAACTCATCCAGGTCACGGTAACTGTATGATCTGTTGCTGTACCTCCCGCAGTAATTGTACCTCCCGCACTGATTGTCCATACATAGTCGGACATTCCGGTTTCTGTTGTATAAACATGGCCTGATGTAGTTGCACAAATTTGGGTAGGTCCGTTAATTGATACCACAGGTAAAGGATTGACAGTCTTTGTGATCGTGTTTGTTGTCACCGTTCCGCAATCCGCACCGGAAGTCTGCTTCAGGCGGAAGTAAGTTGTTGCAGTTAAAGCATCTGGGGCGTAGGTCAAGTTAGTTGCTCCACTGATGTCGGCAAAAGACAAATTATCTGCTGAAGACTCCCATTGGTAAGTATAACTCCCATTTCCACCCGTAGGAGCTGTTGCCGTAATTGCAGCAGGATTTGAGTTATAACAGATGGACTCATCAGCCGATGCCGTTCCGGCCAGAAGATTCGGCAATACGGTTATCGTCACCACATTTGTTGCCACCGCTCCGCTGGTACCTGATGTCTGTTGCAAACGGTAATAGGTTGTTGCGGTTAAAACTTCAGGAGCATAACCGGAAGAAGTCGCCCCGCTGATGTCGGTAAAAGTCGAATTGTCAGGCGAAGATTGCCACTGATAGGTATAAGTACCGGTTCCTCCCGATGGATCAACAGAGGTGAGCGCTGCAGGTATCGTATTGTAGCAAATCGTCTGATTTGCAGCCGCTGTTCCTGCTGTTAATTCAGGCAATACAGTTACAGTCATTGTAATAGGATCACCATCACAAAGGAGTGAGTTTTTTTCAATAACCTGAACCGTATAGGTTCCAGCGCTTGTCCAATGAACACTAATCGTATTGGAGTTCCCAGTGATTGTACCTCCGTCAATCGGAGTAATAGTCCATGTATAGGTAGAAGACGGATCATTAATTACTCCATAGGGTTCGTTGGAGTCAAAATTGACCATTTGTAAAATTGCTCCTTCAGGGTAAGGCCCTACCTGAGCCATTGCTCCAATTGAAATTACTACAAGCACAAACAACAAAGCGATTCTTTTTGAATTTTGGTTTTTTGATTTCATTTTGTTTTCGTTTTAATAGTGAATATTAATTGTGATAGATTAAAGATGTTATTGGCAAAGGATTAACGGTAATCCAAACACTCGCACTGGTTGCAGTACCACATGAATACGAACCTGTGTCAGTTGTAACGATCCGGTAACAGATTGTGAGGATCAATACCGGCGGCTGATAAGTGGGCGAGTTCGCACCGCTAATCGGAGTCCATGCTGAATTGTCAGGACTACTTTGCCATTGGTAGGAGAAGGAGCCTGAACCTCCTGTTGCAGTTGCTGTCAGTTGAGCCGGGAAGGTGTTGTAGCAAATGGACTGCATCTCTGGGGTTACATCAACCGAAAGTGCAGGAAGGAAGGTCAGTTTTCTTTTTCGGCCGGTGCTGTTTACATTACAGTCGGCTCCTGTAGCCTCGAATGTCATGTAAACCCGATATTCACCGGATTCATCGGGAGTCCCTCTTGAAATGGTCAGGCGGTTGGAGTTTGTCCCCGAATAATGTATGTCGTCACTAATATCTACCCAAATCCCTGATGTAACCGATTTTTTCCATTGATATGTTTTTGCAGTATAGGATGTGGTAACTGTATAGGAATAATTACTTCCGGAACATTGGGTCACATCGGTCCCTCCGGAAAGCGCTGTAATTTCATTAACAAAAAGGGTCGCTTCATCTGAGGTGACACTGCAAATGGCATTGGTCACAACAGTCCGGTATTGGGCTCCATCCGGATTCGAGTTTCCTCCAACATTTGATACTTTGATTTTTCCGGCTGCCGGATATGAAATTCCTGTTTCCCCTTCAGGAATGTCAGAAAAGCTGCTTTCTGCTGGCCTCTTTCGTTGCCAGATGTATGAGCTGACTGTTCCTGAAACAACGACCTCGAAATTAACTGACCGGTCTTCACAATCAAGCACATTTTTGGGTTGGGTCGTGATGGATGGCATTTGAATAACTTCAATGGTCTGATTTGAATTTATGGGATTGCTACATATTTGCGAACCAGAACCTGATTCAAGTTTGGTAATTGTAATCGTAGTGTTTCCCGCATTGGTTAATGAAACAGTTTGGAAAGTACCTGTGCCTGCTGGTGATACTGTTAAAGTTGCTGTATTTGCGGTGGATGCATTGGGTGTACTTAGGTTGTAGGTAACTGTATATGCGCCAACCGGAAGCTCGGATTCTGTTGATGTCAGAGTTGTGGTGGCTGTATTCCCGCTGCAAACAGCAGGAGTGCTTATTCCCGAAATCTGATAGCTTGTGCAAGTCCATGAAATGATAACCTGTCCATCAGCACCGAATCCTCCATTGCTTATTCCCGGATTCGTCCGGTAAGCCCCGCCACCTCCACCACCGGGACAACTGCCAGCATCACCAGCTTCATCATTGTCTGATCTTCCATTTCCACCGCTTCCGCCACTAGTTGGAGCTGTTGCTCCATTTTCGTTGGTCGCAGTGTTGCCATTGGCAGCTGTCCCGGCAGAGGACCCACCACCACCACTATTTGATCCGGTACCGGGTGCTCCGTTGCCACCACTGAACAGTACATCACCAATACCCATTGCGCCGCCAGTTGCTCCGGTTGGTTCATTGTCAGGTACAGTGTTTCCTCCTTTTGCCAGTAGTGTTGTATGATTAATAAACCACGAATCACCCCCGGCGGCAGTTGTTGTACTACCTGACCCAACAGTCACCGGGTATGAATCACCGGGTATTACACTGATTATACTTCTGGAATAAGCACTGCCACCTCCGCCTCCGCCACCTCCAATTGTTCCTTGTTGTGCACCCTTTCCTCCTCCCCAGCATTCAGCGGTAACGCTGGTAACCCCTGCCGGAGGAGTGAATGTATAGGTACCCGCAGTATTGAAGGTTTGTGACGACTGAGCATTTACCTGGCTGGAGAAAGCAAACAATAGTAATATTATAAGCAAAATACGGGGAGATGATGAGAAGTATCTCCCTGTAAGAGAGCTTTCACTTCTTTCACGTTGAGTGGTTATTTCCAATGTAGTCATAGAAATAACAAGGAATTGTATCCATGCGTTTATTCTTTGGTAATCAGGCATATCTATTGCATATCCAATCAATACACAAGTTCATGAGGTTTAGGTGAAGTGGAGATAATCATTATCAGGCTGAATACTCAGCCGACAGATTTACTCCTGTCCCTAAGATCTCAATACATCAGTAAAACCATTGATTATTTGACTTTCGTGAACGCCGTTATTAACGGCGTTCTCTTCCCCTCAGATGAGTCATACTAGAGTAGATTGGTGCAATTCGAGTTAAAGCTTTACGGAAATTCCACACCCTGAAGAATCGATGCTATCCACACCAGTAAACGAAATTTTATGCTTTGTTAAAAAATCAAACAAATAAATATAATAAATTATTTTCATAATAAGATAGAATTTAAATTATATTTTGTTGTATTCAGGTGTTGACTGCGAGTTGATTAGGTGGTAGTCTGTTTTTTGTATTTATTATTTAGATTTATTATGAATAGAGATTTGCATCTCATCCTGTTCCCTGGATTATTTCACTTCCGTTGGGATTTTTCAGTTGATTCATGAGTCTTTTTCTTGACAGCCTCAAGTATACTGAGGCATGGGATCAAATCATACAGGCGGAATGTGTCTGGCTGCATTCACATAGATTTCAACGATAGGTTCGTTTCTTCCTTAGAAAATATTATTTTTGTTTACGATAAATCTGATAACCCAAATATTCCAACATGAACAAAAATCTTTTACCCATCGTTGCTGTTGCCACACTGCTATCGGCCTGTGCCGGTGGTGGCCAGAAAACAGCCGAAAAGGAAAATGCCACGAGTAAATTTTCAGGAGCCAAAGGTGAAGTGAAGTTGATGACCCTCGATCCTGGTCATTTCCATGCTGCGCTGATTCAGAAATCCATGTACGATCAGATCGATCCAACCGTTTATGTGTTTGCTCCTGAAGGCACTGATGTTACTGACCATCTGGCACGAATTGAAGGATTTAATACCCGCGCGGAAAATCCAACGAGCTGGATCGAGAAAGTTTATACCGGTGATGATTATCTCGAAAAAATGTTGACCGAAAAACCCGGGAACGTGATGATGGTTGCGGGTAATAATGCAAAAAAAACCGAATACATTCAGAAAGCGATTGACGCTGATATTAATGTTTTTGCCGATAAGCCGATGGTCATTACTCCTGAAGCTTTTCCAATTCTGGAGCAAACATTCACAACTGCTGAAGAAAAGGGTGTTTTATTGTATGATATTATGACTGAACGTCATGAGATTACTACCATTATTCAGCGCGAATTGTCAAAGATTCCTGATGTTTTTGGCGGATTGGTGGAAGGCACACCAGAATTGCCTGCCATCGAACAGCAAAGCGTACATTGTTTTTCGAAGATTGTTTCAGGAGCTGCACTTAAACGTCCGGCATGGTTCTTCGATACTGCTCAACAAGGAGAAGGAATTGCAGATGTCGGCACTCATCTGGTTGACCTGGTACAATGGAGCGCTTTCCCCGAAATTATCCTGAACAAATCGGATGTCGAATTGATTTCGGCAAAACGTTGGTCTACGGATCTGAGTCCGGATCAATTTGAAAAGGTTACCGGCTTAAAAGAATTTCCGGAGTTTCTGAAAAAAGATGTTTCAGACAATAAGCTGAAAGATTATGCAAACGGCGAAATTGTATATAAGCTAAAAGGTAAAGTAGCTAAGGTTACTGTTATCTGGGATTTTGAAGGTACTGATGGTGCTGGTGATACACATTACAGCATCATGCGAGGAAATCTTTGTAATGTAATTATCAAACAAGGTAAAGAGGAAGCTTACAAACCAACTGTTTTTATCGAAGCCAATATCACTGATGGTTTATCGACATTTGAAGGCGGTTTGAAAAAAGCCGTTGATCAGGACATTGCAACCAAATACCCTGGCTTGAAACTGGTCAAACTAAGCGATAAGCTTTGGACCGTTGAAATTCCTGAACAATACAAATTGGGGCACGAAGCACATTTTGGCGAAGTAACCGAAAAATACCTGCGTTACCTGAAATGGGGTAAATTACCTGAATGGGAAGTTCCAAACATGATTACCAAATACTACACAACAACCGAAGCCATGAAAATGGCCAAATAATAAACCGGGCAAATGGAACTAAAAATCAATCATCTTCAGCATATAGGGATTCCTGTTACTAATATTTTGGTTTCGGAAGCTTTTTACCGGGAACTGGGTTTTAAAGCGGCAACCAGTTCTGCATTCGACCACAATGGCGGTAAAGGGAAAATGATGATGATGCAATTGAATACAATACTTATCGAATTGTATCAATTTCCTGAAAATGATCTGGACGAAATCAGGAACCGGAATGACGGACACATTGATCATATTTCGTTTGATGTAAGCGATATCGAAGAAGCTTTTTCAAGCTTAAAAGAAGCTCGGTTTAATCTTATTGAAGAACATCCGGTTTTTCTGCCATTCTGGAAAAACGGGTGTAAATATTTCAACATTTTAGGGCCTGATGGTGAACGGTTGGAATTCAACCAAATTCTATAAATGACCTGCTTTAATTTAGAGGCTTAGGAATCATAAATTAAAAGAAAGGCTATCTGGATACGGATGGCCTTTTCTGGTTTAGCGGATTATTGCAGGTTTAAAAATCGTAATTTTAGCTGTGTTTTAACCGGAATGAATATGAATTGGAACTATTAAATTTTTGATCATGAATCCAATCTCCAGTCGGATAAGCTTAATTCAAGGTGACATCACCAAAATCGAAGTTGATGCCATTGTAAATGCTGCCAACTCTTCACTGATGGGCGGTGGCGGTGTTGATGGTGCTGTTCATCGTGCAGGCGGATCAGCTATTCTGGATGAATGCCGCGAAATCGTTGCCCGTCAGGGATCTTGCGGAACCGGTCAGGCAGTTCTCACAAGCGGAGGAAATCTTCCGGCAAAATTTGTAATTCACACCGTTGGCCCGGTTTGGCATGGAGGTAAGAGCAATGAAGTTGGATTACTCGCAAATGCATATCTGAATTCGCTAAAATTAGCCCTGGAAAATGGTATTGAAACCATCGCTTTCCCGAATATAAGTACCGGAGTTTATGGATTTCCGAAGGGAAAAGCTGTTGAAATTGCCATCAGCACAGTCTCCCAATTCTTGTCGGAAAACGAGGCGTTCAAACAGGTTTATTTTGTCTGCTTCGATCACGAAAACTATGAGTTGTATCAGCAGTTGCTGAATGGATGATTACTTTATTTAATGGATTACAAATCCCTTGCTAAAAGTGCTGATTGCAAATCGGCACTAGAGGTTGTGAACTTTTACATATCCTGAAGAGCAGAGGTAAAATCGAAGAACCCACAACTTTTAACAGATTGCTTCACTCCGTTCGCAATGACGTTGCCATTATCGTCATTGCGAGTCCGACGAAGTCACCCCGTCAATAGCAGCAGAGTCGCCCCTTCAGTATTTTAAAACTCGATCTTATAACTCAGGTTCGGAACCATGATACGGTCAAATTTCTTCTCAGGAAGGCCGGTTTTATCATTGATTTTATATCCCCGAAACTCTTTATTTCCCAAAGCATTTATGAGGTGAAACGACCAGATTCCGGCATGATTTGACTTGTTGATTCTGTAGGTCACGCTGAATGAAAGGATGGCTGCATTCTTTTCCTTTTCAGTGTAAGCTTTACTGTAGTCGTAAACTATTTCACCTTCCTGAATAGATTCTGCTTCAAGCATTGGAGTCAGACGATCTCCTCCCATATAAGTTAACCTGCCATTTGTCCCCAGAATATTGCTTTTTGATTTGCCAACTTTCCACTCTTTTCCTCCAGGCAAATTGAAAATGAAATGTTTGTTGTATAAGCCATTCCGCTCAATGTTGTCGCCTCCTTTATACTTCGAATCGAATATAGAAGTGGTGAACAGGTAATAAAAATCATTTTTCAGGAAGCGTTTCGTTGAAAAACCAATCCATTTCGAGGTTCTGAAGCGAAAAATAACTGTTTGGAACGACCGGGATATCATATAAATACTGAAAATAAGGTTCGATTTTCAGGCGAAGATCCGGATTGATACTCCAATCCCAGGCCAACCCGAAGTGATGGGCTTTCGACATTTTCAGGTTCTTTTTGGCTGAATAATCCCTGAATTGGTTTGCTGCCGGGCCAGATAGAAGCCGATCATTTCAATCCGGCTGTTCAATCCGTAAGCCAAACCTATGGTATGTTTGGGCGCTGCTTTCCATTTCAACGCAATACGTGGTTCAAGGCTTAGTTCATTGTTCAGGCCGAAATAGTGGGCAAAAAGCCCGGCAACCATTTCAATATTTCTGTTCAGTTGAACGTTTGACTGGCTAAAAGCTTGCAATGATACGGTACTCCCATCTTCCAAAGCATAAATCTGCAGCGGTTCTCCCAAAACCTGTGCTTCCCGGTTATCGACATTGTAGAAATGCCGGTTAAAAACAATTCCGCTTTTGTTAAAATGCTTTGCTCCAAACTTGTGGCTAAGGGTGCTTGAGGCTGTGAATTTCCATGTGTTGTTAAAGACACTTTCGCGGGCATGAAGTTGGATTTGACTATCGAGTTCTTTAATTTGGGTTGAAATGCTGTTTCCTGATGCTGCCAAAGAGGTGTGTAAATAGGTCTTTGAATTGACAATCGGTTTGTTGGTAAGCCCAATTGCGCCATTCGAAAGATCAAGATTGAAGGATTCACTGTCCGCTTTGTTTTCCCATTTTTCAGGATCGGTAATCGCATCGCGGCTTTGAGCATCCAGCGCACCGATTCCCCAAAGCACAAAAGTGCCGGTTTTTTTGTCGGAAAATTAAATTTGAATGACAAATCCTGGTATTTGATAATCCCGGCTTCAGGAGGAATGAGTGGTTTCAGCAAAGCCAGTGTTGAATAACGGTAATTGAATAAATACGACGATTTGCCACCTTTCTGAAGTGGTCCTTCCGAAGAAAAATCGATGCCAATTCCACCGATTCGCGTTTTTTATGCGTTCCCGGTACGCAATTTTACATCAAATACTCCGGAAAGTGCATTGCCATATTCCGCAGGAAAAGCACCGGTGAAAAAATCGCTGTTGGCCAGCATCTGACTGCTCAATGCCGTGATGCCTCCAGCACCAAAGGCAATCACATCGGCAAAATGGGTTGGATTGGAGATTTCTACTCCTTCCAGTTTCCAAAGCATATAACGCGACGAGTTTCCGCGGATGACGATTCCATTGTTTCCCATTTCGGAGGCAACACCGGCAAACGAACCAGCCAACCTTGCCGGATCGTCGTATCCGCCAGCATGCCGGCTCGATTCTTCAACACTCAACTGCCTGGCACTAATGGTTGCCATTGGATTTGTGGCCTGTTCTTTTGAAGTTTGTGCAGTCACTTTTATCTCATCTATTGTTTCGGGCAACTCTTTTAATCCGGCATTTAAAACCACTTCTTTACCTGTTCCAACTAAAACTTCGCGGAATATAAAATTCTCGTAACCTATAAAACTCACCAAAACGTTGTAGCGACCGGGCTTTATATTCCAAAGTTTGAAGTTTCCTTCCGCATCGGTGATGGTTCCTAATATTGGACTACTTTCAGAAATTACAACTGAAGCTCCCGGAAGAGGAGTCTGGCTCACAGCATCAACAATTTTACCTTTTATTACCTGGCCATTCTGGTGAGCAAATCCGGAGAAGGTAAAAATAAGGAGACTCATCAAAATGAAGATTTGAGTTCTGTTCATTGTTTCATGCATTACCGTTAGCCAATTATCTGATACAAAAATGCAGGAACAATTCAGTTCAGGCAATACTGATAAATCAGTAATTTATGAGTGAAGACAACGATATAAGCAGTCAGATCGGTCAGCTTTTCAAAAAAGAGGAACTCGATTATTAGATATTAAACCAGCATATCAGCTTTCTTGAGAGTCTGAGTGTGCTTCAGAATAGTGTTGTTTCCATCTTTGACCTGTCCGAAATGGAGCATGTTTACCTTTCGCCGAATTATTCCGAACTGCTGGGTTGGGATCAGGAAAAAATAGTATCTCCTGATAATGATTACATTAATCAACGAATGCATCCGGATGATTTAGCACACCTGAACCATGTTTCCTGGCAATTTTTTGAATTGATTCTGAAGGTCGATCCGGTCTGGAGTGAACAGATGAAATTCATTAAGATGATCATGGATTACCGGACACTTGGGAGAGATGGGAATTATGTGCGGGTTATAGAGCAACACAAATTACTCGAACTCGACAAATATGGAAATGTATGGTTGTCGATGAGTATTTTGGACTTATCACCCGATCAGGATATGAATTCGATGTGCCGCTACCGGCTCATTAATACCCTGACCGGAGAATTGTATAATTTCCCTTCTTCTGAAATTATGGCCGAACACAAATTGAGTTTCCGTGAACAGGAAATTTTGCAGTTGCTTGCCAAAGGCCACATCAGTAAACAAATTGCCGATAAATTATTCATCAGCGTAAATACCGTAAATACGCACCGGCAGCGGATCATCGAAAAACTGAATGTCAGTAATACGGTGGAAGCTGTACAATATGCAGGCAGGCTGGGGTTGATATGATTTCTATTCACGGGGTGACTCCAAGTCACCCCGTGAATAGCTTAAAACCTAAATTTATCTTTCACTTTCGGACCTTTTTCACCCCATTCAACTGTAGCACATTCGGTGTAATAGTCGTGTTCAAAAAACAGGATGTACTTCTTTTCAGCCGCTTCATTCAGGAAAGCTTCTTTTTCTTCCATGGCTGTTACCGGATATAAATCGTATGAAGCCAGCCACACAACCGGAATATTGGCCGCTGTTGGAATCAGATCCGACATGTAAACGTATGTTTTTTCTCCTGAATCGATGAAAGGAATCATCTGTCCGGGTGTGTGTCCGTCGTACATTCGGACTGAAATTCCGGGAAACAATTCACAATCTTCTTCTACTAATTGCATGTTTCCTTCAGTTTTCAGGAATTCCAGAATTCCAGGATAATAGGCAGCCCGCTCTCGGATATTCGAGATTTTGGAATGCTCCCATTGCACTTTGCTGCACCAATGTGTTGCATTCGGAAACTGAAGTTTCATTTGCCCGTTTTCGTTGATTACTGCTCCGTTGCAATGGTCCCAATGCAGATGGGTAAAAAATACATCGGTGATATCTTCAGCAGAATATCCTTTTTCGGCAAGCGATTTTTCAATGGCATCTGTTTCTTCGTGGCCGTTGTTTCGCTGCACTTTCTCCGGATAATGATTACCCACACCAGCTTCGATCAGGATTTTGAGCTCGCCCAAATCAACCAGCAAGCAGCGCATGGTTAGTCTGGTGATATTATTTTCATCGGCCGGATAAACTTTGCTCCACATGGCTTTGGGAATGACACTAAAAAGTGAACCTCCGTCGCAGCTAAAGTTTCCGGCGTGTATAGGGGAAAGTTGCATGATCTGATATTTAAGGGTCATCACAATAATGGGTACCCGACTCTTGATTTTTGTTATTTATTGAAAATGAACTACACATAAGATGATGATTAAAAAGTTATGAAATGGGAAAACCTATAATTGAATGTCCTCTGTTTCATGCTTAAAATCTATCATTTCAGATGTACAGGTACGCATTTCTATGATGAACCACAATTGTATTTAAGTGGCAGTAATTTTTGCGTTGTTAAGTGGCCGATACCGGTAATTCAAAAATAAATTCGGTGCCTTCGTTTACAATGCTTTTCAAATAAATACGACCTTTGTGAGCATCGATAATTCCTTTCACAATCGAAAGCCCGAGTCCGGTGCCTTTTTTCTGAATCTGGGAAGTTGATTTTATCTGCGTGTATTTTTTAAAAATCATATCGAATTTGTCCTTCGGGATTCCACAACCCGAATCTATTACGCTGGTTATCACTTTCTTTGCTTCCATTTTAACAGAAATCAAAATAGAATCGCCCTCTTTTGAAAACTTCAGTGCATTAGATATTAGATTATTTACCGCCTGTTGCATTTTCATCCGGTCGAAGCAAACCATTATCTTCTCTTCAGGACACTGATAATCAATAGCAATATTATACTGATCGGCCAGAGCTCTGTTGTTCAATACTTCTTCTTTTATAAAGTCAACATAATCAGCATCAACGATTTCCAGTTTTAACACCCCCGATTCAATGACGGAAATGTCAAGCAAATTATTCACAAGTCGAAGCATATAATTGCTCAAATCTCGAATTTGAGTAATATACGTTTGATTTGGCAAATTTAAAACCTTTTCCTCTTCATCATTTTCCAAAATTAATTGGGCAAATCCGTTTACGTTTCCAATAGGGTTGCGCAAGTCGTGTGCTACAATGCTTAAAATCTCATTCTTGCTTTGGTTAATAATTTCGAGTTCTGTATTTATATCTTTTAACTCTTGTGTACGAAGTTCGACAAGTTTTTTTAGCTTAATGGCCTGTTCCCTACGATTATAGACATAAAACCCTAGAGCCAAAAGTAAAATAATAATAATTAACACTTTAAGCCAAAATATCTGCCAGTTGGCCAGTTTCGGTAGATTAATAATTCTGGCACCTTCAGGCAAATTTTGTTTTCGAATACTATACTGTTCCAACAACTTATCATCAAACCAAAAATTTGTACTTCCAGACTGCCATTTGGGCGGATTTGTATTCCTTTTGGTAATGAAATCATAAGTGAGATTACCAACCTCCTTCCCTTGCTCAACTCCGCGAATAATATCTCCACCAATAATTCCTTTGCCCAGATAAAAATCCCATGACCCCAAAATAGGGACAGATGTACGTTCCCGAATGAGTTTAATCCCTTGGTTATAGGAAATGTAATTTCCTTTTCTATCCATATTGACTACCAAAATATAGATAGTATATTCATTTGTCAGCCTGGCAACTCTTTCCTGAAGCTCTTCAGTACTAAATGTATCGATTATCTCGAACTCAAGTTCATCTTTGTACTTTGGTAGAACCTGTTCTAATTCTTCTCTTATAGCTATTCCGGTGAGGGTATAATCGTTTACAATGAGTACCTTTTTCCGCTCAGGAAAAAGCTTTTTGATTAAGTCAAGTGTCCCAACATGATCAGCCATCTCGGCAAAACCATGAAAATCCTTGTGTGACTGCAACTTCGTAGTATCGAGAAAGTTCACCCCACAAAAAAATACAGGTACCCCGGGGAAAAATTCATCGCGATATCCTACCATAAAATCGTAGGCAGCATTATCGACAACTATAACTGCATCATACTGTATTTTACTTGATCTGGAGCGATACAGTTCTATTAAATTATCATAATAGGCTTTTGAGGTGTTCCGTTTAGTATCCATATACTCGAAATACAAACGAATATCGGGCTGATTATTTAATGCCAACAAAATTCCGGAGGAAATGGAGTCTGTCCATTCCAGACCCTGATGGTAGGAATGAATGACCAGTATATTTTTGTCGATGGGGAATGCCTGAAACGATAAAAGAAATAAAAAGATACAGAGCGATAATTTCTGCACCCGAATGCAAAAACTACTGCGCCAGATCATTCCAGATAAAACCAGATTGATTCCTTTACTCTTTCTGATAATATTTAAAAGGCCATTCATAATTAGTAGATAGGATTTACATAAGAATAAAATCTTATTAAATTCTTGCCAACGATTATTTAATTATATGCCGAAATATTTTCACAACGGCAATTTACATACAAAAATAATAGAATTCAAAGAATTATTACTACAATACTTTTTCTTTCACCGGATTACTTTTTTTACCAAACCTAAAATCGTTCCTTCCGTCGGTAAAATCACCCCAAACGTCTATTGCATTTTAGCAGGAACTAAATCAGGTGTAGTTTCGGTTCAAAATAGCAACAGAAGCCATGAAGACAATCTTAACAAGTTTATTGATTAGCATTTTCCTGCTGACAACCGGACTCTCAGTTCGGGCTCAGGAAAAAAACTGGACGCTGGAAGAATGTATCAACTATGCGTTGAGCAAAAATATCCAGATCCAGAAAGCAGATCTGTCAAGTGACAGAAACCAGCTTTATTCCGATCAGGCACAAGCCAACCGTTTACCTTCAATGAGTGCATCGGTCCGCCAGGATTTTAATTGGTATAAAGGATTTGATTCATCAACAGGTGGTTACGGAAACAGCAGTGGTTCGAACAGTACCAGCTATTCAATTAGCTCGAGTGTTTCATTGTTTAATGGTGATAAGCTCACCAACAAAATCAAGCAAGCTGAACTCGATTTGCAGAGCAGTTATTTTTATTCCGAATCGGTTAAGGAATCGGTGGAATTGAACATTTTGAATGCCTATTTGCAGGTTTTGTATGCTATTGAAAATGTTAGCAATGCTGAAAAACAAATTGAATCGACCACTGAACAGCTGGATTTGGCCAAGGAACGGATGGATTTGGGTGTGATTTCAATGTCAGACTATTTGCAGATCAAATCGGAGCTGGCCAGCGAAAAATCAACTTTGGCAACTGCTCAAAGTCAGTTGTCGATTAATAAGGTGACACTGATGCAATTGATGGAATTGCCGGTTGACCCGAATTTCGCAATCAGTTCTCCGAATCTCGACAGTTTGCTGATCGAATCCGATCAGCCGGATGCGCAGGGAATTTACAACCTTGCGTTGGGAATCAAGCCGGAAATAAAGTATGCTGAACTGACCAGGGAAAGCACCATGCTGGATGTTCAAATCGCAAAAGCTGATTATCTGCCCAGTTTGTCGATGGATGCCGGTTTGTCGAGCGGTTATTCGAGTCTGACAACAGGTTCAGGATATACCAGTCAGCTAAAGGATAAAATAAATCCTGCCGTTGGACTTTCTCTTTCTATTCCGATTTTCCAGAAGAAACAGATTAAAACGAATGTGGCCATTGCAAACATCTCGGTATCTGATGCTGAACTCGATGAGATCAATACCAAAAATCAACTTCGGAAAGAGATTGAACAGGCTTGTGTGGATGTGGTTTCAGCAAAAACACAATATGCGGCCAGCCTCGAGCAAAATCAGTCCAGTCAGGAATCGTACGATGTAGTGACGGAGAAATATAAAGTAGGACTGCTCAATTCAGTCGACTTTCTGGTGCAAAAAACCAACCTGATTACTTCGGAAAGCAAGTTGCTCCAATCCAGATTTAATGTCATTTTCAGTTACAAAATACTTGATTTTTACAAAGGAATATCATTAACACTTTAATATCCAGGACAAATGAAAAGGAAAACTTTATATATCGGAGCAGCTGTTGTAATAGTCGCAGGAGGATTAATACTTGGCTTATCATCTGGTAACGCAGAAATGATAAAGCTTGAAACAGCAAAGATATCCCGTGGAAATGTAAGTAATATAACTACTGCAACCGGTGCATTGGAAGCAGTAGAAACAGTTGAGGTAGGGACACAGGTTTCTGGTGTTATTCGGAAAATTTATGTTGATTATAATTCACAGGTAAAAAAAGGACAATTATTAGCTCAACTGGACGAAACACCTCTTAGAGCACAATTAGATCAAAGTAAGGCCACCGTCGATCAGGCTGAAGCGCAAATGAAATACCAGAAAGCAACCTATGAGCGATACAAAACACTAATCGGTAAAAAATTAATTGCCCAGTCTGATTTTGATCTTCAGGAATACAATTACAATAATGCTGTTGCTGCGTTAAACCAAGCCCAGTCAAACTACGACAAGAATAAAATCAACCTGGATTATGCTACAATAACTTCGCCTATTGATGGGATTATACTTGAAAGATCGGTAGATGAAGGGCAAACTGTAGCGGCGAGCTTTAATACACCAACCATGTTTGTCATTGCAAACGACCTGACACAGATGCAGGTTGAGGCTGATGTTGATGAGGCTGATATAGGTAAGGTGTATAAAGGACAACGTGTTGATTTTACTGTTGATGCATATCCTGACTTAGTATTTAAAGGTAAAGTTTCACAAATCCGCTTACAACCTGTTGAAACTTCAAATGTGATTACTTACACTGTTGTCGTTACGGCTCCGAATCCGGACAAGAATTTAATGCCAGGTATGACTGCAAGTGTTTCATTTTATCCTGCAGAAAAGGATAAAACATTAATCCTTCCGGCAAGGGCTTTAAATGTATCAATTGATCAGAATGAAATAAAGATTTATGCAAAAAGTAATCCTGAAGTGACGATTGAAGAAGCTACCTTGAAGACTAATTCAGAGAAAGAAAGATTAGTTTGGATTAAGAATGGGAATACGATCTCACAGAGAAAAGTTGTAGTTGGAAATACTGACGAAGCAAACTATGAGCTCTTATCCGGACTTAACGAAGGCGATGAAGTGCTGACTACTTTTGAGCCGGAAAAATCGGAAAGTAAAAAATCTGTTTTTGGACCAGGCCCCAGATAGTCTTATTAAAACTTAAAATGGAAGGAAGCAAAAATGTCTGAAAAGAAAATAATTATAGAAGTTAAGAACCTCAAAAAAGAATATGATCTGGGAGAGGTAAAGGTTCATGCCTTGAGAGGTATTAACCTGCAGATCAAAGAAGGGGAGTTCGTAGCGATCATGGGAACAAGTGGATCAGGAAAGTCAACCATGCTTAATATACTTGGATGTCTTGACAGACCAAGCTCCGGAGAATACATCATCGATGGTGTCCCAATGAATGATTTGAATAAGAATGAATTGGCAGGGTTGCGCAACACCAAACTTGGATTTGTTTTTCAGTCTTACAACTTGTTGTCACGAACTACTGCCCTTGAAAATGTTGAACTTCCGCTCTTTTATAATCCGAAGATAAGAGCGAAAGAACGTAGAGAAAGAGCAATAGCAGCATTGGAAGCAGTTGGTTTAGCTGACAGGATGCACCATATGCCCAATCAATTATCCGGAGGACAACAACAACGTGTTGCTATTGCCCGGTCGTTAGTCAATGATCCTGTGGTGATCCTGGCTGATGAAGCAACAGGGAACCTGGATACGAGAACTTCCTACGAGATTATGTCCTTATTTCAAAAATTGAATGAAGAAGGCAAAACGATCGTATTTGTCACTCATGAGCCTGATATTGCAAGGTTTACAAGCCGTCAGGTTATTTTTAGAGATGGGCATGTGATTAGTAAGGACTTGGTTAAAGACAGGCTTTCAGCAGCCAAAATGCTGGCCGAATTACCAGTTGAAGAGGACTTTTAAATTTTTGCAAAATGAATTACTTAAATACATTTAAAATAGCGCTTACAGCTATAAGAAGAAATAAGCTTCGGGCATTCCTCACAATGTTGGGCATTATCATTGGAGTTGCATCAGTTATTGCGATGTTGGCAATGGGTGAAGGATCAAAGTCATATATCAAAAATCAGATGTCAGGTTTGGGAACCAATTTAGTGATGATTATGCCGGGAGCAGAGGCCCATGGACCCGTACGAAGTTCGGGTACTTCAAAGTTAGAGATGAGTGATCTGGAAGCCATAGCCAGAAATCAATATGTTGCTGCAATATCCCCTTTAGTACAGTCCAGTGCTCAGGTAGTTTATGGGAATAATAACTGGTCAACTTCAATTTATGGTGTAACACAAGAATATCTCCCAATAAAAAACCTTGTAATTGGTTCCGGTCGGGTTTTTACAGAAAAGGAGCTTCATGCTCTCGAAAAAGTGTGCATTATTGGGCAAAAAGTAGCAACAGAGTTGTTTACGCAGGGTGAAGATCCATTGGGAAAAACAATCCGGGTAAAAAATACTCCTTTTAAAGTGATCGGGGTGTTACCGGATAAAGGAACAGCATCTATGGGACAAGATCAAAATGATGTTATTATTGCACCCTACACGACTGTCCAAAGAAGACTATTGTCCATTGATTATATTCAAGGAATTAATTTGTCTGTGACAGATGATAAAGATTCAGAAGCTGCTGTTGCAGAATTTAAACAAATTTTGAGAAGAGAACATAAAATTAAAGAAGGAGACGATGATGATTTTAATATCATGTCTCAATCAGAGATGATTAGTACTGTTTCAACAGTGATTGATGCCCTTAAATATTTACTTGGGGCAATTGCTGGAATTTCTTTGTTAGTGGGAGGTATTGGTATTATGAATATCATGTTTGTTTCAGTTACTGAAAGAACCCGTGAAATTGGACTCCGTATGTCTGTTGGTGGACGTGGTAATGATATTCTGATGCAATTTCTGATTGAAGCCGCTGTGCTTAGTGTGCTTGGCGGAATTATCGGGATTCTTATCGGATATTTACTTGCAACATTTGCCGGTAGTATGTTAGGAGTTGAGGCGCTTGTTCGGCCTTATTCAGTTGTGTTATCTTTCTCTGTATGTGTTGGTATTGGATTATTTTTCGGATGGTATCCTGCCCGAAAAGCTGCGAATTTGAATCCGATTGATGCCATTCGATATGAATAATTAACACGATTAAATTATACTATTATGAACTGGTTAAAACATAATTGGGGATGGATTATTGTGATCCTCATTGGATTTCTTCCGTTAATTGGTATTCTCCAAATGATCAGTCTGGATTTCTCGGGATCGGCTGAAACATGGTTTACGATGGATTCGTTTACGGTACAGGGCAGAGCCCCCGGAGAGTTGTCCCGGGAAGTTTCAGGAGCTCAAATGGCGGTTAAAGAAACTGGAGAATGGGCTATCCGTTGGATTGTTATTATTCTGAGTCTAACCCCATTTTCAATTCTGACGGGTAAAAAACCATCCTTGTCGGTAAGACAGGCTGCTGGAATAACTGCATTTGTTTATGCTTTTTTGCACCTGTTGTTTTTTATTATCGACAAAGGTCTGATGGAGACATTTAAAGAAGTTGGATCTGTTCTTGGATTGATAGCAACATTAATTATGCTTGCATTAGCCGTCACTTCAAATAAACGATCAATGAAATTTCTGCGAAAAAACTGGAAGAAACTTCACCGGTTTGCTTATCTGGCAGGGATCCTGGCTGTTTTGCATGTTGCTCTTCTTGATCAGGGAGACTGGATTCCATACTTTATCATTCTAGTGATTGGCTTTTTGTTGCGCACAAACATTTTCAGGCAGTCAATTTTAAAATTCAAAACCCGGAAGAATCCGGATCCTGTTTTAGTTTGATAAAAAGGCTCTGAAATAATTATCTTTGAAAAAAAAGACATCAAATGACCAAATTACAATCAATACCGGACAAATGGATCAAATTAACACTTCATGCCATTGCCTGGATTATCGTTATTATTATTCCACTCTACCTCAATAGTGTATTTGGCGGTGGAAATAATCATCGGATATATGAGTTTTATGTACATACTTTCTCTGCAGTTGCAATCTTTTATCTTGGTTATTTGTGGCTGGTTCCCAGGTATTTTCTTCAGGATAAAAAAGCTGTTTATCTGCTTGTTTTGTTTGGTTTTATTCTGGCAACTTATTTTTTAAGTAGTTTCATTACCGAGAATTTTCTGTCTGATCCGGTTAGAGACGCAAAATTTGTAGAAAATTATAAAAAGGTGACAGGAGTAACTAAAATGCCACCCTTCAAGGTATTTGGATTCTTCAATCATGTTCTGGCTTCTGTTTTGATTTCAGGTTTCGCGATGGGATTGGGGGTCATGGAAAAGCTGAAACAAAATGAGGTCAAACAAAAAGAGCTTGAAAAAGAAAAACTGAACTCGGAACTGGCATTCCTGAAAAATCAGGTTAGTCCGCACTTTTTCTTCAATACCCTGAATAATATTTACTCGCTTATTGGCATTGACGGACCAACGGCACAGGAATCGGTGCTGAAACTTTCGAAATTGATGCGATACCTGCTTTACGAATCGGAACATGGCGAAACGCTCATGAGTCACGAAATTGACTTTATGAGCAATTACATCGACCTGATGAAACTTAGGCTGAGTTCCAGAGTGGAATTGCAGATTGAATTTCCAAAAGACTTTGCTGATTTCTCTATTGCGCCATTGCTATTTGTCCCATTTGTCGAGAATGCATTTAAGCATGGGGTGAGTTACCGCGACCGTTCATTCATTACTATTCGAATGGAAATTGAGGATGATCAGATTCATTTTCATTCTGAAAACAGTGTTGGAAAAAGCAGTCAGCCTGAAGATCTGCAACATTCGGGCATTGGTCTTGAAAATGTACGCAAACGTCTCGGACTATTGTTCGCAGGAAAACATGAGCTGAAAATAGAGCAGGATGAGACTGTTTTTCGAGTTGATCTTTTCATCCAAAAAGTAAAACTACCGGTATGAAATTAAAAACCATTGCCATCGATGATGAACCTCTTGCTCTACGGTTGGTGAGCGATTACATCAGCAAAACACCATTCCTGGAGTTGGTTGGAGCGTTTGATAATCCGCTGGATGCCATTGATTTTCTTTCAACGCAGACCGCTGATCTGATTTTTGTCGACATTCAGATGCCTGACCTGAACGGAATTGAGTTTACACGAAGTTTGGAAAATGCTCCCAAAATAATATTCACCACAGCCTATGAAAAATATGCCATCGAAGGTTTTAAACTGAATGCCATTGATTATCTGTTAAAACCATTCAGCTACGAGGAATTCCTCAAAGCAGCACAAAAAGCTCGTAAACAGACTGAGCTAGAAACCAATGCATTGCCATCGATTGAAGCCAATAATCAGTTTCTGTTTCTGAAATCGGAATATAAAATCAGGCGAATCAACTTTAACGATATTTTGTACATCGAAGGATTGAAAGACTACATCAAGGTGTATACGACGGGAGAGGACAAACCGGTTTTATCACTCAATTCCTTGAAATTGCTCGAGCAAAAATTGCCCGAAGACAAATTCATGAGGGTTCACCGGTCGTTTATCGTTAACCTCGACAAGATTGACACCATTGAGCGCAGTCGCATCATTTTTGGTAAAATCTACATCCCTGTAAGCGATCAGTACAAAGACAAATTTCAGGAATACCTGGATAAGAATTTTTTGTAGAAGGCTGATAACTATATATCAACTTAAAAAGTAAATTTTGAAATGTTAATTTTTAGCCAGGAATACCTTTTTCATGAAGTATAAAACAATTCCGTATGGAAGTATCAATCCCAGTAGATAGGTTAACCGGGTCATCTTTCCCGGAATAATTATTTTTTCTCCAAGCAGCATTCTGTGAATAATATATTTTGCAACTTCGTTTGGGGTCAGGGCCATTGATTTGGAAATTGCACCGTCATTCTGAATCCTTTCAATCATCTTTTTATTCGATTTTACCGGTCCGGGCATGGCCACGCTCACTTTCACCGACGAGTTTTCAAGCTCAAAGCCCAATCCGCAGGAGAAATAATAGATATAGGCTTTTGAAGCCATATAGATACTCTTATGTGGAGCAGGGAGAAATCCTCCAAAGCTACCCATGTTTAAGATATACGATTCTGGACATGATTTAAGTGCGTTAATAAATATATTGGTGAGATGTGTTGCTGCCCGTATATTTAGCATGATCATATCGTCTATTTTTTCAACCGCTAAATCTCCAACGTTTCCTTCATGTCCAACGCCAATGTTATTGACTAATATGTTTATTTTTAAATTTTCAGCTTGAACAAAACTTTGAATTAGTTCGGGAGCGTCGTTCTCTCTCATGTCAATTTCGAGGAAACGGCTGTGGATATTGTATTTTGAAATCAGATTTTTGCACTGACTTTCAAGTCCTGTTTCCGGCAGAGCGATAAGTAAAAGATTTCTTTTTCTCAGAGCGAATTCTTCTGCCATCGCTTTCCCAATTCCCGAACTTGCACCGGTAATTAGGGTGTAATACTGATTGTTTTTATCCATCGGTTTTTATCCTTTATTGTTTATCCAGCTTACTGTGCTTCTGACTCCATCGGTTAATGAGGTGATTTTATAGCCAAGTTGACTGACTGCTTTCGCACTTGACAGGTTCCAGTGATTCAGATATTTTTTGACCCATGGAGGAGTTATCGTGGGAGGAATTCCTGTAAGCTGCGTCTGAAATTCCATAATTTTGGCCAGAAATAGCATAAGCCCAATGGGGAAATGAATCAATATTCTTTGTTTTCCTGTGATTTCTGCTAAGGTTTGGAAAAACCCGTTAAAAGTAAGATTCTCACCTCCAAGAATATAATGTTCTCCGGAAATGCCTTTTTCTGCAGCAAGCAGATGCCCTTCAATAACGTCATCGATGTACACGTAGTTCCCGATTTTCGTTCCGTTTCCGGGAAGAATACGCCATAGTCCGTTTTGATACATTTTAATAATTTTGGTCATCGAATTGCTTGCGCTGAGGGTTCCCGGACCATAAACGCGGGTTGGATTTACAATAACCACCGGCAGTCCTCTTTTTATAAATTCAAGTGCTGAATCCTCAGCCATTGCTTTCGTCGATTCATAATCATTAAAGAACGGAGTATCGCGAATTACTTGCTCGTCAATGATATGATTTTCAGCTGAAGGGCCGAAAACCGCTGCGGATGAGGTGAAAATAAATCTTTTCACCTTGTTTTTCAGGCAGGCCTCCAGGAGGTTAATTGTACCCTGAACATTAATCTGGTAGGGTAAGTTAGCATCTTTTGACCATGGTTTTGCATAGCCAGCAAGATGATAAACGACATCACAGTCTTTGCTTCCCAGCAATAAGGCCTCAGAATTATTCAGATCACCATAAACCGGATGAGTATTTTCTCTTTGCAGCGCAGCAAATTTATCAGGTGAACGGACGAGACAATTGACCTCGTATCCTTTTTCTGCAAGCTTTTCAACTAGTCTTGACCCGATAAATCCATTTGCACCTGTCACAAAACATTTCATGTATTGGTAATTTGGTTTTTAATCTAAATTTTTAATCTTCCCTGGTTTATTTTCTAATTCTTGTTTGAATTTTCCGAATGAAAAAAGCGGTCGTTTTCCGTGGAATATGCCTGGATATTAATATGGTGAACTTATTCACAGTTCCTGGAATAGCGGTTGTTTTACCCTCTTTCATCGAATTGTATCCATAACGTGCGACAGCTTCGGCATCAGCAGTGAACATTTTAATTTTGCTCACTTTTGATTTTGAATTTACAGCAGCGATATTTTCGAAATTTGTTTTGGTTTGCCCCGGACAAAGTACCGTTACGGTTACTCCGGTTCCTTTCACTTCATTGGCAAGAGCTTCAGAGAAGGAAAGAATGTAGGCCTTGGTAGCATAATACACCGACATCATAGGGCCAGGTTGAAATGCAGCCAGAGAAGACACATTCAATATTTTCCCACTGCCATTCAGAACCATGTCTTTCAGGATTAGCTTCGTTAAATGAGTTAGTGTCAGTACATGCAACAGGATCATTGATTCTTCAATTTCCCATTCTGTTTCTGAAAAAAAACCAAACAAACCGAATCCTGCATTGTTGATCAGGACATCAATTTTTTTATTTTTCAGTTCTTGATAAATAAGATCCGCTACCTTAGGTTTGCACAGATCGTAGGTTAAAATACTGACTTTTACAGGATATTTTTTTTCTATTTTTTGTTTGGTTTCGATTAAGCTATTTTCATTGATGTCGATTAGTATTAAATCATAGGAATCGTTAGCCAGAAGATTTGAAAACTCAGATCCCAATCCGGATGCCGCACCGGTTACTAATGCTGTTTTATTCATAATCGAACTATTTTCATTTCAGGATTATTGTGGATTGAGAAAAATGCAGTTGATAGTGCCAGCGACAAATGAATCAGAAAAGGAAGAATAAATGATCCGGTGAGCAGCGATGCGTAGCATAGTAAAATGCCAAAAGGAATTGCACCTGCCATTTCTGCCTTCCCTTTCGCGTAATGTGTTGCGGAATAGACAACAACATTGACGATTAATGAAACTAAAAGTCCTGAGGACTGATAAATTGAAAAAAACAATATTCCGCGGAATAGAAATTCATAAGCGGAAAGGTAAATAGTCCATCCCAAAACCAATACTGCAAGTCTTGTTTTATTCCACTCTGCAAACCGCATTTCAGGATAAGATTTCATGATATTCGGGTTTTTGGCCAGAAAATAATTTATTCCGGTGATGAGTACCGGCAATCCGAGTAAATACCAGTAATCCCAGTTGTATTCAAATGAAAGTCCGGGCATTGAAGTGCCTGATGGTAATGTAGCAAAAACAATAATCCCAGGGATCAGTCCAATAATAATAAATCCGAGAATCTTGTTTGACAGAAAAATGCTTATCGGGGAAGTATTCCCTTTTTTACTGCGCAGAAACAAAAGTCCGGATTGTTTTGATCTATAATTTCTGTGTAAAACCAGGGTTCCGGTTATTGTGGCGAAAATGGAAATTAAGGCAATCATGATTTTAATCTAATTTGTTGATTTAGTTGTATTTAAAAGCTCGTTTGAAATGTCTCACGCATTTGAATGAATCCGGAATGTCAATCAATTTAAAGGACAAAAATATCTATAAGACAAAAATGGATATAATTTTTGAGATTCTTATTCGCGCGGGAGTGATATTGGCTATTATTCTGCTGACTTCCGTTTTTTAATTCAATTCATTTATTTTGCTGTTGCTGATGGCAGTTTCTTTTGGTCCATCAGTATATTCGCAGAAATGATGACTTTCGAAGTGTGGTGTTTTTTTACGGACATAAAGTTTGGGATGGTCTTATGATTCTGCTACTATTTGTTTAAATTTCATGTTTCATTACTGAATTTCGGAAAAACATCAAGACTAAGTCGTTGTATAATAGGTAATAAAGGCACGATTTAGTCTTCATGTTCAGTGCCCGTGAAATTACCGTATTGGTTATCTTAAATCAAATGGTTACTTTGGATCAAATTTTCGAAAATGAAATCAGAACGAATGAAATACAGTACATTATTCTGCCTCCTAATGGTTGTAGTTGCTGTATTTCTTAGCTCGTTTTCGCCCGGGTTCTATACTTCAGCCCTTACTGATGCTCCACCAATTCCAATCTATAATTCCATTCGCGTATTTCACACCGAGGTTTATGAGCCTGAATTCGATCTCAAGATTGATTCTTTTGTTATTCCGCTGAAACGAGCCGGAAGATTGTTTTTGATCGAAGCAAAGGTTGATAACGAAGAAGGTAACCTAATTTTTGATACGGGCGCCAGCGGATTGGTGCTTAATAGTACCTATTTCAGAAATTATATAAAAACAGAAACGAAGAATTCCAGTGGAATTAACGGAGCGGTTGGGTTAGTAGAAAAAATCTCGGTTGGGAAACTTGAGTTCGCGAAACTCTCGTATAAAAATTTATGGGCCGATTTAGTTAGTCTGGGGCATATCGAAAACCGAAGAGGTGTAAAGATATTGGGATTGGTCGGTTTTGGAATGATGAGGAATTTTGAAATTGTTCTTGATAGTAAAAACAACGAACTTAAACTTTTCAGGATAGATAAAACAGGAAAAAGACTTAACAGCCAGTCGCCTGAATTCAAATCTGATTACAATCAGAAAATTGAAGGAAATGGTAATATTCTTTTTCTGAAAGGTATGATTGGTGGGAAAATGCTGAATTTTGGCTTCGACTCGGGAGCAGAAACCAATGCAATAAGTAGTTTTTCGAACAAAAAAATCATGAGTACCATCACCATTACACGGCGTATGACGCTAAAAGGAGCAGGGGCGTCGGGCAGGGAAGTGCTGTTCGGGCGAATGAACGATTTCACAATCGGACCCCGGCAGATACTGAACATGGAAACGATAATTACCAATCTGGCGGCGTTAAGTGATGTGTACGGAACACACATTGACGGCATGTTGGGCTATAGTTTTCTGGAGCATGGGACGATATGCGTGAATTTTGTAAAAAAACAGTTTGGTATCCGTTTTTGGAAAGGAGACGACAAATGAAAATAATCGTGTGTTATATGCTTCTGTTTCTTGCATTCATGTTTGGTTCGCTGAGCACCAGAGCGCAGTTCGATCCGGATAAAGTTTGCAGGGTCGATAACGGACAGCTTATTTTTACGCTCAACCTGAAATGGACAGAACAGGAAAAGAAAGAAGTTGCAGAACTTTTCGATCTGGATAGCGCTTTGATAGCCCAGGTATACAACGGGAAATTGGCTATTACCATTGGCAACGAAAACTGGAAGGTTAAGAAGCTGCAGGCAAATTGGATTGAACTTTCAAAATTAGTGCAGTCGAAAACCGATAAAAACATCAATTTTGACGACCTGTTTCTGGTGATTGACGACTGGATGAATTTTGCCGGAAATGCGACGGAAGAAGCAGTGATTTATGGATTTAACAATTTTGAAATTTCCAATGCATTTGTATACAGCAGTGGTACAGCAATGTTTTATTTGCCTGGAAGTAATTCGGCGCATAAGGTTTACATTTCCGGCACTTTCAATAATTGGAGCACGGCACAAACACCAATGAAGTTTATGGGTAATGGCTGGCTTGTCGATTTGAAACTGGAGCCGGGGAAATATGCCTATAAATTTATTGTTGATGGCCGGTGGACAACTGACCCCAGCAACAAGCAGCGCGAAATGGGTGATGCCGGATCCTACAACTCAGTCGTTTATTGTACCAATCAGCTGTTCGAACTGAACGGATATAAAAATGCCCGAAAAGTGGTGGTTACCGGTAATTTTTATGACTGGAACAAACGCGGGCTAGCCATGAATCAAACTTCAACCGGATGGTCATTGCCGCTTTATCTTCGGGACGGAACTTATTCGTACAAATTTCTGGTCGATAATGAATGGCTGACTGACCCGGGAAATCCAATGGTTCGTAAAGATGCCAGTGGAAACGAAAACTCATTTCTGAGTATTGGCGAACCGTATTTATTCAGATTAGATGGATTTTCAACGGCACATAAGGTGGTGCTTACCGGAAGTTTTAACGGTTGGAACGAAACAGAACTCGTTATGGATAAAACCGCCAAAGGATGGCAACTTCCGTATGTAGTTGGCGCCGGAAATTATGAATACAAATTTATTGCCGACGGAAAATGGATGACCGACCCCGCAAATCCATTCTCAACCGGAACAGGAAATTACGAGAATTCGTTTATCGCTTTAAAAGCCAATCATATTTTCGAACTCAATGCCAATCCCGATGCCAGGGCGGTTATTGTTACCGGAAGTTTTAATGGCTGGAACAGGCAGGAATACCGTATGAAAAAGGAAGGTGGAAAATGGATCTTCCCGATTTACCTGAAGCCGGGGAAATACACCTATAAATTTATTGTCGATGGCAACTGGATTCTCGACCCTGCCAATAAACTCTACGAAGGAAACGAATACAACACCAATAATTCGGTGCTTTGGATCGGCCCAGTGCAATAGAGTGGAGAGATATTTTTATTTCAGTATTCTCCCGGAATAATATTTTGTTATTTTTAAAGACTGTTTACGGAAAGTGAGATAGATTACTCCATTTTGGAAGGATATATTCATATTAGAACAGGACAATATAGAGGTATTTACTTGATAATTATATCGTTGGCAGCAATGAAAATGCACCGTATCATGAAAATTTTGAAGAATATTTTAGTGACCGTAATTTCGATTAATATTATCGGATTGATTAGTTTAATTGTGTTATATTTTACAAGATTCCGTGGTGGATTTTCATTAAACCCTGAACATTGGTATGCTGTAGGTTCCTTTCTTGTTGGATTTTTATCGTTACTTGTAACTATTATAATTGCAATTTATGTAAGCGAGATAACAAAGCAATCAACAAGATTCCCAGAGCAAAGGAAAATCTACAGTGAGTTGATGATAATGCAAGATTATATTTTTGATCTCTTTCATTCTAATCTGTACTACATGGATTTCCAGATTAAAACAGAGACTTTGATTCGTCGATTAAATGAATTAAAAGGGGAGTCATTCATTTTCAATGACAATGAATTATACTGCTTATCTGCTTTAAACAAGTTGATTCTCTTTCACTATTTCTTTTAATGGCATCGGTGGGGTTGTCACTGCTTGTTGCATTAGCCGATAAAACAACTTCCCCCTGTAGGTCGAAAGTTTCCTAT